>Ga0066378_10000322_pt1 | contig 20255 bp, 22 predicted proteins | sample Knorr_S23_td_DCM_FD_70947 | JGI IMG/M metagenome (GOLD analysis project Ga0066378, IMG submission 70947) | Marine microbial communities from Southern Atlantic Ocean transect - Knorr_S23_td_DCM_ad_71m_LV_A | ecosystem: Environmental > Aquatic > Marine > Oceanic | place: Southern Atlantic ocean...
TTATGTTTTTGTAACCATCTGGAAAGAGCGAGTAAGGGCCAAATAAAACGTGAAGGAATATCAACTACGTTCACTTGTAATGAATAGGTCGTCGGTTCGACTCCGATGGGCGGCTCCATTCAAACCCTAAACTTTAAGCTGTATTCTATCCATACAGCTAACTACTACTGTGTGCGGGAGTGTAAGCACCGATATGCCAATCAAAGCCTTTGCTAACCAATCCAGTTCGATACCGTGCACCGAAAAGGGTAAAGCGAAAATAATCCACATTCCAATTAGCGCAATAAAGGTCATTAAACCAGTCAACTGAAGCCATCGAATATTTAATTTGAGATACTGCTTTGAATCTAATAACTGGCTTCCTAAAGTATCGGTAGAAAGTATTCTCAGGGCATGGCGCAAACTGTGCCACAGCGCAAAATAGCAGCCAATCGCCCAAAAGGTGGGAATAAATAAAAACCAGCCGAATAGGGCTACACTTTCGATGCTATCAATGCAAAAGGGACGTATCTCTTTCTTTCTTATACAAAAAGAGGCAGCTAATATTTTAACAGCTGTTAGTCCCAACGGGACCAGGAGAAAAAACAGCGGATAGCTTGAGACCCACTCTGCATGGTAGCTAGCTTGTCTACCGCTGCTTACTAATGCTTCGACTACATTTCGATAGGTATCATTATTCAAATAGCCGGGTACTAAGATAGGAATACTGCCTCGCGATAGAATATGTATTACAGTGAGAACCTTAGAGCGGTAAAGATAAGTTGCTTCGTGGACTTGGACTGAAATGTATCGATCACTTTGGCCCCAATGAAAAACCGTTAATCCAAGGAAAAATAATACTGCTGCTGAAGGTTGGAAATCCCAAAAGATAAAATAAGCAAGTGCTATTAAAGTGTAGAGAGCCAAGGCAGTGATACGCTTGGGCCAAGAATCCTTTCGAAGCATACCCCATAATAGCAAATGATCCGCACCACCGTGCGGTATCCCAAATAAAAAAAGGCTTAAAAACAGGGGTAGTAGCTGGAGATATATAGGCCATTCTGCACTATAAAAACCGAGGCCGGCTAAAGGTACGAACAAAATCAAGCTAAGCGTTATTAATCTTAGCGAGTATCTGTTTAGCACAACATGCCGACCTCGTTGCAAGACTGGTACAGGACACCATTCGACCAACTTCACGAAGCAACCCCTCGCCAAGCACGCCATAAGCACAACCCTTGGAGTACAAATAGATTGGTCAGCGTGAAAAACAATATTTCCTCTACCGGTAAATGGCCAATACCCCACCCCGTGCGCGTCGCTGGTGTAATCGACCAAACCCCATTAAGTATCGCGTAATAATCAGCTAAACATAGATAAAAGCTCAATCCAATCCATAGCAGGGCCCAAGTTTTAAAAGATTTAATCAGGGTTCGAGAGCCCAAGCCCCACTGAAGCACTAGCGGGGGGCAGGCCCAAACCAGAATAAGCCCAATGTATGTTCCCTTAACATACATTAAGCTGAGTGCACCGAGCAGCCCGATAAATAATGCCACGATTAGTCCATTATAAGAAAGCCTTAGCCCCGCGTATTTAATGTGCGGCACCCATGAAGTCCAAAGCACTCCTGCTAACGTAGCCTGGAGAAACATAAAAAAATATTCCTCGTAAGGCACGTATCCCAAAACCCCAATTACACCTCCTGTCGGATAGGTCCAAACACCGCGCATAACTAAGTAATTATCCCAGGGAGCCGTATAGACCAAGGCCACTAAACCCATCAAAGCAATCGGCAGGTGCTCAGTTTTGTTCGACTTAGTAAATGAAAATTTTTTGGTGCAGAGCGCTAGGAGTAAAGGCAAACAAATGAAAATAATCAGGAATCTATAATAGGTCATTGATTAATTTTTATAAAATGAGCGGGCAATACACTTGATCAAAAAAAACATTTTCTTTGACCGCTTTACTGCAGCGCGTGTTTCGTGGTAATGATCTGGTTCAGCACGAATAACAGTACCAATCTCACGATACATTCTAGATGCCCAGCGGACAACAATACGAATCCTCAATGGTAGATAGTCGATACCCGCATCTGCATTGGCATACAATTCATCAGCCATTTGCAGTAGGTGCTCTTTAGCAGCAGTGCAGGCTTTACGTGAATCGCAATCCCCCAGTGTTAAATCCTTTGTCGTAAGCACAAAAGAAAACAAGTCGGCGGGCAGGTAGATTCGATCATTCTCAGCATCTTCAAAAACATCGCGACAAATGTTGGTTAATTGCATGGCGATTCCTAAATTATTAGCGTGCTCAAGCGCTTTCTCATCCTTTACCCCAAAGATTGGGCAGAGCATTAGTCCAATTGTGCCTGCCACGCCATGACAATATTCAAGTAGTTGTGCTTCTGAACTCATCCTCACTGATTGCTGCTCCATGAGTATAGCTTTCATGAGTTCGGTAAGAGGCTTCCTTTCTAGACCCCAACGTGCCTGAAGGAATCGATAATGGTCCAAGAGGTCATGAGGTAGATTATTTTGCCATGCATCCATCGCATCTCGCAGCAAATCTGCATTGCCTTCATCTGCCCAATCATCGAGCGTTCTACAAATAAAATACAGGCGGAAAACAGCATCTGCCTGAGCCTTAGGCAGAAGTAAAGAAGCCAGTGAAAATGTCTTACTCTTTGAACTAAACAATCTCCTTAAATCGCTCAGGCAGTCATCTCTAGCCGGTGGCACGAGTTTTTCTATCAATCGAGCCGATACGACTACTCCTGGCAATCCGGCGCCAGGGTGAGTGCCTGCACCGCAGAAATAAAGATTTTCAAGTTCCTCTGACTTGTTGTGAAAGCGAAACCATGCTGATTGTGTAAACAAAGGAGCGACCGAAAAGCCACATCCCCACAGGGTGTTAAATTTGCCTTCAAAGTCATCCGGGGTGACGTAGTGCGAAACTTCGATACAAGCACTCAATTCTGGTAGTAGATTGCTCTCTAGTTGCTGCTCTACCTGTAATCTTATTCTTTCACCTGCCTGTTTCCAATCAATGCTTGCCTGCTTGTTCGGGACTGGAGCAAGCACGTAAAACGCATCTCCGCCGGTGGGCGCCATAGCACTATCAGTTGCTGCCGGTCGATGCAGGTAAAGGCTGAGGTCATTAGAAAGAACTTTTTGATCATAGATCTCTTCCAGTAAGTCCTTAAATGTTTCGCCCATAATTATCGTATGGTGTTTTACTTCTGGGTAAGATCGACTCGTTCCAAAATACCAAACAAATAGCCCCATCGAATAAGTGAGCTGATCGATCCTTCTATTTGTCCACTTATTGCGATGCTGTTCGTCGATTAAATCTCGGTATACTTTTGCTGGGTCTGCATCAAAAACAACCAGGTCAGCGCGCTTCTCTAAACCCCCTGCCATCTTAATACCAACAGCTTTACCATCCTCTACTATAACCTGATTCGCACTATAGTTAAGTTCCAATCGGATTCCCTCCTCCTGCATCAGTAAGACCAATGCTTCAACTAGTGACCCGGTACCACCCCGAGGGAACCACACCCCCCACTTGCGCTCAAGATAGTGTATGAGGCAATAAATTGATGTTGTATTCATAGGGTTACCGCCAACGAGCAATGGGTGAATACTAAAAGCCCGCCTCAGGCGCTCATCTTTTAGAAATCTCGAGACCAGTTTATAAACTGAAAGATAGCTTTTAAGAGCTAGTAGGGCAGGAACCTGACGGATCATGGTCCAGAATTTGTGGAACGGTTGGTCTGATAGTTTCTCAAAACCCACCTTAAATATTCTTTTAGAAAAGTTAACTAGGTCGACATATCCATTTCCCTCTCCCGGTGAGAGGCGATTAATTTCTGAAACGGTATCTTCAATACTGCCGCCATAATCGAGCTTAGACCTATCGGAAAACTCAAACCTATACCAAGGTTCAACGGGTAAGAATTCGATGTAGTCCTCACGCTTTTTCCCAAACAGCGCAAAGAGTTCGTCGAACAAAAAAGGGGCGGTTATTACAGTAGGGCCTGCATCAAATTTAAAGCCATTGATCTCATAGACCTGAGCCCGTCCGCCCGCCTTTGGATTATTATCAATTACGGTTACCGCGTAACCGATTCGGCGGAGCCGTAAAGCCGTCGCCATTCCGCCAAATCCTGCACCGACAACTATCGCACTTCGACGGTTTTTTGAGCGACGCGACATGCCAAAATAGAGCTAATCAGACCTATATGACCTACTGACTAAGTACCGACCGGCAGTAGCGAATTAGACGATGGCAATGGTTTGAGTTCTATAAAAGGGATGAGCAATTCTTTGAGTATCACGCAGACTTGCTTAGGTAATGAATCGGCAAGCTGAACTGAATCTGCAACTAAGGACTGTTGATAGTCATTAATATAATTGAAGCACTTGTCGGTAGACATACCATTTTTGGCTAAGTTGTGGTATAAATTTGGGCGACCATTTTTTAGGTCAGATGAATGCTCTCGCCCCGATTTAGTGCCGAGAAAATCGCTCTGGTCGTCTTTTATCTGATAAGCTACTCCTAGGTTTAGAAATATCGTGTTTAGACGATCAACGTCACTTATCTGATTAGCAATTAATGCTATACAGCGTGCTGGTAAGGCAAACAGGGCGCCGGTTTTAAGAGACGCCATACGGTAATAATTTTCAAAGATCAGCTGCTTATTGTTAGCATCAAATTCTAGCTCTGCCACTGCGCCAGATACCGCTGAACTGACTGCTGCAGATATCTCACTAGTCCAAAGCACCTTGGTGGCATCAGATACCTTTGAATAGGTAGCGATCTCGTAAGCTTTTGAGATAAGTAAATCGCCTATCAGAATTGCTTTCGCTTTTCCGTAATTTTTCCAGATCGCCGCACAACCTCTGCGCTCAGTATCCTCGTCTATGAGGTCATCGTGTATGAGGCTGGCCTCGTGCAGTAACTGCGTCGAGGCAGCTATATCCAAAAGTGTGTCCTCGGGCAGCCTGTAGGCCGCACCTAGGTCTAAACAAATCTTGCCGCGTATATTCTGGCTAGACGAAAAATATGGATCATCCGAAAAATCGACCAGTGCAGAGTCACTGAAAAAACAAGCCCTGAGCCGCCCTTCAAGGCGGCCCAGGGTTGAGGTTTTCAAATCCATTGTGTGTAAAAATTAGTAACTTTTACGACACCCTATTCACTGTCACTGGTAGCAGCTACCCAAATTGCGAGTCCAAAAGCAGCTTTGTTCACTAAGTCAGCAAGGTTATAAACTATGTTCAATGTTTCGCTGTCGTTGCTGCCTCCGCCCATATAAGCAAGGAAGTAACCGATAGGGTAAATAGCCCAACCAACGGTTACAATGAGACGAATAGTCTTAAACGCTTTCTGAGAAGCCACGTTACCGCTGTTTTCATTAAGCTGTGAGGCTTCACCTTTGAAGATTTCGTAGATGATGTAGAGCCAGCCTGCCATGCCTACAACAAAACCGATTGTTGTATTTACATAACCAGCCTCACCTAGGTAACCACCAATCAGCATCACCAGTGATGCGATCAAAAGCTTCCAGAAAACCCGCACACCGACTACTGTTACGGCAGCGAGAATCAAGTAAAACTCCACTATTTGCAGTGGCACAGTTATTAACCAATCAATGTAGCGGAAAACAGTTGGGCTAGATCCTGTCTCAACCCAAACGTCACGCATGTACAGGTAGTGCCAAAAAGCAACACCCGTAACGAGACCTGCAACTGTGAGGGAAGTTTTCCATTTGCCTTTGACGCGATCGCGTTCGACAAAGAAAAATACTGTGGCAGCAAGCATGATTGCAGTCGCTAGCCAGAAGCTGACGCCAACGAAATCACTAGGGTCTAGAGAGCCGCTGTGGGCAACATCCCCAGCAGAATGGGCGTCACCAAAAGCAAACATTGGAAGAAACAGTGAACTAAGGGTTGTTAAGAATATTTTTTTACTGTTCATTTTTTTTTAAACGAGGGTTAACAAAATGACACGCGAATGTCTCGCACCTAATGCGTTTGAGGAAATATCAACGCTTTTGTTGTCATTATTCAAGAAAAACGATACGCTTTTTCGGTCGGTAGGCCAGTCTTGATGAGACTGATTCTAAAAAAATCCGAAAGCGTAGCGTAGGAAATGACGTGAGATCAAATCGCCGAAGCGCAGAAAATGGCCCGCGAGATGGTCGAGGCCAACCCCAAGCTGATCGGGGATTAGAGCGGGATGCTACTAATATTTTGTATGCAATCTGTATGCAATTCAGCCTTTTTTCTTCCAGTACTTGTTGATCAACGACTTACAAATCGAATTGGCGTCCCCCCTGGGCACCAGGTTTCGTGAGGCAATAGCCGATGACGAAGTCCCTGGCTCGCTGAAGCCATTCGAAAGCGGCTCTCATGGGTTGCCGCCCTGAGGGCGCGCATTGCGGAAGCTCCACGCTATTCGAGGGCTGGATTTCAAATTCTGCGGGTCAATCGCTTTTTCCTTTGTCAACTGGCGGTTATGAGAACTTTATTGGAGTCCTTCATAGGCAATAGAATTTCCTCTCTCAATTGAATCGTGAACACTACTGTATCAGAAACGCTTTTACTAGGCCCAGGCCCTTGCAATGTATCTGCAAACGTCCTCGAAGCGCTTTCTCGTCCGCTTTTCGGGCACTTGGACCCTCGGTTCTTGGGTGTCATGGAATCGGTTAAGGCGCAGTTGCGACTCGTTTTCGATACCGAGAATTCGGTAACCTTTCCCATCTCCGCGACAGGGAGCGCTGGTATGGAGTTTCTATTGGTCAATTTCCTGGAGCCCGGCGATACGATCGTAGTGGGTGTGAACGGAGTATTTGGTGGAAGGGTAGCCGCCCTTTCAGAAAAGCTAGGGGCTCGTGTTGTCAAAGTCGAACAGGAGTGGGGTAAAGCGATCGACCTAGACGAATTTCGAGATACGATCAGGCGTGAATCTCCGAAAATCGCCGCCCTCGTGAATGGGGAGACATCTACCGGCGTTTATCAACCGATGATCGGGTTGGGAGATGTTTGCCGTGAGGCGGGCGCGTTATTGTTCATGGATTGCGTCACTTCTTTGGCAGGGATGCCAGTTCACGTGGATGAATGGGGAGCGGATATCGTATTCTCGGGCACGCAAAAATGCTTTGGAGTTCCGCCTGGCCTGGCTCCAGTTACTGTTTCTCCAAGAGCACTGGAAGTGTATCGGAACCGATCGAAGCCGACGCCGAGCTTCTATCTCGATTTGGACGCCATACTATCCTACGTTGATGGGGAAGGCGGTCGGAGCTATCACCACACAGCTCCCATCAGCATGGTGTTCGCTTTGGACGCGGGCCTAAAGGAAATATTGGACGAAGGTTTGGAATCCAGATGGAGCCGTCACGCTCGAGCAGCGGAATACTTGCGATCGGAATTGGCGGCTTTCGGTTTCGAGCCGGTTGTGCCCGAAGGCGAGCGACTAAACCCTTTAACGACTTTGTATTTACCGGATGGATTCAATGATGCGGAGGCGCGGTCGAAACTGCTCATGGAGCACGGGATCGAAGTGGGCGCGGGCCTGGGGCCGCTTGCCGGAAAAATTTGGCGTATTGGGCTGATGGCTGGGAATGCCTCCGAATCATCAGTAGACCGGCTCACTGAAGCGCTCAAATCGGTTTTGAGTTAAAGTCAGATTTGCGCCCATCCTAATAGCGGGCGATTTCCGAGAAACCAAAAATAGGCATCCCTGGATGTCTCAAGCCTCTTTCTTGGGGAATTTTCACTCCGAACCGATTGCGTATTTCTTGCTGGTAAATACGGCTGCCAGTCAGGCGAAGGAAAAAAGAAGTATGCTGATTATGGAGCCCGAGCGAGTTGAACGAGCCTCAGGAGGCGGCACGGACGATATGCCGATCGACGAACTGTCATTCTGCAAGACGCTTTTAGAGGAAAAGCAGGCCCAGATGGATGTCCTCTCCGAAAAAGGGATTGGCACCACGATCACCCCGACTCTCCCCATTTAGGGGACGCCGATTTGTAATTTGGTTGCAGGCGACACCGCGCCTGGGCAAAGTCGTACCTGGCGGAGCAGATCAGGCGGACCAAATGCGCAGGGCCCTCAGCAGAAAGGCCTCCAAAGCAGTTTCGGGCCGCAAATTTAAGCGAAGAAGCCCGCTGGCTCTTTCGAGTTCTTTTATGGATTTAACGAGCTTGCTTGCGGCTTCAGGTCGTTTGGCGAGCGCATCTCGCGTGAAGCGCTCCGTTGCTTGTTCAATCGCTGATAGAAACTCGTGGCGCAGCGAAATGCTGATACGCGATTCCATGGCGATTCGTTCATCATCGTCCAGATCCTCTGGTAGTTGCTTGGATTGTTCTTTCCACGTCTCTTTGGTGATGGCTTCGATGATGTTTCGGAATCTTTCGATGAGTCCGTAGATCCCCAAAATATAGCGGGGGACTGCGGATTTGCCAGAAGGTTGTTTGGCTAGCATATCCGATAGCAAGGAACGATAGTCATCGAGCCACTCCAGGGTCCGGGCATCCTCGATTTCGTTGGCGCCTGTGGGCAATCGAAACAGCTGGCATCGGCTGCGTATAGTGGCCATCAGCGAGTGCGGTCGCGTTGTCAGCAGCAGAATATTCGTATTCAGCGGAGGCTCTTCCAAAGTCTTCAGGAAGGCGTTAGCGGCGCTTGGATTAAAGCGATCGGCTTCGTGAATGAAGGCCACTTTCCTGTCCGCCTTCTGAGGCGAATGCTGGATATTCCGAATGAGCTCCCGCGTATCATCCACGGAAATGATACGGGACTTCTTTGATGGGCGGAGGGCGAAGACATCGGGGTGCCAGCCCAGTCCTCCTTCGCTCAATTGGCTATCGACGAGTTTGCTGGCCAGCTCGTTGGCGAAGGCTTCGATGCCCTTTAAGTTTTGGCCATAGATAAGCAGGGCATGGGCGAGCCGGTTCTCCCGAATCGCTCGGTCGATAAGAGCGGAGGGCGATTCCTGGCCGATACCTGCGGTCACTTTCGAAGAATTCCCTAGAGGTGCTCCAGAGCTGTTTTAAGAATATCTTCTTGGTTGTCCTTCAGGGCCCGCGTGCCATCTACAACATGAAACCGTTCCGGTAGGGAGCGGGCGAGTAGCAAGTAGCCTTCCCGTACCTTTTTGTAGAAATCGACGTTCTCTTGCTCCATGCGATCGGGCAGATCGGAAACGCGGCGCTTAACTCTGGCGATGGATTCCTCGGCGGGAACATCCAGAATAAAGGTCAGGTCGGGTGTGATGCCGGCGATCGCGAATTGGTTGATGTAGCTAACGGGATCTGATGATATGCTGCGGGCCGCCCCTTGGTATACCGTTGTGGAATCGAGAAAACGGTCGCAGAGAATTATTTTGCCTTCCTCCAGACCGGGAACCACCAGTTCCCGCACGAGTTGGGCTCGAGCTGCGGCGAACAGGAGGAGCTCGGTTTCCGGAGCCATGGCGTCGCCTGCCGAGTTGTGGATGAGCAAATGCCGAATTTCCTCTCCGATTTCGGTTCCGCCCGGTTCGCGAGTAACCACGACCTCGTGCCCCATGCCCTCGAGCTCGTTGGCTAGCAACTCAATGTGGGTCGATTTGCCGCTGCCCTCTGAGCCTTCGAAAGTAAACAATTTGCCGATTATGGCGTCTGCTTGTGTCATTCCTGAATCCTTACCAGTTTCTCAAAAAACTATCTATATCGTTTAGCGACGGACTGATTGCCGTGCGTACGTAGTAGCCGGAAACCGAAACGCCGACCGTCAGACAGGCTTCTGGTGAGAGTCCCAGGAGCTGGCCAGTAGTGAATCCGGCATTAAAGTGGTCGCCGGCTCCGGTGGTGATCTTCGGGCTCTCCACGTAAGGACCGTCGACGCACCATTCGCCGGTCTTGGTGGCGCAGGCCGCGCAGCGAGTCGGGTGAACGACCACGGTGCTAATATTGAGCTCGGCCCGGATTTTCTTGGCCAAGCGCTTCAGCGATTCGTTGTCTTCACCATTTTCACCCAGGTTAAATGCGTTGCTCGCTTGCTGCCCCTCCTTTAAGTTCAGACCGAGCGTAACGTTGCCGAAATTCTGGAACTTGGCTATGGCGTGCAAGGCTTCCACCAGCTCGCATTGGGCCCGCTTTTCCGGATCGGCCAAATCGAAAAAGAAAATGCGCCCTCCGTCCATTGGAGGAAGACTGGGAAGCATACGATCCGTCAGGGCCTGATAGATCGCGTTCATCCGAGGGATCATTGTCCAGTTTACTAGAGAGATCAGGCTAGACTTAGCTAGCATGTCCATGAAGGCGCCTTCTCCCATGGTTTCGAGAATGGACTCATAGGTAACATTCTCGAGCGTGTTGGTGATCCCCATCATGATCTTCCCGTCGTTGAATTCCAACGCGTTGGTAAATCCGGGATCGGAAACGCATACGGCGTTGGTTTTTCGGGCGAAATCCTCGAAAACCGGGTGCACCGCGGGTTTTCCAAGGGCGCCGACGTAAGTCACCGGAAATCCGGTTGCGCATAGGGCGTTGGCCATGATCGGGCCATTGCCACCAAGCTTTTCCATTTTAGGATACATCTCGATATTCGCGCTCTTGCCAGCGGCAGCTAGGATCCGGTTCCCAAAGTCCTCGATCGTTTCAATGCGTGAAAAATCGTCGCCAAGACCATGCCGTTTGGCGACGAGGTGGATAATGGTATCCACGAAGCCATCCAAGCCGACCATCGCGTGCTTGCCGGATTGGTTTCCTCGTTTGTCCTGCAGTTCTTTTAAAGCGCGTTGTACGTGTTCCATGAATGAGTTGTGTATTAGGGATAGGGAAGGGAATTAGAGGAAGGTTTGATGGCAGAGCAATCGTAATTCTGCCAGAAGCGAAACAAGTGTTAATTTTGCTCCCCTTGGGCTGAAATTTATTGAACCCTGGACGGGCCACGGTTTCAAAGAATTGGGCCTGGCGAACTAGCTGGTCCATCTTCGTTACAACGCCAATTTAAATGGACGCACACTCAGTTATAGTCGCCGCAGGCGGCCCACACGTTTTCACCTACTTCAGTCAAAGCAACCCGGCCGGAAAGGCAATCATCTTCGCCCTGGCCTTTTTCAGCGTGTGCGCCTGGGCAGTGATGCTGGGGAAATACTGGGAGCTGAAACGATTGAGGCTTTTCAATCTGGGTTTCGAGCAATCGCTTCATCGCTTGAACTCAATACTCCACGTTCCGGCGACATTTAAAGCCCCCAAGCGGGTGCCCTATGCTGCATTGTATTCGGACGCTATCGAGGCGTACCATCGAATAGAGCCGAAAGCGGGCGAGAGCGTCGAACAGCTCCGGGCGGCTCGGGTAGAGCATGTGGAGAACGCGTTGCAAAGAGCTTTGGCTAACAAAACGCTGTCCTACGAGTCTAGTATGGTTTTCTTGGCTACGATTGTATCTGGGGCGCCATTCTTCGGATTGCTGGGCACGGTCTGGGGAGTCATGGACGCATTCGGGGCGGTTGGTTTGCAGGCGACAGCGACCCTGCAGAATCTGGCTCCAGGCGTTTCTGGAGCCTTATTGACGACAGTGGCTGGCTTATGCGTTGCCATCCCTTCGGTTTTCGGATATAACTATCTGCTAACGCGTACCAAGGTTTTGGTTACAGAGCTAGAGAATTTCGCTAGCGCTCTGGCGGATATGATCGAGTTGGAGAGCCGCTAGCGATTCGCCATGCCGCATTCCTTTCATAGAAAGCGTTCCCTGGAGGCGAACTCCGAACTCAATGTTACTGCTCTTATCGACTTGGGTTTCGCTCTGCTTATCATTTTCATGATTAGCACGCCTCTGATCGAGAAAGAGCAATTGATGGAAATCGATTTGCCTGTGGCCTCGAAGACTCCAGCCACCGCGATTTCCAATACCGTAGATATTCTAGTCACGGATGCAGGCTACCAGATGGATGGAAATCCTATAGGCAGGCTGGAGTTGGAAAATGAGTTAAACCGGTTCGGTAATATGGCGGATCCGCCAGTGCTGGCGATCCGTGCCAATGCCGATACGCCTTACCAGAACGTAGTGACTTTGCTGGATTTGTTGAAAAAAAATCAGTTGAAGCGGATCAATTTGATTACGCGGCCCGAGGAGTAGGGCGTTTCAGCAAAATCCGATATCCATAGCGGTGTATTTCGATCTCAAAGGTTCTTTGATTTTTTCGGCGAGTCTTCACTTCGCCCTGATCGTCTTTTTCATTATCCGATCTATGCTCCAGCCGGAAAAGGAGCCGGAGGAACTCATCTTCGAGCTATACTCGCCCCCGGCGGCTGCTCCTGCGGAAGTGAGCCCTCAAATAGAATATACGCCTCCGGAAATTGACCTGCCGACACTTGACGACATTCCAGATCCGGAAATCCCAGAGTTGCCGCCCGAGCCTGAGCCTATCCCCGAAGAAACGATCCCGGTTGAAAGCGTTCCGGAGCCTGAACCTGTTCGCGAGGTCGTCAATTTCGAGGATTTCCAGAAGACGAACCCCATTACCCGGCAACGCGTGCCTGAGCTAAAGCCTCAGCCGAGACGCAACAACGATCTGTCGCGAGAAGTGGATCGCCTGCGTGAGAATCTTAATCAGCTACCGAATCAGATCGCCTTGCCGCAAACCGCTGTGGAATCTTTCAGTTCCATCGACCAGAGCCGGCTTAACTCCTACTTTGGCCAGCTTGTACAAGCCGTACTCAATTCCATCGAGATTCATCCGCTTGGAGGGAACCCGTTGCAAACCAAGGTCCAATTCAGTCTAGGCCCGACCGGTATCATTTCCGGCGTTCGCGTTCTGGCATCTAGCGGCGATAGCGTCTACGATCAAAAAGTGGTGGAAGGCTTTAACCGCCTAGCCCGATTCAAAGCTCCCCCAGGCTTCACTAGGACTGAATCCCTCATCCTAACCATCAAGCAACGCGACCGGTAGAGGAGTAGCTTGGGCTTCCTGCCTGATTAATCGAGAATCGGGCTCTCTCCATAGCTCAAGTCGGCTTCGAGTGTAGGAGCGGGTTTATCCCGCGATGATTTTAATTAATCCCTTGCTGAAATCGCGGGGTTAACCCGCTCTCACGAGGCTTCGAAGGATAGGCGCTCAAAATTCTGCAGGTTTAAAAGCCAAAATCCGCTAACCCTCGAAAATGTTCTGGCGAATTGGCTCTGGCCCTCTTTGATAATCGGTAAACTCGAATTAGAAAACCCGTTTGAAACGATGAACAAAATATCCCGTCGCGACGCCCTCAAGAAATCCCTCAAGTCGGCAGCCGCCCTTTCCGCTCCTATGATTTTGCCAGCCAATGTGCTTGGCATTAGCCCGAAATACACTGCACCCAATAGCCGCATCAACATGGGGCTGATTGGCCATGGCAAGATCATGAATGGCCATCGGAAGTATCACGCCGGCAGCAAAGAAGTGGAGGTCGTGGCCATTTGCGATGTCGATTCGCGCAAGCTCGATCCGGCCATGGCGGAGATCAAAGAGCTGCAAGGTCGGGATTGCGCCAAGTACGAATACTACGAGGACGTCATGGCCCGCTCGGATGTGGATGCTGTGGTGGTGGGTACTCCGGATCATTGGCATGCTCAAATTTCCATCGAAGCCATGAAGAGCGGGAAAGACGTCTATGTGGAGAAGCCCATGACTCTGACGATTGAGGAGGGCAAGGTCATGCGCGAAGTGGGCAGACGCTATGGGAGCATCCTTCAGGTAGGTTCTCAGCAACGCTCGGAGCGAGCGTTTCGCAAGGCTGCGGAATTGGTTCGAAATGGATATATCGGAAAAGTGCATACCATCCATGCTCGTCTCGGACGCTTCCCCGATCCTACTCAGTACCCCGAAGAACCGATTCCCGAAGGCTTCAACTACGATCGCTGGCTCGGGCCGGCTCCTTGGGAGCCCTACAATTTCGAGCGAATCAAGGGCGATTACGGAGGAGGCTGGCGCCGTTTTTGGGACTATGGCTCGCGCAAGAATGGCGATTGGGGAGCCCATCACTACGATATTATCCAGTGGGCGCTTGGGAGAGACCACACCGGTCCGGTCGAGTTCTTCCCTCCCGGATACGAGGGTCAGGCGGAACAGTATTACTTTTATGGAGACGGTACGAAGATTATTCGCAAGAGCTCAAGAGACGGACACATGATCCATTTCCATGGAAGCGAAGGCGAAGTCATGGTTAGCCGTGGCGATAGGCTGGATACCAATCCTGTCTCTTTGAAAAACATGGTTTTCAAGTCTAGCGACACTCGGTTGTACGAATCTTCTGATCATAGGGCCGATTGGCTTGATGGTATTCGGGCTCGCAAGCAGCCAATTTGCCATGTCGAGATTGGCCACCGGACAGCGACGATATGCCATCTGGCCGGGATATCGGAGCGACTGCAGCGTCCAGTCCGCTGGGATCCGGATAAGGAAACGATTGTCGGCGACAAGGAAGCGGCCAAATGGATGAGCCGCCCGCGCCGGGCCCCCTACGGATTGCTGGGTTGATCGACGGCTGGCTTATATCAATTAATTTCCCAAGGATACGCTTTCAGACGTAACGAAGCGTTCCCGAAACTTGTCATGAAACGGTTACTCAAAAGATTCGTTCTAAGTTTCAGTCTCATACTCCCGCTAGGCGCCTTGTGTGCAGGAGAATACCAGGATCGTGTCATGGAGATCGCCAAGGCGTTCTCCAACAGCGATCCCGAAGCTCAATACACGGCTCGTCGGAACCTGGAAATACTGGTCTCTCAAGCCACTGCTCCGGAGCGATTAAGAGGAGCGGCGAAAATCACGGACGACCTGCTATATGCATTGGACAGTGGGGCGACTCCCCGCGAGGCCAAGAAGTACATATTGAGGCAACTGGCTCGCGTCGGAACTTCGAAGGCAGTAAATCCCTTGGTGGAGCTCATGATGGGCAGCGACGAGTTGCTAGCGGAAAATGCCCGCAAAGCTTTGGAGATCATTGAAGGAAGCAAAGCCCGCAGTGCTTTGATCAAAGCGTATCCAAAATTAGGTGTTAAAGGCAAAACGGATATTCTCAAGTCGCTCGCTCACCGAGGGGAATCGTCATCGGTTGGATTTATCGCCAAGCAGATTGAAGGTCGATCTTCCGAAATTGCCACTACAGCTGCTTGGGCGCTTGGACGGATTGGGGGCTCGCGAGCCCTGCGGGCGTTGGATTCCGCATACTCGAAAAAGCCATCGGGAAAAGTCGCCGCTGCGATCGAGCAAGCGATCTTAACCAACGATGGGGCCAGCAGAAAGGCGCTCTACGTAATCTTTGAGAAGGGAAGTCATGTATCCCAAAAGCGAGCGGCTTTGCGGCGTCTCATCGAACGAAAGGACTCGGGAGTTGCCGAGGCTATATCGGAAAGCCTGGCGAGCGACGAAGCGGATATGCACTTGATCGCCATCGAGTCTGCCCTGTCGAGCGGGAACGCGGATTACCAAAGCTTGGTTCTGGACAAGGTGGAAAGCTTAAGTGGCGAGGATCTGTACGCAGTCCTCGCTGGTTTGACTCTCGTCGATTCGGAAACGGCTGAAGGAATTGCTCTGGAAATTTTCGAGAATGGCAATGAATCGCACCAACTGCTGGCCATTGACGCCCTCGGTAGAATCGGGTCAGCCAATTCGGTCGGAACCTTGTTGCGGGCCTTCGATGAAGGAAGTCGGGCCGTTAAGATCAAAGCCTCCTTGGCAATCGCTCGCATCGATGCGCCCGCTATGGACGAATCGATCGAGGCAATGCTGAACGCTGTTGCAGAAAAAGATGTTCTCCTAGGCCAGGAGCTCCTGACTCACCGGAATATCCCGAGCGGAAAAGAGCATCTTCTGAAATCCGTCAGATCAGGCAATCCAGCCCAAGCGCGTGGAGCCCTGAGGACGTTTTCGATTATCGCCGATACCGAAGACCTGGAACAGCTATTCGAGATTTCACGCGGGGCCTCGCCGGAAACGAAGCTCCTGATCGAATCGCTGCTCAAGAAGCTGGGGCCCGAATTCGGCTCGGTCGCTCTTCAGCGTAAACTGGTTAACCTGGGGATCGTTGAAGCTTCCGAAGGCTGATCCCAGCCCACGAAGATTTTCGCTTGCCAAGCAAGCCGATTGCTGGCGTCTTGTTCGGCTATCGTCTGAGGGGCCGTAGCTCAGTTGGAAGAGCGCCTGCATGGCATGCAGGAGGTCGTCGGTTCGATCCCGATCGGCTCCACCAAGACCCATCTCGCCACTTCTCTTAAGTGGTTTTTTTTGTGGGATTTGGCCTCATCTGGCCGAGATTACGAGAATGGAGCCGTTTGAACAGTAAGTGAGGGCCCTGAGGAAGGACCGAGACGACGAAAGGCAAAAGGACTTCGCGAGCGTCAGCGAGAAGTTCTGACATGCTCGCCGACGAGATGCTTGGCAAAGAGCTATTGAAGGAGGCCTTGGAAAAAAGCTGTGGAAAGGTCTCCCACTGACCCTTTGCTACCTTGAAGTTGAATATTGTTCACTGACCCTTTCCGCGCTTCGCCGAATCGTAGTCCGAAATACATGACGTTTTTTGTAGGCAAAGCAATGGGGGCGTTTTGGATGCCAAATCCGCCCATTAAGAAGCAAGATTTGCAAGGCGGGTTCGGCGTTTTTGGTGGATAATGCTCGCTCACAGCAAGGCCAATATTGCAGTCGTGGAAGCCAAATTACAGATTAGCAAAGCCCGGTGGCTGGGTTTGTCGTTTCCCTCCGCCGTGATTCTTTTGGCGGAAGGAATCGCGTTCCTATTTCAGGGATGCGCGACTACCGATCAGCAGGCCTTGATGGATGAAATAAACCAAAAGCCCGTTGCTGCATCGTCACTGAAAGGCTTGACCTACGAGCCGATGGATTTGGGGGAGCGAAGCGGTTTGGGATTCGGTAGAAGGAAAACGTCCGTTTTCGACTTTCCGGAAGGTAAAGCTTACTTTAAGGCTCCCAGCTTCGGCCAAGCCGTATTTTCTCGTCGTCCGTGCATATATGGCGCACGAGCCAACGGTGGTGAGGGGCCCTGCGATTATGGCTCTCAAGGTAGTGACTCAAGAAGACTATGAGAAAACACTAGCTAAGGCCAGGGAGAGGATGGGGTTTATGTTAGTTACAACTGCTCAAGCAACTAATTGGAAAAAGTAGAGTGAAAGAGCCACGTGATTGGAAAGAGAGCTTGATGGGACGTAGCTTAGATGTCAAAAGTAGTTATGCTCGGCAAGTTCTTGAGAAAGATTTTCAGTGAGGATAAAGAGAATGAGGGGCCGAATAAGATCAGAGCAATTGTCATATTCATCTTATGCTTTGTATTTTTCCCTATTATTATTGGAGTCTTAGGGAGTTGCGCAGGATAGTGAATAGGCCAAACCCAAGCTGATTGATGAGTAGAAGATGCTGACCCGTTAGCTAGCATTCCTCCTACTGTGTAGTCCAATAGCCCTTACAGCACCCGCAGAAGAGGGCTACATTCCCCCGCCAGAGCTCTAAAAGAGCCAGTGGACCAACGAGCGGAGCGACACATCTACGAGCCGAAGGCGACGGAAAACATGTCCAACTTTCTTAGTTTCGCCGCGTAGTCGCAGACTCTCTCGAGCAGCATGCATAATGAATCAAAGATTAACTCCCGACCGGTTTTCTGGTGAACCGAGCGATCCTTCGGTGACCATATTGATCGATCCGTTCGAGGACGGGTTTGTCCGACTGAAGCTTTATGAAGAACCTTTGATTCCGTCTGAGTTCGTATCCATACCAGCAGGAGTTTTCGCCACGGGTTCGCCAGATGAGGAGTTGGGTCGCGATGATGATGAGATTTTGCGGGAAGTGACGATCTCGGAAGGATTCTACATATCCCCAACCGAAGTGACGTGGGCTGAGTGGTCAGAAACACGAGCTTGGGCCTTAGAAAATGGATACGAAGATCTGACTGAAGGTCGGAATGGTTGCAATGGAGATTAAAGCGGCCGGCATCCGGCTACGCAGATCTCTTGGTTCAACGCGATTAAATGGTGCAATGCCCGAAGTGAAAGGGAGGGGAGGCTACCGGTGTATTACACTTACGAGGATTTCAGGCCGGAAAGCGTCTTGCGAACGGGGGAGGATTCTCACTTTGCGGATTGGAATGCCGATGGCTACCGACTGCCAACGGAGGCCGAGTGGGAATATGCGTGTCGCGCGGGAGCGAATACAGCGTTTCATTCGGGGGCTATAACTCAAGCCGATTCGTCGCCTATCGATCCCAATCTCGATATTGCGGGTTGGTATGCTGGTAAAAGCGAAAGCTCGACGCACCCAGTTGGCGGCAAATTAGCGAACTTCTTTGGCCTCTTCGATATGCACGGAAATGTTCGAGAGTGGTGCTGGGATTGGCATGAGCCCTATGAGGGAAATGCTATCGATCCCAAAGACCCGAATTCAGGCTCCGTCCGCCTATTTCGTGGAGGGAGTTGGGGCGAGAGCGCCCAAGACTGTCGATCAGCCAATCGCGACGGATAATTATGGATTTCGTCTGGTCCTAAACACGGATTCCTGAGGGAGTGTTCGATTTATGGGATCCCCTAAACGCTGTCCCCAATATTTGAAGTCTGGAGAATCGATCTCCGCTTTTCAAAGACTGACATTAGGTTGGATCGCGATCAGCGATTGCGTCGACAGTTTCGAATACCCGCGGCTGTTATCTCTATTGTTTCGCTTGTTAGCCGGCTTTTTTCTCTCTCGCCTGCTTATCCAAATTTCGGAGTTCCTCGAGTTCTTCGGGAGTGAGTTTTTGCAGGCCGCGGGAGCGGTTGGTGGCGATGTGCTTGCCGTCTCCATCGTAGATGAATAGGTCGATATCCGCGTTGCCCGCTCTTAGTTCGGGAAAGGATGACTCGAACTTAACGGGTTTACCTATGCCGGCTTCTAAGCTGCCGATGGGTGCTATGCGTACGAAGGAAATGCGATCGTCACTGTTTCCTGCAGCTTCAATGCGAATGACAGCGGTGGCATAGGCGTTGTCGACGGAGCGGTCGGGGACGAGGGTGCAGCGCACGTAGAGGCTGTCTATCATCTTATTGAAGCCAGCCTTAAGGAGCTCGTCTTCCTTTTGATCTTTGGTCAGCTCATCGAGCTCGATGTTGTCTATGTCCTGTTGAGTAAAAGGAACGCTGTTACCTTGGCGATCCATATTGGCGACGGCCTTTTCGAACTCATTGCCAGCTTCGAAACGCATCTGCTCGGCGTTCATTTCGTTAATGACCATCATAGTGCGAAATTTCTCGGTATTGGAATCGAAGGAGTATTCCAGGTCTCGGATCTCCGCGTAGTAGGGACTGATTACCATAAGAGGGCTCAGGGTGCAGTTCAGGTTTTTGGTCGGCTTGAGAGTTCGCTTGTAGCCGTCCAAATTCAGTCGCTTCCCATCGAAGGACTCGACTGGATAGAATTGCTTTTTTGCCTGAGCGCTGACCTTGCCGCTCATGAAAAGGTAGAATGCCCGGGTTTCCGGCGATTCGGAATCTTGAGCGTGGCTTGCAAGAGGAATGAAAATTGCGGTCAGAATAGACAGGCCATATCGAAATTTAGGATACGCTTTCATATTAGTTAAAGAGACTTGGAAATCTTTAGGCAAAAATCGCGGGATAAACCCGCTCCTACATTTGGCATAGCGGTATAAAACCGCACCTCCAACCTTAGACTATGGTTTTTTCCAGGATTTCGTTTGGTAAGTTGGTTGTATTTTGTGAGGGTGGCTAAGGTAATCGAAATGGATCGGGCGGCAAGAAAATGCGTGGTCCTTCCCCTTATTGGCTAGAGGCTTGAATCCTGGGAGCCGACTTGTAAGGTATTGAACATTCTTAGCTTACTTCGGTTTTAAATCCACCCTAGAGATGATAGCCTATTCTCTCAAAAGCTACTTGGCATGTTTTGCGATCATCGCGATTTTCGCGGGTTGCTCGAATTCCGCCATTCAAAGCGGGTCTGAAGACGTCGAATGGCGCTACTACAATGGCGATATTGGCGGAACGAAGTACTCAGCGCTCGACCAAATCAATACCTCCAATGTTAAGGATCTAGAACTGGTTTGGCGGTACCGGGTGAATGATTTCGTGGAAGGCAAGAACACGACGCTACAGTTTAATCCGCTGATGGCTGACGGTATTCTTTACCTCGTAACGGTCGGGCAAAAGCTATTGGCCGTTGAACCGGATACGGGAAAGGAGTTATGGCGATTCGATCCGCATGATGGATCAGGGGCGACGGGAAAGACGCGGGCGATCGTGTACTGGGAAGATGGGGATGA
>Ga0066378_10000323_pt1 | contig 20242 bp, 11 predicted proteins | sample Knorr_S23_td_DCM_FD_70947 | JGI IMG/M metagenome (GOLD analysis project Ga0066378, IMG submission 70947) | Marine microbial communities from Southern Atlantic Ocean transect - Knorr_S23_td_DCM_ad_71m_LV_A | ecosystem: Environmental > Aquatic > Marine > Oceanic | place: Southern Atlantic ocean...
GACGAAGTATACGGGTACTCCGAAACCGCCCGGTAGGGCTGGCTATATTCCAGGTAAAGACATGATCACGATCCATGAAGATGGCGATGGTGACGGCGTTTTCGAGCATTCAAAACCCTTCTTGGAAGGCCTTAATATGGTGACCAGCTTTGCTTGGGACGCCGATGGCGTTTGGGTATTGCAGCCACCGTATTTGCTTTTTTACTACGATAGAGATAAGGATGACATTCCAGACGGTCCTCCAGACGTGCGCTTGAGCGGATTTGGTCTGGAGGACACGCACTCGACAGTGAACAGTTTAACGTGGGGGCCCGATGGATGGCTGTACGGGGCGCAGGGATCGACCGTGACGGCATCTGTAAGCGTGACGGGCAGGAACGAACCGCCCATAAAAAGCATTGGCCAACTGATGTGGCGCTACCACCCTCGGAAGAACATATATGAAGTTTTCGCTGAAGGTGGGGGAAACATTTGGAGCTGTGAGTTCGACTCGAAAGGACGCTTGCTGGCGGGGGCCAACGAAGGACGGAAGCTTGGCTATCACTATATGCAAGGCTCTTACAGCCGCAAGAATTTCGGAAAGCATGGAGCCCTTTCTAACGACTACGCATTCGGTTACTTTACCGGTATCGAGGAGGCGGGATCGCAGAGAGTGACGACCAATTTGATGGTCTATGAAGAAGGGTCCTTGCCAGCTAGATACAATGGAGCGATATTTACTGCTAATCCATTGGCTGGAAAAGTTTTCGCTTCCCGAAAGCGAATGAGAGGAGCCAGCTTCCATTCTGATCCGATCGACGAAGCGATGGTCGCCAATGATCGCTGGGTTCGCCCGGTCTATCTAGCTCCCGGTCCAGATGGAGCGGTGTATGTGGCAGATTGGTATGACCGCCAGGTTAACCATATGCGTAACAGTGAAGGACTTCTGAGCGCTTCGGACGGCCGGATCTATAGGTTACGCAACGCGGACTCGGATCCTGGGGTAAAGATTTCTCTTGAAGACTATAGTAGTGCCGAACTTGTGAATACACTTAGAGATGAAGGAAGGTGGCATCGTGAAACAGCCAGGCGTCTATTGAGGCAGAGAAAGGACCGGAGCGTCGCACCTGAACTAGAGGACCTGCTACGCAACGAGCGAGGCCAAGTTGCTCTAGAAGCCTTGTGGGCGCTGCACTCATTAGGCTCCTTCACAGGCGAATTGCGCGTCGAAGCATTGGAACATCCCAACCCTTGGGTTCGCCTTTGGTCTGCTCGCTTGATCGGAGATGAAGGAGAGGGAAGCGGGCAGGAATATGCAAAACTCGCATCGCTGGCGAAGAACGATACCCATGTCGAGGTCCGCCAGCAATTGGCGTCTACTGCGAAACGCCTCCCGCCTGGTCCATCTGTGAACATCCTGAAGGGCCTTCTGAAACAAGATGAAGACGCAGCAGATCCTTATATGCCCTTGATGGTCTGGTGGGCTTTGGAAAACCTCTGTAGCGAAGACCCGGATCGGGCCATGGAACTGTTTGATAACGCCTCTTTTTTTGGTCACGCGATGGTGAAGGATCACATGCTGGGCTTTTTAATGAAGCGATTTGCTATGGAAGGGGACCGGAGATCACTAGACTACTGCGCTCGGCTGTTGAATTTAGCCTCCGACCCATCGTCTAAAAAGGCCATGTTGGCAGGTTTCGAAGAGGCTTTTGAAGGACGGACGATGCAAGGATTGCCCAATGAGCTCGTTGACGCGATTTCACGATCGGGAGGGGGTTCCTTGGCTATGGGGATTCGTCGTAATGACCCAGCGGCTCTTGAAAAGGCTGTCGGCAAGCTTAGCGGAGAGGAAATAGAGGAGTCCGAGAGGCGCCAGATAATCAGCGCATTAGGAGAGCTGACGGTACGTGGCTTTCTTGGCATAATCATCGATCAGCTGTCTCGAGAAGATGAAGCGACGGTAATGGTGGCGCTGGCTTCTCTTCAGAAGTTCAAAGAGATAGAGGCAGCGGACGCTGTACTGAAAAGGTACTCGAATTTCAGCGACAGCTTGCAAGTGGCCGCCCGTACGATGCTTTCTAGCCGATCCGAATGGTCGCTAAGGTGGCTCGAGGCAATCCAGGCGGGAAGGATGTCCAAAGAGTCCATTCCTAGCTACATGGTTGAGGGACTCGCTAGGTATGACGATCGAAAGATTGATTCTCTCGTTGGCAAGTTGTGGGAAGCCAGCGGAGTGGCGCCAACTGACGACAGAGATGTCGAGATAGCCAAACTCAAGGGGATCCTTGATGGAGCGGACTTCAGTGGAGACCGTTACTCGGGAAGAGATACTTATTTAGGTCGTTGCGCCGCCTGCCATCGTCTGCACGGCGAAGGAGGTGAAGTTGGACCAGACCTAACCGGCTATCAGCGCCATGATTTGGACAGCCTGCTTCTTGCCATATCGGATCCGAACGCGGAAGTGCGAGAAGGTTTCGAGAACTACTCAATCGAGACCCGGGATGGACAGAGGATCATCGGATTTTTGGCGGACCAAGATGATCGAATTGTCGAAATTCGACCCGCTGGGGGACAGCGTCTAATCGTCGAGAAGTCGGACATCGTTGAAATGGAAAGCTTGGGTGGCTCGCTTATGCCAGCGGGGCTATTGGCCGGCCTAGACGATAAGGCCTTGGTCAACTTGTTTGCCTATTTGCAATCTACTCAGCCATTGAATATCCGCTAGCCCGCTAGCCTCAGGGTGTTTCGCTCACCAACGTAGTTGCCCCTATTTTGCCAGAGGGTGATCCACGATCCGCTTTTAGGACAAGATTGGGCAATTTTTGGCCTCTACGCGTTGCATTTTGCCAATTTCTTCCTAAAAATAACGTAAATCAGGGGATGGAGGTATATTCACAATCAGTTTTAAGTCCAATTCCTTAGAAGCAATAGGTAGTAACGCGTCTACAGCCAGTTTAGGAACAAGAGTGCCGAAGGGGGAAATGGCGATAGCGAGGTTTCCGTCGTGGCTCGATCAATTGTCAATGATACCTAAGATCTATTCTAGTTATTCAGCCATTAGCCAAAAGGCGATACGCACCCTGGTCGCTCTGACACTTGCAGGAGCTGTGACAGCTGAACTACGGGCTAAGGCTGCCGTTGATCCAGTAGAGCGTGGTGCTCAGAACTTCGAAAGCGAATTCATCGTCAGCGAAAAAGATGAAGTCGAGTTGGTTAAAGATTCGAACGTCAGCGAAGCGATACAGCGACGCCCGGATTTGAGCTTTAGCAATGTAACCATCGACGGGGAGGGTTCGCGGCAATCGCTGGACAGTATTTCAGCTGAAGACGTCAACTCGCTCGAGGTATTGAAAACGGTGACTCCTGATCAAGACGCCGATTCTCGTGGAGGTTCGATCCGATTGAAGACTCGGCCATCTTACACTCAGAAAGGGATTTCGACCAAAATAATGCTGGAAAGCGAATACCAATCCTACGTTGAAGAGATTGGTTACGAGGGCAGTATTTCAGTAGGTGGACCGCTGAACGAGGCACGGACGATCGGTGGTCGATTAACCTTTAATTATGAGGATGAAACAAGAGGGGATCAGTACATCAACAAAGACTGGTTTCGCAGAAAGGTTGACGGCGAAGCCAAGCTAGCTCTAATGGAATTGAATCTGAACGACATTCGCGAGTGGAATACCGATCGGGATATTACAGCAGCCTTGGATCTGAAAGCGAACGAGTCTTTGCGTTTCTTTTGGAAAGGAAGCCATAGCTTGTATCGGAATCTCGAGAAGCGCCCTCAGCTCGAGTACCGATTCAATAAAGGAAAGTATACGGCCATCGATCCCAACGGGGCCAGTATAGAAGGCTTCGAATTGGAGCGCGGATTGTATGAATTCAAAAATGAGTACGAAGTAGCGGAAACGACTCTGGGGTCCGAATGGGAAGAGGGCGATTGGGAAGTGGATGTCAAATTGGTGTATCAAGAAGACGCCTACCAGCCTATCGATTATTTTAATGTCGATTTCGTAAGCCCGGATGTGGATGCAACCTACGATCTCGACAGCTACCTGTTCCCCACAGTGGAAATAGATAATGGTGGCTCCATCGATGATTCCTCCCAGTTTGCCCTCGAGGATTTTACTATCCGGGATCGCCATCGGGGCGAGACAGATACCATCGGTTCTGCAAACTTGAGATGGAAAAACGCCTTCGGCAATGAGAAGCTGTCTCTTCGAATCGGAGCGAAGAGCAGGCAAAGAGACTACGATACTTTCAGCGAAACTGCTTACTACGGCGCCTCCCGCGAGTTGCCGCTAACTCTAGCGGATGCGGAGTGGACGGACAGTGGCATCAATCTTATCAGTGACCGCTATCGATATGGCCCCGCCGTCGATAGGGCGAAAATTGAAAGCCTTATTGAGGAAAATTTCGACAGCTTCCCTTACGATGAGAGGCGTTCTCGAGAAGTTTCCGATTCATCCACCTATTCCGTCCAGGAGCAAGTAATCGCAATGTATGCGATGGGCGACTATAGTGTTGGGAAATGGAGAGCTCTTGTAGGCGTGCGTCAGGAGAGGACGTCAATCGATTTCGAAGCCAACGAAGTGCTGTTGGGCAAGGACACTCTCGACAAGGATTTGGATGGCGATTTCGACGAAATCGTATACTTAGGCACGAGTCCAACATTTGGCTCTAATGACTACAGTCATTACTTCCCCAATACGCATTTGCGGTATCGGTTGAATGAAGGCACTACGTTTATTACTTCCTACACGGAGACTATTGATCGTCCGCGTTATGCTGATGTCGTGCCATACCGCTTGGTTGCCCTGGAGGATCGGGAAGTCGAGGAGGGCAATCCCCGCTTGCGGCCGACGCTTTACACGAATTTCGACTTCTCAGTCGATATGAAAGTTAGGGATGGCGGCATGGTCTCGGTGGAGTTATTCGACAGGCAGCTGGAGGACTACATATTTAGCAACGAGACGATTATAAGCGGTGGTATATATGATGGATTTGAACTCGAAAGGCAGGAGAATAGTTCCAGCGCATTCCTGCGAGGCGTATCCATGACCTGGAATCAGCCGATTCGTCTGCCACTTTTTGAAGAGGGATTTTCGCTTAATGCCAAGTACGTAAAGCAAGAGTCGGAATTGCAGTATCCAGAACGTCCAGGGGAAACTCTCCCGCTTCCAAGAATGCCGGACAACGAAATGAATATCTCTCTTACGTACGAAAAGGAGAAGCTATTCGCCCAGGTGAAATTCTGGAACGAGGACGACAACGTTTTCAGAGTTGGCAATAACGTCGAAAGCGATCGGTACGTCGGCTCGAGGAGCCGTGTCGATCTTTCCGTTAGCTATAAGCTGCAAAACAAATCCAGGTTTTACGTGGAGTGGGATAACATCACCAACGAACCTTATTTCCGAATCTACGAAGGAAGTCCGCTCTACGCCACCTATTACCGCACTCGTCCGTGGAGCGTGACAACGGGCATGCGGATAGAGCTCTAGGAGAACGGTAAAAAAGCTGGTATGGCAGCGCTTCAGCCTGCGCCTCAAAATTGAAGCTTAGACTGACGCGGGCTGAATCTCAGCTCTGCTCAACGCCATGGAAAAAAGTTGGTCGGCTGGATCATAGCGGCTTTGCGAAGATCATGAAATGCTGCCAGGGCAGTTCGTTTTTGGTTTCCACCCAATCGAGTCCAACGAAGCGCATCTCTTTTTTTGCCTGAGCCTGAGTCATCTTGTGTAGTGGCTTAATGGGGACTTTTGGGTCTTCGGATCTGTATTCGAGCAAATAGACCAGGCCACCGGGTTTAAGGGCCTCATAAATGGAGCGCATCATCTCATAGGGATGGGAGAATTCATGATAGGCATCGACGAATAAGGCGGCATCTATGGTTTCTGCTGGCAGTTTGATACTCTCTATTGTTCCAAGCTGTATCTCTATATTCGATACACCTATTTCGCGAGACCTTAGTTTTATGAATTCCAGCATTTCAGGCTGAATATCGACTGCGATCACTTGGGATTCGGGAAAGCGCCGGGCTATTCGAAAACTGTAGTAGCCTGATCCGGCCCCTACGTCGGCTATCACTTTATCGGCCTCCAATTCAATAAGGCTGATCGCCTTGCTGGGAGCCTCTTCGTCTTCCCGATTGTCCCGTTCCAGCCAAGGGATCCCTTGGTGCCCCATCACTTGAGCAATTTCACGGCCGAGATAGTATTTGCCGATGCCATCTCGCGTTCGTTGACCACTTTCGTAAAAGGAATCGTTCTCGCTTTGTCCGTAGACAAAGGACGCTAGGGCAATTGAAAAGGAGAAGAGATGGATAATCATGCTCCTTACCGATCGTGAAAAATGCATAAGCGGAGTAACTGTATGCATTAGCTTTTAAAAAAGCGAAGGATATTTGCGGTGAAATCCCTGGAATGTGGACGGATTGTAGCAATATCGTATTTACAAGCTAAAGCTTAGGACGGATTCGCATAGGAATGCCTTTTGCGATATTTCTTCCCACTCTGACATCTCAGCTAGTTGCCCGATGCCTGACGGTTTAATCGTAGATGAAGCGAACGGACTTGTGCGCGTTTAGGTAAAAGCACAGGATCGATTGTCCTTTGATAGACACTAAAGAACAAATAACAACTTCAGATTATTCCGAAATTCTGGAGGTCGCTAAACCGATTCCAAAAGAACTCAAGCTAGCTCTGATAGTAGAAGACATTTCCGGAGGCGAAGTTCGCTCAACAGAACCGAAAATCAGATTTCTAGAAGCAGTTGGTTCTCAAGAAGAGCTAGACGTTAGATCCTGCATCTCCGAAGACAGAACGCTTAAGTGGCTGAAGAATTGAAGCTCCGTAAGGCAGTGTCATTCTCGCCTTGTCGGCCAAAGCTGATTGCCATCATCATCAAACGCCATGGATTCCAGTTGGCCGTCGATCACTAGATCATCGCGCCTATCGATTTCGGGCAGGTAAGCGGATGATAGCCAGATTCTATTGATTTGCTTGGTACTGGCGATTTGGACGATTCGAATCGATTCAGATTCTTCGGCGACTGCCATGCGGCAGGCGATTTCGATAGCTTCACGATCTGTTTCAGCTATAAGGGGGACTCGCGTAGATATGGTTGTTCTCGCAGTGAGAGCGTTCGTGTATGTTATACCCAGGTTGATTTTCTCCGCTGCTCGACGTGTAGCTATGTCGGCCATACCTATCCCAATTGCGTTGCCTTTGGTCGCCTTAGTAAGGTCCCGAACAACGATTTGCCGAATATCGGGGGTGTAGTCTCGCTTGAGGTTGGAGGCTGACCTTCCCGTCACGTTAGAGTCCATGCCCCCGCCGCTGATATCCTTGCCTAGCGCATCGATGATGAGCACGTCGATTTCCCGGACGAGCATCTTACCCATTATCTGTTTCGAGTAGCTCAACAGCTCCTTTTCACGCTCGAAAATGGATTGCTTTGGGATCGCTTCGATTTTGGCTACTCCGTTGTAGGCGTTCTCCACGATCCCGAGCCCGAAAATAACCGGCGCTTTTTCGAGCATGACCTTAGCTGCCGCAGGAATGACCTCATGAAATCGCCGAAAGCCCAACTTGTGGGCAGCGGTTGTACCCAAATGTTTGCCCAAACCTATCAGCATCATTTTGAGAAGGCCACTTTCGTTTTCGGCCGCGAAAGCGGTGTGGGCTTTGATTCGGTTGCAAACGACGATACCATCAGACTCGAAAGCGTTCCTGTCGCAACAAACCGGAGTATCTTCATCGAGCGTCCCAATTTCCACCACGTCCATGGACGAATGAATTGGCGCCCCGACCGAAGACTCGGTTACCCCTAGGCTATCGAGAACAGCTAGCTGACCTTCAGCTGTCGCTCCGCCGTGACTGCCCATGGCGGGGACGATGAAGGGATCGGCGCCTTTTTGCCTAAAATAGGATACGAGAGCCCTAATAGCCTCTACTTGCCCGCAAATCCCTCGGCTGCCCGCCGTGATAGCTATTCGCTTGCCGCACAGATCCATTTTAGGCAATTCGGCGAGCTGCGAATGTGTTTCCTCCTCGACATTCGTGACGACGTCTTCTGGAAAACGCTGTAGTACAGGTAGGAGTTGAGGAAGCGGATAGGCTTTCGAGTTAGCGAAAGTCGGTCGTATATTGGCTATCTTGAGGCTAGTTGGATAGGGGAAATCAGACATTCTATTGATCCATTACTGACGAAAATCACTTGAGGCCGCAATAAGCGATTTGAATCCCGTAGCTATCATGCCTTCATCCGAACCGACCGCTACCATGTTGAACCCCATTTCGTAGTACGATTGGATGTCAGATTCCGTAAAGCCAAGTATCCCGGAGGCTATGCCATGATCGGAAGCCACGCTAAATGTCTTATTAGTAGCTTCAAGAAAGTCAGGATGATCGAATTGCTTTGGGATTCCAATTGAAACGGAGAGATAGCCAGGTCCGACAAAAAGAGCGTCGATACCGTCCACTTCCGCAATCTCTTCTAGATTGCCCAAAGCCATCGGAGACTCGAACTGGGCTAGTGGAAGGGTGCTCAAATGAGCGGTTTCTAGCTGCTCCTCAAAGCGTGCGCCGTACTGGACCCCTCGATTTACGGAAGAGACGCCTCTGGTTCCGTGTGGCAGGTATCGAGAGTAATCTACGGCATTCCGGGCGTCCTCAGGCGTATTGACAGTCGGGAGCATGAGTCCCCAGGCGCCAAGATCGAGGGCTCTCTTGAAGTACACACTATCAAGTGAAGGCAATCTGACGATCGGAGCCGTTGAGGTCGCACTCAACGCCATCAACTGATAAGCAAGCATTTCCCAGGAGCCGGAACCGTGCTCCATGTCTAGCAAACACCAATCCAGGCCGGCTACACCAGCGATCTCCGCCAATGTTGGAGAGCCTGTATTCAGACGTACCGATCAGCTTGTAGCCTGCCGGGGCTTTCTGTCGAAACTTTAGGCTGTCCATTGAACTATTCTCGCTTCGATTGAGCCCGCAGTACACCGAATACTCAAAACTGATGCAGGACAATTAGATGCGTTGTTTCCTACCATCGGACGGGTTTGAATTCCCAATCAGGGTCCAGCTTCTTCATTTCCGACTCATCGTCGCGAAAGTCGAGCCCGCTCTCCAGATAGTTTTTGTGCAACCGAGCTAATTGTTCTTGATCGATGGATACACCCAGGCCGGGCCCATCTGGAATGGCGATCGTTCCGTTTTCGAATTCCAGCGGGCCTCCTTCAATGATTTCATCGCTTTGCCAAGGGTAGTGGGTGTCCAAGTCGTAATCAAGCTGAGGTATACAAGCGCCGAGATGCGTCATGGCTGCCATCGAAATGCCTAGATGACTATTGGAGTGCATTGAAATTCCACGCCCAAAAGTCTTGCAGATCCTACAAAGCTCAATGCAAGGGCGCAAACCACCCCAATAGTGATGGTCGGTCAATATTACGTCCTCTGAATGGAGTTCAATGGAGCGAGGGATGTCTTCAAATGAAGTGGTGCACATGTTAGTGGCTAGTGGCGACTCGATAGCTTTGCCCACCTCAGCCATGGCTTCCTGGCCTCGAACCGGGTCCTCAAGGTATTCTTGAATAGGGTCTAGTTGCTTGCCGATTCGAATTCCAGTTGCTACCGACCAAATCGCGTTCGGATCCAATCGTAGCGGTACATCAGGACCAAAGGAGTCTCTTAACGCGAACATGGCGGCGGCTTCATCGTCGGGTGGAAGGACGCCTCCCTTAAGTTTGATTGATCGAAATCCAAAGGCCTCGCTCATGGCTTTGGCTTGGCCCACGATTCCATCCAAGTCCATAGCCTCACTTTGTCTAGCTGCTGCCCAGCCTTGAGCGTTATTGTCTTTAGCAAAGCCAAGCTCTCCGCCGGCTCCTTCGAGCTTATAGAATAGATAAGCTCCGTAGGGAACGGAATCTCGAGCAGCTCCCCCAAGAAGATCGCACATGCGAACTCCAAACCGTTTGCCCATATAGTCGAGGCAAGCCACTTCCAAGGCGCTTTGAACGTGGACCCAAACTCGTCGATCCCAAGGCGCGTCGCCCCTTGTTTCATCAATCTCGATCAAAGTCTTTGCCTTCTCAAGAAGCCTAGTGAGCTGGAAGGGATCTTCACCGTGTAGACCTTGGCATACCAGTTCCAAGGATTCGGTAACCCCATCGGTGCAGGGGCTCTCGCTGATTCCGGTGAATCCATCTTCAAATGCGAGCTCGAGAATAACGCGTAAGCCGTAGGGAGCATGTAGTCCGACCGCATTGCGTAGCGGTGGATCAGTGAAGGCGATGGGTGTGACCTTGTGGCTAGTAATCTTCATAGGGAGCGAGGGAGAGGCGGCTTCGGTTCCTGAAAAGCTGCCGATGGATGCCAGTCAAAGGCAAATTTCCTCAAAGACAACATGATCATTTAGTTTGCGCGTGTTTAGCGACTCCATTTCTTTGCATTCCATGAGAAACCCTCGTTTTTTTAGCCTAGTCTCTTTTATCTCAATTTCTCTCTTTTCATCGGCCATCGGGAAACCGAACTTCATATTTTTCATTGCTGATGACGTTAGCTGGGATGATTTCGGGTGTTACGGAAATCAGGGCGTTCGTACGCCGAACATCGATCGTTTGGCGGCGAATGGGATCCGCTTTACCAACGCCTATTTGACAGCCAGCAGTTGCAGTCCCAGCAGAGCTAGCATTATCACAGGACGGTATCCACATAACAATGGCAAGGCAGCTGAACTGCATTTGCCGATAGCCGACCACCTTCCTTGGCTGCCGGAATCGCTGCGGGATGTGGGCTACTACTCCGCCATATCGGGCAAGCACCATATGAAACGAGAAAACCCTCGGGAGAGAAACCCCTTTGATCATGTCGATGGAGGTCGAGTCGAAGGAAACCGAGGCGGGGAGGCCAATTGGGTTTCCGTTACCCAAAATCGCCCGAAAAACCAGCCGTTCTTCTTCTGGTTCGCGGCTTACGACGCCCATAGGGCTTGGGATGCTGACGGCGACTGGATCGAGGAGCAATATGGCCCGAAAACGAATCCAGCTGAGGTCAGAGTGCCGCCGTTTCTCGTCGATGACGCTCCAACTCGCCAGGACTTGGCATCCTATTATAACGAAATTATTCGATTCGACTATTTTATAGGAGAGGTCGCCGAAGAGCTGAATCGGCAAGAAGTTTTGAATGACACGTTGATGTTCGTTCTTGCGGACAATGGTAGTCCCTTCCCACGAGCGAAAACGAGACTCCACGACTCCGGCATGAAAACCGCTTTGGTGGCTCATTGGCCTAACGGGATTCGGTCGAAGGGAGTATCGGATAGCCTGGTTAGCATTATTGATTTAGCCCCTACGCTTATTGAGCTAGCTGGGCTCAAGGTTGGTCCGACCTTTCAGGGCGTGGGCTTGGCGCCTGTATTCAAGGATCGTAACAAAGACGTTCGCAAATATGCCTTTTCCGAACACAATTGGCACGATTATGAAGCCCTCGGACGTTCCGTGCGAACGAAGGAGTATCTTTACATTGTAAATGACCGACCAGATGCACCTTGGCAGGGTCCGGCCGATTCCGTTCGATCACCTTCGTTTTCTCAACTGTTGGATGGTCAGCAAAAAGAATCGCTCACCCAGGCCCAAGCTGATGTCTTTCTGGCTCCAAGGCCCCGAATGGAGCTATATAAAACGTCAGTGGACCCTCATCAGCTTGATAATATCTCAGGTAATCCCGAATATGCAACGGTGGAGAAGCGGCTGAGAAAGGTATTGAGTGATTGGAGGCGAATTACAGGCGATAGCATTCCTGAGCGGATATCCACAGACGAGTTTGATCGTCGGACGGGCAATCGTCTAGGACTAGGTAACACTTTCCGCGGGGAAACGCCTGGTGAATCCAATGGAGCTGCCATGATAAATCGTCCGGGTCCAAGGTAGGAATTTGATCGAATATGAATCAACTAGGCCAATTCGCTGTTTTCCTCGTTAGCTTTTGGGCAGCTGGCTCGCTATTTTCTATCCCTCCCTATGTAAAAAGAGATGCAGAACCACTGTATACAGAAATCTTAGACAGTTCGTTTCCATTTGTGGAGGCAACAGTGGATCTTCGCGGTATCGCTCCCGCGGGGAACAAGGACAATCTGATTCCGAGGGCGATTGTCTTGCCGTTGAGTCATGACGTGTTCGTATGTTTCGATACGGAGTTGCTTCGCTTGGCTGGCGTTTGGAAAGGCGGTTTTCTCACACCTCGCGGCTTGGCGATGCTCTCCTACGAGGTGCCGCTCAGAAAGATGGGGAGCGGGCAGAAGGATCTGCCCAAGCCCCTGGGAGAGGTAATACTAGCCAACGGTCTATATCCAGGCTGGCATGAATCGACCGAGCTGTCATTCAGCGATCCCAGAAATCGTTGGCTTGATGAGAGAGAATTGGGAAGGGGGCCTCTGGACCCGAAAAGAGGAGAGTGGGCGGGAATAGAAGTCGAGGGATCGGAAGCTGTATTTCACTACTCGCTCCAAGGAGGTAGGGTAAAAGAGAGCTATAAAGTGTCTGATGATAGCGGCAGCTTGAAGCTCATTCGGACGATCACTCTCCAAGACATTCGGGATCCGCTCGCTCTAGTCGTATCCGATTTAGGGGAAGAAAAGTCGATAGTCGAGTTAGATGGGGCGAATTTGTCGCTCCTTGATGATCGCTACGTGATAGCCCGCATCGACTCTGTCTCAGAAGTGACTGCGAGATTCGTATTGGCAACCGACTTAGAGACGGGAGCGATATCCCTCAAGAAAGAAGAGGGAGTGGTTAAAAGTCCTCCTAGCAATAATGAACCTCTCTGGTCCAAGACGATTACCGCTGGAATCGAACTGGGAAATCCTCAAGGTATTTTCGCAATAGACGAAGCGATCATTCCTTATCCGAATCCTTGGAAACGTCGCATCAGACCCGTAGCCATAGACTTCTTCCCGGACGGGGAAGCGGTGCTGGTGACGTTTGATGGCGACGTATACAGACTGTCGGGGCTTGCTGGAGACAACGATCAAATTAAGTGGAGACGAATCGCTGCGGGTTTCAACGAGCCGCAATCCATTCGTATCAGAGACAACGACATATTTGTATTCAGCCGGTTAGGAATAACCCGGCTGCTTGATAGGGATCTCGATGGTGAAACTGACTTTTACGAGATGTTCTGCAACCGATTTACCCAAAGCGCGGATACACGAGATTATCCCATGAGCCTAGCGCTTAGGCCGGATGGCAGTTTTGTTATCGCCAAGGGAGGGCAGCAGGTAAATGCCAGGTCACCACATAGTGGCAGAGCAATGACAGTTTCGGCCGATGGCGAGCAGGTAGAATATTTGGGATACGGGTTACGCAATGCCTATATTTCATCACATCCGACAAAGGACTTAATAACAGCGAGTGACCAGCAAGGCCATTGGGTGCCTTCGACGCCATTTTTGGTTATTCGTGAACAACGATATTTTGGATACGAGCCTGGCGCTCCTGAACGGGAAGCGCCCATCCATCCACCTGCGCTATGGATGCCCCATCGGGTTGTTCAATCGGGTATCGAACAGCTTTGGCCGATGCACGGAAAAATGGGGCCATTGAAAAATTCAATTCTCTATATCGAGTACAAGAAGCCGAGCCTCTTCCAAATCTTCGTCCCGGAAGACGAAGACTTCACGCAAACGGCAGGGATTCCTCTAACGATTGCATTCGAAACGCCCATTCTGAAGGGAGCTATAAACCCAATCGACGGCTCCCCCTATCTAGTGGGCTTTCAGATTTGGGACTCAGTCGCCAGCAGGTTGGAAGGTCTTTGTCGAATACGCGTTCTAGATAGGGCCAATGAACGGCCCGTCGCTGCAGAGGTATCAGAAAGCGGAGTGCTACTCGAATTCGATCAGACGTTAGGGCCTGAGCGCTCTCTAGATCCAGCGAATTACCAAATAAGCAGTTGGGAATACAAGCGCACCAGCGAGTATGGATCCCCTCAGTTTAAAGCGGACGGTTCGCCGGGCGTAGACGAATGGTTTGCCCATTCAGTGCATCTGTCTAAAGACAGGAAGTCCGTATTTTTGGCCATCGAAGATGTCAGAGAGACCATGCAATTAGAAGTTCAATACAATTTGTTTGGGAAATGGATGCCCGTTTACTTCACGGTCAACGAATTAGTTGCCACGAAACTGCCTAGAGATGATTTCGAGCGAATGAACTTAAAGAAGCTGTTCGCTTCTGAACCTGCCCCACGAGAGAAGGCGACTCGCAGTTCGATCGTATCAGTAGCGAGGGGACAACAACTTTACACCCAAATGGGTTGCGTTGGCTGCCATTCGATCGATGGCGCAACCGAAGGTCGAAGCGGTCCGACTTGGCTGGGGGCCTATAAGAGCCGTCGTACGCTCAAGGATGGTAGCCGAGTGAGAGTAGACGAAGAGTATTTGCGAACCTCGATACTGGATCCTTCAGCTGTCGTCACAGAAGGCTACGACGGTCAAGAAGCTGGAATGCCCTCGTATAGAGGCATCCTCTCTGACGAGGATGTGGAATCGCTGGTTTTGTTTATCCGTTCCCTAAGATAGGGAATTGGCTAGAGCCGCCCAGCTGCCCACTGAAGTCCTCTACCTACGATCTCTTGGAATTGAGGATTGGCGATTGTTTCATTGGTGTGGCCGAAGGTAGTTCCGAACACTCGGGCCTCGCCATATTGGTTGGTCCAGAAAACAGGATGCGCTTTGCCCGTCTCTTCGCTAACACCGGTGCCTAGTGTAGACGCGTTGGGCCACAACTTATCAATTAAATAAAGCTCGTCCATAGGAGAGACCCAGTCTTGAGGGAATCCCTCCATGATAGGATGGTTCGGTTCTGTGATAGTGACGGGGTAGTGGCTCTGATGATCGTGGCGCTTTGTCGTTACCCCTAAGAACTCCCGCCACAGGTTTTCCTCCGTCGCTCGGTAGGTATGCATAGCACAATGTATTACAACCGCCGATACTCCTTGTTTGTGACCTGAAACGATCTTCGAAATGTATTCGGTATCTTCGGTATTGGCGAAACACTGATTGTGAACAACGACATCATATTCAGCTGCCCAATTGGGGCTTTCGAAAAGTTTTAACTGGAAGTCTCTTGCATCGCCGCCTTCGTGCACGATAGTCCAATCGACTTCGGCGAACTTGGAAATCCCCGTCGTCAATTCCTGCTTCTGAAAATCATAGTCATGACAACACCCGCCGGTGATCAGCAGAGCGTTGATTGGAGCTTCTCCTTTGGGAAGCGAGCAGCCAGCTACGGCAAAAGTTATGATGGGTATTGAGAGAGCGAGTAAACGGTGGCCGGAAAGATTCATTTTATTTTGCTGAGGTTGTTTGCCCCTATTGGATAGACTCTACCTATTTTGCCAAGCATCGAGACGAACGATATTCGGTTTTTCGTTCTGATGCCACCGCAACTAATTGGTTGATCGTTTGTACGGACGACAGAAGTCTTTGTCGAGATGGGTTTTACAGTGGAAAAAATAGGTCTGAAATTGCAATATTCGCTCAGGAAAAGTCCAGATCTGCAATGCCAAATTAGGGATATTGAGCGATACTACCCTAAATATTGAAGAAGAAAAAAGAAGACGAAGAAAGCCCCGATTGGTGGAAGATTGACAGAGGAGCATCGGGGGCAGCGGAAACAGCAAAACGTAATCGATGTATTTAAAATATTATACATTATTTGGAGATAAGACACACCGAAAATCCAATACCAAACCACCACCCGAAATATTAAACCGAAAGGAATATAGTCATGTTGCGAAGCGTAGAAGATATGATTGGATAGCCCATCGAAGCCACCGATGGAGTAGTTGGAAAAGTCAAGGATGCTCTATTCGACGATCGCCATTGGCGCCTGCGCTACGTTTATGTGGATACAGACAATTGGCTTCCGAAGAAGAAAGTCCTTTTAAGCCCCTTCCATTTGAAAGAATTGGAAACTGGTTGGGTCGGCAACTGCCTCAAGGTAGTTTTCAACAAGGCTCAGGTAGAAGGATCGCCTGAGTTGAAGGAACACGAACCGGTTTCGATGCAATTCGAAGAGGAATACGCCAAATACTATGATCTACCCACTTATTGGATGGATCCCTACCTTTTTGGCGGGGCGGCAATTCCGTCATCGATTGGTCCGGAATACAGCCCCAAAGGCAAAGCGGAACGTCAGGCTCATGAATTTCGCATGAGGCAAATAGCGGGCGAACATCTGCGGTCGGCCAAGAGATCATGGGTTACCATATCCAGGGAAGGACGATTCATTTGGCCATGTGGAAGATTTCGTTCTCGATGACAGCAACTCGCGGCTGCAATACTTGGTAATCGACACCAAGAATTGGCTGCCAGAAAAGCCCTCGCTAATCGGTATCGGCTGGGCGGAATCCTTCGACTGGTAAACCAAAACTACGAACGTCGATCTGACGAGGAAGCAAATCGAAATGGCTCCTTGATTCGATCCCTTCGACCCGGTCAATGAAGATGAAAACCACAAGCGTTACGACTATTACGGAAAGCCGCGCGATTGGGAGACGTCGGCAGCGCCGTTATTCTGAAACGGATGCAACCGTTTACGGTTTAAGGCGAAAATGGCCCGCGGCGTTCGACGCTGCGTGCTTTTTCATAAACTGCAGAGGGACGGGACTTAGAACATCATTGAAGGGAGTGATTTGGCCTCTCGCCTCTTTACTAGCCGTCAATTCGGTCCCGACTGCTATGGCAGGCGAGTTGGACGGAGACTTTCGTATTTGGAACGAGTACAAGCTCACGGAATATTCTAGAGACCGATGGACTACCTTTACCTGTGCAGAAGCCCGGTTTGTTGACGATGCCTCGCAGGTGGGGCTTTGGCTTCTTTAACAAAAGGCTTATAGGACATTGTCAGAACGTCTAATACTGGGAATTGGAGCCTCGGTTTTGGATGCGAAACAATCGTCTGGCGGATAGAATTCTCAATCCAGATTGGAACTCGAACTCAATCCTAGGTGCCAGCTGGGAAACAATTCTAAAGTCGCCCTAAGAAATCGAGTTGAACTGCGATCTTTGGAGAGCCTCGATTATGCTGAACGCCTTGTCTCCCGTCATCGGAAAACCTGGGCCCGCAGCATCCAGGGCTCTCAGCGACCGAGGCGTATCGAGATTTCCGAGGAGCTATTCTCCGATTTCAAGTCGGGGCGTATAAACGGAAGTCGATTTAGACAGGCAAATCTTTTCTTTTCTGTGGGAAGGCGGACATGGGCAAACGTGTTTACCCAGCTCAGGTCCAGACGACACCCGAACGGGGGGAACTGGGAGCATGGGTTTATCTTGGGTTTCGGATTGCGAATGCGGCCATGGCGCTAACGAGGAGATTGACCTCTGATGACCAACCCGAATGATGAGACTATACTTGCAACCTTTTTGCCAATGAAGACCTTTATTACTGCAACCACTTTCTATTCATCAATTCCGCTATTTGTCGCCCTTCTAAACGCCAATACGGAAGAGGGCCCCTTCATGGCCAGCGGCATCAAAATTGGAGAGGTTGAGCAAACATCGGCGATCATCTGGGCTCGGCTAACGGAAAATGAAAACTATCGATTGGATGGAAGGGAATGGGAGAAGGACGATGAAGCCCTTCCTGCCGGATTGAGTATTGGGGACATGCAATACAGCGCCGCTGGAAGCGAGGGAGATGTTCGCATCTCTTATTGGCCGATACAGAGCCCTGCCAAGGCAGCCAAACTACAATGGATGCCGGTAAACCCGAAGGCCAATTTTTCAGTCAAATATAAGTTGGAGAATCTGATACCAAATACTGAATACAATTTAAGAATCGAAGGCCGTCCCAACGATGGAGGTTCGTCGTCAGTCGAGGTTTCGGGAAACTTTAAGACAGCTCCTGGCGGAGACGAGGCCGCGCCGGTTAAATTCGTCCTCGTGACCTGCCATGATTTTCCGCGGCGAGATGATCTCATCAATGGCCACTACATTTATCCATCTATGCTGGATCGAGTTGATCCAGACTTCCTGGTTCACGCAGGTGATATCGAATACTACGATAAGCCTGGTCCCTGGGCGAAAACCGAAGCCTTAGCCTACTACAAGTGGGATCGGCTATTCGGGCTTCCGAACTTCCGGGAATTCTATCGCCAGGTTCCGTCCTATTTCATGAAGGACGATCACGACTTGCTCAAGAATGACAGTGTGCCAGGGGACATTTATGGAGAACTCACTTGGGACCGAGGCATCGAAATATTCAATGAGACCTTCCCGATGGGCGAGCTTCCATATAGAACCGTTCGCTGGGGCAGGGATCTGCAGATTTGGCTGATGGAGTCGCGAGAATATCGGAGCGCCAACAGAAGCCCGGATGGCCCTGATAAGACCATTTGGGGGAAAGCGCAAAAAGAATGGTTTTTCGATACTTTTGCCAATTCTGACGCGACTTTTCGAATAGTGATCAATCCAAACCCAATCGTTGGGCCGGATCGGGTAAAGAAGAAAGATAATCATGCCAATTCGAATTTCACCTATGAAGGTAACGAACTCCGGGAATTTATAGGCAGCCAGAAAAATGCCTTCATACTCAATGGCGACCGCCACTGGCAATATGTGAGCGTAGATGAGAAAACCGGAGCTCGCGAATATTCTTGCGGAGCGGGTTCAGACATTCACGCGGGAGGGTTCAAGCAATCGCTCAGGTCCCCCAAGCATCGCTTCTTGAGAATCAAGGGCGGTTTTCTGAGCGTTACGGTCGAGCGGGACTCAGGCATCCCCAGAATAAGTCTCAGACACCATGACGTTCATGGTGACGTCGTGAATGAAGATATTTTCCTAGGTAATAATTAGGAAGCGGTGGAATATCGGTCAGTCGCTAAAGCAAACGAGATGCTGATCGCTTCCAATCAAGAGCTTGTCGCCCAACACAATCGACAAAGTAATGATTGGCTCGAAAAGGGGAGTACTCGGAAACTTCACCTAATCGTTCTTCAGTGAGCTTGGTGGAGAAAACCGCGCTTTCTCCTTTTGTCACTCTCTCAAGCGAATCGTTCATACCGAAACTTGAATTGACGCACGGAAAATCGGGGATTTGACAATCACGCTTTCGCGTTTACATGTTCAAATCTCCATCGGAAACGAGGAACTTACTCGGTAAGTTGAACGTCTATAGCCCCGAACTCGTATAAAACTATGAATAGAAGAACATTCGTTAAAGGCAGCGCGGCTGCTAGCAGCTTTATGATCCTGCCAAACTGGGTCATAGGTAAATCGCCCTCTCCAAACGGAAAGCTCAACATCGCCCAGATAGGTGCTGGTGGCCGAGGTCGCTCCCATGTCGTTGGCTACCAGAATGAAAACCTCATTGCGTTTTGCGATGTCGATGATGCCAGAGCGGCTCAGACGTACGAGGAGCACCCGAACGTTCCCCGTTTCAAGGATTACCGCAAGATGTTCGACAAGATCGCGGGCAAGGTCGACGCGGTGTCGATCGCCATTCCCGACCATATGCACTACCCGGTAGCCCGTTGGGCACTCGAACAAGGGATCCACGTTTACTGCGAAAAGCCTTTAGTGCGGACGATTTGGGAAGCTCGCGAACTGAAAAAGGCCGCGGCCAAAGCCGGCGTTGTCACCCAAATGGGTAACCAAGGGCATACCCACGAAGGGCTTCGCTATATTCAGGAGTGGACGAAGGCGGGCGTTATCGGCGATGTTGTCGAAGTCTTGCATTGGACGAATCGCCCGATTTGGCCGCAAGGAGAGATACAAAGACGTAATGTGCCCGTTCCCGCCAACCTGGACTACGATCTATGGCTGGGCGTGGCGCCCAAGAAGTCTTTCGATGATAAGATCGTTCCCTTCGCTTGGCGCGGGTGGAAAGATTACGGCTGCGGGGCTGTTGGCGACATGGCTTGCCACATCATGGATTCGTCATTCACCGGACTGGATTTAGGCTTGCCCATCGAGGTGGAAGCCGATGTCTCGGGATCGCATTCGGAAACCTTCCCCAAGGCCTCGACGATCAATTTCAAGTTTAAGGACCGCAAGGCGCCCAAGGTGACTTGGATGGATGGCGATCGCTTGCCGGATCTCAATAAAATCGAGGGAGTGGAGCCAGACTTCTTTGCCAGGGAAACGCTCGCGAACGGACGCAAACGCCAGAAGAATACAAGCGGCACCTTCATAATCGGAACCAAAGGCTCGATTTGGACGGACACCTACAGTTCTTCCGTGCGAGTGTATCCAGATA
>Ga0066378_10000327_pt1 | contig 20175 bp, 14 predicted proteins | sample Knorr_S23_td_DCM_FD_70947 | JGI IMG/M metagenome (GOLD analysis project Ga0066378, IMG submission 70947) | Marine microbial communities from Southern Atlantic Ocean transect - Knorr_S23_td_DCM_ad_71m_LV_A | ecosystem: Environmental > Aquatic > Marine > Oceanic | place: Southern Atlantic ocean...
CTGTGCTGCCCTCGTCTCAACGCTCGCTGAGCGCCCACCCAGCCCGCTGATCGTCGTCGACAGCCCTATGCCGCTTCCCACCCCCACACCTGCACCTCGCACGAAGAGCTCACGTGAGCTTACTCTGGCTCGTAGCCCGCGCGCGACCTCTCGGCCTGGCCTGAGGCACGTCCCCTTCCTCGTTGCCGCGTCTATGCTCGCCGTCTTCATGCTGAGCGGGTGGCCCTCCTCAGTGCTTGGCAAGGACCTCGACGGCTTCCCCAGCCCTGCTGTGATGCGTGGCAACACAGCCCAGCGCCTCGTGTCTCCTAAAGACCTCGTGCTTGCCCGCTCTAAGGACCTCCCGGGCCTTCCTAGGCTCAGCGACGTCCTCTTTGAGGTGCGCCCTGAGAGCGGTGAAGCAAGCTACGACATCTACGTCTATCAAGGCCACAGCTCTGCGCTCGCGGACCCCAAGGAGCGCATGCTGCTCTATCACATCACCAGCTCTGAGCCCACGCTCCAACTCGCTGGGCCACTCCCTGCAGGCCGCTACTCATGGGAGGCATGGTCACTCCGTGAGCTCGACGGCACGCCTCGACGCCTCGGCGAAGCGAATTTCAACGTAGTCCACAACCAAGGACTGGAGCAGGCCATCCTGCACCAAGGCGGCGGAGTCGGAGCTGTGAGAGAGCTGCACGAGAACAACTTCATCGCGGACGCGCGAGCGCTCGCGAGAGACCTCGTCAGGCGAGGTATGTGCAACAAGTACGAAGCCGAGCGCTTCCTCGCCGTCACCCCTGCCGACTGACCTCGCGCGATGACGCGCGGAGACTGGGAGGCGGCGCCCCGTCCGAGGCGAAACCTCACGCTTGAGTCTGCCCTCTTAGTGGGCGCTGGGAGTCTGCTCGTAGTCAGCGCCGCGATCGGGAGCCTTCCGGAGAAGCCCTCTCGGGCTGAAACCCTCACCACACCAGCGCCGCAGCCCTCATCGGAGCCTGTCTCTACGAGCGCGGCTCGAGCATGCGCAGACCAGCTCCGCCAGCTACGAGAGGGGCTCCGTGCCGTGCACCGTGGCGAGTCGACTGACCAGCCATCGCTCCGATCCCTCGCCAGCGAGCTCAACGAAGTGTGCGGCCGTGAAGATGCCCTGCGCGTAACCACGCACTTGACCTCGCTCGACTCGCTGCAAGCGACGCTCGCGGGAGTAGGAATCGATCGGATCGAAGCCTCGCTCGACGCTTTCAGCGCAGACCCCAACTATGAGCGCAGCGAGCTACTACGAGAGCTCGACGAGATCACGCGAGAGCTCGACGAGCTAAGAGACCCGCTCCCCGCTGCCTACGCGAGGCGCATCAGCGCAGAGCTGCTCCTCAGGGGCGAGGGCATCGCCGACGCCTCCAGCGCCTCCGCGCTCGCAGAGCACGCCGTCGACACGTACGGACGCGTCGGCTTCTACGAACAAGAGGTCGAGGCGCTCGAGGTCGCTGCGCGCGCGCGCTTGCGCACCGCCGACCTCAGCGCCGCTCGCGCTCACGCCGTCCGCGGGCTGCAGCTAGCGCGCGAGATCAACGACTCACTCTATGAGTCTCTCTTCCTTCGCTCACTCGTACGCGCTGCTGACCGCGCAGGCTTAGGTCTCGAGCGGGAGCGGCTCTTGCGCGAATGGGGCGCGCTCGCTCGTGACCCGGCTCGCACGGCGCTCGAAGAGTGGTGGGCTTGGGCGCAGGAGACTGTCACCTGGCTGATCGACGAGGATCACCCCGAGCGAGCGCACTCCTTCTACTTAGACGCGCTCTTCGACCGTCAAACCGCCGCAGGTGTCGACCCCCTCTCCTCTCCTAAGCTCCGCGACCAAGCGCGTGACCTCGAGGCCACAGTCCTCATCCGCGCGGGCGAGCTGGAGCAGGCAGAGGAGCTGCTGAACCGTGGCGTCACCTACACGAATCGCTCGCGCCTGCTGCGCGCATACCTCGCGCTGAGATCCCTCGGTGAGCTGACCGGCTCAAGGCGCGAGCGCATCTTGAGGGACCTCTCCACGCTCTTGAGCGAGTCATGGATCTCTACGCTCCCCGCCGAGCTCAAAGAGATCGCAGAGATCTACTCGGGAGAACATCATCACCGCTCAGGGCACTTCGAGCTCGCACGCGCAGCCCTAGAGCCCGCGTTCCAGAGGGCGCTCAAGCGCGACAGAGGCCTCGCTCCGCGGACCTCCACGAGTGAGACCGCGAGCCTCGGCGGCGAGGCGCTCGGCTTGCACGCTGTCCAACTCCTCGCGCGCACCTACGTGCAGCTCAAGCGCCCCCTGCTCGCGGCACGAACCATAGAGGAGCTCCAGTCGAGGAGCCTCCGCTCTGTCAGTCGGGGCATCGAAGAGGGCGACCTCCTCAGGTGGGCCGCGGGGACACAGCACGGATTGGTGACCTGGGCCTTGGGCCCTGACGAAGGCCTCGCTCTCTGGATTGGCCCCGATGGACGGACAGACTCTCTTGAGATCCCCCACGGCAGGCGCGCGATCCAGCGCGCCGTGAGTCATCTGACGCAAGCCCTGCGGGAGGGCGACGAAGCGAGCGCTGAGGACGTAGGCATCGAGCTTGCAACGAGCCTGCTCCCAAGCGCGCTGAGAGAGCTCCTCGCCACGTCAAGCGGCGGCAGCCTCTTGCTCTGCACGCATGGGCCGCTCGAGTCCCTCCCTTTGAGCGCGCTCAGAGTCCACAGGGCTGAAAGCGCAGAGACGCTCCTCCTCAGTGAGGCCGCGACCTTGAGGACGCTTCCTGGCATACCGGACCTAAGCCCTGGCGAGTCCAAGCTCCCAGTGGCGAGCTGGACTCTCGCTGGCGCACCGCTCGCGAGAGACGGACGTCCGAGACTTGAAGCCGCAGTCGATGAGCTAGAGAAGATCAGCGCGCGACGGCCCGCCGAGCTCTTGATGGGTGCGGCGATGACCAAGGCGGCGATGCTCAAAGCGCTTGAAGGCGACGACTGCCTCCACGTCGCGACCCACGTTGAGTGGGTCGAGACGGCAGACGGGCCAGGCCCCGCATGGGAGCTCACAGATGGCGTGACCCTAGGCGTCGCAGACCTCCCGGCCAAACCCGGCGCGAGAGAGCTCGTCATCTTGATGGGATGTGAGACGGCCGGAGGCCAGGTGCTCGACGGAGAAGGGGTGCTTGGTTTCTGCCGTGCCTTCCTCTCTACGGGGACCCGCAACGTCGTCGCGACGCAATGGCCAGTCCCGGACGAGGCCGCCCGAGACTTCGGGGTCGCTATGCACGAGGCACTCTTAGCGAAGATGACGCCTTCGGAGGCCGTGAGGAGCGCAGGCCGGCGCCTGCGCGCAAACGGGAGCCCTGACTGGGCCGCCTTCCAGCTCTTTGGCAGGGACTGAGCCTACGCTACGGCGACAGCGGACACAGACGTAAGCATTTGCTAAATAAGAGCTTAAAGCTCTATCTGTAGCGGTGAAACCGCACAAATGGGAGCTGTAGACCCTGGGGTCCCCCTGCAGTCCCGCATGCGGGGTCGGGCTCTAGCTCTCTCAAGCGCTAGGCCCATGATGTCGATACCTGTCTTCCCGGGGGAACGAGCCCCCGCCAAGAAGGAAGACCAAATGCTCATCCCCAGCCTCCTCCTCTCACTCGCGGCAGCCCCTGAGGCGGCCCCCCAAGCGCCCATCTTCAGCTGCGAGATCACTGAGCACACCCTCGAGGCAAAGAACCACTCGATGGGCACCCTCGTTGTGAGCTTCGCGAGCTCAGACCGCAGCGCTGTCCTACACCTCGCGGTCCCCGCAAAAGGCACCCTCGCCTTCCGCTTCCCTGCTCGAAGCATCAGTGAGCATTGGATGGAGATCACAAGCCTCAACAGAGGTCAGCTTCAAAGCACTGGCGCGCTCGCGCTCCAAAGCCCTGGGCAAGTCTTGGTCTACGCCCAATCAGGTGAGCTCGAGAGCGCCGAGGCGTCTGGCACGCTCCTGCCTCCGTCCATCGCGTCCCACGTATCGCTCCCGTCATGCGCGAGGGCGCTCGACGTCGGCGTCCCCCCCCCGTCCGAGGATCCGGTCGTCGATGAGGTCACAGACCTCCGGCGTCGCATCCGCCGGCCGATCTAACACGTACACACAACAGCCTCCTTCGCTTTGCACTCCATTGCGGAGGACCCCAGAGAGAGAAGGCGGGGTCCGGGTAAACCGGGCTCCGCCTCTTCATTCACGCTCTGGCTATTTCGCGCTCACCCGACGTCTCTTACGCGTGGAGAGTCAGCGGGAATGCTACGCAAGATGCGCTCGAGCCCAGGCCCCTCTCGCCCTACGCGCACTCCATCCCTAGCGAGCTCGAGGATGGGATACGAGCCACGCTCCGCGCACTCTTCCGGACTCTGCACCCATAGGCCGACTCCGCGTGCTCGTATGAACTCCCGCGCGCGCGCCTCATCCGTGATCGAACCCAGCGGATCTCCGCTGATGTTGCAGCTTGTGATGAGCGGCGCGCTGAACGAGTGACCACAGAAGAGCTCTGGCTCTGCGTCCGCTGCGAAGGCTCGCTCGATCTCGCGCATCAACTCCCGAGCTGCGCCGCCCAGGACCAGGGTCTGGTGGCTGCCACGTCGGACGAACTTTGTCTGCGAGCGCTCATCACCGATCATGCAGCGATAGAAGACATCACGCGTAGCCTCAAGCGTGAGCGAAGAGTCCACCCCTACAGGCAGCTCATCTGTCCGGATCATCTCCCAGAAGGCGTGGAGTTCGCCTGCGGCGGTCCCGTAGTTCTTCCCAGGGAGGCGACGCTTCATCGCGTCGAGGGAGGCTGCACCGGCTGCTGTCGCTGGCGCGAGGAGGGTGTAGACCTGTGGCAGCTGCAAGAGGACAGGCGCGCGCCGGAGGTGATCGATGATGAGCCCGGTCGTGAGCTCCGCTCCGAGGGTGAGAGGTCTCATCCTTCCCCCTCCAACAGCTGACCTGCGCCGCTCACAGGCGCATCCCAACCGAAGCGCTGCCGGAGCGAGAAGACCGTCGCGGTGGCCGCGCTGATCACTGGGACTCCGAGCGCAGCCTCCACCAGCGGCACCGCGGCGAGCGAGGGCATCTGAACGCACGCAGACAGGATCACTGCGTCCACGCCGGCCACATCGAGGCGCTTAGACTCCTCGATCAGCTCCATGGGTGAGCGTCTGCCGACGGCGACGTTGTCTGTGATCCCGAGCGAGATCGCGTCGACGACCTCCACCCCTTCACACTCAATCCCGTAGATGACCTTCTCCGTCAACTCCGGAAGGTAAGGAGCGATGAGGCTCACGCGCCGCGCGCCCAAGTGCCCGAGCGCCTCAGTCAGCGCCCCTGCGCTGGTGATCACAGGTGCGCTGTTCTCACCCATCCTTGCTTCGAGTCTGCGCTCGAGCTCCGCCGCATACTCAGGCCCTTGGCTCATCACCGCTACGAGGCAAGCGTATGCCACAGCATCGACCTCAGCGTCCGCGAGCTCTTCCACGCAGCGGTCCGCCTGCGCATCCATCTTGAGGAGCTCCTCCGGGCTCACGGTCCGCATCCGCATCCGAGAGGAGTGCACTGTGAGCGATGGAAGACCCTCACATGTCATCCGCCTGAACATCTCCGGCAGCTCTGTCTCCATGGTCGTGTTCGAGCTCGGCACGACTAAGCCGATGCGGCCGCTAGGGGCGCGCGTTCCTGTGGGTCTTTCCATCTGCTTCACAAAGTGTTGGTGTCTTTGACAGACAGAGGGGCCGAGAGAGCGACTCCGAAGCAGCTAATAGGTTTTTCTCATCACGCGGCCGCCAGTACAGGGGCCCACGCGGCGCGTCTGATCAAATTTTCACGGGTCTGTTCGCCGTGGGATAGGTTTCGCTGGAGGAGTTGCCATGCTCACCCTGACTTATGCCTGCTGACAGATATCCCCCTTGGCCCCTAGAGGCCGGCGACCTCGACCGCTTCCTAGAGCGCTCAGAGGATGGAGCTGACTTCAGAGAATCCCTCGAGGAGCTCCTCTGCTCCTTACCGCTTCAGCGTGCAGAGCACTTGATGCTCCTCCTGCGCCACAGCAGGGCTGCTTGGTTACCGCTGTTACGCACCCGCGCTGGACGCGCGCTCATTATCGGAAACGCATTCTCTGGCGTAGGTGCCGGTCTAGCGTTCCTCGGGTGGGAGGTGACCCTGCGCGATGAGAGCAGAGGCCGCTTGGCCTTCGCAGACGCCAGAGCGCGCGGTTTGAAGCTCCCCATGCAGACCGAGCGCTCCGAGGGAGCCAGGCGCCTGCCCCACGAGGACGAGAGCTTTGACTTGGTGGTTTGTGACCAGTCCATGGCAGTGAATGAGGCAGAGCTCGCGCGAGTCTCACGCGGCGAGGTCGTCCTCATCGCTGACAATCGCTATGGCTACAAACGCTCGACAGGAGTGCATGGAGAGTTCGAGCTCAGGAGACCTGGCGAGTACCTCAAGAGTCTCTTCTCAGGTGAGGGGAGATCCCTCGCAGAGCACACGTCCGCACTCAAGCGCGCTGGTCTCGTCGGGCTGCGACCCCATGCGCTCTATCCCGACTCGCGGGACTTCACCTTCTGCGTCTCTCTGGGAGATGGAGGGCCGACCCTGCCGCTCGGCCCAAAGGAGCGCGCGAACCGCCTGAAGGTGCTGGCGAACTCACTAGGGCTCTTCCCCCACTTAACGCCCTCGTATGCACTGATCGCGCATAAGCCTCGCGCGAGGCTGCAGCGCCCCCTCGCAGACCTCCTGACACGAGAGGTCTTAGGGTCAGATGAGGCGCATGTCCCCGCCCTTGAACACCTCGTCAACACACGCGGGAGCAACGCTCTCATACTCACCGGTGGAGACAGAGCGTTCGCGCTACACGTCCCCATGGAGGCCTTCCAGAAGCGCCACGTTAAGCGACACTTGGCCGCGCTCTCCGAGCTGCGAGATGAACATCCAGAGCTGCCCGTCCCTCGCTCCTTCGGGGCAGTGATGGCTGAAGGCATCTGGTACTCAGCTGAGGAACGATTGCCCGGCCTCACCGCTGGGCAGATCTGCGGGGATCATCTTCGCGTTGGACAAATGCTCCAAGACGTGGCTGAGCACTTCTCCGCGCTGACTACGCGCCCCCCTGAGCCTTTCACAGAGCGAGACTGTGAGCGGCTCATCAGCGAGCGTGCTCGCCGAGTCACTGAGAGGGCGCGAGAGCCTGGCACGATCGCCGCCCTGCGAGAGATGGAGTGGCGTGCTCGCGAAGCGCTCTTAGGGAAGGTCTTCCCTTTAGTCCGCACTCATGGCGACCTGCGGAGCAAGCATGTGCAGGTCGATAGTGAGGGGCACGTCCTCGGCTACCTCGACTGGGGCTCAACAGAGTCGCAAGACCTTCCGCTCTTCGACCTCCTGCACCTTGTCATACATGAGCGGAAGCAAGAGGCGGGGATCAAGCCAGGCCACGCATGGCGCCTCCTCGAGGGCGTCGGAGGCGAGCTGAGAGCGCATGAGAGATCGGCGCTCGACTCGTATTCCACTGCTCTAAATCTCCCTCAGGACGTCATCAGAGCGATCGAAGACCTCTATCCACTGCTCGTGGCCGACGTCGCCGAGCGCAGCTGGGACTTCAGTCGCCCGGATTGGGTGCATCGATTCTTCTTCGATCTTTGAGGCCAACTGCCAAGCGCTGAGCGAGTAGAAACAGCCTCTGCGGGCTCATAAAGCCCGTTATTACGAAATGATTGGCATACAACGGCACCTAGAGGCTGTTGACCTCGTCTGACGAGGTGAGCCTGGGTATATACGCAGCAAGAAGTTGCATTGTAGGCGGTTTTGGCCGTAGTTGCAGTGGTTTCAGGGATCCCCCATTACGTTCTCCCACGAATCGTCTTCTGGGGATATCATTCAGTCTATGCAGATGCCGCGTGAGATCACCTTAGCGGGCCCCCACGCCACAAAAAGCGTCCGCACGTTCTAGAACCCAAACTTCACACACAGGAATCCAACTCCATCGGAGAGTTCCCCATGAAATTTTCCATCTTGGCCGCATGTCTGCTGATCGGCGCGAGCTCCGCGAACGCCCAGCAGCCGGCCCAAAAGCCCACCAGCAAGACGAAGGCGATGATGATGACTACCATCAACGCTTCGGTTGGTGGCAGCGATGACTGCAACACGCCCGTCGCCATCTCTGGCGCTGGCACCTTCAACTTCAACAACTCAGCTGCTACGAGCGGCGCTGAAGGGCAGAACGAGTACGCCTGCTACGCGTTCGGCTCCTCCGCCATCGACAACGATGTTTGGTTCGAGTGGACCGCAGCGACGACCGGCACTGCCATCGTCGACACCTGCGGAAACACCCTCGACACCAAGATCGCTGCTTACCCTGGCGGTGCTTGCCCCTCGGCCGGCTCTTCTATCGCCTGCAACGACGACACCTGCGGCCTTCAGTCGCAGATCTCGTTCCCTTGCACGGCATCGACGAGCTACCTGATCCAGGTCGGTAACTTCCCCGGCTCAGCTGGCGGAACCGGCACCATTAACTTCAGCGAGAACGGCGGCGGCGGCGGCGGCGGCGGAGGCGGCGGCAACGACGACTGCGGCAGCGCCGAAGCCATCAGCGGCTACGGCAGCTACGCTTTCGACAACAGCGCGGCCACCACCGGCGCTGAGGGCCAGAACGAGTACGCTTGCTACGCGTTCGGCTCCTCCGCGATCGACAACGACGTCTGGTTCGAGTGGACAGCCCCTGCATCCGAGAGCGTGAGCATCGGGACCTGCGGCACCACCACCGTCGACACCAAGATCGGTGTCTACCCCGGCGCCGGCTGCCCGAGCGCTGGTTCGGTTGTGGCCTGCAACGATGACAACTGCGCCCTGCAGTCGAGCGTCATCCTCGCAGCTGCCGCTGGCTCGGTCTACACGATCCAGGTCGGCACCTTCCCTGGCGCCACCGGCGGTACCGGTAACCTTGACATTAGCGCCCTCGCGCCGCCGTCAGGTAACGACGACTGCAGCAGCCCTGACCCCCTCGCGGGCCAAGGCCAGTTCACCTACGACACGACCCTGGCGACGACCGGCGCCGAAGGGCAGAACGAGTACATCTGCTACGACTTCGGCTCCTCCGCGGTTGATAACGACATCTGGTTCGACTGGACGTCTGACTTCACCGGCAACGCGACCGTCTCGACGTGCAACAACGCCGCCTACGACACCAAGCTCGCTGCTTACCCCAGCGGTGGCTGCCCGACTGCGGGCTCCGCTCTGGCCTGCAACGATGACTTCGCTGGCTGCGCTGGCTTCACCTCGGAGATCAACTTCGCGGCGACCACCGGCACCACCTACCTCCTGCAGGTCGGTAGCTTCCCTGGCGCCGCTGGCGGTCAAGGCACCCTGGACATCTCTGCTGGCGCCCCGCCGGTCCCGCACCCGAACGACGAGTGCTCGACCCCGATCGCCATCTCTGGCCAAGGCACCTTCAACTTCGACAACTCCGGCGCTTCCACGACCTCGCTTCCCGCGACCACTGGAACCGACGGTCAGAACGAAGCTCTGTGCTACGCCTTTGGCTCCAGCGCCGTGAACAACGACATCTGGTTCTCCTGGACCGCTGACGCCACTGGCCTCGCCGACGTCACCCTCTGCAACGGAGGCGCGACGCTCGACACCAAGATCGCAGCATGGCCCAACGCCTGCCCGCCGGTCCCCGGCACGATCCTGGCCTGCAACGACGACGTCTGTGGCCTCCAGTCGGAGATGCAGTTCAGCGTCACGAGCAACACCACCTACCTGATCCAGTTCGGCACCTTCAGTGCCGCTGGCCTTGGCGCGGGAACCTTTGACTGCGTCATCGCAGGCGACCCCTCGGGCCCCTGCACGGTGTACTGCTCTGGCGACGACACTGGCTCGACGGCTTGCCCCTGCGGTAACGCTGGCGCCACCGGTGAAGGTTGCGCCAACGGCTCCGGCGTCGGTGGCAAGCTCACCTGCTCTGGTGACACGAGCATCTCAAACGACACCCTCGTCTTGAGTGCGACTCAGCTGCTGCCCAACCAGCCCGGTCTCTTCTTCCAGGGCAACAACGCCATCAACGGCGGTGACGGCATCCAGTTTGGTGACGGCCTCCGCTGCGCTGGCGGTGGGGTCATCCGAGTCCAGGTCCGCTTCCCTGACGCGAGCGGCGCTGCCGACACCAACATCAGCATCTCGACCAAGGGTCAAGTCGCTGCTGGTGACGTCAAGCGCTACCAGGTCTGGTACCGTGACCCGGCCACCTCGACCTGCGGCGCTCAGTTCAACCTGACGAACGGTATTGAGCTGACCTGGAGCGCGTGATCCGCACTCTTTGAGCGCCTGAGAGCGAACGCTCCCAGGTGCTAAGCACAGCGGGCGGCCCCCTCGGGGGTCGCCCGCCTTTTTTATTTCAGAGGAGCCCTCCAGGTCCTCAAAGCGTCGGTGCCTGGCTGATCGCCAAGTCAGCCGGACTCAAAGATAAGTGTCGTTTTCGGGCATCTAGAGGGTGCTTGCTTCGAATCTTCTAGTTTGCAGATTGCCGATTTTCAGTTTCTGGGTGAGTCTTGGGTAAGACCGGCAGGGTAGTGAGCTCGCGTGTTTCGTGAGTTCAGGCAGGGTAACGCCAGCTTCAAAACCTCCCTCTCGCGTTCTTTGGATCCACACATAAACCCATTCACACAACTCCCATGAAACGTTTCACATTCGCTTTCGCGATCATGGCCTGTACAGGCCTCGCGTTCGCACAAGTGCCTGCGACGACAGCGCAGGTTCAGCAGAAGCAGGTCGCACGTCCGGGCCAAAAGCCCCAGCCGACCTCAAAGCCCAACTACCAGTCCAAGCAGACTGTCAACCTCGGCAGGATCGGCACGATCGGCGGACAGCTCAACATGGGCGTCCCTGGCGCCGATGACTGCGCCGCCGCTACCCCTATCGCGGGCGGAGGATCCTTCCCCTTCGACTCCAGTGCTGCCGTAACTGGCGCTGAAGGTCAGAATGAAGCGATCTGCTACAGCTTCGGCTCAAGCGCTATCGAGAACGACGTCTGGTTCGAGTGGACCAACACAGAGTGCGACGGCTCAGCGAACGTCTCGCTCTGCGATAGCGCCACTTTCGACACGAGACTCGCGGTCTACCCCGCTGGCGGTTGCCCCGCTGACGGTTCGGCCATCGCATGCAACGACGATGCCTCTGGCTGCTCTGGCTTCACCTCTGAGCTCGACATGGCAGTCACAGCAGGGACCGCCTACCTGATTCAGGTCGGCAGCTTCCCTGGCTCAGGCGGTGGAACTGGTCTCCTTAATATCACCGTCACGGCCCCCTGCGTGACGACCGGTACAGACGAGTGTGCTGACGCTACACCCATCTCCGGTGACGGTGTCTTCCCCTTCGACGCGATTACCGCGACGACGGGCGCTGAGGGACAGAACGAGGCCCTCTGCTACAACTTCGGAAGCTCCGCAGTTGATAACGACGTCTGGTTCGAGTGGACCTGCGACACCAATGGATCGGTCACCGTCTCTACCTGCAACGACGCAAGCGCTGACACGAAGATCGCGGCTTATCCGGCCGGCGGTTGCCCCGTTGACGGCTCGGCGCTCGCTTGTAACGACGACGGCACGGGCTGCGCAGGCTTCACCTCAGAGATGTCCTTCGCCTGCACCGCAGGTAGCAGCTATCTCCTGCAGGTCGGGCACTTCCCCGGCACTCCCGGCGGCACTGGCAATGTGACAATCACGCAAACCCTGATCGCCGCCGAGGGTGAGACCTGCTCCAACCCGAGCGCGATCTCTGGTGACGGCAACTTCGCCTATGACAACTCCAGCAACTCGACAGACTCTGAAGGTCAAAACGAAGCTCTCTGCTTCGCCTTTGGAAGCTCAGCTGTCGACAACGATATGTGGTTCGAGTGGACCGCGACTGTCAGCGGCACCGTGACCATGGACACCTGTGGCTCTGCCCCGGATACCAAGATCGCTGCCTTCGACGGTGGCGGTTGCCCCGCTGACGGCGCTGCTCTCGCATGCAACGACGACACCTGCGGCCTCCAGTCGCAGATCGCCTTCAGCTGCACCGCTGGCTCGAGCTACCTCATCATGTGCGGTAACTTCCCCGGCACTCCCGGTGGCGCTGCCACTCTGAATGTCAGTCAGGCATCCTCTTGCACGGGCTGCGCAGACGACTGCTCAGCTCCTGAGGCGATCGCTGGCCAAGGGGCCTTCCCCTTCAGCGCAGTCACTGCTACGACTGGCGCTGAGGGACAGAACGAGGCCCTCTGCTACAACTTCGGAAGCTCCGCAGTTGATAACGACGTCTGGTTCGAGTGGACCGCTGACGCCGACGGCACCGCGACGATCTCGACCTGCAACGACGCAAGCGCTGACACGAAGATCGCGGCTTATCCGGCCGGTGGTTGCCCTGTCGACGGTTCGTCGCTCGCTTGTAACGACGACGCATCCGGTTGCGCTGGCTTCACCTCTGAGATGAGCTTCAACGTCACGAACGGCTCGAGCTACCTGCTCCAAGTCGGCCACTTCCCCGGCACTGCCGGCGGCTCTGGCAACCTGACGATCTCGATCTCTAACCCGTTGCCTCCGCACCCGCACGATGACTGCGCCAACGCTGGCACGCTCGTCGACGGCGCGAACTTGATCGACACGACTGGCGCGAGCTACGGATCGGCGGCTGCCTCTGGTGGTACTGCGATCTCCTGCCGTGACAACTTCAATGATGTCTGGCACTCCTACACGGCGGCTGAGAATGGCCTCGTGATCATGGCGCTCTGCAACCTAGACGGCACCCCTGCCGCTGACTTCGACACAGTCCTCGCGGTCTTCGATGGCTGCGGTGGTGCTGAGGTCGCTTGCAGCGACGACCTTTGCGGTCTCCAGTCTGGCCTCGGCTTCTTCGCCACGGCAGGCACGACCTATCAGGTCAACGTCGGCGGCTGGAGCGGAAGCGAAGCTGGCACCGGCATCCTCTCTGTCATCGCGACGACGGGTGTCCCCTACTGCAACGGTAGCGCTGGCGCTTGCCCCTGTGGCAACGACGCGCTTCAGATCCTGCCCTCTGGTTGTGTTAACTCAACTACCCAGCCGGCCTCCCTGGCCGCTACTGGTAGCCCGAGCGCTAGCGCTTCCAGCGTCTCCCTCATCGCGGTGGGCGCGGTTCCGGGTCTCCCGGGCGTGTTCTTCTCTGGTGAGAACGCTGTGAACGGCGGCGCCGGACTCCCCTTCGGAGACGGCCTACGCTGCGCTGGCTTCAACGCCATTCGCCTCCAGGTGACAGCCTCTGACGCCTCTGGTAACGCCCTCTCTACCGTGGATCTCGCCGCGACCGGAGGTGTCAGCGCTGGTGACAGCCTGAACTACCAGTACTGGTACCGTGAGGTCTCCAGTGGTGGGGTCTGCGGCAACAGCCACAACCTCACCAACGCTATCAACATCGTCTGGGGCGCCTGATCCCATGACAGATGGGTCCCCTCGCGCGTGAGCGCGAGGGGCACCAAGCACAAGGGGGGCGGCCATCCTGCGCGGATGGCCGCCCCTCCTCTCATAGCGGAGGTTCGCCCAAGGAAGAGCGCTCCGAACTGACCCACCGGCGCACATGAACGGCAGGAAATTGAATTTCGGGGTATCCTTGATCTAAGGGGTATGGGCACAAGCTGGCCTTGGATCCCCTCCGTCCCGACCTAGATCTGACCTCTGACGCCGACATGCGACACGCTCTCATCCTCTGTCTCTCTCTCTCAAGCCTCTCCGTAGCAAACGCGCAGTTCAGCGCTGGCCGGACGAGCGCACCTGGAGCGCTGACTCCATCTACGACCGGAGCGGCGATCGTCGTAGGCGGCAGCGATGACTGCTCATCAGCAGCAGCGATCTCAGGCCAGGGGCTGTTCGCTTTCAACAACTCGAGCGCCACGACCGGTACGCAAGGACAAGCTGAGCCCTCTTGCTATGTCTTCGGGGCGAGCGCGATCGGGAACGACGTGTGGTTCGCATGGACCGCCAATGCCACGGGCCTCGCTCAGATCTCGACCTGCGGCCAAACGACGATCGATTCGAAGCTCGCCGCCTACGCAGGTAGCAGCTGCCCCTCCGACGGGAGCGCTATCGCCTGCAATGATGACGCGTGCGGATTCCAGTCGACGATCAACTTCAGCGTCAGCTCGGGCTCTACCTACCTCTTACAGGTCGGTACTTGGGACGGCGCCAGCGGCGGCTCCGGCTCGCTGGAAGTCACGATCCTCGATGAGCCTGACGGCTATCGCTACGACCTCGGCTCGGCTACGAACAACCTCGGACTCTCCGCTGGCGGGGACATCTGGTGGGGCAACCTCTTCGCAGCCGAGGGTGGCGCTGACACGATCACTGAGGTCCAGACCTCCTATGGTGCCGCCTCGATCCCCGGCTCCATCGCAAACGGCAGCGCCGTCACAGTCGGCATCTGGGACGACCCCAACAACGACGGAGACCCCAGCGACGGAGTCCTCCTCTGGAGCACAGCCACGACGGTCACGAACGCTGACACAGACATCCTGAACTCTTACTCCACCGGCGGCGTCGCGGTCTCAGGCAACTTCATCGTCGGGGTGGTCTGCACCCACGGAGTGGGCGAATACCCGGCCCCGCTTGATGAGAGCTTCAGCTCGAGCGGTCGCTCCTTCGCGTCCTTCTCGAACACTGCTGGTGCCTTCAACTTGAACGACCTCTCTCTGAACGATCAGGCACCCGCAGATCTTGACTCGATCGGCTTCCCCGCGGTCCTTATGACCCGCGCGACCGGACTCGGCAGCTCGGAGCCCGGTACGAAGTACTGCTTCGGTGACGGCATCGGGACCCCATGCCCCTGCTCAAACAACGGCGGCCTCGGTGAAGGGTGCGCGAACGACACGGGCAGCGGCGCAGAGCTCACTGCCTCAGGTACGCCTAGCGTCGCAGCAGACAATGTTGTCTTGACAGCTACCAACCTCACCCCTGGCCCGGGCCTCTTTTTCCAAGGCAACAACGCTGTCAACTCGGGGAACGGAAACCCCTTCGGGGACGGCCTCCGCTGCGCTGGGGGCAACGTCCGCAGGCTCGAGGTCCAGTTCGCCAACTCCGGCAACAACTTCACGACGAGCTCCACCATCTCGATCGTCACGAACGGCACCATCAGCGTGGGCCAAACGCGCCGCTATCAGTACTGGTATCGTGACGCTGGAACCTCCCCCTGCTCGAGCCTGTTCAACCTCTCAAACGGCTACGAGATCACCTGGGGAGCCTGAGCCCAAAGGGGCCACTTGGGCCCACTTGAAGAGATCGACTAGCATGGGGACCGGAGATCCCCCGTGTCACGTCACCGCATCCTCGGCCTGCTCGTAGGCCGCGTCACAAGTGAGCAGCTCACCCTGTCATGTCTCTTAGGTGGCGTCGTAGGTTTCGTGCCCTGGGATCACACTGGAGCTGCACTCTTGGCGCTCTGTGTCGGTGCGCTCTTGATCTTGAACGCGAGCGTCCCGCTCTTCACGGCCCTTGCGGGCGCGAGCTCCCTCGTAGCCCTCGCCGCATATGAGCAGGTCGAACGAGTCGGAGCTGCGCTCGCGAGCGGTCCACTCAGCGGCCTCCTAGCACGGCTAGCAGAGGCTCCGCTCTTGGCCTGGGCGGAGTGGGAGTCAAACCGAGTCAGCGGTGGTGCGGCCGTAGGGCTGCTCTTTGGTGCCCTCACAGGGGCGCTCCTGGTTCAGCTAGTCACGCGGCTCAGAGAGAAGCTCGCGACCCTAGAGGAGGGCTCTGAGGCCTTCCGACTATGGACATCAAAGGCTTGGGTCAGAGCGCTCGCGTGGCTGCTCCTTGGTGGACTTCCGAAGGAGGGCTTCCGATCTACGCTAGAGTTGACGGGTCGCTGGTGGCGCCCAGCAGGCGTGCTAGGCCTCGTCTTGATCGTCTTGGGAGCGAGCACCTACCTCTCACTCGCTCAGGCGAAGGGGATCCGTGGCGCCCTCGTGAGCTCCCTCGCCCAAGTGACAGGCGCGCAGGTCGACTGCCGTGAGGCTGAGCTCTCCTTTGCGCAGGCCAAGATCTCTGTGGGCGGGCTCGCAGTCGTTGATCCAGAGGACCTCAGCCGTGACCTCGTGCGCTGGGAGTCCCTCGAGGCTGACCTCGACGGCGCAGCACTCGCGAGGCACGAGCTCGTCATCGAGCGCCTCGTCTTGAGCGGCGCGAGCTTTGACCAGCCCCGTGAACAACCAGGATCCAAGATTGAGCTCCCCCCGCTGAGCGAGGCGGAGACTGGAAAACCCGACAAGGGCAGAGAGATCGACTGGCGCGAGCTCATCGAAGACAAGGAGAGGCTCGATGAGCTGCTCGAGCAGGTGCGGCGAGGCTTCGAGCTCCTCGGAGGTGAAGGCTCTAGCGCGGAGGCTGAGCGAGCTGCTCAAGAGGCGGCAGGGATCTTCCTACCCCCTCCCGCTGCTCGCACCCCCCTCCACCGGAGCAGGCCGCGCGTGCACATCATCGAAGCAGCCTGGCGTGACATTCCGCTGGGAGATGGACGCACAGTAGAGCTCGTCCTCTCCGACCTCTCTGACGAGCCAGAGCTCGTCGAGCGACCCATGACGACCACTGCTCGCACGAGCGATGGAGACCTGGAGCTCTCTTGGTCACGCAAGAGCGCGAGCAGCTGGCGCTTTCAGGGTGGCGGCGCTGGAGTGGACGCTGTGCAGCTAGCCAAAGACCTCGGCATCGAGGACAAGCTCCTCGCAGGCGCCATCGGCCTCGGGGTCGAGGGGCTCGTCTCCAGCCCCGGCGCCAAGCTGGACGGTGAGATCCAACTACAGATCACTGGCGGACGCGCCGACATCGGGAGCGGCGCCGTCTCACTGCCCGCTGACACCGTGAAGCTCCGCTTGGAGGGCCGCCTAGATAACCCAAAGCTGGTGGACCGCGACGGCGCCTGGAAGCGCTGGCTGACCAGCGCTGCACGTGGCGTCCTCATTGAGAAAGCGACAGAGGGCGGCCTCAAGGACCTCTTTCGAGGCCTGAAGAGAGACTAGGGCTGCGCGAGCGGCGCTGACTCCATCGGAGCGTCGTTGGGGACTCCAAGGCTGCGACAGATCCCAGCCTTCCCAAGGTAAATCAGCGGCGTATCGATAGCTGCGAGCATGACCTTACATACGTAGACCCAGAAGATGATCTCCATGATCGGAGCCCAATCCATCCCGAAGCCAAAGCGCAGAAAGATCCCGTTGACGATGATCGTGTCGACGAGCTGGCTGATGACGGTAGAGCCGTTGTTTCGGATCCACATGTGACGACCGCCAGTGATCCGCCACCAGAAGTGATAGAGGCGCACGTCAAAGAGCTGCGCGACCAAGTAGGCCAGCATCGAGGCGAAGAGCAGGAGCCGCGGGTTCTGGAACGTAGAGGCGTACGCGGCCTGCATCATCGCCGCTCCGCCTGCGCCCTCGCGCTCTAAGAGGCCAGCGTCGAGGGGCGCGATGCCAGGGATCGACCAGACCTCCGAGGGCGGGAGAGAGACAGCGAACTGCAAGACGAGCAACATCAGGAAGCTCGTCCCGAAGCCGATCCAGACCATGAGGTTCGCCTTCTTACGCCCCCAAAGTTCACTGACGATGTCCGTCAGCCAGAACGTGAGCGGGTAGGTGATGATGCCCGCCGTGAGCGTCACGGGCTCTCCCCCGTTGAACCAAGCGGGGCCTCCCTCAGGGAAGAGGTAGAAGAGCTTCGTGCCGATGATGTTCGTGAGCACGAGGATGACGGCGAAGCAGGCCGCGAAGACGGTGTAGAGGCTGTCTGCCTTACGGCGGGTCTCTTGATTCAACTCGATCATGGCCCCTCATCATGAGCACCATTCGAAGCAGAGACAACCGGCGATCTCGCTCTGGTTCAGCTAGACTCCTCCCATGCAAGTCGTCGAACAGCTAAAGAAGACCTCACCGGAGCGCTTCCTCGAGATCTATTCAGCCCTCGAAAACCAGGGCTTCGGCCCCCTCGACCATGAGGTCGCGAAGGCGCTGAACTTTCGCCCTCAGGCGATCCGGAAGCTCCCTATGGCTCAGCGCGCTAGACGCGCGCACTCCATCCTGCAGGCCCAGAGCAACGCCGAGATGACCTACGAGCTCTTCGGCAGCTACCTGCTGAAGACGAACAAGGAGCTCATCACGAGCTTCCTCGACGAGACCGGCGTCTCCCACGAGGACGGGATGATCGACGGCGGCGAGGACAACGTGCCTGCGGTCGACAAGATCGACAGCGCGCTCGCCAAGCTCGACAAGGAGTATGGCTCGGAGGACGTCACCCTCTACCTCGCGATCTGCGCCGAGCAGTGGTCGCAGGTGCCCGAGATCGAGTCGGCGTGGCGCGCGCGCTTGGCTTGAGCGCTACTCGCTGACAGCGAACTCTGCGTAGCGCTCAGGGTTCGCTGTGATGAGCTCGACGCAGAACTCGCCGCAGGTCGCGAAGCGCATGCCAGCGATCTCCGTGAGCGGATAGTCAGCAGGCATCGTCATATCGCAGGGGCCACAGATCGGACCCTGAGGCCCGACCTCGACGGGTTCCTCTGCTTCGGCGCAAGCTGCTAGCGAGATGGCAGCCGTGATCAGGATCGCGTTGACGGAGCTCCTCATGACTCTCAATCCTTGACGCGCTCGACGAAGTGACCATCCCGAGTGTCGATGCGGACCCGCTCTCCCGTGACCAAGTACGGAGGCACCTGCACCTCTACCCCGGTCTCTAGAGTCGCTGACTTGAGCTGGGCAGCAGCCGTCGCTCCCTTGATGGGCGGCGTCGTCTCCGTGATCTCTAGGTCCACGGTGTTGGGCAGCTCGATCCCTGCGAGAGCCCCGTCAACGAACATAGCCTCGATGCCTTCGATCCCCTCGACTAGGTAGCCGGTGGCATCTCCGAGCTCGTCGGGCCCTAGATCGAACTGGTCAAAGCTGACGTCATCCATGAAGTGCCAGCGGGAGCCGTCTGTGTAGAGGTAGCTGCACGGGTGCCGCTCGACGTCCACCTCCTCAAACTTGTCGCCGCTCCGGAAGGAGTCGCTCAGGACCTGCCCAGTGAGCAGGTTCCTCATCTTCGTCTTCCCGATCATGCTCGCCCCGCGCGCAGTGGGGCTGCTGAACTTCACCTCGGTCACGATCACGGGTGCGCCCTTGTATTGGATGCACACCCCGCGCTTCAGGTCACTGAACTCGATCATGAGCGCATTCTAACCTCGCGGGGCAGGCTGACAGCGGGTGCAAAGGTGGGTCCCGCGCTGCGCCACCACGATCTTCTTGAGGGTCCTCCCGCAGGTCCTGCACGGCTTGCCGTCTCGACCGTAGACCAAAAACTGGTCTTGGTAGCTCCCGGGTTGCCCCTCGGGTGTCCTATAGAAGGTGTCGAAGCTCGACCCCTCACGCAGGATCGCCTCCTCCAATACGGACCGGATCTCCTCACGCAGCTGGTCCGCCTTCTGTCCGGGGATCCTGTCTGAACGCCTCAAAGGGTGCAGACCTGAGGCGTGCAATGCCTCGTCGACGTAGATGTTGCCGAGCCCTGCGAGGAAGGCTTGGTCCAGTAAGAGCGGCTTGAGCCGCCGCTTACGCGACTTGAGCGCGCTCCGGAACCAAGCGCTCGAGAACTCATCTGAGAGAGGCTCTGGGCCCAGCCCAACAAAGCTCTCTGCTGCGTCGTTCGTATAGACCATGCGACCGAACTTGCGCACATCAAGGAAGAACAAGCTCTTGCCATCGTCAAGATCGATACGCACACGCTCGTGCCGCCCCATGTCGGTGCCTGTCGGCTCAACATGAAGCCGACCGCTCATCCGCAGGTGGCATAAAAGATGTCCTCTCGCGGACTCACCCTCTTTGAGGTCAATCACGATCCACTTAGCCCTCCTGCCCACTCGCTCAATCGTCGCTCCTCGGACTCGTCGCCTGAAGGTCCTCGCGTCCATGCCCCCTAGAGAGCGCTCCCACGCGACCCCAGCGCCCGTAATCCTGCGTCCCACGAGGCCAGGACGCACCAGCCTCGCGACTGTCTCTACCTCCGGCAGCTCCGGCATGGTGAGAGCCTATCCGGGGCCTGAGGCGTGCGGGGTGACGGTTTCTAAATCTAGCTAGAAAACTATGAGGGATGAACTTCGTAACACTTGCTGCGTTCCTCTCTACAAGGCGAGGTCCAAGCCCAACATGACCACCAAGAAACAGAGAAGCTGGCTGTCACTCAGCC
>Ga0066378_10000328_pt1 | contig 20116 bp, 15 predicted proteins | sample Knorr_S23_td_DCM_FD_70947 | JGI IMG/M metagenome (GOLD analysis project Ga0066378, IMG submission 70947) | Marine microbial communities from Southern Atlantic Ocean transect - Knorr_S23_td_DCM_ad_71m_LV_A | ecosystem: Environmental > Aquatic > Marine > Oceanic | place: Southern Atlantic ocean...
ACATTTTTTAAAGTCTCATAAGCTTTAAGATGCATATACATCTGGCCTTTATCATCACATGCGCCCCTTGCATATATTTTTTCATTTTTAATAGTTGGTTCAAACGGGGGAGATTCCCAAAGTTCATATGGATCAGCTGGCTGAACATCATAATGTCCATATACTAAAATAGTGGGAAAAGTTTTATCTAAAATTTTTTCTGCATAAACAATTGGATGTCCTTTGGTTTGAATTTTTTCAACATTATCTAATTCAAGTTTATTAAACTCATCAACTAACCAATTAGCTGCTTTATCTACCTCATCTTTAAATTTTGAGTCTGCACTAACAGATTGGATTCTTAAAAGTTGAAAAAGTTCAGAGAGAAATTTTTCTTTGTTTTTTTCTATATAATTTTTAATAGACATGCAAGTAAATTTAATTAATTGTCAATTTTATTTTAAAATATATGATTAAAATCCATCATCATCATCATCATCAGATATTGTTTCAAAAACCTCATCCTCCAAAAATGTATCAGAAGGGGATTTTAAATCATAAGGTTCTGTTATATCGAAGTATGTTAGACGAAAATTATTAATAAAAGTTAGTATATACTCTTCATCAACCGTTGAAAGGGGAATATATTTATCCTTTGATGAAGTGGTAATTTCAGATAGGTCTTTATTAAGGTTAAAATCCGAAGAAGAAACATTTAACCTATTTCCATCATAATGCATGAAAAACCAAAGTTCTGGTGTTGGCTGAAGAAATAATTTAAAATTATATTTATACTCATCTGAGTATTTAATTTCTATAAATCCATCAATCGAAGCATTAATATCATCTAAACCAATGTTTGATAAGTTTAGAACAGAAGTATTATACCAAGATTTTTCTTTCTGAGACCAAGAAAAATTAGAGTTTGAGAAAACAAACATGCTGTTTAGCAAAGGATCTGCCTCGACAAGTGACTTGTATTCACTAAGAATCAAATTTTCAAAAACAATAACATTTTGATTGCCTATTAAATCAGATAGCCTTACAAGAACATCTTGCTCATTATCATGCGCAATTGGCGCACCATATTTTTCTATATTTTCAATAAAAGAAAGAGCTAGTTTATTAATTAATTGTTTTCTTAAGTTTACATCAATAATCATTAATGCCTCCGATTCAATATCCATTGAATCTAAATTAGACTGTGCTGTCATTGATGAAAATACCTTGAAATTATTATCATTACTAATAATATCTACTTTTCCTTCAAAAGATAGAGATTTTTCATTTGGGTTATATAGTAATGAATTTCCATTATATACATCTTGATTCCTTTTTTCTTTAGTTTCAATCAAATAACTATTATTATATGAGTCATATGATAATTGCCCAAAGGGGTTAAAAAAAACTAAACTTTTCTTATTGACAGGGTTCTTAAAAAAATCAAAGAATAAATAATTAGAATTTCTTGAAATTGAAGAAACAAGAAAATCATCGGAGTCGGATATATTAAGTGTTAACTCATCTCCAGGTATAAAGTATTCGTTAAAAGATATAGCATTTTCAATATTAAAACCTTCAACTTCAGATGGTATTATGCTTCCCTTGAAAAGAAGCTGTTCATTACTAGAAAATAATTCGATATTTCCAAAAAAATTAAACCCTGGCTCCATTAGAATAGGATTTGACTTATCTACAAAGCCTGAGGAGAATGTGGCCAATTTCACATTTCCCGATTCATCCTCCATATCCCTTAACTCAAATTCTGAAAAAGGAATTTTAAATGTATCTTCATTAAAATTTATGTATTCATAAATCCCTTTTCCTACAAACTTGTTCTTAGACTCTACCTTAATATTTGCATCAACAAACTTATGAAACTCATTTAATGTATCTAATATTAACTCAGACATTAATAATTCATCAATTGCAAAATCTTCTCTGATTGAAACTGTTTCTAAGTTAGGAATAATATATGCATCCGATATTTGTAACTCATTCACACCGTTAAGAGTTAAAACTTTTTCATTTAAATCTATATTTGCTTTTTCAACTGGGAATGACCAGTCCAAAAATTTTTTGTTTATTGATTGCACAGAAGACATAGCTGATGCATTTTCTCTATTTGAAAATTCAATAGTATTTTCCGTTACTGACCACTTAACACTATTCAATGAAGTTTGAGCATGAAAATATGGCAAACTAAAATCACCATAAAAATCATTATCTATATCGTAAATTTTATTTTTTATATCATAAAACAAACTAACATTACTGGAGATAAGGATAGGAGAATCATATCCTCTATGATTTAGTTCAACATCTGTATATTTTGAATTAATTGCACCACTATAAAAGTTAAACTTATCAGACAAAAAAGTAGAGTTATTAATGTCTAATTTTCCATCTGAAAAAACAGAATCTGACGAGATATTAAGATTTCCATATATTAAAACTTTATTATCAAAGGCGGTAAATAATGGAGCTGAAAGTGAGTCGTAATTAAATTTCAAATAATCTTTTTTTATATTACTATAATGGTAATTAAAATTTTCTAATTCCATGTCTGGGTATTCAAAGTCTTTTCCTAAAGATTTCCCACTATACATAAATGCTTTTTCTGAATAACCAATTATTGAATCGGGAAAGAGCCGAGTTTTATTAGAAAAAACCATTGTAGTATTATATTTAAAACTTCCTACTGAGTATAATCCAGTAGAATCCATTAAAACTCTATTATAAATATTTACCTTATTATCATAAGCTGCTAATCCTTCCTCATCTAAGAGCAAATCAAAACCAAAAGAGTTGTCGGGCATTGTTACTAGTTTAGTTTCGATAGGCTTAAATATCTTATTAGAATAAAATGTACCAGGAAATTCAAACTTTGGAAGGCTTGATTTATCTAAACTATCAATCCTAAACTGGTTAATTGCAAAGTAAAAAGAACTATCATACTCCTCACCATATTCATCAGGTAGATCAAAATAAATATTTGTGCTTTTATCTGATATAAATGATGGAAATTTTGGTAAAGATCTTTTTGATGATTTGTTTTTAGGGTGGTTGATAAATAAATTGCCTCCGATGTTAAATAAGTAATTGTAACTATCTATTTCATTTTTTTTTGATAACATCTTTAATGTATCAATCTCTATTAAATCAAGTTTATATTCATCATAATTAAATAAAAGATCGACACCACGGAAGTCAAAGCTTCCAACAGAAATGTTTCCTAATAACTTTAATTCCCTGTTTTTTTTCAAAATAGACTTTCCTAATTTAGGGTATAAGACAATATTATTTTTTTTACTTAGTGTGATTTTATCAACACCTTCGAATAACATCTCTTTATTTAAGATATCATATTTAAGATTATTCGAATTTGGAGATAAAGAATTAAAGGTATATTCATCAAAATCTGACTTTTTAATATGAGACATAAAATAATGTCTAATTTTTGGAAGTACTTCTATTAGCCCCCTGTCTCTATCGTAGGAAACAAAACCATTTCTCCATAGACTTAAAATTCCTCCTTCAATAAGCCCTACCTTAGTTTTAAAATAATCTGCTATATCACCAATATAAAAATCTTTTCTCTTTATCCTACTAAAGTAAGTATAGACAGCTTTTAAAATATTAATTCCATTTAAATCACTCAGTTCATTAAGGACACGGTTTGAAAAATAGTTCATTGAGAACACTGAAAGTGGCCTTTGGTGGGGTGCAATAATCATCCCCATCAATATACTATTTTCATTTAAAGTATAGTTTAAGAAATCCGCATATATTTCAACCTTAAAGTAAGATGAATAAAAAGGGGTTGACTTTAAGGCTCCTTTAAGATTAAGAACTTCTATTTTTTTAGTTTGAAAATCAAATAAAAATTCTAGAGAGGGGTGATATAAAGAATCTTTTTCATCATAAAAAACAAAATACGTGTCTAGCGACTTTATCTTGGTGCCTGATAGGTCAAATGATTTAGATCTTAAATTTATTTTTTTTCCTTTGGGTAAATTAATTGATAAATTGGATGACTCATCATTTTGAGATCTTGTAAGAAGCTTATCTCCTTCAATCTCTATTCCACCAGTAATTTTTATTTGTTTATCAGATAAAATGATTATATCAGATGTACTTGAGGTAAATTTGAAAGTATTAAGAGACGAAGGGGAGCTTTTGGGTGGAATAAATTCAAAAATACCTTTTACATTTTTCTGCTCTTTTGCATTTAAATAAGCTTCTTTGGATAATATTATTCCTTTGCCTAAATCAATAGAAAAAGAACTTAAGTTGAAATTGATATTAGTCAAATATGAAAGGTTATTATCAGAATAAATTTTTCCATTAGTACCTTCAATGATTCCCAAATCAGGATAAAATTTTACTGTCGCTTTTTCTAAATTAAATTCGGCAAACTCTGTAACGTAATTAATATCTACATTATTAAATTTTAATAACAAAGTGCCAAAAGTAGATAAATCCACATTAAATAAATTTGAACTTGAAAAGTCATCAATCTCAATTTTAAAAATTGAAGAAAAATATATTTTATGCGTAGACTTTTCAATAAAAGACTTCTTGTTTATAATCTTTAACAGATTATCAAAATAGTTTTTGTTTTTGTTTTTGTTAAGTAAAAATGCATAATGATAATCCATTAGCTTTTCAATTGTTGTATTACCTATTAGGTTGTCGGAAATTATTCTATTCAAATAACTTAGGAAGGAGAAATATCTTCCTTCATAAATAAAATCTAAGTGATTAATAATTTTCAGTATATTTTCTTTTTCATCCAACGAAAATTTATTTTGCCAATTATAAATTGTCTTGTCTATTATATCTTCTTCAGCTCTTTCAATTTCACCAAACTTGTTATCTTGTCTTAGCTGTACATCAAAATCTTCTATATTGAACTTTTGCATGTTTTGAGAAAAGGAAAAATTAAAAAGAAAAATAAAAAGCAAACATAAAGAAGCTTTTAGTTTGGTAATGCTCTTTATCATTTAACTAATAGAGTTGATTATATCCACGAAACTCTTTGGGTCAAGAGATGCACCTCCAATTAATCCACCGTCTACATCTTTTAGATCAAAAATTTCTTTTGCGTTAACAGGCTTTACACTTCCACCGTATAAAATACTAACCGACTGAGCTATTGAGCTGCCGTATTTTGATTTTATCCTAGACCTAATTGAACTGTGGACCTCCTCAATATCCTTAATGCTAGCTGAATTACCAGAACCAATCGCCCAAATTGGTTCATATGCAATTACCAAATTTTTAAACTCTTCCTTTTCCAACTTTAAAATAGATTCTTCTAGTTGATTATTGATATAATTAATATGATTATTTTGTTTCCTTACAGATAAAGGCTCACCACAACAAAACATGGGAATAATATTATTAGATAATGCAAGACGAACTTTAGATAAGACCTCGTTATTACTTTCATTAAACATATCCCTCCTCTCGCTATGTCCGACTATAACATAGTCAACTGATAAACTACCTAACATTTTTGCAGAAACTTCTCCTGTATATGCTCCTTCCTCTTTTGAACTACAATTTTGAGCTCCAATATATATAGAACTATTACCTTCACACATATTACTAACAAGACCTATGAATGGAAAAGGAACACATAATATTTTTTTAACCCTAGTATCTATATTACTAGATGATAGGTTTAAAATATCATATGTGAGTTTTTTGGTTAAATACTCATCATTATGCATTTTCCAATTTGCTGCAATAATTTTGTGAGGCATTTTTATTTGCTAAAATAAATTAAATAATTGATAGTAAAATTATATCTACTTAACGAAATGTTTTTTTAAATATTTTGCCGTTTTATTATTACGTTTCTTAATAAGATCTTTGGGAGTACCTTCAAAACAAATTTTACCTCCCTTTTCTCCACCATCAGGACCTAAATCTATAATCCAATCTCCCTGTTTTATTAGTTCTGTATTATGTTCAATAATAATTACTGAATTACCTAAATCAACGAGTCTAGAAATAGAGCTCATAAAATTTGCTATATCTTTATTGTGTAGGCCTGATGTTGGCTCATCAAATATAAAAAGAGTATTATTTTTATTTTTTTTGTTATCATCACCTAGATAAGATGCTAATTTCAATCGTTGCGCTTCTCCTCCACTCAAAGTACTGGAGGACTGTCCTAATGTCAAATATCCTAACCCTACATCGTTAAGTGGTGTTAATTTATTTTGAATAGATTTAGAAAAACTAAAAAAAGTCAAGGCCTCCTCAATAGTCATTTTCAATATATCATATATATTTTTTTTATTAATCCGTATTTCAAGAACTTTATTTTTAAATCTTTTTCCCTTACATGTATCACACTCCAAATATATATCTGCCATAAATTGCATCTCGATCTTTTTTGTCCCCTCTCCAAGACAATGGTCACACCTTCCCCCGTCAACATTAAAGGAAAAATCAGAAGGCTTAATTTCTATTCCTTGGTTATTGGCTTCAGATGAAAATATTTTTCTAATAGAGTCATAGGCTTTAGAATATGTCGCAGGGTTAGACCTTGAAGATCTGCCAATTGGGTTTTGATCAACAATTTCAATATTTTCGATTGAATCCAAACTCCCCCCCAAAGATGTATAATTACCCTCTTTTTCAAATTTAATTTCTAACCTCTTAGCAATGGCTGGATATAATACCTGTTTTATAAGAGTGGATTTTCCTGAACCGCTGACCCCTGTTACAACAACTAAACACTCAAGTGGTATCTTTATATTTAAATTTTTTAGATTATTTTGAGAAGCACCATTTATTGATATATGTTTTGAAATCTGTCTAGGATTTGAAATGTATTTTAAATCTTTATTAAATATAAATTCTGCGGTAGGTCCTTTTGTCTTAGGTGTGACTTTCTTTGTTGCTCCGCAATACATGATACTACCTCCATTATTACCTGCGCCAGGGCCTATATCAACCAAATAGTCTGATGCCATTATCACGTCTTCATCATGCTCAACAATTAAAACAGAATTACCTAAGTTTTTTAATGATCTTAAAATATCAATCAATTTAGAGGTATTAAAAGGATGTAATCCAACAGTTGGCTCATCAAGAACGTATAGAGAACCAACAAGTGCGCTTCCTATTGAGGTTGCCAGTTTTATTCTTTGAAACTCCCCTCCCGATAAGCTATTTGTCTTCCTTTGTAGGGTTAAATATCCTAGACCTATATTGTCAATATATTCTAACCTTGATATAATTTCTTTTAATGGTCTTTCGCTTAATTTTATCTCATTTTTGGAAAGCTTAAGATTTTTGAAAAATTTAAGATTAGACTCTATTGAGTTCATTACAATATCTAAAATACTTTTCTTATTTATTTTAACATAATGAGCCTCTTTTCTTATTCCTGAGCCTTGACAGTTTTTACAAAGTGTTTTTCCTTTATACCTTGACGCAATTATTCTGTATTGAATCTTATAACTTTTTCTCTCTAAATATTTAAAAAACTTGTTTATACCCTTAAACTTGTCTGAGCCATTCCAAAGTATATTAATTTCCTCTTTGGACAGTTCGTCATATGGTTTATGGATGTTTACTCCTATATTCTTGCTGTCTTCAAGCAATGGATCTAACCAAACCTTCATTTTTTCAGTTCTCCAAGGAGCTATGCAACCAGATAATACTGATATTTTTTTATTGGGCACAACCTTATCATTATCAACTCCCAAAACATCACCAAAACCTCCACATTCATCACAAGCACCATAAGGGTTGTTAAAACTAAAAAGATTAATTGTAGGTTCTGCAAATTTTATTCCATCTAACTCAAATCGATTTGAAAATTCTTTTTTTTCACTTTCAATACTCACACAAATTTTACCATTTCCTTCAAAAAAAGCTTCCTTGCAAACATCAAATATTTTAAACTTGAAGTTTTCATCACCTACTACAACAAAACCTCTATCAACTAAAACCTCATAGCTTTTTTCAAACTTATTAGATGATAAAAGAGATTCAATAGTATAAAATTCATTTCCAACAATAACTCTGGTATAACCTTTACCTAATAGAACTTCTAAATCTCTTGTAAAATGTTTTTTTTCAGAAAATTTCTCAATTGAGATATAATATTTCTTGTTGTCCCCTGCCTTAGAAAGGTATTTCCAAACATCCTCATTACTATCTTTTTTAACTATATCTCCAGAAACTGGTGATAACGTAACACCTATATTTGAGTAGAGTAGCTTTAAATAATCATAAACTTCAGATAGTGTTCCAACAGTAGATCTAATATTTTTATTATTTCTTTTTTGATCAACAGCAATGGCTGGTGACAATCCTTCAATCAAATCAACATTAGGTTTATCCATTCTTTTTAAAAATTGACGAGCATAAGAACTTAAACTTTCAATATATTTTCTCTGCCCTTCAGCAAAAATAGTATCGAAAGCTAATGATGTTTTACCCGATCCAGATACGCCTGATATAACAACAAACTTATCTCTTGGTATCTTCAAAGAAATATTTTTAAGGTTATTTACTCTGGCATTTTTAATTTTAATGTTTTTTGGATTAGGCATATTTTTTTGATTTTATAAAATCAATATGTATCTTTAAATTTATAATCAAACAACACAATATGATATAGACCTCTACGTTACTAATATATAATTATTTAATATGTTAAAAACGGAATTAAGTGATAGTTGTTTAATATCACTTTACAAAAAAGGTAATGAAGAGGCATTGTCTACATTAATCAGTCGACACAAATCAAGGATTTTTACTAGTATTTACCTTATTGTAAAGGATAAGTTTGTTGCTGAAGATATACTTCAAGACGTTTTTATTAAAATAATTAACATTATAAAAAAGGGGAAATATAATGAGGAGGGAAAATTTTTACCTTGGATTTTAAGAATTGCCCACAATCAGTCTATTGATCATTTTCGTAAAAATAAGAGAAACCCAAAAATTACATTAGCTGATGGATCAGACATTTTTAATTGTTTAAAGTTTTCAGAGTCTAGAGAAGATTATGAAACACTATCGAAACATTCAATAGAGTATATAAAAAAACTCATCGATGCTCTTCCTGAAAAACAAAGACAAGTGCTTGTAATGAGACATTATATGAAAATGAGCTTCCAAGAAATAGCAGAGACAACTAATGTAAGTATTAATACAGCATTGGGAAGAATGAGGTACGCTTTATTATCATTAAGAAAAAAAATTAAACATAAACAAATTGCCTATGAGTAAAACCTCTACTAATCAGGATATAGTAAAATATGTCTACAACGAATTAGAAGAAGAAAAACAAAACCAATTTAATTTTAAATATTTGACCGACTCAAAAATAAGAAATGAGGTTGAAATGATTTCTAACACAAAAAAAGTTTTAGATAACTTGTTGTTTAATCCTTCTGATTCAGTTATTAAGAGAATAAAAGATTTCTCCTCAGCTTTGAATTTTGCTGAAAAAATAAATTAATTATTTCATTATTTTGTTTATTTCAGATCTTCGGCCAATTTTAGAGGATATAAAATCTTTATCAAGAGACCATCCTCTGGCTGGTGAATATTCCCTGGCATAGAAAATAATTTGTAGATGAAGTTTATTCCATAAATTTTTTGGAAACAACCTCTTTGCGTCTTGCTCTGTTTTTTTTACACTTTTTCCGTTAGAAAAACACCACCTATACATTAAGCGGTGTATATGAGTATCAACCGGAAAAGCAGGAACATTAAAAATTTGAGACATAACAACACTTGCTGTTTTATGTCCAACCGCAGGTAATGATTCAAGCGCATCAAAGTCTTTTGGAACATTACCTCCATATTTTGATATCAGTATTTTTGATAATCCATAAATGCCTTTTGACTTCATTGGTGATAATCCAACAGGCTTTATTATATTTCTAATTTCTTCTACAGATAGTTTGATCATGTCATATGGATTATCTGCTTTTTTAAATAATATTGGAGTTACCTTGTTAACGCCTGCATCTGTACTTTGAGCGGACAAAAGAACAGCAATTAAAAAAGTATACGGATCCTTGTGATCAAGTGGAGCTGATACTTTAGGATAAAGTTTTTCCAAAGATTTAATAACAAATTTTACCTTATCCTTTTTATTCAAAACTAAATTGGTTTATAATTTGAACTATAAAAAATTTTAGAATAATCTGACTCTAACAATAATTCTTCATAACTGTAGGAGGAAGATTCCATAAAAGAACTTACAATTTGATAACCAAGCCACCTTCCAATTCTTCCTGGAATTTGTGAGGATATCTCAAAAGTCTTTGGCCTCTCATCAAGATATTTTTTCTTAACTTCTTCCTTTTGATTGAAAAGTAATTCATTTTGAATGAAATAGCTATAAATAAAAGCTTCATTTTCTTGAATTCTATCAAAATCTTCCAGTGTGTATCCAAGAATGATATTATGATTTACACACGGTAGTATTTCCGATATAATATAATATAATTTACCAAACGCTATCATTTCATTGATCATTGATTGATCTGACTGATCGTAAAGATTAAACTGTGAAAAAAATGTTGATAAAATAGTTGAAGATAAGTGTTTCGGTGTATATCTATCAAGTACATAAGATGGTAAATCACTTGGTTTGAATTTATTATTTTTATCTAAAAAATATTCAATTCCGATCGTAATATTTTCACTATCAACCTCAATATCATGAAAAAAACCAGAAACCAACATGTTAATATTAGGCGTAAATTTCTTATTACTCTTTCTATTATAGAGATGAAAAGAATAATTTAGCTCATCTGTAATTTGATTTATATTATTAAAAGTGTTAACCACATCATTATGCAAACTATCATAGTAAATATTATCAATTAGGTTTGAATAAATTGTACTTATGTATTTTTCCCTCTCAATTATATCACCCTCCTTAACATCAAAAAACGGATATAAAAATTCTGAGTTTTTATTTAAAAGTTGAATAAAGTCTGATCGATTATCAATATTGATTATACTATCAATATAGTTATTGACAGTTATCTCCTTATCGATTGATTTATATGATGACAAGCCACACTCTTTATTGGAACAAGATGAAAATAAAAAAACTACCAGAAAAAAAATAAATCTCACTTTTTAGTTTGAATTATTTGTCTATTGGAATCTAAGAAGACATAATCTTTAATACCTATATTATTATCTTTTTCAATTTTAACCCATCTTCTGTATTTTATAAACCATTTGTATTGTCTTGATAAAACACCTATGGTAAAGTAAGAATAAAGATAGGGGTGAACTACTAATGTTAATTGTTTTTCATTTTGCTTAACAAATAAGTGTTCGATTTTTTTCTCAATCAAATCAGCTGCTTCAGTTCCATCTTGATCTAATTCAGCATCTTCCTTAGACATTTTTAATTCCTGCCTTACTCTTTGCCTTGTGATTTGCATAAGGCAAAATTTTGATAAAGGAAGAATTGTATGTTTAGACCTATCATCTTCCATTGCTTTTTTCATAGCTTCATATAATTTTCTTTTATTGGAAATCTTCTTCAAGTCAATAAAATCAATAACAATTATTCCGCCAATATCTCTCAACCTTAATTGACGAGCAATTGTATCTGCGGCATCTAAATTTACTTTTAAAGCAGCCTCTTCTTGATTAGAGACTTTACTTGTTTTACCACTATTAACATCAATAGCATGAAGAGCCTCGGTGTGTTGAATGATTACATATCCACCATTTGATATAGGAACCGTTTCCCCAAATAAGTTTTGAAGTTGTTTTTCAATACCATAGACCTCGAAAATAGGAGCTGGAGAAGAGTAAAATTTAACAATCTTTTCTTTTTTTGGTTCATACTTTTTAACATATTCCTTAACCTCGTTAAATAGTTTTTTCTCATCTATAATTATATTATCAAAAGATGAATTTAATATGTCTCTTAATAGTGAAGTTGTTTTGTTTTCTTCTCCTAAAACTTTCTCTCCAATCTTAGCCTTCTTAATTTTTTTTATTCCTTCTTTCCAAGAGGAAATCAATGACTTTAAATCTTTATCTAACTCTGAAACTGATTTTTTTTCAGCTACAGTTCTAACAATAACTCCAAAATTTTTAGGTTTAATTGACTTAATAAGGTTAATCATCCGTACCCTTTCCTCTCTATTCGTTATCTTTTTTGATATGTTTATTGCATCAGAAAAAGAAACTAAAATTAAAAACCTCCCAGCTAGAGAAATCTCAGTAGTAACCCTGGGTCCCTTAGTTGATATCGGTTCCTTTACAATTTGAATCAATAGCTCGTCACCTTTTGTAAGAACTTCATTAATTTTTCCAAACTTATTTATATCATCTAACCTCTTAAAGGATTCATAAGGGGTGTTTTTGCCTTTACCTCTTAAATTTTTTACAAATGTTTTAAGCGACAAAAATTGGGGTCCTAAGTCTAGATAATGTAGAAATGCGTCCTTTTCAAAACCTATATCAATAAAAGCTGCGTTTAAACTTTTATTGATTTTTTTAACTTTTCCTACATATATATCACCAACATTGAATTTAGTTTCATCACTTTCCTGATGAAATTCGACAAGTTTTTTATCCTTTAGGAGCCCGATTCTACTTTTGTCGCGAGAAGAATTTATTATTAGCTCGCTACTCATAGTTTCTGGGTTTTATTTCTTTTTATGTCTATTTTTTCTTAATCTTTTTTTTCTTTTGTGTGTTGATATTTTATGTCTTTTTCTTTTTTTACCACTAGGCATATGCTTTATGACTTTAGTTACTTAAAAAAATATTTAATTCATTAATAAGCAAAGAATCATTTGATTCTTTAATGTTTTTAAAAATTGAATCAGACAAATTAAAATTTTCAAGGTAATAGTGACTGATTCCTAACTGCAAATATGCTCTTTTATCTGATGAATCAATAGCTATTATCTGATTAAATCTATTTACAGCATTTTGATATTGAGCTGTTTGAATAGATAAAACACCTAGATTATATAATGCTTCTTTGTTTTTAGGGTCTTTTTCTAAAATTTCTCTTAACATAAATATCCCTTCCATTGGGTTTTCTCCTCTAATTAAATCCATAGCTCTTGAAATAGACGTTGTTTGATTAACTTTTTCTTCAACGTTCTCAATTTCCATGACTGAAGTTGGTAGCTGAAATAGAAGATAAATGATTATTAAACCAAATAAGAGCAATATTAATTGAATCTGAGTAGCCTTCATTTAGTCATAAACTTTATTGTTCCCCTTAACTGACTTAACAAACTTTTTAGAAGGTTTAAAAGAAGGCACATAATGAGCCTCTAATATCAAGGCGGTATTTGTTGAAATATTTCTTGCTATTTTTTTTGCTCTTTTTTTGTTGACAAAACTACCAAAACCTCTAATAAAAACACTATCTCCATTAATGAGAGCCTGTTTAATTATATGAATTGTTGCCTCAACTGTTTCATCCACATCTTGCCTATCAATTCCTGTTACTTTAGATACTTTGTTTATTAATTCTAATTTCCTCACTTTTTTATTTTAAATGTTTGAATTAAATACAAAATTAGCTTATTATGTACAATGAACAAAAAGAGAAGGGATATTGATTTTTTAAAATCACTAATTAAGTGGTTTAAAACAGATGGAAGGAACCTTTCATTTAGAAAATCCAAAGATCCTTACTCGATATGGCTATCAGAAATAATTCTCCAACAAACACAAATGGAAACGGGATTAAAATATTATAACACTTTCATTAATAAGTTCCCTAAAATAAAAGATCTAGCTGAAGCAAAGGAGGAGAAAATATACAATATGTGGCAAGGACTAGGTTATTACAATAGAGCAAAAAACCTTCACAAAACCGCAATTATAATATCAGAAAAGATGGGTGGAGTGTTTCCCAGAAATTATGAAGAATTATTAAAATTACCAGGAATAGGTCGATATACAGCAGCGGCGATATCCTCAATATGCTATAATGAAAGAAAATTTGTTGTTGACGCAAACGTTTTTAGGGTATTATCAAGGTATTATGGGATAAACAAAAATATATCAAATAGTAATGCGTATTCTTTCTTTGAGGGTATAAGTCAAAACATAGGAGAGAACACTAAATCAGTTGGTATTTATAACGAAGCTATTATGGACTTCGGAGGCTCAATTTGCACACCCAAAAAACCAAACTGCCATAAATGTGTAATTAACTATTCCTGCGTGGCAAATAGAAACGGTAAACAAAACTTCTTTCCAGTTAAAAATAAAAAAAGAATTAAAAAAAACCGTTATTTTAATTATTTCATCCTTGAAAATGATGAAATGTTTTTAATGCAAAAAAGAAAACAAAAAGATATCTGGCTAAACTTAAATGAGTTTTATTTATTAGAGGAAAAGAACAAACAAAATGCAGTAAAAAAATTTTTAAAAAAAATAGAAGGGTATAAAATAGGTAAATTAACTAGTGTTCCAAATAAGAAAAAGGGTGTTTTAACTCATCAAAATATACATATCAATTTTTTTAAAATTTTTATACCGAGTAAAAAAGCATTAAGTTCTATTAAAAAAAGATTGAATTTGAAGTTTGTAAATAAGACAAATATAAATAAGTATGCTGTACCAAAAGTTATTGACAATTATTTGAAATGCCATTGTTAATTATTAATTTCAAGTATGTCAGGAGTTAATAAAGTTATTCTATTAGGAAATCTTGGTAAAGACCCTGAGGTTAGAAGGTTGGACGATGGAAGAGCTGTTGCGAATTTTTCATTAGCAACAAGTGAAACTTATAAGAATAAATCTGGTGAGAAAGTAACTAATACTGAGTGGCATAATATAGTATTATGGTCCCCACTTGCTGATATTGCAGAAAACTACCTAAAAAAGGGAAGTCAGGTTTATATTGAAGGAAAGATTTCAAACCGCTCTTATGAAGATAAGGATGGTGTTAAGAAATATATTTCTGAAGTTGTCGGCAGAGAAATAACTCTTCTTGGAAGACCGCCCGAACAACAAGACAATACACAGAACAACCCTTCTGAAAACAAAAATAATTCTGATGAGGATGATTTGCCTTTTTAATTAACATCGATTGGAAACAGAACTACTAGACCCCGACCTTTATTATATACTGCTGAATCAAATCCTAGATGTTGATTTACTCTCAATTTCTATTCAAGTATCTATTCTAATGAGCCTAATGGTTTTATCAGGGTTAATCTCTGGTTCTGAGGTTGCTTTTTTTTCACTAACAAATACGCAGAAAAAAACAATAAATACATCAGGGCCTGAAAGTTTAGTGAAAATGATTCGTTTACTCCAAAAACCAGAAAAACTTTTGGCAACAATTTTAATATTAAACAACCTAGTAAATGTAGCTGTTATCACTCTCTCAGCATACTTTACCTGGAATATCTTTGGTAAATCAAATCTTGTGTTTTTAACATTAACAATTGTTGTAACATTGGTAATTGTTTTTTTTGGTGAGATAATACCTAAAGTATATGCAAATAAAAACAAAATGTTTTTTGTTAAAGGTAGCCATAGAATAATCAGCTTCTCATATTTTATTTTCAAGCCATTAGTGTACATACTTCTCAGCCTATCTAACGCTTTAAAACCCCAAGAAAAAATATATTTAGAAAGCACCAAAGAGGAATTGAACAAAGCCATGAGCCTCACAATTGACAAGAGTACTTCTGTTGAAGAAAAAAATATTCTAGAGGGTATAATAAACTTCGGCACAATAAAAGCAAAAGAAATAATGAAATCTAGAGTTGATGTTGTTGCTTTTGAAAAGGAGGAGAGCTTTAAAGAGATAGCTCAAAAGATTATTAAATATGGCTATTCTAGAATTCCGGTATACAAAGAAACTATTGATAATATTGAAGGTGTATTGTATGTAAAAGATCTTATCCCACACTTAAAGGAGGATGTTTATAATTGGAATAAAAAAATAAGACCTGCGTTTTTTGTTCCTGAAAACAAAAACATAGATAGTTTGTTTAAAGACTTCCAAGAAAAAAGAGTTCACCTAGCTATGGTTATTGATGAGTATGGAGGAGTTTCTGGATTAATTACTCTTGAAGATATTATTGAAGAAATAGTTGGTGACATCAAAGATGAATTTGATTTCGAAGAAACTTTTCAATATAAAAAAATTGATAAAAACACATTTTTGTTTGAAGGCAAAACTTCGTTAAATGACTTTTGCAAAGCTGTTGGAGAAAGAAAAGATTATTTTAATTCTGCGAAGGGAGAGAGTGAGTCTTTAGGGGGGCTTTTATTAGAGATTAATTCGAAAATACCATCAAAGGGTGATAAAATAAAATTTGATAATTATATTTTTACAATAATGTCTGTCGATAATAAAAGAATAAGACGTGTTAAAGTTTATAGGAAGTCAAAAAAATAAATTCTTTGGTTTAATATTTATAATAATATTAAGTTGTGAAAAAAACTATCAGCCTAAACCAAGAGGATTAAATCAGATAAACATTCCAAATCCAATTTATAAAGTTTTAAAAGTTCCGGGTAAATTTCAATTTGAAAAAAATGCTATTGCTAGTCACGATATAAATAAAGATAAGGGTTGGTTAAACCTCAATTACGAAAAATACAATTGTGAAATATTAATAACAACCAAAAAATTTAAATCGATAAACAAACTAAATTCTTTAACTGAGGAAGCCTATAAATTAATTAGTAAACATAAAATTAAAGCATCATCGATAAACGAAACAAACGTGAGAACAAAGGATGATAAATATGCTGTTTTATTTGAATTAAAGGGTGAGGTTCCAACTCCTTTTCAGTTCATTACTACAGACAGCAACCAAAATTTTATGAGAGCTGCTTTATATTTTAAAGATCCTATAAGGGGCGATTCTTTATTGCCTGTTGTGAGTTATTTAAAGAGAGATATGCTCCACGTTTTAAATACATTAAGTTGGGATGAGTGAGAAAGACTTAAACACTAAAATAGAATTTATTAGGGGTGTTGGGCCTCAAAAGGCAAGTTTACTTAATAAGGAATTAAATATATACACGCTTAATGATATGCTTCATTACTTTCCCTTCAGGTATGAAGATCGGTCTAATATTATAAAAATTTCAGAGGGGGTAGTAGAAGAAAAACAAGGTGTTTATTTGGTTCAAGTATTAAAAAAAATAAAGGGTGGACGTTTTAAAAACAAAAAATTAACGGTCAAAGTTAAAGACGGGTCTTGTTATGCTGAGTTAACATGGCTAAAAGGGATTGAGTGGATTGAAGATAAAATTGAGATAGGAAAAAAATATTTAATATTTGGTAAACCTAAAATATATAAAAAAAATATATCTTTCATTCATCCAGAAATTAATGATTTAAATAATACATCGCTAGGTATAAGGCCTGTTTACCCGGTAACCGATAAGCTCAAAAGAGGGTTTATTAATAATCGTTTTTTTAATAGAATAATAAATGAAGTTCTAAACAGGACAATACCATCAGTAGAAGAAAATCTATCTGACTTGATAATTGAAGAGATGGGGTTAATTAGTAGGGCGGAGGCTTTAAGATATATTCATACCCCAAAAAACAAAAAACTAGCAGAAAAGGCAAAAGAGCGTTTAAAGTTTGAGGAGTTGTTTTTTCTACAACTACAAATATTAAAAATCAAAAATAAAAGACTTTCCTCGTTTCCGGGATATGTCTTTAAAAAAAAGAATTTACTTACAAATTTCTATAAAAAGCACATTCCCTTTTCTTTAACAGGAGCTCAAAAAAAAGTGATTAAAGAGTGTTATGGTGATATGTCTTCAGGAAATCAAATGAACAGATTAGTACAAGGTGACGTTGGTAGTGGAAAAACAATTGTAGCCTTCATGTGTATGTTATTCGCAATTGAAGAAGGAACTCAAGTTGCTTTTATGGCACCCACAGAGGTTCTTGCTTACCAACATTATAAAAGTTTAAAAAAATATGGGGAAAAATTACAAATTTCTATAGCAATTCTTACAGGGTCTACAAAAAACAAAGATCGAAAGGTTTTATTAGATCAACTTAAAGGTGGAAAAATTAATGTTTTAATCGGCACTCACGCTCTAATTGAGGAGTCTGTAGTGTTTAATGAGTTGGGTTTAGTTATAATAGATGAACAGCATAAGTTTGGTGTAGCCCAAAGAGCAAAACTTTGGTCTAAGAAGAAACAATTTTATCCTCATGTGCTTGTAATGACAGCAACACCAATACCAAGAACACTTGCCCTTACTCTTTACGGAGATCTAGATGTTTCAGTAATCGATGAGCTTCCTCTGGGAAGAAAAGAAATTATAACGAGCCACAGAAATGATAATTCAAGGTTAAAGGTTTTTAGTTTTATATCTAAAACCATTGATGAGGGTCAACAAGTATATATAGTATACCCATTAATTGAAGAGTCTGAAACAAAGGATTATAAAGATTTGATGGACGGTTATAAGAGTTTAGAAAGATACTTTCCAGATATACAAATTGGAATTTTACACGGTAGAATGAAACCAGAAAATAAAGACTATGAAATGAAAAGATTTTTAGACGGTGTTAGTAAAATTCTTGTTTCCACCACAGTTATTGAAGTTGGGGTTGATGTTCCAAACGCTACGGTTATATTAATTGAAAGCGCTGAGAGATTTGGTTTATCTCAACTTCACCAGTTGAGGGGAAGGGTTGGTAGGGGTGACAAACAATCATATTGTATTTTAATGACCAAGTATAAAATATCTAGTGAATCTAAAGAAAGAATTGGGGCTATGGTTAAAACTTCAGATGGTTTTAAAATAGCAAACCATGATCTAAAAATGAGAGGGCCTGGTAATATGATGGGAACTAAACAGAGTGGTCTACCAGAGTTAAAATTTACAAATCTATCTGAGGATCATGATATTGTAGTAAAAACAAGATCATTCGCTCAAAAAATCATAAATTCAGATCCTAATCTATCTAAAGTAGAAAATAAACCAATCAAAAGACATCTTATTAAAAACAAAGATCATAACATAAACTGGAGTAGAATAAGTTAGTTTTTTTATTAGGATTAATAGCTGGGTTTTTAAATAGTTTATTTTTATATTAATTAAATATGACAGGTCTAATAGTTCCTTTAGTTTTAATTTCCATTTGTGGTTATGTAATATGGAGGGCGGGAGACACTTTTATAGAGGGGTCAAATTATATTGGTAGAAATCTTAAAGATGGGGTTAAAGGAGCAACAATTAATGCTGTTGCTAGCTCAATGCCTGAACTATTTATCGCTTTGTTTTTCTTGTTTTATTTACAAGATGTTACCGGTTTTTCGGGTGGTGTTGGAACCTCTTTTGGAAGTGTCCTTTTTAACTCTTTAATTATACCTTCTGCAGCAATAATTGGAGTATTATCAAAATCTAAAAAAAGTCAAGTAGAAGTCTCAAGAAAAATAATTTTAAGAGACGGGGTATGGTTACTTTTAGTTGAAATAATACTAATTTATTTTATTCAACAAGGAGAAATAACCTGGAAAGAGAGCTTCATCTTAGTATTAATATATGGATTATATGTTTTTTATTTATTTAAAACCATGAAAGGTGGAGATAATATTGATTATGAAGAACCTTTTACTGAAAAACAAAAAATATCAATACTTTCTGCTTTTATGATCTTTGATCTAAAAAGAATATTGATTGGCAACAGAAAGCTAAATTCTAAGAAAGCTTGGTTTGTTTTCACAATATCCTCACTTGTAATTGGTTTTGTTTGTTATTTTTTAGTTATTGCTTGTGAGTGGTTGGGGAGTGAAAAATACACAGTTCCTTATCTTGGAGACTTTGAGGGCTTAGGTGTCCCGTTGCTATTTGTTGCTTTAATATTTGCAGCTGTGGGAAGTAGTTTTCCAGATACCATTATATCATATAAAGATGCTCAAGATGGAAATTATGATGATGCTGTATCAAATGCCTACGGAAGCAATATATTTAACCTTTGTGTGGCTCTTGGACTTCCTTTATTTGTTTTTACAATTTTAAAAGGACCGATATATTTGACACCTGACATAATAAATTTAATTTCCTCTTTTTCGTGGTGGTTTGTTGGTTTAACCATACTGTCTATATTTCTATATACAAGAAAAGGTGGAGTAAACAAGAAGCA
>Ga0066378_10000329_pt1 | contig 20112 bp, 14 predicted proteins | sample Knorr_S23_td_DCM_FD_70947 | JGI IMG/M metagenome (GOLD analysis project Ga0066378, IMG submission 70947) | Marine microbial communities from Southern Atlantic Ocean transect - Knorr_S23_td_DCM_ad_71m_LV_A | ecosystem: Environmental > Aquatic > Marine > Oceanic | place: Southern Atlantic ocean...
CTAGATCCCCAGGAAAATACATCTTTTCCAGTTCGCATTTGATGGGTGCCAATTGATACTGGGTACATACCCGTAATTAGCGAAGATCTTGATGGAGCACATACACCAACAGTAGTAAAAGCTTCTTTATATATTAAACTTTGTGATGCAAGCTTATCTAAATTAGGAGTTAATGAGGTAGAATCACCATAAAATGACAGAGTTGGGCTAATATCCTCTACTGTGATCCATAGTATATTTGGTCTTTGAGCAATAACAATATTTGAGATAAAAATTAAAATAATTAGGATAAAATGTTTTTTTTGATTTCTCATCATTGATATTGTGAATAAATTGATGGCTCACCATTTAAAAAGCCTAAAGAAGATAGATATTTATCTACTTCATATGTAGTTTTTTTAAAATATTTTTGATTATTAAAAAATCCATGCTTTTGCCCTTCATAACAAATAACATCACATTTTCCACCTTTTTTTTCCAATACCCTCTTAAATTCATTAATATTTTCTAAAGGCGTAACTTTATCTTCAGATCCAATTAGTATAATAGTAGGAGGATAATTTTTTCCAATATTATGTATTGGTGATATTTTAAAAGCATCATCTAAGATCCTATTATATCCAAAGCCCTTTGGACTTGTATCTGTTACAGGATTAAATAATATTAAAGCTTTAGGCATAACTGATGAGACGTTCCAAAACGCAGTAGTCAATGCCAAATGACCTCCAGCAGATCCTCCACTAACTATAATCCCTTTAGAATTTATTCCTAAATTGTTTGCATTTTTTTTAATAAAATTCATTACCGCGTTAGCATCTTGAACACAATTCAATGGGTTTGTACCATGTGTATTAAATAACCTATACTCTGGTGTTATTGCTATCATACCTCTGCTAGCAAAATACATTGCTTGTCTTCTAAATTGTCTTGGATTTCCATTCCTCCAACCACCTCCATGAAAAAAAATTATAGTCTTATATTTTTTTGAATTATTAAAATTTAATGGTCTATAAATATGTAAGTCAAGACTTATTGTATCGACTTTTTTATATTCAATTATTTCAGGAATAATCCTAATAATATTTTGAGAGTTTGATTTAAATGAAAATAAAATAATAGTGGTGATGAAAAGAATTTTCATTTTGACCATATTACACTCCTTAAATCTTTAATCATACCATCTTTAATATTCTTATAATTATTCTCATATGCTATATTTTTCTTTTCCAAAGGATCATTCTCATAATCGTACAATTCCTCCATTTCAATATTTGATATTTCGAACAATGACCTGTCTTCATAATTCCCCTTTATCCAAGCAACATATCTAAACCTATCGTTTCTCACAGCATAACCCATCAAAGTACAATCGTCTGGATAAGCTCCTATTACACTTCTCATGACGTTACACCTTCTAGGATACTGGCTTATAGCAAAGTCTTTTACTTTCAATTCCTTTCTATCAAGAACAGGCAATAAACTTTTCCCGTGTAATTTTTTTGGAACTGGAATACCAGCAAGATCACATACTGTAGGGAATAGATCAACTAACTCAACTAAACTATTATTTACAAATCCTCCATCTATTGAAGGACTTGAAATAATAAGAGGAGTTCTTGTTGCCTCTTCAAAATTTGAGTGTTTATTCCATAGTCCATGATCTCCTAAATGCCAACCATGATCACCAAAAAAAACTATAACTGTATTCTTATCTAACTTACTTTCATTAAGATAATCCAATAAATATCCAACTTGCTGGTCTATATATGAAACTGAAGCCATATAACCATGAATTAGCTCACGTTGCTTATCATCGTTAACTATTCCATTCTCATCCATATTTGGTTCTGTATCATGATAATTTCTTAATTCCCCAGATTTGTGATACGCTTCCTCTGGAGAATCTTCAGCAATTAATTGATATTCAGCTAGCTTAATTTCATTCCTATCATAAAGATCCCAATATTTTTTAGGAGGAGTAAATGGTAAGTGTGGTTTCTGGAATCCTACTGTAAGAAAAAATTTTTCTCTATTTTTTTTAAACATTTCCATAAGCTCAATACTTTTTAAAGTAGAAGCACCATCAGCATAAGCATTGTCAGGTATATCTAACATTTCAGCAAGAGGTCTAAGATTTGCATTTTTCATGACACTATTTACTGCAAACCATCCTCTATCAGCTTTGGGATCAGCATCTAATGCGGCCTGAAGAGAATCCCATTTTTTATGAATATCAGATGATTGATATAGGTTAGCCGGCATCTTGTAACCCTTAGCATATTCAAACATATCATTAGTAATAAAAGGAATAGTCCATGACTGTGGATCATTATTTCTTGCCCCGTGCATTACTTTACCCATTCCTACTGTCTGATAGCCATGATTCTTAAAATATTCAGGTATAGTTAAAATATCTGGATTTATATCTCTTAATCTGGTTGAAAGATCCCAAACTTTAGTGTAATCTGGCCTCATTCCTGTAATAAAACTCATTCTTGAGGCAGTACAAATTGCCTGTTGAGTATAGGCTTTTGAAAATAGCACCCCATTACTTGCTAAACGATCTATATTTGGAGAGTATACCTCATTACTTCCATAACTATTTATTAATGGCTTAAGGTCATCTACAATTATGAAAAGGACATTAAGTCTTTCATCACTTTTATCATTATTGCAACCGATGAATAATATAAATGAAATTAAAGTAATTATTTTTTTAAAAATCATAGCTTATATAATTTGAATCTATCAACATATATATTTCCTGACCACTGTGGGTGGAACCTACTAAATATCACTTTAACGCTATTATTATTTGGACCCGTAGTAAAATCAAGAGTTCCTTTATTATAAATACCTTTTCCTTTTATAAAGTTTTTTAATTCCACTCCCCCATAATCAGCAACTTTTAATGTGATCCTTTGGTCAGGTGGCATATTTGACCACATTTCTACACGATATTTTGTATTTGGCTCCAAGTTTTGAATTATGCGATTCATACCACACTTATCATCAGAAAATATGATACCAGGAGAACCATCAATACCATTATTTGGATCGATAGATGGTCTTATCTGACCATATGTTCTCCATCCTTTTGGTAACGATTCTCCGTCAAACTCTTCTTCTAAGATCATTTTACTATCTGATTTTAAAATTTTATTTTCTTTATTTTCTCCCCCAATTTCAGTAAGAGATATATCATCAAACCATGTCTTTCCAGTTGCCCCATCAATATATTTCAAAAGTGCAATCCTAGCGGAGTTATTATTAGGTCCTGTTTTAAAAGTTATAGAGACTTCTTCGTATTGCGATTTTGATATTCTTTTTGTTATGTCATCTCCACCATAAAATCTAACCTTCAACAAAGCTGTTTCACTATTTTCAGATTTTACATAAGCACTTACCCTATATTGTGTATTAGGCTTGAGTCCATTAACATTCTGAAATGTACTGCACTTTGTTCCAACAAACATCAAAGCATTTTTACCTGATCTTGAGTTTTTATCAACAACAAATATTGGACAACCTTTGCCTTTTAACCAACCCTGATCTCCTAACTCAAAACTTGGATTTTTTAATAGATTTTTTGCAATAGGTATTTTACGTTCTGAGTAATTAGAGGTAATTTCTATTTTTGGTTGAGTTAGTTTGAATTTATTTTTATCCTCAAATTGATTATTTAAAAATGAAGTTAATTCAGATTGAAATTTGATAGAAAGATCTCTCTCAATACCCACTATATTAACTGTTTCATTTGGATCACTTTTATAATCATACAACTCCTTAATAATTATATCTTGCTCAACTATATTATTTCTGTCTTTATACCAAGCAACATACCTATACCTTTCATTCCTTAATGCATAACCCATAATTTTTCCTCTTGGGTATTGACTTATAGCAAAATTTTTAATTTTCTTAGACTTTTCTTTTAATAATGGGACTAAACTAATTCCTTGTAAATTATCTGGTATTTCAAAATCTGTTAGCTCTAGTAGCGTTGGAAATATATCTAGAGATTCTGTTGGCGATGCATTAGTTATATTTTTTTTTGAATCAGGGTCCACAATAATTAATGGAGATCTAGTGGCCTGCTCAAAATTAGAATGTTTAGCCCATTGTCCATGGTCACCAAGATGCCAACCATGATCACCCCATAAAACTATAATTGTATTTTCTAGTAAATTATTTTTCCTAATTGCATTTAATAATTTTCCAACTTGAGCATCGATATATGAGACGCATGCATAGTAACCATGAATTAATTCTTTCTGTTTTTCAAAGTTTATCAATCCATTTTCATCAAATGAGTTAGGGATATCAGTATATGATCTCATCTCGCCATTATTATTATATACAAGTTTTACAGTACCTCTTGCCCATTTCTGATACTCAGCCATGGGGAGTTTCTCTCTATCATACATATCCCAATATTTTTTTGGAGCTACAAAAGGCAAGTGAGGTTTTTGAAATCCTACAGCTAAGAAAAAAGGCTTATCACTTCCAGAAAGATTATTAATCTGGTCAATAGCTTTTAATGCTAAAACTCCGTCAAAATATCCATCGTCAGAAATATCGAATGATTCTACTGATGGCTTATACTTACTTCTCAAATATTGCCACATACCTCTATTTGGAACTCCAGAAGCAACAGCTTGTTCTCTTATTTCAGATAGAATTTCTTTATTTTCTGGAGATTGAAAGCCCGTTATTGTGTTACCATGAATTTTATGATTTACGGAAACTCTTATGAATGGAACAGACCATGATTTTTTATCTAAACCATTATCAACACTTCTTTGATCAAAAATTTTTCCCATACCAACGGTCATGTAACCATTATTTTTAAAATACTGAGGAAGTGTTAAAATATTTGGATTTTTCTCTCTCATTTGAGTTTCTAAATCCCAGACCTCAGTTAGATCAGGTCGTAAACCTGTTAATAAGCTTACTCTAGAGGGAGCACATATTGCTTGCTGCACATGAGAGTTAGTAAAGGTAGTCCCTAGGGATGCTAGCTCATCCAAATTTGGAGTATTTGCAAACTTATCTCCATATGCTCCAATCAAGGGTTTTAAATCATCAACTGCTATAAATAAAATATTTTTTTGCGATTTAGCAGCGAATGATAAGAGAAGGAAAAAGATTACAATTTTTTTCAAGTAATAAATATAAATAATATCAAAATCTTACAAATAAATATCAAAATTTATTCTTCCTCAGCTACATAAACATCAGGCTGCTCGATTCTGACATCATTTATTATCCACTGTCCATTTTGTTTCCCAGTTTGAGTATCTTTTCTTCTCATTCTCCAATTCAAATACACCTTGTCACCAGATATTGTATTTAAGTTTATGGATGTAGTATACTTTTGAGGTGGACCACTACCTGCATTCCAGTTAGTTCCTAACCATCCAGTGTCAGCTAAACCCAAACCAACAAATGCAGTCCACTCCGAATCACTCCAAGTCCCTGAAGAAAGGTTAGTTGTATCCTCTCCATAATAAAATGCTCTATCATACTTATTTGTATATGCAGCACCGTAACCAATAACTTCAGAAAATACAATTGTTGTTGGTTTTGTTTTATCAACAGAAGATAAATCTATTTCTCTAAGAACAACCTCATCTGAATCCCCTACATAGGTTCCTCCCATCCACCTTCTCATTGCACTCCACTTACCAGCTATATTACCCATTTTTTTCCATGTACTTCCATCTCCAACAGTACCTGATATAACGAATGAACTCCATCCCGAAACAGAACTAGGAGGAGCAGAATCACCTGGACCATTAATTAAATCTTCTAAAATAACTTTGGCTCTACTCTCAACCTTAATAGAAAATATTTCTGGAAATGGAAGAGATATTCCCCCTGCATTTGTAGGTGTTACACCAATTTTATAATCCCCCTCAGGAAGATTTGCATCCCCAATAATGATCACTTCACCAGCATCACCAATACTAAAAAAAGTTGCAAAACTTGTTAAAGATTCCGGTAAATTAATTTCCCATGAGGTAGCAGTCATATCACTTAAAACTGGAGGATGACTTTTATATGCTGTATAAGGTGATAAGGTTACTCTAGTAAGTTGTGATGTTCCATCTAATTGAACAAAATTAAGTGTAGGTGATGGCCCAACATTGATTGTAAGTAAGTCTTCTGCAGTAACAGCTCCTAGATTGCTTCCTACTTGTACTGTAAGTTTAGTAGATCCTGAATTTGCAGCTTGAATTTTAGATATCACCCCGGTTGTAGCATCAATTGAATACTGATCAGGGGCATCTACTAGCTTATAAGTTACAGAATTTACCACACCTTGTCCTGATAAATCAGTAATAGAGGCTGTAGCAATTTCACCTATTTCAAGAGAGCCTACATCAACACTAGCATTATCAATATTTATCTGAATTGGAACCGACTTAACAATCATAGTTACAGCATTTTGATATTTTGCAATACCACCTGCATTATTAACATTTACAGATGCAACATAATCACCCTCAGAAAATCCACCATTAGAATTATCATATGATATTACACCTGATGGAGCATCAATAGAAAAATTTGAGTAGTTAAATGTACTTCCAGCTGGGGCAATAACAGTATCAATACTGAAAACTAGACCAGTTTTTATGCTATTGTCAACAGTTGGTGTGTCGGTAGAGACCACTGATAAAATTGGATATATGTCAATATTCTGATATACTATTTTTCCATCATTATCTGAAAGAGAGCCAGGATTAAAGTTATCGTAATCTAACTCAATTCTTTCCTCACAGGAAAATATAAAAAATGAAATAAATAAAAGCTTAAAATTCGAAAGAATATATCTCATAGTTTTTAGTTTAGTCATCGATAAGATCATTTGTGGAAACCTCTCCAAGAGGAACAGGTAAGGTCATAATACGTGCTTCATCGGTATTTAATGTCAAGTCATACTGAGAGCTGAAGTTTGGATTATTATTGTGTGGTAAAATTATATTATTAAGGAAATAAGTATATCCTCTCCTTCTATTATTATGTGAATCTTCTCCCTCACCTAATAACTCATACCTATACTCTTTCATTACAGCATCTCTGAAAGATGATTGACCTCCATAGTAAGCTATCTGAGGAGTTAAACCAACTCTTCCAAGAACCTCTTCAATATAACCCATGGCCTCTGCGTCTTTGTTAAGTTCATTTGAAATTTCAGCAAGCATTAATAGTAAATCGGCGTACCGGTAAACTATATAATTTTGACTATTATACTGTGCAGCGTGACTTTTATCCTTCTCTGCAAATTTAAATAGATATGGGTGTGAAGCCCTAAAGCTATTTCTACCTGTTGAAGGATAGACTTTTACATCAGCACCATTATCAGCACGCTGATAATAATGCAGATAAGTTCCTTCTATTCTTGGATCAGTTGGATAAGTTGATACGTGATCATCGTAAACATCAGCATGTACAGATAGCCAACCGAAATGCATTCCAACTTTATATTTCCAAGGAGTATAGTTTCTACCCAACTGACTATTACTAGCTTGTTCACTTAACTGATATTCAAAAATCGACTCACTTGAATTTTCTCCACTTAAAGTAAATAAGTCTTGATAATTACTATGAAGTGAGTAATTACCTGAGTTTTTTACTTTTATAGCTTCGTCATAAGCCATCTGCCAGTATTCAGATTCTGACTTAGAACCATCATGTAAACTAGAATTAGTTGCTAACGTCATATAAACTTTAGCCAATAGCATATTTGCAGCAAACATCATGGGATAGCCTTCTCCCAAAGTATTATTCATGAGGTTAGCTGCCTCGTTTGCATCACTAATAATTTGAGAATAAATGTCCTTTGCTGATGATTTAGCTTTATGAAGATTAGTTGAACTTGGCAGCTCTGTCCATAATGGAATATCACCCCAAAGTCTAACTAATTGAAAGTATGAATATGCCCTCAAAAAGTATGCATGACCTGCAACATTATCAAAAATAGGATCCTGACCAATTGTGGTGTATTGTATAGCGCCATTACATCTTGATATAACGGAATAATATCCGCTCCACATAGCTTCGGAATCAGCATCATAATTTGGGTTAAGAGAAAATAAATTAGCATTATTTGGATTGGAAATTCTTTGACCATTTTTCCCAGTAATAAATAATCCAGAAAAACCGTTTATGACGAAAATGCCTCTTTCTTTTGCATTATAGGAGGTTAGGCCAGCATAAATACCTTTTGCACTAGCTTGAGCAGTTTGAGGGTTTTCATAGACAGTTTTATCTAAGAAAGGTGCTACCTCCTCCAATTCACAAGCACTTGTCAACATTATTAAAAATACCAAAAAAGGAGTTTTAAAAATTTTTATGTAATTAATTGTTTTCATATTTACAAGTTGAAGTTTAATCCAATTAAAAATTTTCTAGCATTAGGTTGACCATTCCAGTCTACACCATTTCTTAATCCATCATAAAGAAAACTTGTTACTTCTGGATTATAGCCACTGTAAGCTGTAAAAGTAAATAAGTTTTGAGCAGAAACATACAGATTAACCTTATCAAACTGATAACCTAAATTAATAGTGCTCAATCTCAAAAAACTTCCATCTTCAATTATTCTATCTGGCATTGCGATCATACCATTGGTTGTGTACCCTATACGAGGATAAATATTTGATGGCTTCTCTGGTCTCCATGCGTTATTATATGCAACATTTGTGATATTACTCCATGGAATTCCCTCAGCAATTGCAAGTTGTAATAAATTACCGTTTGCAACATCATTTCCATAAACACCATTTGCAAGAACTCTTAAACTGAGCTGCTTATAATTAACCTCTAAATTAATTCCATATACAAAGTCAGGGTTTGGGTTTCCAATAATTGTTCTGTCTCTTAGGTCAATAACTCCGTCACCATTCTGGTCAATAATTTTGTAATCACCAGCCCAAAATAATGGTGGGTTATCATCAGATGGATCATACATTCTTGCAAGCCCACCACCAGGAAGAGGATCATTAACTTGATAAATTCCATCTGTTTTAAATCCATAAAATAAACTTGTTTCCTCTCCTTCAATAAATACGTTTGGAGCATACTTAAATATATTGCCTCTACTAACAATATTACCTTCATAAAATGGTATATCCTTATATTGGCCATCTATTAAAATACTTGAAGGTGTTAACCCTAGATTTTTTAATTTTGTTTTATTAAATGCAATATTTCCACCTATTGAAATTCTAAGATTATTTTTATCAAAAACTATAGCATTCAAATTTGCTTCAATTCCCCTATTTTCTATTTCACCTCTATTAACTTGGACATTTAAAAATCCTGAAGACAGAGGGATTGGAACATTTTGGAGAAGGTCTTTTGTGATTTTGCTATAAGCATCAACGCTACCTGTTAATCTACTTTCAAAAAATGCAAAATCAAGCCCCAAATTAATTTGTTGAGTAGTTTCCCACTTAAGGTCAGGATTTGCAATATTTTGAAGGTAAAGAGGAATATCAATACCATTGGTTATATTACCATATAAATTATTTGCATCACTAGCATAATTTGATAAAGTGGCATAAGGTCTTATACCATGATTACCAATTTGACCCCATCCCACGCGAAGTTTTAAATCATCAAAAACATTGATTTTATCAATAAATGATTCTTGAACTAACCTCCATGCAAGTGAAAATGATGGGAAGTATCCATATCTATTTCCCTCAGAAAATTTTGAAACACCATCAACCCTTAATGTTGAAGTGAGAACATATTTATTCATGAATGAATAGTTTGCTCTAGCTAGATAAGATAAAATCCTCGTATCAGAAGAACCTGTTGTGAGAGGTGTTGAATTTAATTGACCCAATAAAGGTTGTTGAATTGTTAAGGCTGTAGTCACAAAATCTTGAACTGCAAATATTTTTGTATCTGCATCTCTTGAATCCCAAGTTACACCAGCTACAGCATTAATTCTGTGCTTTTTATTTAGAGTTCTATTAAATCTAACTAGGTTATTTATAATGTATGACTTAGTGTTAAGGTTTGATATTTGAAGAGCACCATTTCCGGCTTTACCCTGAAAAGTATTTAAACCCCAAAACCTTCTCCTTTCTTTACTTCTCATATTACCCCCAGCCCTCAACTGATAGCTAAGACCCTTAATAGGAAGATTATATGTAAGTGTTACTGAACCAATAAATCTACTTTCTTCTGACTTATCTTCAAAATCTTCTACCCAGCCAAGAGGAGTGGTAGTATTTAAAGCATTACCATATTCCTCCATATCATCACTTGTGATAGGTACATTCGAAAGTATGCTTCTAACACTACTTTGATTTGCTCCAATTAAATCACCAGATTCTGCAAAATCTAGGTTACTATAAAATGCACTAAATCTTGCATCAACTTTTAAGTCATCTGTAATTTTTTTATCAAAGTTATATCTCAAATCACCACTTTGAAACCTTGAATTTTCTACTAAACCCTTTTGATCAGTATAACCTAAAGATAAATAATAACTACCATCTTCATCTCCACCTGAAACTGATGCTCCAAAGTTATAATGTTCACTAATTTGATATATTTCTTCTTGCCAATCATGAAGAATTGCAGGGTTAGAGGCAATAGTTCCATCGCTTAAAATTGGATAGACATTACCATCATCAATATGATACCTAGCCCTACCATAGTTCGTAATTTGTACCTCATTTTGATAGCGAGCAAAATCTACTCCACTTAAAACATCATACCTTTGATCTTCCATCATTCTGACACCAGAATTAAGAAAAAGATTGATTTTTCTTTTGCCCACAGAACCTTTTTTTGTTGTGATTAAAACAACACCATTTGCTCCTCTTGAACCATATATTGCCGTTGCGGATGCATCTTTAAGTACTTCGATGCTTTCTATATCTCTAGGGTTTAACCCATTTAAACCGTTTTGAACTTCTTGGCCTGAATTTCCAATTCCACCAGCAGGATTAACATCTTCTCCAGCAGATGAGATAATTATTCCATCAATAACATATAATGGTTCATTATTTCCTCTCAAACTATTAGTCCCTCTGATTCTAACACTTACACCGGATCCAGGAGAGCCTGCATTTTGGGTTACTTGAACACCTGCAGCTCTTCCTTGTAATAACTGATCTACGGTTGCAAATTCTCTAGCTTCGTTTTCAGAAATTTCAACGGAGGATACAGCACCTGTGAGGTCACTTTTTCTTACTGTTCCATATCCTACTACAACGACTTCCTCAAGTTCCTGAAGGTCCTGAGCAAGGGTAATATTTATTACGGATCTCCCATTTACTGAAATCTCTTGAGTTGCAAAACCTAGAAACGATACTCTCAAAATAGCATCACTACTTGAAATAGTTATAGAGTAATTTCCGTTTATGTCAGTAACAGATCCATTATTTGTATTTAATTCTAATATTGTTGCACCAGGAATAGTTTCTCCAGTTTCATCAGATACTACTCCAGATATGGTCTGTTGTGAATATGAATAATTGGATAAAAAGATTGAAATGAGTAATATAAATACTCTCATGTTATTACGTTTAGTTTACTTTTAAAACTTATCAAATCTCCTTAAGTAAATAGTAAAGAAGACCTTGGGTTAGATGTTTATATGTTCAAATTAAAAATATTTTTTTTTAAATACAAAAATTAATTATGTAAGGTTTTTATAGGGATTAATGGTTTTAATTTTACCTGAGTTGTCATAAAATAGTTCAGTGACCTTCATAGATCTAAGATGTGTAACCCCCTTAGATAAAACTGAGTCATGATAAAATAAATACCACCTACCCTCAAATTCACAAATTGAATGATGTGTCGTCCAACCAATCACTGGCTCTAAAATTTTACCAGCATAGGTAAATGGTCCATATGGATTATCACCAATTGCATAACATATAAAGTGAGTATCTCCTGTTGAATATGATAAATAATATTTTTCATTATACTTATGAGTCCAAGGACCCTCAAAATATCTTCTTTTATTATCTCCTGCTAGTAAGGGGTCTCCATTCTCATCCAAAATTAATACTTCCCTAGGTTCTTCTGAAAAGCCTTTCATATCATTTGTAAGTTTAGAAATCAAAGGGCCAAATGCTTGATCACCATCATTACGTAAATCATTCTTAATGTCATATTTATTATTCCTATACTTTTGAAGTTGACCACCCCAGATACCACCAAAGTACATGTAATAATCTTTATCAGAATCCTTGAAAACAGCAGGATCAATAGAATAACTTCCTTTAATTGGCTCTTTTTCAGGAATAAAAGGACCTTCAGGTGATTTCCCAACAGCTACTCCAATTTTAAAAATATCATCGTAATCCTTTGCCGGAAAATAAAAGAAATATTGATCCCCCTTTTTAGCTATATCAGGAGCCCACATTTGTCTCTTGGCCCACTTAACATCATCTATATCTAAAGCAACTCCATGATCTATTACCTTATCGGTATTAGGATTATCCATTGAGAAAACATGATAATCCCTCATACCAAAATGATCGCCGTTGTCATTAAATGGGATCCCAGCATCAATATCATGAGAGGGATAAATATAAATTCTATAATTAAATACATGTGCAGACGGATCAGCAGTATATAAGTTTTTTACTAGAGGCTTTGAAATAGCATTTCTAGATAATTCTTCAAAGTTAATTTTACTTTCCTCAGACATTTTTTTCTCTTTTTTCTTTTAAGTCTTTTTCTATTTTACTCTCAATATTTTTATTTATTTCATAAAAAAATAAAAGTAATACACTAATAAAGAAAGGAACAGAAGGAAAAATACTAACTAACATTTTTATACCTTGAACTGCGGATTCTACTTGTCCTGAGAGAATATTTGAATTTTCAATTGCAGAATAATTATAGATGCTTAATACGTATGTAACGAATGCACTACCAATACTTAATCCTCCCTTTAAACCTACCATCATGGCTGAGAAAATAATTGCTGTGGCTCTTCGATCATTTTTCCATTCAGAATAATCTGCTACATCTGCTATCATAGCCCAAAGAAGAGGGATTGTAATTCCATAGAAAAATCCATGGAGAACTTGTGTTGAAAACATTAAAAAAACTGATTTACTATCATACAAAAAGAAAATAGCAATAAAAATTGTTGAGATGAATAATGAAACTCCAAATACATCTCTCTTCCCATACCTATCTGCAAATCTTTTAGATAAAGTAATCCCTACTATCATAAAAATTACTCCTCCAGCATTGAATATTCCAAAGCCTGCAGATACTGGATCTTCTCCAAAAAAATTAAGACCGATAACAGATAAAACATTTAGTATAGGTTGGAGGAAATCTTCTAGACTATTCTTATCTACATAATTTTCAAAATAATAAACAAAAGATCCGCCCTTCATTGCTAGGGTAATAAAGATTAAAGTTGTAACAGAAAGCATTATTATCCATGGCCTATTTGATACTAAATCGGATATGTCTTGTTTTAATGTGGATTTTTCTTCTGGTTTCGGGACAATTCTCTCTCTTGTTGTGAAAAAAGTAATAAGAAGCATAAATGTACCAATTACAGCTAAATATGTCATAAGGCTTTCAATTCCAGCAGCTTTATCTCCCCCACCTACTTTAAGAATAAGAGGATACATAAATACCTGAACAAAAAATTGGGCAAACATTACAGCAACAAATCTATAAGATGACATACTATTTCTTTCTTTCATATCTCCAGTTATAACACCACTTAATGCAGAATATGGTAGATTATTAGCAGCATATAAAAATAGTAAAAGTGTATATGTAACTACTGCATAAATAAATTTCCCCTTATAACTAAAATCGGGCGTTGAAAATGCTAATAAGGACATGATCCCGAGAGGAATAGATGTCCATAATATCCATGGCCTAAACTTACCCCACCTTGTATTAGTCCTATCAGCTAAAGCTCCTATAATAGGGTTAAATGCAAAAGCAGAGACCAAACCAACTGTAAGAATAATGACAGATGAGTCACTTGTTGATAATCCATAAATATCAGTATAGAAATAAGCTAGATAAGTAACTAATGTTTGAAATACTAAATTTGCAGCAAGATCACCTAAACTATATCCAATCTTTTCACCTACAGAAAGCCTTTGAATCATACTATTTATTATTATTTATCAAATTAAAATAATTCTATTTTTATTCTATCTAATTTATATTTTTCCTCCAATTTACAACTGATCGGTATGCTTTTTTTGGACTTAAATTCCTATCAAATAAAAGTGGATAATTTGTTCTACCTTTTGCTGGCCAATCATTTTTCCATGAGTATTTATCAGATAGCCCCCAAAATGTCACTCTCTCTATCTTATCTCTATGCTTATAGAATAGTTTAAAAATTTCCTCATATCTATTAGATAATAGATTTGATATAGAATCAGGAAGATTTTTTATGTATGGATTAAGTTCTTTATTTGACTTAAAATTATCAGATAGATCTGCACCTTCAATTTCCCAAAGGTTAGGAAGAACATCAATATCAAGTTCAGAAAAATGAACTTTTAGACCAGCATTTGATATTTTTAATATACTTCTCTCAACTTCCTCTATTGTTGGATAGTCTAAGCCCCAGTGTGCTTGAAGGCCAATTCCATCAATTCTTAGCCCCCTAGATTTTATTCTTTTTGTAAGCTCAATTACTGCATCTATTTTTTTCTTCTTATACAAACTATAGTCATTATAATATAACTCTGCTCCAGGATCATTTTTTGATGCTATTTCAAAAGACTTATAGATATACTCTTCACCAGAAATTTTAAAAAAGTCACTATCACGAAAAGTACCGTCGTCATTGAAAGCTTCATTAACTACATCCCAGCCATAGACTTTGCCTCTATATCTTCCACCAACATTACTTATATGGTCTTCTATATTTTTAAATAAAATTTCTTTTGTATTAAGATTTCCATTTTTATTTCTTGTTACCCAATTTGGAATTTGATTATGCCATACAAGTGCATGACCAATAATATACTGTTGATTTTTGTTAGCTAAATCAATAAGTTTATCAGTTAGTTTAAATTGATATTTATTTGGCCTAGGATGTATTTCCTCCCATTTCATAATATTTTCAGCAGTTATACTTGAAAATTCTTTTTTAATTAAATCCTTCTCTTTTATTTTTGATTGTCTTATTTGAGATTTATTAAGAGCCACACCTATCATAAAATCATCAAGAAAGATTTCTTTTAAAGAGCTTTGTTGAGCATTGGAAATCATACTAAAAGCAAAGAAGATGCTTAATGTGATTTGAAACCGTTTTATTTTTTTCAATATTAATTAAATTAATTTCGTAAATGTATCTATTTGTGAAGAAACATTTAACTTAAATAAAAGTATAAATAATTATGTAAATAAAATCTCAGACTCATGAAAACCAACAATAATTTTTTTCTATATATTTTTCTATTTTTTATAATATCTTGTTCGGAGGTCAATGATGAACCAAACAATACTAGCTCATCAATTATTTGGAATGGGAGCCTTATTACATTTGAAAAATCTGACGGCGCGGATCCAACATCTGAAGCGAATCAGGATAGATTAACATCAAAAGTATGGATAACCAGAGGAAATGATGGTGGTCAAATTTATAATATAGCCAAAGAAAATACATCTGATAAAGATAATAGCCCTATCGGAACAGAATGGGCAATTGGAACACTTGATCAGATTGAGTCACTTTCCTTCAATAAATTTAGAGTAGCTGTTGGTAATCCAAAAGATGTTGTTGGAAAAGATCTTGTTTTGCACCTTATTGAAGATGATATCTATTTAAGTGTTAAATTTTCATCATGGTCATCAGGTCAAAAAGGCGGATTTGCATATTCAAGAAGCACTTCGAACTAACTCATTGAAAAAAGATTTGATCTTTTAAATTTTATCAAACCCTTGTGGGCCCTGCTGGATTCGAACCAGCGACCCCCTGCTTGTAAGGCAGGTGCTCTGAACCAACTGAGCTAAGAGCCCTAAAAAGTTAGCAAATGTATACCTATTAATTTTTTATTGCAAAAAACCAACTAAAGGTTATCAACTTATAATGAAAACTAATTTTCGTTATACTTTGTTGGATCAAAGGCATTATACACAGAAATAATCTTATCATCTTTCCAACCCCAAGCACAGTATCCTCTCAATTCAACTTCGTTACCAGTATTCTTAGAAGTTCCACTCCAATCATACCATGAATTAGTAAATACCATCCCATTATTATAGTACATTGTTGTAGCTACGACATTTGAATGCATAATATCATTCCAATTATCATGTCCAGATGAAAATGCGCTTACCATCCCTTCAAAATCCATAACATTATCATTCACTGATATCTCTGCATCTGGATGGAAATATTTTTCCATTGTAGCCATATTATTATTGACATATGATAACATAATATCTTTTACGATCTTAGTTTTTTCATCATTTTCTGACATGGTCCCAGACCAATCACCACTATCAATATTTAAGTTTTGTTGTTGGCAACCAATAAATAAAACTGAGATAGATAATATAAAAAGGTTTTTCATAATAGTTTTTTTAATTAAGAATTAAACCTAATAATAAAAAAAGTCATTAACAATTAATATAAAATTGAAGAATTACTTCTGACATTAAATTTTAAGGAGCTGAGTTTTTATATAAATGTCCATTTGGCAGTAACCCTGTTAGACCCCATTTATGAGCTAGATAACCCTCAGCTTTAATAGCTAGATTAGTATCATTTGAATTAAAGATCATTAGCTCCATAAATTTACCGTCTAACTGTCTATTAGCTGACCTGTTTGAATGAATATAAAAAACCGAATTACTCATTTCAACATTAGTTAAGTATTCATTTGAAATTTCTATTCTTTCAGTTCCATTTATGTAGCCATAAATGTCATTATTATCTGCATCTAAAATAGTAGCATGAATGTTATTTCCACTGTAGGGACCTCCAGAAAAGTTTCGTGTTGTGCCTCCAGACAAATTATTTTCAGATGATCCTAATCCTTCAGTTTCAAATGCACCATCAAACTGAGAATCATTTCCTGATCTTAAATGGATATCGTTATTTGAGCCATTATCATCTCTTATTGACCAAATAGCATCTTTAACATGGCTTACTCCATCAATAGCAACTGCACCTACAATTATCATATTACCATTAGTAATACCAAAATTTAATCCAGAAGTGTTCATTCTTTCATTACTTGATCTAATAAAATCTATTGCTGTTAGTGAGTTAATAGTTGTCCTTGTTGGAGTACCAGTGCTTGTAAGGGTAAAAGTTCCTTTTTTACTTGTAATCTGAGTAACTATTGGATCACCACTTAATGTTGAAACGTCTGATGCATCCCACCAAACCTTTAGAGTAGTCTCATCTGAAGGAGACCAATCTGATTTTTTTTTATGAGTTCCAATAAAAGATGGTAAATATGTTTGAGCTAATACAGAATAATGTAAATTAATAAATAAGATTAATATTAATCTAAACATTAATTAATCTAATTCTTTTGAAATACTCTGACATAATCAACAATCATTTCATCCTGGGTAAAATTAGGATCGATAGTGCCTCCTAGATTACCACCCATAGCAATATTAAGAAGAAGGTAATGTCTATTGTCAAATGGAACAGACTGCGTATTTGTCATTGTAAGAAATACTTTATTATCCAAAAGAATTTGCATAGAGGAATTATTCCAGATAAGAGAATAAATATGATATGTAGTAGATGCATTTTCAATTGAGGTTTTATCCCCGTAATTACCATAATTACCATTATTAACGTCACCCCAGTGAAAATGCCCTAACGTTTCAGACTTATTTGTACTTTGTTCCATAATATCAATCTCTCCACACATTGGCCAACCTACATTTCCCTCTGAATCGCCAAAATAATTTCCAACCTCATTGATATTCGTACCCAGAGTCCAAAATGCCGGCCAAGTACCAGCTGCGGATGGAAGTTTAGCTCTAATATCTACCCTACCATATTTAAAAGCAAATTTTGAATTTAATCTAGCTGATGTATAATTTTTAATAGAACCATTTACTTCGTAAGATTCTTTTTTTGCAATAATCTTTAAATTTCCATCACTAACAGAAGAATTTTCTATTCTATCCGTGTAGTGTTGTTCCTCTCCATTATGCCAACTTCCGTTATTAGGGGGAATTATTTGATGATGCCATTTAGTTGAATCAAGCTTCCCCTCATAAGAAAATTCGTCAGTCCAGACTAATGAAAAACTATTATCAAATTCATTTTTTATTTGACACCCATTTTCATCAACTAAGAAACCTAAAGGAGTATCGGGACACTTGTCATCTTCATTTTTTACTCCATCATTATCAATATCAGAATTAAGGTCAACCTCAGAAAAGTTTGCAACAACTTTAATATCTGAATTTAATTGAAAAGATAATGGATTATCATTAGAAGATATACCTCCAGACCATGATGAAAATTCATAACCATCATTTGGTGTAGCACTAAGATTTATTGATGACCCCTGATCATATACTCCACTCATTGGTGATACTTCCCCTGAATTTGTTGGATTAATGGATACATCTAATTGAAATTTTTTGATCTCTTCAGTGCATGCAAGTAAAAGGACTAAAAGAAAAGATCTATAATCAAATAAAAAGTCTTTAAATGAATTTTTCATTTTGTAATTTAAATATTTAAATTAAATAAGTAAAAAATATACTATGCTTAAATACTCAATTTTTCTTTTCTTACTATTATCATTCTTTTCTTGTATACAAAATAAAATAAGTTACATTGATCCAGAAAGACTTTCCAAAATAGATAAAATTATAAATGAGGAAATAGAAAAAAATAATATTCCAGGAGCGGTATTATTAGTTGGAAATGAAAAGAAGGTTATATACCAAAAAGCCTATGGAATAAAAAACCCTGAGACAAAAGAAGAATATAAAATTGATGATATCTTCAGAATTGCATCGATGACTAAGGCAATAACATCAATTGCAGTAATTAAACTATGGGAAGAAGGAAAAATTGGACTGGATGATCCGATTGAAAAATATATACCAGAATATAAGGACACAAAAATTTTAAAATCATTTAATCAGAAAGATTCCACATTCACCGCGGAAAAAGCTTTAAAAAAAATAACAATTAGGCAGTTATTAACTCATACCTCTGGAATTGGATATGATTTTATTGATAGAAATCCATCAATAAAAGCAATTTATCATAAAGAAAAACAAAGCTTTATGAAAAATGGTGTGATGTGTTTTTGTGACGAAGATGTTAGCATTGGTGAAGCCATTAAAAAATTATCGGTTGTGCCAATTCATCATGAACCTGGAGAGAAATTTACTTATGGTATTGGATTAGATGTCCTTGGATATATGATTGAAATCGTATCTGGAAAGAAACTCAATCAATTTTTCAAAGAAGAAATTTTTGATCCATTAAATATGAATGATACATATTTTTATCTTCCCGATGAAAAGGCAGACAGGCTAGTTCCAGTACAAACAAAAAATAATGAAGATTGGGAAATTTTTCAGGATAATAGGTTTAATGTTAACTACCCAATAGAAGGATCAAAAAAGTTTTTTGCAGGGGGATGTGGATTGTCTAGTACACTAAAAGATTATTATAACTTTCTATCAGTTTTTATTAATGAAGGAAAATTTAATGGAAAACAATTCATAAGTAAAAAAACAAATGAATTAATATTTGAAAACCAATTACCTGAAAAGTTTAATTTTGGAGTAGGCCTAGCTTTTGGCGTAGTTCTAGAAAAGGATTTAAAAAATGGAGGAACAGGTAGTGAAGGTACTATATCGTGGGGTGGATACTGGAATACAAGTTTTTTTGCCGATCCAAAAGAAAAAGTAATTGGATTAATTTTTAAGCAAACCCAAAATACTAAAGAGAACACTTCTGATTTATTCAAAAGAAATGTATTTAGTTCTGTAGTAAATTAAAATATCAAATTTTTTCAACAAAAATCATAGTCAAAATTATAAATATCATAATATTATTTTAAAAAATTATATTTAATATAATAATTCAGTCATATTATTCAGATATTTATTATTTATACGAAAAAA
>Ga0066378_10000333_pt1 | contig 20064 bp, 17 predicted proteins | sample Knorr_S23_td_DCM_FD_70947 | JGI IMG/M metagenome (GOLD analysis project Ga0066378, IMG submission 70947) | Marine microbial communities from Southern Atlantic Ocean transect - Knorr_S23_td_DCM_ad_71m_LV_A | ecosystem: Environmental > Aquatic > Marine > Oceanic | place: Southern Atlantic ocean...
TTAAACTTGTCATTAAAACTAAAAAAGAATAAGTAAAAATTATAACGTTAAAAAATATAAAAAAAATTGGAATAAAAATTCCTAAAAAACCAGAAATTAACAAAGTTAATATAAACAAAGGAGGTATTTGATACCTTAATCTAAAGGCTCCTATTTCTTTTGAAACAACCCTAGTTTTCCAATATCCATAATCAAAATATTGTTTAAAAAGTTTATTAACTGTGCTTCTAACTACATAATAGCCATTAACTTGAGGAGCTAATAAAATTTTTCCTCCTGTACTTACAATTCTATGATTTAATTCAAAATCTTGATTTCGTACTAAATCCTCATCAAAATAACCAATTCTGTTAAAAACTTCTTTTTTATAAGCTCCAAACTGTACAGTATCAACCAATCTTTGAACTTTTGAATATCTATAAAATGCATTTCCAACACCTATTGGGGAACTCATAGCTAAAGCTATAGCATTACCTTGATAGGTGTCTCCTATAGGTGATATAGAACCCCCAACGCAATCAACATCCATAGTATTTAAAAAATGAATGTTTTTAGAAACAAAATCTTTTGCAACATAACTATGAGCACCCAAAATAATTACAACATCTCCCCTAGCAGCCTTTACTCCAATATTAAGTGAAATCGGTGTGATTTTTTTTTTATTGTGAAGAATTTTAAAATTTGAATAGTTCAATAAAGTTTCTTTTGCAATTTCATATGAATTATCTTTAGACTCTCCATCAACAATGATGATTTCAATATTTGAACCAACCCAATCTTGGCATAATAATGAATCTAAGCATTTTTTTATGTGCTTAGATTCGTCTCTCATAGGAATAACTATTGAAACAGAATCGAAAATTGGCATATAAAATTTAAAAAATTAATAAACACATTAAATAATTACTTAACTAAGTTAATAATAATTAAAATATTTTTTTGTATAAATTTGTTAATTTTTTTGATTCTGATTCCCATGAAAATTCTTTTATTTTATTTCTTCCTTCAACACTCAAAGTTTTACACAAATCATCATCAAACAAAACATTAGAAAGTTTGTCAAATAAATCGTTTGTATCATTAAGCCTGTAGCCAATTCCTCCTGATTTTTTTTTAAAAATTTTTTTTGATAATTTTAATTCAGAAAAAACAAATGGTAAGCCCCAATTCATGTAATCTAAAATTTTTGTAGGAATTGAATTTTGATAATTTTCATTATCTCTGAGTGGAGAGACACCAACTCTTGATTGTTTGACGTATTCTTTTAATTCATCATGATCGCAAAAATTAATTATTTTTACATTTTTTGGATGAGGTAATAAATTAATATGATCATAAATAATTGATTTATCAATTTCTGAAATATTTCCTATCAAAAACAAACCTATATTATTATTATTTCGTTGCAAAAGTTTAAGAGATTTGATTAAGTCCAAAATTCCCCTTTGAATTGTTATAGAACCAACATATAAAATATTTCTATTACTAGAATCTCTTTGAATGGACTTACTTAATAATTTCACATAATTTCGCACAGTAATTATTTTTTTTGACTGAATAAATTTTTTTTTATACGAATCTTCCGCAAGAATTACACCATCAAACTTTTTGACAGATAGTTTTTCAAAATAAGAAAATGTTTTAATCAAAATAGGTTTTAAAAATGATGGAATCCATTTTCTCATTTTTATAACCTCTAAATTATCTTCATGAATATCAAAAATTATTTTTTTTTTAAAAATTTTTAATATAAAAGCAACAATAAGTAATTCAGGATCATGGAAATGGAAACCTTCATATTGTTTTTTCATACCTTGAAAAAGAATTTTAATATTATTATAAATTCTTATATAAAAATTTGATGGATGAGGTAATAATTTTATTCTTATATTTAAATTATCATTTCTTAGAGAATTACTTTTTGTAGCTATTAAATCTATATTGTAATCATTGTGAAGTGACAATATTTCTTTATGATAAATTCTTATATCATTAAAACGGTGAACAGATGAAGCAAATAAAATTTTTTTTTTTTTCATTTTTTTAAAATTAAAGCTCTTGCTAAAGTAATCCAATTTAACTTTGAATATAAAAAATGAAAAATTAAAACAATTGATAAACTTAAAATAGAAACAATTATAGTTAAAATATCATCTAAATAGAATTTTATCAATTCGATTAAAAAAAACAAAAATACTAAAATGAATACAAGTTGATAAATTGATTTTAGATTTAAAAAATTTACATTTATTAATTTTTTTATATAATAAAAACTAAGCATTCCACTTAAAAAATTTCCCAACCAAAAAGATAATGAACCAATTAAAAATGGTTCTATTTTAAAACTAGTTAAAATAAAAAAACATAAGATCATTGTTGCTGAAGAAATTCCATAAATTATTGAATTATAACCATAATTAGATAATGCATCAATTGGACTTCTTAAAACTGCAGACAATATAAAAAAAGGTGCTGAACTAAGAATTATTGCGATATTTAAATTAGTTTGATTAGTAAAAGAACCTAACCAAAGATTTAATAATTGATTATTTATCAATATTAAAACATAAGTTGAAATTAATGAATAATAAAAAGTAATATTTAAAAGAATTGATATATTTTCTGTATGTTTAAAATTATTTTTATTTAATTTAAAGTCCTTGGAAATTCTTGGTAATAATATTACGCCCAATGGTCCTACGACAACTAAAAAAATTCTAACTAAACTTATTCCAGCATTTAAAAAAGCTTGATCAGTTAAATTCAAATAAGATATTGAAATCAATGGTATTCCAGCCAGCAAAAGAAATTGAAAAAAAATACCAGGAGTTCTGACAAATCCAAAATTCAAAAATTTTAATATTTTTTCTTTATTTATTCTAAATTTTTTGAAGCTTGGTAATCCATAATAAAAAAATATAAGCCCAAAAATGATCATTGAAATACCTGTTAAAAAAAACAAATTCTCAATTGAATCGCTTAAGAAAACAAAAATTAATGAAAATAAGGTTAAGCTTAAAAATTGTAATGCATTTGCTCCTAAAATTTTCATTTGGGAACGATATAATGAATAACATAATGTCATAAGCGTAAAACCAAATAAATAAACAAAATATGATAAAAAGCTAGAAGAGTTATTTATATAATAATTTAATTGATATGAAAGTATAATTATTAAAGGAAATGAAAACAGAAAAAATAGAACTATACTTATAAATATGAATGAGGAATCTTGATTTCTTGGAAAAATACTGGGAAGTGAAATATTTGAACCTATCAAAATAATTCCTACAGATGCAGTAATTATCCTTCTAATTAATAAAAATTCACCCAGTTGATCTAAACCAAAATTTCTTGCTATTATTCCAGTAACAAGAAAAATGCCACAAACTGTTGCTAAGCCATTAAAAAATGTTACAATAAAATCATTTTTAACACTTAATTTTTTTTTAAACAATTTTTTCTAGTTTTGGATTTTTATCTAAATTAATACTTGTAAGTGATATTGAAAGAAACATTAATAAAATTCTATTATCATTTAAATCTCCAGAAAATTGTGCTGAAAAAAACATTACCAAAGTACCTGATATCCAAACTGCTGAGTTTTCAGATAAATAATTATAATTTTTATAACTAAACAATTGTTTAATTGAAAAATAAATTAAGCTAGAAATCAAAATTAATCCAACAACACCTAATTCAACTAAAATTTCAAGGAAAATATTATGAGGGTACCATCTAAAATCTCTCCAAAGAAACAAAGAACTAAATCCACCTGATCCTAAACCTATAAAAAAAGTTTTAAAATCTGACAACCAAGTATTGATTGACATTAAATAAAAATCAAATCTTGAATTAATTGTATTTACATTGTTAAAGCCTGTTGAACTTAAAATATTATCTCCTTGAGAAAAATTGACAAACCTTGATGTTAGATTTTCAGGAAGTATATTAAAAAGAATCATTACAAATAAAATAGAGACCAAAATGGAAAAAAAAGAACGATATTTAAATTCTTTTATTTCAAATAAAATTGTAAAAATAAGCATTCCTAAAAACAAACTTAATAGAGGACCTCTGGAACCTGTTGAAACTATTGCTAGTAAAATAGGTATTGAAATTAAAAGCGAAATAAAATGCTGAAACCCTTTCCTCCTAATTCCAATTACTAAAACCATAGCAGCTATTGTAGCTAATGTTCTACTTAAAGCTATTGGGTTTGCTCCAAGTATTGAAACTCTAATTAAATATGAAATCAATTCGCCCGTATAAAACAAATATATTAAATTGATTAACATACCAACTAAAATCATTGTTGAAATAATTTTAAAAAAATCCAACATTGATTTAGAATCTCTATTATTTTTCAAAAAAATAATAGGAGTAATAAACAATGTTGATGATAAAATTGTAAATCTTAGGATCTTCAACCAACCATAATTTGGCGAAACTGAATAAAGACCTGAAAAAATAAAAAATAATGTAAACAAGAAAAAACTTGTAATTAATTTAATACTCCAACTAGGAAAAACAAGCTCACCTTTTAAAAAATAAAATAATAAACTTAACCAAATGAATAAAACCAATAATAGAGTTAGATCTACCGTTTGAAAAATTTCAAATTGCTCAATAAAAAAACCTTTAATAATACTTATGAACCCTATTAATAATAAAGTTATTTGAGGCTTTATAATTAGATAATAAAAAAATAGGAGTAAAAAGGGAATTAAAAAAAATAAAATTGGATCAAGTTTTAATGCAAGAAGAGTTGATGCAATTTGTAAAAATATCAAACTGAGAATGAGAAATAATTGATCTTTAAAATTAATTGAATGAAGCAATAGTTTTTCTCAAATCTCGAGAATAATATTCAAAGAAAATTAACAAAAAAGAAAGAATAATTGACATAAAAAAAGAGCCAAGAACAATATATAATCTTTTAGGTTTTGATTTATTTAATGGTATTTTAGGTTCATCAAGAATTTGCAAAGTTGGAATATTTTTATTCTCCTCCATTCTGGCTTGTTCATATTGGGGTACTAAAATTTCTAAAAGCTTACTTTGAACTGAAACCTCTCTTAATAATCTAGCACTAGTCATTGCTAAATCTGGAAATGATGACATCGAAACCCAAACTTTATCATTTTTTGTTTTTTCATCAGAGTCTAGTAATAAATCCTCCAGTTCTTTGTCAAGCTTAGATCTAAGTTCATCCAACTCTTTATTTTGTTCATCATACATCACCTCATAATGTTTAATACTTGGATTATCTTTACTTAAAGTAGCTTTTAAAGTATTTAACTGTACTTTTGTTTGAGCTCTTGCACTATACAATGAGGTATATGCTTGCAATTCTTGAGAGTGTAATTGAGAAAAAGCTTCCATTTGTGACGTCACTTGAGTTAAAACATCAACAACTCCTGTCTTTTGTTGAAAAATTTTTAACTGTTCTTCTGCCATTGAAAGATCTCTTTTATTTTCATTTAATCTTTTTTCTAGAAATTGTCTATTAAAAAGACCTTGTTCTCTACTTAACTCTCTATTAATTGAATCTAATAAAACTAAAGATTCAGCAACCATTTTTTGAGCTAGACCAGGATCCTTATCAAAAATACTTATAGACAAAGCTCCTTCATCTGTTACTTTTAAATTCATATTTGATTCAAAATCTTTAATTGCATACTCAATATCTCTTGAATCATAAATATCAATCAAATTAAATCTCTCAACCATTTTCTCTTTGACATTTCTACTAACTAATATTGATATGAAGCTTGATATATCCTCACTTACTGGAGAAAATCCAAATTGATTCAAAGGTAAATCAGAAAAAGCAGATGCTAAATTAATTTTACCAGCACTTGAAGATAAAATTACTGCTTTTGATTCGTACCATTTTGGCATCAATAAAGATATAACAACTGAAATTAAAGTTACAGAAATGCAATTGATCAGAATTAATTTTTTTCTGGACCATAATATAAAAAAATTTTTATATTTTTCTGAAGCCTCCAAAGAGTCACTTTTAATTAGTCCAAACCTTTTAAATTCTGCAATTCTATTTCTAAGTGTTTTTTCTGAAATATTATTATCTTTAGCAATTTTTTCTCTAATAGATCTATCAGAAACGATTTTGGGATTTTGTTTTATTAAATCAAGAATCTTTTTTTCGTGCTCAGTCAATGTATTCATATTAATTTGTTCTTTGATCAATTGCCATCCAAGCTAAAATCAAACTAGCTACACTTGTAAGAGATTGAATTGCACCCATATTTTTAAAAAGTTTACTTCTACTTGCTTCCGGAACATTGATAATATCTCCAGGTTTTACAATCATATTAAGTGCATTATTTATTTGATTGCCATCAGGTTGAATTATTTTTGAATTCTTTTCATTACCAATATCTAATGTTCCACCAGCCAATGCTATGTAATCTCTCGCTGTATAACCAGTAACATGAGAAAATCTTTTGGGCGATCTTACAAAACCCGTAACAATAATATCTGTACTACTATATTCAACTAGGTTTTCTTTTTCATTTTTTACATTTTGATTAAAGGGAATATAAATTTTATCACCCTCTTTAACTATTGGATTGCTGTTTAAATTTCCATTTACTAAAAATGATTTTGGATCAATTTCCAACTTATTGTCATCACGAATAAGTTGCACCAAATTAATGTTTGCATATTTGTTTAAACCTTTCGCATATCTCAAACAATCTAAGAGTCTAGTAACTGGAGTTACTGTTACAAATCCAGGTTGATTTACAGCGCCGTAAACTAATATTCTAAAAGATCTAAGTCGAATTAAATTAACTCCAATTATTGCGTTTTTATAAACCCTGTCTTTTGAAATTTGATTCAATTTTTTTTCTAAATTATCTATAGTGGTATTCAATACATTGATGGATCCAAATCTAGGAATAATTAAATTACCTGTAGGGTCTACCAAAATATAGTTGTCAATATTTTCAGATGACCATTCACTTGTCGTTGGTTTTTCAAATACACCCCCACTTATATTTATTCTTAACCTATCACCAGGGCCAAGAATATAATTTTTTGGATCAATAGGTCCCTCTAGTGCAAATGGAACCGTGTCATACTCCCTATATAATAATGATTTTTCAAGTTGATCTCCACCATTTGGCAACAAAGATCTTTGTGTATTTACTTGTGAAAATAAATTCACTGAAAAAAATATTATTAATAAAAAACAAATTAAATTTTTCATATTTTATACTGACTCTTATAATATTTTTTAAAATTTCCGTTTTTAATTGGATCCCACCATAATTTATTTTTTTTATACCAATCAATAGATTTTTCTAGTGCTTCGTCAAAACTATTATTTGGAGTCCATCCTAGTTGATTAATTTTTGAACAATCTAAAGAATATCTTAAATCATGGCCTTTTCTATCATCAATAAATGTAATTAATTCTTTGGGTTTATTTAATTGGTCAAGTATTCTATAAGTTATATCAAGATTTGAAAATTCATTATTTCCACCGATATTATAAACTTCACCAGGTTTACCTTTATTTATTAAAAAGTTTATTGCATCACAATGATCATCAACATATAACCAATCTCTTACGTTTAAACCATTTCCGTATACTGGTAATTTTAAATTATCAATAGCATTTGTCACAAAAAGGGGAATTAATTTTTCAGGGTACTGAAAAGCACCAAAATTATTACTAGCTCTGGTTATTATAACTGGCAAATCATAAGTTTTAAAATATGAATATGCTAACCTGTCACCTCCACATTTACTAGCTGAATAAGGACTACTTGGTAAAAGATTATCTTCCTCGCGAAAACTACCGGATTCTATACTACCATATACCTCATCAGTACTAATTTGAATAAAAAGTTCAATATTATATTTATTTGCATGAAATAAAAGATTATAAACACCAAAAACATCAGTAGAAATAAATTCCCTTGGATTATATATTGACCTATCAACGTGAGTTTCAGCGGCAAAATTTATAATTATACTTGGTGAGTATTTAGAAAATATTTTGTCAACAATTTGATCATCACAAATATCGCCCTGAATGAAAACATAATTACTCAGATTTTCTATTTCTTTAAGATTCGCAGGGTTCCCAGCATAAGTCATTTTATCTAAATTAATAATTCTACATTCTTTGTTCTGGCTAATTATATTTTTTATATAGTTACTACCAATAAAACCTAATCCTCCAGTTATTAAAAAAGTCTTCATTTTAATGAATTCCAATCAATATCTATTTTTTTATCATCAAATGGAATTCTATATTCATCTGGTTTATTAATATTATAATTTTCGGTTGTATGATAAAATAAAGCAACAGGTTCTTTACTAACAACCTTGTAACCATGACAAACACCATGAGGTATTAAAATTAATTTATAATCATCTTTTCCTGCACTAATTATCTGTTTTTCTCCAAAAGTTGAAGATTTTTCTCTAAGGTCGTATAATACAACAAATGCCCTCCCAGATGAAACAAACCATAAATCATCTTGTTTTTTATGCCAATGAAAAGCTTTAATTGTATTCTGATATGCTATTGTAAAGGTTGATTGACCAAATTTATCTAATAACCCATCATCATTTCTTAAAACTTCAATTAAAAAACCTTTTTTTAAACTTTCATCTTTTATATCTGGGATATCTTGATGAACTATTAGTTTTTTGATTTTTACTCCATCAATCATATTTTTTTTGAAATGGTCTTCCAACTCCCTCAAATATAAATTTTTTTTCAAATAAATCTTCTCTACTTAATAAATTTCTTGAATCAATTATAATTTTTTCTTTCATATTTCTACCAACTTTTTCAAGATCCAATGCACGAAATTCATTCCAATCAGTCATAATAACTATCGCAGATGCATTTTTAATTACTTCATCTATTGTATTTTTATAATCTACGCTTGGAAAAAGATTTCTCATATTTTCAGTTGCAGCAGGATCATAAGCAGCTATTTCAACTTTTTTTGAAATGAGATATTCAATAAGTTGAATTGATTTTGATTCCCGAATATCATCAGTATTTGCTTTAAATGCTAAACCTAAAATTCCAATTTTCTTTTTTTCATAACTTTTAATATGTTTATCGAGTTTATGAATAATTTTTTTTATTTGAAGTTTGTTAGTATCAGATGCAGCTTTTACAACTTTAAGATCAACATTATATTTTTCAGCAACATTAATTAACGCTTCAGTATCTTTTGGAAAACAAGAACCGCCAAATCCTGGACCAGGATGTAAAAATTTAGGGCTTATTCTTCCATCTAAACCCATTGCTCTTGCGACAACATGAACATCTGCTCCAGTCTTATCACAGAGATTCGCTATTTCATTAATAAATGAAATTTTAACTGCCAAAAATGAATTTGAGGCATATTTTATTGTTTCAGCAGTTGGTAAGTCTGTAATTATTTGAGGAGTTTCATTCAAAAACAAAGGTCTGTAAACTTCTTTCATTATATCAAGTGAAATTTTTGAACTCGATCCAATTACTACTCTATCAGGAATTAAAAAATCTCTTACGGCAGCCCCTTCTCTTAAAAATTCTGGATTTGAAACAATATCTACATTAATATTTTTTTTTAATTTTGATTTAATCATTAATTCAATTTTATTGCACGTTCCAACTGGAACAGTGCTTTTTATTGCTACAACTTTATATGAAGTTATTTTTTGAGCTATATCAATCGCAACTTTCTCTACAGCTGAAATATCTGAAGCACCAGAGGAATGCATTGGTGTTCCAACAGCAATAAAGATCACATCAGAATCATTGATTGATTTATCAATATCTGTTGAAAAATGTAATCTATTAGCATCTACATTCCTTTGAACTAACTCAGATAGCCCGGGCTCAAAGAAAGGAATTTTACCTTCAGATAAAATTTTTATTCTTTCAAGATTTACATCTAAACAAGTTACATTATTTCCAAAATCAGCTAACCCTGATCCGCTAACTAAACCAACATAACCTGTTCCAATTATTGTGATTTTTTTCATTTAATACCTAGTCTAAATTAGCTCTATATTAATTTATAGCCAATTCATTACTTTATTATTATTTTATTGTAAACCTATTTTTCTTCTTAAAACCCATTCAACAGTTAATAAAACTAAAAGCAGAAATAAAAGTTCCTTCAAATGAGAAAATGAAATCATGTTTGATAAATTTTCTTCTTTTACGGAATAATTTATTATGTCACTTATTTTATTTCTATCCTTCCATGGTAAATAAACTCCATTTGATTTATTAGATATATTTTGAAGTATTTCTTGATTAAGAAAAACATTTTTTAACTCTAAAAGTCCTTCATTCACATTAAATGTGAAAGAATTCAATAAATTATATTCCTCATTTTCAAAAACAATCCAATAATTATGTTGACCTTTTTCTGTAGTTATAAATCTTGCTCTCCAAACATCATCTTCCTCTTTTATTAATGGAACAAGCCTTACCTTATTTGATGGTAATAAAATTCTCCACCAAATATTATTTTTTAATATTTCTTCTGAAATATCCAAAAAATTACCTTCTAGTATAATTTCTTCACCAATTTGAATTGATGTTTGATTAGATAATCTAAAATACCTATTATCTTCACCTCCAGTTGATACTAACCATTTAAAAACTTCTTTAAAATACAAATCTAAATTATTTTTAAGAAATTCATCATAATCTTTAAAATATAGAGCCCATAAATTTGAAGAGTTAACAATAAATTTTTTAAAGTCTTTATTTGAATCTTTACCAATTAAAAAGATCGGATTAAGCAAATATTGTTGATCAAAAAAAGCAGGTGCAAACATACTATTTTGATTGTAATTCAAATTAAATTTTGGTGAAATTGATGGCATCAATTCCCATTTGATCTGACTAATTATTAATGGATTATTATTATTGTTATTATTTGCTACTATAGAAAATCGAGTTGAATCATTATTTGTTGAAGAAATTGAATTGTCAATCTCAAGATCAAGGATTTCCAAAAAAGATTTTAAATTTTTATTATTTGTATTATTACCAGGGAAAAAAGCTAGTGAAGAATTTTCATTATTAATTTTTCTATCTAAATCAGAAGACCATCTTTCAGATATAGATGATGTTGGAAAATTATCCAGAATGATTAAATCATATTTTTTTTTCCAAAAATTAGAAATTGGATTATTCCAAAATTCTGATGTTTTTACATAATGATCAATAGAATATTTAGATTCTTCAGATAATAACAATTTAATTAATCTTGTATTAAATGATGCAGAACCAGTTAAAATTGCGATCTTAAATTTTTTTTTTATAATATTCATATTGAATTTATAATTATTGTTATCTATGTTGATTTCATCTCTAACAGTAGAAACTTTCACTAAATATTCATTTAATCCACTTTGTGTTGCATTAAATTGAAACCGTACTATTTTATTTGAACCATCTCTACCTGATGAAATTATTTGAGTACCAATAAGTTCTTTACTATTTTCTAAAGAAACATTAATTCTTTGGTTAATTTCTCCTTTAAAATTTATCATTACCTCTGCATTTACTGGATCACCCTCAATAGCATATGTTGGAACATTGACCTCATTTATTTTCAAATCAACTAATTTATAATTTTCTCCAATACCAATTGTATATATTGGAGTATTTATATTTTTAAATGAAATAATTGGATCATCACCAAGAGTTGATTGACCATCTGTTAAAATAATAATATTTTGAAGATCTTCATAAACAGAGTTTTCATCAAATGTTGAAATTATTGAAGAAAAATTTGTAGATGATTCATTAATTTTCATATCTAATGGAGAATCAATTAGATTTACTCTTTCACCAAAGCTATATGATTTTATTTGTGGATTAAATTTAAAATTTTTATCATTAAAATTTAAACTTGATAAAATATCATTATAACTATTAATCAGTGACTCTTTTGATATTGATTGATGATATTGAGCAGAAACAGAATTATCAAAGTAAACTTTAGTTAATGGAGTTTTAACTAAAATTTTTGTTCTAAAAATACTGACATTTAATAATAGAAATAATATTATTGAAATTGAAAAAAATCGAAAAATAAATAAAAATGTAAAATACCTCTTTGAACGTGTTAGTAAAGGCTTGTAACTAATAAAAGTTACAATAGATGTAAAGATTAAAATAAAAAATAAATACCATGGATTTAATATTGGAGACATTATTATTTTAAAGACTCATCAAGCTTCAAATTAGGATATACACCAATAGAAAGATTAGATTTAAATCCTTTTTTTATTAATTTTTCGCCAAGAAATGCAATCATGGCAGCATTATCAGTACATAATTGAAGACTTGGGAATAAGACAGTTGAATCTTTGAAAATTAATGATGTTTTCTCCCTCAAACTTTTATTTGCAGCAACTCCACCACCTATTACAATAGTTTTGATATTTGTTTTTTCATAAGCTAATTTCAATTTATTTAATAATGAATTTATAATTGCTTTTTGATAACTTGCTGCTACATCAGGAATGATATTTTTTGGTATTTCCCCATTAAATTTTTCAGAAAATCTTAATAAAGATGATTTCAATCCGCTAAAACTAAATTCAATCTCTTTTGAGTTAAAAAGAGCTAAAGGAAAATCATATTTATTTGGATTTCCATTGATAGATTTTTTTTCAATTTCAACTCCTCCAGGATAGGACAAGCCTAATAATCTTGCACCTTTATCAAACGCTTCGCCTGCAGCGTCATCTCTAGTATCACCTAACAATTTATAATTTCTAAAATCTTTTACTTTCCAAATTTGAGTATGTCCACCTGATACTAATAAGCATAAAAAGGGAAATTTTAAATCTGGATATTCAATAAAATTTGAGAATAAATGTGCTTCCATATGATTCACTCCAATTAATGGAATATTTAAACCTACAGATAAACCTTTAGCAAAACTTACTCCCGTTAGCAATGCTCCCATTAAACCTGGGCCTATTGTAACAGCTAAAGCATCAATTTTATTTTTTGATATTTTTGCATCATCTAAACATTTTATCATAGTATTTAATATTAATTTCTCATGCATTCTTGAAGCAACTTCAGGAACTACTCCCCCAAATTTTGAGTGATTTTGTTGAGATGCAACAATAGATGAAACAATCTTTCCCTCAGAACAAATCGCAACTGCAGTCTCATCACATGATGTTTCAATACCTAAAACATTCATTCAGGTAATCTTCTTATGGTTAATTCAATGAATTTTGGCGATAAATCTCGCCATTCAATAACATCATTAGGAACTTGTATTATTGGTTCATTTGAAATATCATTTTTAGTAAAATCTTTATAATCAATATAAACATCAATATCATTTGGTTTTAAAGAAGCAATAAATTCAACTCCTCCAGAAATATTTAAAGAAACAGTTGAAGGGTTAGGGAATGCTTGAATATTGTCTGGAACATTTAAAATTTTAACTGGTATTTCAGAAAGAATTCTCTCACCAATACTTTGAATATTAGCTTTAAAAGTTATTAATGAATCTGAAGATTCAACTACCCTTGTAAAATTAAACGAAACAGGAACTTTTTCATTAATAGGTGCTTTTATTGATTTAAATTGTTTTGAAATAGTTTCAATAGAATCCAAATTTTCAATTATTTCTTTGGGACCTTTAAATTCAAGCAACTCTGGCAAGATATTAAATTCTCCAACAATTATGTATCCTGGAGAAACTTCTACAGAAACCTTTGATTTTACTTTTACCATCTTAACCATATAATCATCTAAAGATATTTGAATTGACTCAGGTCTAATTATTTCAACATATTCTATATTAAAACTATTAGGAATTACAACTTTTTGATTATATCTCTCAAAATAATCATTCAAATAAAAATCGTAATTTGTATTAACTCTTTCTAAATCAAGCACCAATTTAAAATCTGAGATTGATTTTAGTAACAATGCTTTAAGCAATTCTCTTCCAGTTCCTTTAAATCTTACGTCTGCAGTTGGAGAAACTTCCCCACCTAAAGTTTTACCCTCCCTAATATTTCTTACTTCAATTGGCATTTCAAAAACATAGCTATAATTTTTTTCAGAAATAACAAATAACCACAGTATAATAGCAAAAAAAAAGGCACCTAGCAATGTTGATAGATGACCTTTTTTTGAGTTCTTGGAAATTTTATTCATAAAAATTTTAAAAAATCTTTAAATAATTTGTTAAAATTTTATTTTTCTTTTGATGGTTTTTCAATATCATTTTTTATTTTCTCTATAAATTTTTTTTCATCAAAAAAACTTAAAATTATTTTCTTATCATCTTGATTTACGTCTACGACTTTACACTCTAATGTTTGTCCAATTTCAACTGAATCTTTAATAATCACTTTATTTTCATCGCTCATTTCATCAGTTTTAATTATTCCCTCAGTATCTAGATCTAAATCAAAAATTAAACCTTTATCTAAAATTTTTAATAGTTTACCATCAACTTTATTTCCAACTGAAAAGCTAGATTTAATTTCATCCCAAGGATCTTCTTGCATTTGCTTTAAACCAAGTGCAATCCTATGATTTTCTTTAGAAACTTCTAAAACTTTTACTTCAACGTTATCACCTTTTTTTAAAATTTCTTTTGGATGGTTTATATTTTTAGTCCAAGATAAATCTGAAACATGAATTAATCCATCAATTCCATCCTCTAGTTCAACAAAAGCACCAAATTGAGTAAGATTGCGAACATCTCCTTTTAATGTTGAACCTACTTCGTATTTTTCTTGAACTTCCTGCCAAGGATCATTTTGTAATTGCTTAAAACCAAGTGCTATTTTTCGATCAGATAAATCTATTGAAAGTACTTGAGCTTCAACTTCTTGACCAAGCTGAACAACCTCATCTGGTCTTCTAATATTTTTTGTCCATGACATCTCAGAAACGTGTACTAAGCCCTCAACACCCGTATCTAGTTCAACAAAAGCTCCATAGTTAGTTAAACTAACTACTTTACCTTTAATAGATGATCCTACAGGAAATTTATCTTCAACATTATCCCATGGGTGAGGAACTAACTGCTTCAATCCAAGTGATATTCTTTGTTTTTTTAAATCTATTTCAATTATTTTTACATTAATTGTTTCACCTATAGAAGTTATTTCTGATGGATGATTAACCCTCCCCCAAGATAAATCAGTAATATGCAAAAGACCGTCTAATCCTCCTAAATCAACAAAAACACCAAAATCAGTTATGTTTTTAACAACTCCCTGCATTATTTGCCCTTCTTCAATATTTTCAAAAAGTTGATCTCTCTGCTCTTTCATTGAATTACTTAATAATGCTTTTCTTGATAATACAACATTTTTTCTAAGTTGATTAATTTTCACAATTTTAAATTCTAATTCTTTTCCTAATAAATTATCAAAATCTTGAACAGGCCTCACGTCAATTTGCGATCCAGGTAAAAAAGCTTGGATACCTTCTACATCAACAATTACTCCTCCTTTGATTCTTCTTATTACCTTACCCATAACTGTTTTATCTTCTTTTTGAATTTGCATTAACTTCATCCAACCCTTCATCCAAACCGCTTTTTCAACAGACAAGATAGTTTGGCCATTTTTATCTTCAATTTTTTCAAGATAAACGTCCATGTTTTCACCTAGATCTGGGATTGATACAGTACTAAATTCTGTTCGTGGAATTATTCCCTCAGACTTAAAACCAATATCCATTATAATTTCTTTTTCATTTTGACCTATAACTGTTCCATTTATTATTTGATTTTGAGCAATATCTGAAAAGGTGCTTACGTATTTATTCATTTTTTCATCATCTAAAACATACTCTTCATGATTTGAAATATCAGATTCTTCAATTGTTTTAATATCTTCAAAGATATTTTTATCTAAATAGTTTTTTATATCGTCTTTAATATTTAAATCATTACTTTTGTCATTATTTATAACTTGAGTTTCATTTATTTCATTTTCAACAATATCTTTAATTAAATCTTCAGATTCTAATTTTTGTTCTACAGTTGTTTCTTCTGCTAAATCTTCAATTTCTAAAGTTTCTTTTTCGATTTTTTCATCAAATGTCTCATTTGTGTCTTTTGAATTATCTAAATTATTTTTTAATTGATTTTCTTTTTTATCCTTACTCACTGGTATCCTTTATCTCCTGACTTAATTAAAGTTATTAATATAATTACAAATTAATGAAATTTGATCATTTAAAGTAATGTTAGATGTATCTATGGTAATAGCGTCCTTTGCTTTTACTAAAGGTGAAATTTCTCTTGAGGAATCTTTATTATCTCTATGCTTCAATTCTGAAGTAATTTCATTAATATTGTTATCATTACCTTGTTTAAAATTCTGATTTTTTCTTCTGATTGCTCTTTGTTTAATGTTTGCTTTTAAAAAAAATTTGAAATCGGCTTCTGGAAAAACAATTGTTCCAATATCTCTTCCTTCAACAACAAAATTTTTGTTTTTAACAATTTTTTTTTGCAAATAAACCATTTTTTCTCTAACTAATTTTAAACTACTTACCTCGCTTACATTCAACGTAACTAAATTTTTTCGAATATCGTTTGTAATATTGCTACCATTTAAATTAATTTCCGAACCATCTAAATTAAAATTAATTTTAGAATTATCTAAAAAAATTTCAATTTTTTTAAATTCATCAAATTTTATTGATGATTTTATTAATCCATAAGTTACAGCTCTATACATAGCCCCAGTATCTAAATAAAAAAAACCTAATTTTTTTGCGACACCTTTTGCCGTAGAACTTTTTCCAGAACCAGCTAGTCCATCAATAGCAATTATCATAAAACTAATCTTATTTTAGCCTGGTAATTTAAATAAAAGTTTTTAAGTAAAATAATAAGATTTTTTAAAATTGTTTTTTTACACTTGATTTTAATAATTTAATTTCAGATTTAGTTAGAGTTTTATAATCACCTAATTTTAAATCATCAGCAGAAATACCAGCAAAAGACAACCTTCTCAAAGAAATTAATTTTACTTTTAAAGATTTAAATATTCTTCTGATTTCTCTTTTTTTGCCATGAGCTAATTTTAATTTAACTTCAAAAAAATTATCAATTTTTTTTTGAGATATTATTTCTGCATATCCAAATTCACCATCCCCAATGTTTATTCCATTTTTAATTAATTTTATTTGAGACAAATCAAATTTTTTTGAGGAAACAGCAGAATAAATTTTAAATACTTTAAACTTAGGATGAGTTAATTTATAAGCTAAGTCACCATCATTTGTTAATAGCAAAACACCAGTTGTGTTTTTATCTAATCTCCCTACAGGAAAAAGTTTTTTTTCTTTTTTTGGCAATAAATCCAATACTGTTTTTCTATTATGAGTATCTTTTGTTGATGTAATAATATTGATCGGCTTGTTTATTTTTATGATTTTTTTTTTTAATTCTGGAACAACTATTTTGTTATCTAATTCTACTAAATCATTTGAATTAATCTCGAAGAAAGGATTTTCATTTAATTCTTTATTTACTTTAACCCTTCCTTCTCGAATTATAATTTCACATTTTCTTCTTGAAGCAATTCCAGAATTTGACAAATATTTAATTAAACGCATCGCAAAAAATCAACTCGCAGGATTTTGATTAATTATTTCATTTACCTCTTTTAATTTAGGTAGTTCAGATACTGAGCCTATTCCAAATGCAATTAAAAATTCATTTGTTACAACATAAATTAAAGGCTTACCGATATCTTTAGATCTACCATTAATTTTTATTAATTTTCTGTCTAAAAGAGTTTTCAAAACTCCAACACAACCAACACCTCTAATACTTTCAATATCTGATCTGGTTACAGGGCCCTTATAGGCAATAATTGCTAGTGTTTCTAATGCAGGTTGAGAAAGATTTGAATTGTCTTTATACATTTTTTTTATCCATTCAGAATAGATAGGGTGAGTAACAATTCTAAATCCAGATGAGATTTTTTGAATAAAAAAAGACCTATTTGATTGTTCATATTCTGAATTCAAAATTCTAACTGTTTTATCTAAATCAGGAGAATTTAAATCATCAAAGCATAAATCAACTTTTTTTTGGGTTAAAATGTCTTCACAAGAAAAAAGAAGAGCTTCAATAATTCTTATATCATCCATGATTATTTTATATTTAATTTTTCGATTAAAATTTCATCAAAATTATTTTTTTGTGTTACTTTAATTTTTCTATTCTGTATAAGTTCTAAAATTGCGATAAAAGTAACTACGACATCATTTTTTTTTGACTTTCTATTAAATAGTTTTGAAAAAACTATTTTTGGAAAATTAAATAGTTTTTTCAAAATAAATGAAATTTTTTCTTTTACTCTTATTTTTTCTTTTTTTAGGTCATAATCAATTTTAATTGGTTTTTTTTCTATTAACTTTTTAAATAATATTGCGAACTCAAACAAAGAAATATTATGCAAATTAAAAGTTTTTAAATCCACATCTTTTTCATTATGATAATAATTAAACCGATAAAAATTTGATTGATATTTATGCATTTTTTTCAAATCATTCGAAATTGTTTTAAATTTTTGATATTCTATTAATTTTTTTGCTAAATCTATTCTTGGGTCATCAAAATCTTCCTCACTATTATTTTTGTTAAATGGAAGTAATAATTTAGCTTTAATTCTCATTAAACTTGACGCCATATAAATGAAATCACCAGCATTAGACAAGTTAATTTTATCTAAACCTTTGATTGCATTTAAATAATCAAATGTAATTTTTGAAATTGGTATATCCATTATATCAATCTCATCTCTTTTAATAAAAAAAAGTAATAAGTCAAGTGGACCACTAAAATTTGCTAAGTTTATTCGATGGGACATTAGTTTAAATAATTCAAACCAGTTTTTTTTCTTATTCTATTAATTATAGGGGAAGATAATTCTTTGGCCTTTTTAGAACCATCTTTTAGAATTTTAATAATTAAATCTTTATCTGAAAAAATAGTTTTTTTTCTCTCTCTTGCTAAAGAAAAATAACTCCAAAAAGTTTCGATTAATTCATTTTTAATATCTGAATACCTCAAGCCTGGTGTTTTAAATCTTTTTTCTAAATCAATTTTTTCTTTTTCATTTAAAAACAAGCAGTAAATTTCAAATAAAGGATTGCCAACTGTTTTTTTGGGCTGATCTAATTGAGAATTATCTGTTTTAATTCTCATAATTTTTTTTGAAAGCTCATCTTTATCACAAAAAATCTCTAAACAATTATTATATGACTTAGACATTTTTTGACCATCAGTTCCTAACACTAAACCTGTTAACTCAGTAATTAAGGGCTTTGGTTTTATAAGCAAATCACCAAAAACTGAATTGAACTTTGATACAATATCTCTTGTTATTTCAAGATGTTGTTTTTGATCTTTCCCAACAGGAACAACTTCCGCACCAAATAATAAAATATCCGCTGCCATTAATATTGGATAACTAAATAAACCGTGATTTGGTTTTAAACCTTTAGAAATTTTATCTTTATAAGAGGTTGATCTCTCTAAAGATGAGACAGAAACAAAATTACTTAAAATCCAATTAAGTTCAGCAACCTCTGGGATATCTGATTGCACCCAAAAAATTGATTTATCAGGATTTAAACCTAATGATAAAAAGTTTGCAGCAGTATCTAAAGTATTATAAGATAAATTTTCACCAAAATTTTGAGAAGTTAACGCATGATAATTTGGAATAAAACAAAGCAATTCATTATCATTTTGTAAATCAATCATTTGTTTCATCATACCAAAATAGTTTCCAATATGAACTTTGCCAGATGGTTGAATTCCACTTAATATTCTTTTATTTTTCAAGCAATAGCTCTCAATTCTTTATTTCCCATATATAAGTACGGCTTCCAAGATGATTGATCTCTTTTAACAAATTGTCTAATGTAATGAATCCTAGTTGGTTGCTTTGGTTTTCTAATCAATTTCATTTTTAATTGTTCAAGATTTCTATTACCTTTCTTGATATTACACTTATGGCAACATGCAACTAAAT
>Ga0066378_10000337_pt1 | contig 19982 bp, 17 predicted proteins | sample Knorr_S23_td_DCM_FD_70947 | JGI IMG/M metagenome (GOLD analysis project Ga0066378, IMG submission 70947) | Marine microbial communities from Southern Atlantic Ocean transect - Knorr_S23_td_DCM_ad_71m_LV_A | ecosystem: Environmental > Aquatic > Marine > Oceanic | place: Southern Atlantic ocean...
AATCACCGCTCCAGTAGGTTTTAACATTTCCGGCATTCCTGGCCCACCTTTTGGTCCAGAAATTTTGATTACAATAACATCCCCCTTTTTAACTTTGCTCTTTATTCCCTCAATCGCTTCAAATTCATTATTAAAAACCTTTGCTTTTCCAATAAATATTTCGCCTTCTTTACCTGTAATTTTTGCAACAGCTCCTTCAGGTGCTATATTGCCTTTCAAAATTTGAATATGGCCTGTTTTCTTAATTGGTTTATTAAACGGAAATAATACTTTATTATCAATTTTTCCACTAATAGAATTCAAATTTTCTTCAAGAGTTTTTCCAGTAACTGTCATACATTCTCCATGGAGATAACCTTCATTTAACATGTATTTCATAAGAAGAGGTATACCGCCAATTTTATGAACATCTTCCATCAAGAATTCACCACTGGGTTTTAAGTTAGCTATATATGGAGTTTTATCACTAAATCTTTGAAAATCATCAAGAGAAAGTTTAACATTTACTGATTTTGCCATTGCAATTAAATGTAGTACAGCATTAGTGGATCCTCCTAGAGCCATAGTAACGGATAAGGCATTTTCAAAAGATTTCTTTGTCATTATATCTGTCGGCCTAATGTCTTCTTTTAGTAGTATCTTGATAGCTTTCCCAATTTGTTCAATCTCTTGAATTTTATCATTGCTTTCAGCAGGATTTGAAGAGCTGTAGGGAAGACTCATTCCAAGAGCTTCTATTGCTGATGACATTGTATTTGCTGTATACATACCTCCACATGCACCTGGTCCTGGAATACTATTTTTAATAATTCCCTTATAATCTTTTTTATTAATTTTTCCAGCGATTTTCTCACCATATGCCTCAAATGCAGATACGATATTTAAATTTTTTCCATTATAGTTACCTGATTTTATAGTCCCACCATAAACAAGAATAGATGGTCTGTTTATTCTTCCAATAGCCATCATAGCACCAGGCATATTTTTGTCACAACCTACTACGGCAATAATTCCATCATAGAATTGTGCATTTACAATCGTTTCAATAGAGTCTGCAATAATTTCTCTTGAAATTAAAGAATATGTCATACCAGTTGTTCCGTTGGTTATTCCATCACTAACTCCAATTGTATTAAATATCATTCCTAGCATTTTTTCTTTCTTAATACTTTTTTTAATGTTTTCTGCAAAACCATTTAGATGTATATTACATGGATTACCCTCAAATCCTGTACTAGCAATACCAATTTGAGGTTTTTTAAAATCTTCATCCTTCAAACCAATTCCATATAACATGGCCTGAGCAGCAGGTAATGAATCATCCTGTGTTATTGTTTTACTGTGTTTATTTAGTTTCATAATAAAAAAATCCATTCTCGTAAAGAATGGAAATGAATTTTATTGATAATATAATTATATTACTTTACTATAAAAATAGAGATTAAAGTTAATAATTGAAAGTATGATAAGTAATGATGCTGTTATTTTTGGGTTTTTAATTTCAATTTTAGGATTTGTATTTTATACTTCAAGTATTAATTCAACATTTTGGAAAAAATTTTATACTTTCTGTCCTACTTTATTAATATGTTACTTTTTACCATCCTTACTTGAGTATTTTGATATAATTGATTCCTCAAATTCTAATTTATATTATGTTGCCTCAAGGTTTTTATTACCTTGTTCTCTTGTATTATTAACAATAAGTGTAGATTTAAAAGAGATAATTAAACTTGGCCCTAAAGCTTTAATAATGTTTTTCACTGGGACATTGGGTGTTTTATTGGGTGGTCCAATATCACTAATAATTTTAAAATTAATATCACCTGACCTCTTAAATTTAAATTTGAAAGAACTTGCTGGAGGAATGTCAACTATTGCTGGGAGTTGGATAGGTGGTGGAGCAAATCAAGCTGCAATGATGGAAGTTTTCAGTGTTGATTCTGAAATTTTTTCAAAAATGGTTGCGGTAGATATAATTTGTGCAAATGTATGGTTAGCAATTTTACTCATAGGTGTTGGAAAAAATAAGTCTATAGACGAAAATATTTTAAAAGCAGATAGTTCATCAATTGAAGATATTAAAACTAGGATCGAAAACTATAACTTGAGTATATCAAAAATCCCAGAATTAAAAGATTTAATTTTCATTTTAGCAACAGGATTTTCTATAGTAGGTATATCACATTTTTTTGGAGAATATATTTCAGGATATATAAAACTTAATTTTTCTTATCTTGAAAAGTATAGTTTAACATCAAACTTTTTTTGGCTGATAATCATATCTACATCATTAGGTATTTTATTATCATTCACTAGACTTAGAAATCTTGAGGGTAGTGGTGCCTCTAAAATTGGTAGCATTTTTATATATATTTTAGTTACAACGATTGGCTTAAAAATGGATTTGGAAGCTATATTTCATAATCCAGAATTATTTCTTTTGGGTTTCATTTGGATTGGTGTCCACATTCTTTTATTAATAACTGTCGCTAAACTTATAAAGGCTCCTTTCTTCTTTGTAGCTGTTGGAAGTCAGGCCAATATTGGTGGTGCAGCATCTGCTCCTGTTGTTGCATCCGCTTTCCATCCATCTTTGGCTGCCGTAGGTGTTTTGCTTGCAGTTTTAGGTTATGCTGTAGGGACATATGCTGCATACCTTTGCGGTATTATAATGCAGAGTATTGTTTAATTAGTATTTTTAGGTTTTAATTTCCCTCTTAAAAAAAGATTATATTCATCACAAGTTAAAAAGCCTTTATTATCACTGAAGGGACATGTTTTATAGATTTTTGAAATTTCTGTTTCTATTATCATTACAGAACTTCCCTCACATATTGGACAAACCTTTCTACTTGTTGGGCATTTAATATAATTATAAGAATATAATTCAACGTAAACGTTTTCAATATTTTTATCAATCTCCGTTAGATTTTTAGCATTTGACAATTCAAGAAATTTAATAGATTCGTCAGAAAAAAATCCATTTTGCCCTTTTAATTCTAAATATTTATTGAGCCAATTTATTGACTGCTCATATTTTTTTAAAAAATATGAGTTTTTTCCAAATAAAAAAGTTATTTCAGATGATACTGATTCTTGTTTAAGAATTGTTTTTTTTAATAGAGAATCAGCAGTATAATATTTTTTCTGTAGGATTAAATTACTTATCTCCTCTTCATTTTGAGAAAATAAATCAGTTGAATTGAAAAGATAAAAAAAAAGAATTATAAATCTAATATTAGATCTCATCGATGTAAAACTACACCCTTTCTTTTAAAAACTTGAATATTATATTTATTTCTAATAAATGTTGATAGGTTATATTGTAAGTCTGCTATCTCATCTTTCTTTTTGATTAAAATCAAAATCGAAAGTACAATTTTTCTAAACTTTTCATTTTTTACCATTCTTTTGATTTCAATTTTAAAAAAAGATGTCCATCTGTTTTTATAAAATTCTTCATGGGAACTACCATCCCAAAGAAAACTCAGTTGAACTTCTCCATGATTAAATCTGTAAATGGTTGAAATTTTTCTATAAAAGAAATCTAATTTTTTATAATTATTGATTTTAAAGTTTTTTATAAAATTCGAAGTATTATCATTAAGGCCTAATGGATTTGTTAATAATTCATACTTCTCTATAGATTTTAATATAAGATAATTTATTAGAGTTTTTTTTGTATTTGATTGAACTTTTTTTAATATATAATTCTTATCGTTTTTAAATAGCTTATCTGACATAATCAAATTTACATATATTTTATATAAATTTGCTTATTAAATTTTAATTGTCATTACGTTAAACTTTAATTTAATATAAACTTTATTATTTAATAATTTTACATTTTTATTTTAGAGTTTATTTATTTAAAATTTTTACTTAAAATATGAAAAACTATTACAAAATTTTATTACAATTTTTTGTAGTTTCTCTGATTTCATTTTCCTCCTTTTCACAATCGCTAGTTACTGGTGTAGTTGTAGATGGCTCAACTAATGAACCTCTCATCGGAGCAAATGTATCTATTAAAGGAACTACAGATGGTACATTCACTGGTCTGGATGGATCTTTTTCATTTTCTGCTGATCCTTCACCGGGAGCTGTAGTTCTGGTCTCGTACATAGGATATGAGGATATAGAAATACCTTTCTCTGGTGTAGTAGCAGGTACTATTTCTGGAGATATTGGAATGGTAAAAATGAAATCAACAAACCTTACTCTTGATGAGATAAGGGTAACAGCTGATGTTAGTATTGATAGGAAAACTCCCTCAACTTATACTAATGTATCTCAGCAGTATGTTTCCGAGTATGCTGGAACACAAGAGGTTCCTGAACTCTTGAAAATGACACCTGGAGTTTATACAACAAAAGAAGGTGGTGGAGTTGGTGATTCCAGAGTATATATACGTGGATTTTCTCAGGAAAACATTACTGTTATGATAAATGGTGTTCCTGTAAATGATATGGAAAATGGTAGAGTTTTTTGGTCCAATTGGAATGGTTTAGGTGATGTAACATCACAAATGCAGGTAGTTAGAGGTTTAGGTGTTTCAAAACTTGCTATAGGTTCTATTGGAGGAACTATTAATATTGTTACTAATTCTATTAATACTAAGAAAGGCGGATCTTTTCTACAGCAAGTGTCAGATTATGGTCAATTCAAAGAAACCTTGTCTTATAATAGTGGTAGGACTAAGAATGATTGGGCAGTTTCATTATTATATTCTAGAACTGATGGAAAAGGTTATGTTGATGGAAGTTATGTCCATGCAAATACCTATTTTTTATCAATTACAAAAGAATTTAATGAGAATAATTCATTAGTATTAACTGCTATTGGAGCACCTCAAAAACATGGACAAAGAGATCAGTATATTACACCTGAAGAGGTTGAAAAATATGGTCATAAATATAATAGAGATTGGGGGATTTTTAAGGGGGAAGAACTAAATGGTAGAAATAATTATTATCATAAGCCTCATATTGTTTTAAATCATTATTACAATATTGATGATAATACATCTCTAAATACATCTATTTATGCATCTTATGGAAAAGGTGGTGGATCTGGTCCTCTTGGATCATATGGAAGGTATTATGGCAATCAAGACAGAACTGATGATGGTTTAATTAATTGGGATGCAGTTGAAGCTGATAATATTGCAAATAATGGAGGCTCGGCAAGTTATGGTTTGGCTACAACTAAAGGATCATCTTTGATTTTGAGAAATTCAGTTAATAATCATAGATGGTATGGTGTATTATCTAACTTAGAGCATGATTTTAATGATAATCTCTCATTAACTGTTGGGCTAGATGCAAGAACATACACAGGCGAACACTTTAGAGAAGTTAGAAATTTACTTGGTGGATCTCATTGGGTAGAGTTATATAAGTACACTGTTGATTACAGTAGAAACTCAGCCAAATCATCTTATGGCGATGGCGGTATTAGGGATCATTTGAAGTATGTTAACGAAAATTCAACATCTTTATTTTTTACTAAAACTCCTGAAAATCAGAGAATTGCTTACGATAATGATGGTGTTCATAGATATGCTGGACTTCATAGTCAACTAGAATATAGCAATGACGCAGTATCTGCATTTGTAGGTGGATCTGTTTCAAGGACTCAGTATGAAAGAATCGATAGAATGAATTACGCAGGTGTTGAAAATGGTGGACACGAGCAAAAGTCAAGAAAAGTTAATATTACTGGTCACAACATTAAAGCTGGTTTTAATTTCAACTTTTCAGATCAAAGTAATATCTATATGAATTTAGGTACATTTTCAAGGGCTCCATTTTTTAACTTCGTTTTTACTAACTATCAGAATGTTGTAGTTGATCCACTAGAAAATGAAAAAGCTAGAGCAATTGAATTTGGATATGGATTTAGATCTCAAAAGTTTTCAATGAAAATTAATGGTTACATGACTAAATGGGAAGATAAAGGTTTACTTTCTCCAAGGGTAACTATTAACGGTATAGCAACTCGTTCAGCGATAAGAGGTCAAGATGCTCTTCACAAAGGTGTAGAATTAGAATGGAATACTAAATTTACACCTCAATTAGACATTGGAGGTATTATATCTCTTGGTGATTGGAGATGGGCAAATGATGTTCAAGGTGAAATAAGAACAGATGATTTAGAAATTATTAATGTAGACATTTATTCTGAGAATGTATTTGTAGGAAATCATCCACAAACCCAAATTGGATTTAAAGGAAGGTATCAAATTAATGAAGTTTTAGATATTGGTGGTCAATATTTATATAATGCAAAACTTTATTCAGAATATGATGTTACTGACAGAGATGATCCAGGTTTAGTGAATATTCAACCATTTCAACTTGATAACTATGGTGTTCTTGATATGAGAATTGGTGCTAAATTTAGTTTAGGAAGTTTAGGTGCCTATGCGCAAGTACAAGCTTATAATTTATTAGATAAAATTTATTGGGCTAGAGGGGTTGAAGAATCTGGTACATTAGGTGAGGGTTTCCCAAGTTATGGAAGAACCTTAAATTTTTCTCTTAAATTAAATTTCTAAGAATATATAAATCTATAAAAAAGGTCATCATTAAGATGACCTTTTTTTGTTTAAGTATTTGTTTTTAAATTTTATAAATTACTTTTGTAAAAAAAAAATTATGGTTGTGAAAATTAAAAATATATTATTCTTTCTTTTATTAGTTATTATCGGTTGCAACAGTGTTGAAGAGCAACCTGACTTTCAAGGTGATGACCCGTTAGATATTCAAGCAAATTTATTAAATGGAACCTGGATACTAAAAGACCAGTCCTCTGCTGTTAGAGATGGCTCAGTGGTATCAGATTTTAAAGATCTTACACTAACATTTACGAGTGGTACTAAAGATGGTGGTACCTATGGAACAACTAATTCTATAGATTCTGATGTTTGGCCAAACTCTGGTGCTTGGGAGTTTCAAAACGGTGACAGAAGTAAATTACTAAGAAGTGATAATGTTTCTGTAAGTATTTCAGTGACTCAAACAACTCTTAAAACTAGTTTTACAGTAACTGGTGGTTTAAAAGAAGGGAATTGGGTTTTCGATTTTATTAAACAGTAATTTATATCTTTTTCCATTAGATGTTAAAATATTTTAACCTCTTATTGGGACCTACTCTCTTTTCTATATTTTTTTTTATTGTTGGTCCTTTTGAGGGGATGACCTTGCAATCTCATGGAATTTTTTGTAGTGTATTATGGATTGCTTCATGGTGGATAACTGAGGCAATACCTATTCCAGTAACTTCATTACTTCCTCTTGTATTATTTCCATTAACTGGTGGATACGACTTAGGACTTACTGCTAGTGCTTATGGAAATGATATAATTTATTTCTATTTAGCTGGATTTTTTATAGCTATTGCAATGGAAAAGTGGAATTTGCATCAAAGAATAGCATTAACAATTATTTCTATTGTTGGAACTAATAAAAAAAATATGATTCTTGGTTTTATGTTAGCAACTGCATTTCTGTCTGCATTTCTATCTAATACATCAACTAGTATTATGATGTTACCAATTGGAATTGCAATAATTTCTCAAGTGTCAAAGAGTAAAAAATATAATCATAGTAATTTTGGAAAGGTTTTAATGCTAGGTATAGCATATTCAGCTTCAATCGGTGGTTTTTCTACTTTATATGGGACACCTCCGAATTTAATATTAAAATCTAATATTCAACAATTTTTTAACTATACAATTGATTTTGATCAATGGTTTTTACTGGCACTTCCTCTTTCCATAACTCTTTTATTTATTTGTTGGATATATTTAGTTAATTTTTCATTTAGTTTATCCTCTAGATCTTCAATAAGTAAAAAACAAATAATTAATAAGTTAAAAGAACTTGGTAAAATAAAATATGAGGAGATTATTGTTTTAATTATTTTTTCCCTTTTTGTAATTACTCTTCTTTTAAAAAGAAAAATTCAAATTTATATTATATCAATTGATGATACAATTATTGCAATATTTTACGCTATTCTTCTTTTTATTTTTAATTCAAAAGATGGTAATAAAAAAATCATTAGCTGGAAGGATAGTACTAAATTGCCTTGGGGTATAGTTTTATTATTTGGTGGAGGATTATCATTAGCTGCAGCTATGCAAGGAAGTGGATTAACGCTATGGATTGGAGAAAAGTTATATGGTTTAAATACTTTTAGTTTAATTATGATAGTTTTATCTATAGTATTTGTTGTAAACTTTTTAACAGAGATTACCTCAAATCTTGCAACTGTATCTATGATTTTACCAATTTTAGCTACTTTAAGTATAACATTAGGTCTTCATCCATTCATAATTATGATAAGTGCAACAATAGCTGCTTCATGCGCTTTTATGCTTCCTGTAGCTACACCCCCAAATGCTGTTGTTTTTGGTTCTGGATACTTAAGGATTAGAGACATGATTAAAACTGGACTATTTATGAATCTAATTTCAATTTTATTGGTTTCTTTATACGTTTACTACATTTTACCTGAAATCTTAGGTATTGATATTACTGTATTTCCAGAGAGCTTTAAGTTAGATTAATAATTGTAGTATCCTTATCAATAATATCATTTTTATCATTCGTAGCAATTATTATTCCCTTTTCATTTGAAACATTTTTATACATTTCTTTATATAAAGATTTTCCATTTTTATCTAAGTTAGTTGTAGGTTCATCTAAAAATAGAAATTCAGATTTAGTATTAAGAGCTATAAGTATTTTAAGTTTTTGTTCTGTACCAGAAGATAAATCTGATATAATATTTTTTTTATATTTATCTAATCCAAAATAATCTATTTGCTTTTTAATTGATTTCCTTTCGTCTCTAAATGTAAAGTGAAAATCAACAAGTTCTTCCAAGGAAAGTTCATTTATTAACTCTTGATACGGAGCAGAAAAAAAAATTTTTTTAATAATTTCTTCTTTATCTAGACTTTTATTGTTAGAAATATATTCTATATTTCCTGAACTAGGAATCAACAAATTTGAAATCATTTTAAGTAAAGTAGACTTACCACTACCATTTTTTCCAAGAATTGCATAGGATTTTTTTTTAAACTCTTTTGAAAAGTTTTTAATTACTTTTTTAGATCCAAATCTTTTTGAAATATTTTGACAAATTATTTTCATTATCAATCTAAAATTCCCTTTATTATTCCTCTTTCACTATTTTTTAAAAAATTAATAACTATGTTTTTTTCGGATGATTCTTTTATATCTGATTTTATTTTTTCGATTGCCTGAGAATTATTTCTTCCTTCCAAATAGATTATTCTATAAATATTTTGTATTTGATTGATCTGATCCTTAGTGAATTTTCTTCGTTTTAATCCAATTGAATTTACCCCCCTGTAACTTAATGGATCTTTACCTGATTTACAGTAGGGTGGAACATCTTTTCTTACTATTGATCCACCTGCTATCATAGAATGGCATCCTATTTTTGTAAATTGATGTACAAGAGTGCCTCCTCCTATGATTGCAAAATCTTCAACTAATACATGGCCAGCTATCTGAACAGCATTGACAATAACACAATTATCTTTTATTTCACAATCATGTGCTATATGAGAATAAGCCATTATTAGACAATTTTTACCAATTTTTGTAGTAAGCTTATCTTTTGTTCCTCTACTTATTGTTACATATTCTCTTATTGTTGTATAATCATCAATAATTACAGTGGTTTCTTCTCCGTCAAATTTAAGATCTTGTGGGGTTGAGCTAATAACTGCACCAGGAAAAATTTTAACATTATTTCCTATTCTCGCACCAGAGTATATAGTAACATTATTACCAATCCAACAATTTTCTCCTATCTCAACATTTTTATCAATATAAGAAAATGGTTCGATAATGGTTTTTTTTCCTATTCTTGAATTTTTAGAAATAAAATTACTATTCATGATTAATTTTTGATATTGTAGCTGTCATATTTCCATCTCCTACTAGATCATTAGATACAAATGCCTGTACCTTCATTTTTGCAATTCCTCTTTTGATTGGTGATTCAAACCTTAATCTCATAATTATTGTATCTCCTGGCTTTATCATTTTTCTAAACCTAAAATTTTCCACTCCTGCAAGGTAAGGTATGTGGTTTTTTGGATCATTAATAGAATTCATCACAAGAATCCCACCAACTTGAGCCAAGGCCTCAATTAAAATAACTCCTGGCATCACTGGGTTTCCAGGGAAGTGTCCTTCAAAGAATGGCTCATTTGAAGTTACATTTTTGATACCAACTACTTGTAAATCATCCAAGTAAGTTATTTTATCAACAAATAAAAATGGATATCTATGCTTTAGAATATTTTTGATACCATTTATATCAAGTACAGGTTTTTGACTAGAATCATATTTAGGTGCATTAATATTTTTCTTTTTAAGAGACTTTTTTAAAACTTTTGCAAACTCAATATTAGACTTATGTCCTGGTCTTGCAGCAATTATATGACCTTTAATTGGTCTTCCAACTAATGCTAGATCTCCAATTATATCAAGAAGTTTATGTCTAGCTGGCTCGTTTTTATATTTTAATTTTGTATTATTTAAAATCCCTTCTTTTTTAACCTCAACTTTTTTTCTACCCATCATTTTGGATATTTGATCTAATTTATTTTTGTCTAATATTTTATCTACAATGACAATTGCATTACTTAAATCACCTCCCTTGATTAAATTTTTATTGAATAGATCTTCAATTTCATGAAGGAAACAAAATGTCCTGGCTCTTGATACTTCTTCTTTAAATCTGGAAAGTTTATTTAAGGTATGATGTTGACTCCCTAAAATTTCAGAATTATAGTCGACCATACATGTTATTCTATGGTTATTATGTGGATAAATAGCTATTTCTACATTATTTTCATCATCTTTATAATGTATTTTATCAGAAATTTCAATATAATTTCTTGCTGCGTCTTGATCTTTAAATTCGCATGATTCTAAACACTCTAAAAATTCAATTGAACTGCCATCTAAAATTGGTATTTCTTCTCCATCAATTTGAATCAATATATTGTCAATTTGTAAACCAACAATAGCTGCTAAAAGATGTTCAACCGTAGCCACAGTAGCATTATTCTGAGACAATTTAGTACCTCTTTCGACTGATATAACATTATCAATATCAGCATTAATAATTGGTTTACCTTTTAAATCAATTCTTTGAAACTTTATTCCATGATTAATTAATGCAGGATTAAAAGTGATATTCGCTTTTTTTCCGGTGTGTAATCCTATACCTGAAAGTTTACCTGAATTTTTTATTGTTCTTTGAAAATTCCTCATTTAGAATGCAAATTATATAAAATTTCCTCTATTTTATTAAGTTTTTCTTCTATTGATGGTAATTTTTTTATTATCATGAATGATTTAATAAATTTATCTTTTTCAACAGCAGGGAATCCCATTAATGTTTGACCATTTTTTGAGTTTTTAGTAACTCCAGATTGTGCAGCATATTTGACATTATTTCCCATTTTTAAATGACCAACAATTCCAACTTGTCCTCCAACCATATTATTTTCACCCAAGCTAGTTGAACCAGCTACACCTGACAATGCAGCAATAACTGTATTTTTTCCTATAGTTACATTGTGAGCTATCTGTACAAGATTATCAATTTTGACTCCACTATTGATTACAGTTGAATCAAGAGTGGCCCTATCTATTACTGTATTTGAGCCGATACTAACATTATCTTTAATAATTACATTTCCAATTTGAGGAATCATAGTATATTCACCATTTTTTGAAGGTGCAAAACCGAATCCATCGCTCCCAATTACTGAATTCGAATGAAGTATACAATTTTTACCAATTTTAGATTCATTATATATTTTAACACCTGGATAAATAATGCAATTTTCATCTATTAATGAATTATTACCTATATAACAATTAGGATATATTTTAGTGTTATTTCCTATTTTCACATTTTCACCAATATATGAAAAAGCACCTATATAAACATTTTTTGATATTTTGGAACTTTTATGAATAAAAGATGGATTTTCAATCCCATTCCTACTTAATATATTTTTTTTATTAATTTCAGTTAATAGAAGTGCAAATGATGTGTATGCATCTTTGACTAATAAATATGTCTTATTCTTATTTATTGATATATGACTTTTATTGTCAATGATTATAGCTGATGCTTTAGTTGATTTTGCATGCTCAAGATATTTTTCGTTTTTAATAAAAGTAATATCTCCCATAGATGCATTTTCTATTGAGGATACTCCTGTTATTTTTAATTTTATATCTCCTATAATTTCTCCATTGAATACTTCAGCAAGATTTTTGATTTTAAAATCAATATTATTCATCATAATCTAATTTATATTTGAATTTTAATATTTTGAAATGCAAAGATATAAGATTTTATGGGTAGATGATGAAATTGATCTTTTAAAGCCTCACATACTTTTTCTGGAGCAAAAGAATTATAAAATAGAAATATTTTCTGATCCTTTTTCTCTGATTGAGTATATCAATATTCATAATGATTTTGATTTGGTTTTAGTTGACGAAAATATGCCAGGTAAAACAGGAATATCTCTAATTAGTGATATAAAAAAAGATTATAACTCAATACCTATAATTATGATTACTAAAAACGAGGAGGAAAATATTATGGAAGAAGCAATAGGATCCATGATTAATGATTATTTAATAAAACCTTTGAATCCAAATCAATTACTAATATCAATAAAAAAAGTATTACAAAATACCAGTATTATTGAAAAAAAGTTAAGTTCTGATTTTTTAAGCTCATTTAATAGCATTTCTAATAAAATAAATCAAAATGATAATTTTAAAGATTGGATTGAAACCTATAAAAGTATCATTGATTGGGAGGTTAAATTTGAAAATAATACTGGAACTGAATATCAGAATATTCTTATTGATTTAAAAAAAGATGCAAATAAAAACTTTTCTTTATTTATTATAAAAAATTATGAATCATGGGTACAAGGAAAATCAGAGGGTCCTATTTTATCACACAAACTACTAAAAAATAAAATATTTCATCATTTAAATCAAAAACCTATTTTTTTTATAATTATTGATAATTTAAGATTGGATCAATATAAATCTATAGAAAATTATTTATCTAAAGATTTTTTTCTTGATGAAAATGAACCTTATTTTTCAATAATTCCAACTACAACTGAATACTCAAGAAATTCAATATTTTCTGGACTAAATCCTCTAGAAATGAGTGAAATAGAAACTGATTTATGGTTAGATAAAAAGGATGGGTATAATAATAATGAATTTGAATTTTTAGATAGAAATTTTAAAAGAAATAATTTATCAGTTAAACATTCTTACACAAAAATCATTAATCATGAAGATGGAATAAAATTTACTAAAAAATTTTCTGATTTATTAAAATATGATTTCAATTCAGTAGTTTTCAACTTTATTGATATGTTATCTCATGCAAGGTCTGAGAATAAATTATTTAAAAACTTGATCTATGACGAAGTTTCATTCAGATCTGTCGCTAAATCATGGTTAAAAAATTCACCATTAAGTGCTTTATTAAAATTTCTATCAACAAAGGATGTTAAAGTATTTTTAACAACTGATCATGGTACATTAAGAGTAGAGAAACCAGTTTTAGTTAAAGGTAATAAGGAGACAAATAATAACTTAAGATTTAAGTTTGGAAAAAATATAAATACCAAAGAAAAAAAATTATATGTATGTGATAATGGTGAAAAAATAAAATTACCAAAAGGTAATATATTTTCAAAGTATATATTTTCATCTGAAAACCAATATCTATTATATCCTAAAAACTTTAACTATCATTCAAAAAATTATAAAGATACCTTTCAACATGGAGGTATATCTATGGAGGAAATTATTATTCCTTTTGTTGAACTAATACCTAAATATAAATGATTAAAACTTTTAAGAGTGTTAATTTAGATCAATTTTATCCTATTTATGAATATATTTTTAAAAGAAATAATCGTAAAATAATATTATTTAATGGCGAAATAGGTGTTGGAAAGACAACTTTAATAAAATTTCTTTTAAAGATGTTAGAAGTTCAAGAAACCGTTGTTAGTCCAACGTTTTCTATAATAAATGAGTATAAATCTAAGGATGGATTGATCATAAATCATTTTGATTTATTTCGTATCAAATCACAAAATGAAATTCAAAATTTAGGCATAAATGAATATTTAGAATCATCAAATTATTGTTTAATAGAGTGGCCTGACCTATTAATTGATTTAATTGAAGAAAAATATATTCTTACTAATATTTATAGGAATAATGAAATCGAAAGGGATATAGAAATAATTATTAACTAACTTTTCTCAATTTAATTTCAGTAAATTTTTTTTTTGTATGAAGCGGAAAATTACTTTTCATTATCCAATGATAGTACTCAGGATTTGATTTAAAAACCTCTTCCACACTTTGATTTTTATATTTTCCAAAATTAAATATTTCAATATTTTGAGAATCTTTAATAATTCTTCCAGAAATATCAACAATATTATTTTCAATTATAGATCCAATTGAATCTATATCTTTTGATATTTTTCCTAAAATGTTACCCTTATTATCTTTTACCTCCATATTTTCATATTTTTCTAATTGTTTTTCAATTATTTCTACTGTTGCGGAAGTATCTGCATAAGCATTATGAGCATTTTCAAGTTTTTTATTACAATAATACAGATAAGCAGCAGATAAATTTCTTTTTTCCATTAAATGGTATATTCTTAGAGCATCTATAATTTTAATCTTATTAATTTTAAAATCAATATCGCACCTTATCATCTCTTCAATTAAAATTGGTAAATCAAATTTCAAGATGTTAAAACCTCCCAGATCACATCCTTGAATAAAGTCAAATATTTCAGATGCATACGATTTAAATGGTTTTAAATTGATTACATCTTTGTCAGTAATTCCGTGAATTAAGCTGCTTTCTTTTGATATTGGAATCAGAGGATTAACTCTGTAAGATTTTTCTAATTTACTTTTATCAGTATTTATTTTAATAAGTGAAATATCAATTATTCTATCATTAATAATATCTAGACCAGTGGTTTCTACATCAAAAATAACTACAGGTTTATTTATATTCATTTATTATTTTATCAAAATTTAATCCATCAAAATTACCAGAGGACATAAAAAGTCTATTGAATGTTTTATATTTTATTTTACTAATAATTTTAAAAAGAGAATCTCTATCATTTACAAACTTTATTTTTTTATTATTAAAAAATCTTTTTAGCAAAGACAAATTAATATTTTTAATTTTGTTTTTATCTAATATTTTTTGGGATAAATATAATATACAATCATCGGCCTGATTCATACTATTTTTATATTTTGGAAGAAAATTTATATTGATACTACTTGAACTATGTAATTCATATATTACTAAAAGCTTATTTTTAAAATTATTTTTTACTGCATCTATTGTAGAATTTAATTTTGATGGAGAATGAGCAAAATCTCTAAAAATTTTAATTTTTTTATCTAGTAATATTTGTAATCTATTTTCTGGTAGTTTATAGGAAGAAATTGCTTTAAAAAATCTTTTATTTTTAATTCCAAGCTGCTCACATACACTCTTGGCACCAGAAATATTTTGCATATTGTGTCTTCCGAAAAGTTTGATTTTATGATTTTTTCCTTCGGAGTCAATTAAATATGTGATCCCATTATTAACTATTGATTTTTCCTCTGAGTATGGTCTTACTGTAATTAAATCCTCATCAATATTTTGAATTAATTTATTAATATTTTCATCTTTTTCATAAAAAATAATTTCACCACCTTTCGGTGTTTTTTTTATTAATTTATCGAATTGTTTTTTATATATTTTTTCAGTTTTAAATACATTATAATGATCCCATTCAATTCCATTAATTAGTACAATATGATGATCATATTTAAGAAATTTTGGTTGGTTGTCTAATGGACTAGTAAGATATTCATCACCTTCTATAATTATAATTGGATCTTTTGATAATTTGAGATTTCTTTTAAATGTATTAACTCTTGCACCAACCAAATAATCAAAATTTATTTTATTGAATTTTAGAACATGCATTATTATGGAAGTAACTGTTGTTTTTCCATGGCTTCCTGCAATAACTATTCGATGTTTATTTTCAGAAAAGTTTCTTATAATCTCAGGATAAGAATATATTGGGATTTTAAGTTTTTTTGATTCTTTTATTTCAATATTATTTTTTTTGCTATGCATGCCGGTGATTACAATATCAATATTTTTTGAAATATTTTGTTTATAGTAACCCAGATTTAAAGGTAAGAGACCGTGCTTTTTAAGATTAGATTTTGAAGGGTCGTATATGATATCATCACTTCCGGAAATAATGTGACCTAACTTTTTTAGATTTATTGCCAGGTCATGCATTACGCTTCCTCCGATAGAGATTATATGAATTCTACTATTTTTTTTGAATTCCATAGCTTCAAAATTATATATATTTATGAGTTGAGCAAATATTAATTGATCTTCTTAATCGATGTTGATAATATCTTGATAATTATAAAAATTTTTCATACAACAACTTATAAAATTTATATAGGTTTGTTTAAATTATTTGATGAAAGAAAGTAGTAGTTATTTACCTAAAAATGTAAGTAGAAATCTTACAATTAATAAAAACCTAAGTCTTGGAAAGTTGCCTCCTCAAGCATTAGATTTGGAGGAGTCCGTTCTTGGTGCTTTAATGTTAGAAAAAGATGCTCTAACAAATGTGATTGACATTTTAAAACCAGAAAATTTTTATAAAGATGCAAACCGAGAAATATATCAAGCAATCATTGATCTTTTTAATAATTCAGAACCAGTAGATCTTTTAACAGTTACTGCCCAACTTAAAAAAAATGGCAAGCTAGATATAGTTGGCGGTTCATACTATGTGACTCAATTAACTACTAGAGTTAATTCTGCTTCTAATATTGAGTATCATTCTAGAATTATTTTAGAACAATCAATAAAAAGACAATTAATAGAAGTTTCAGGAGAAGTTCAAAAAGAGGCCTATGAGGATACAACAGATGTATTTGATTTATTGGATAACACTGAACAATCCCTTTTTGATATATCAGAATCTCATATTAGAAAAAATTATTCCCAGGTAAGTGGAATAATGAAAGAAGCTATTGAAGAATTAGAATCAAAAAAGTCTAAAAAAGATGGGATAACAGGAGTGCCATCTGGCTTTATTGATCTTGATAATATAACATCTGGATGGCAACCATCAGATTTGATTATTATTGCTGGAAGACCCTCAATGGGAAAAACTGCATTTGTTCTTTCTATGATGAGAAATGCATCTATTGATCATGATTTGCCTATGGCGATTTTTTCTCTTGAAATGTCATCATTACAAATTGTTAATCGACTAATTTCCTCTGAAGCTGAACTTGATAGTGATAAAATTAAAAAAGGAAATTTAAAAGATTATGAATGGCAACAGTTACTACATAAAACAGATCAATTAAATAATGCTAAAATTTTTATTGATGATACACCTGCATTATCAATCTTAGAATTGAGAGCTAAGTCTAGAAGGTTAAAATCACAACATAATATACAATGTATTATAGTTGACTATTTACAACTAATGTCAGGTGAATATGGAAAAACCTCAGGGAATAGGGAACAAGAAATAGCATCCATATCAAGATCCTTAAAGGCTATTGCTAAAGAATTAAATGTTCCTGTTCTAGCACTTTCACAATTAAGTAGGGCTGTTGAAACTAGAGGTGGTGATAAAAGACCAGTTCTTTCAGATCTAAGGGAGTCAGGCTCAATCGAGCAAGATGCTGATATGGTGCTTTTTATTTATAGAGCAGATAGATACGATATAAATGAGGATGAAGATGGAAATCTCACAGCAGGTGTTGCTGAAATATTATTAAGAAAAAATAGAAATGGACCAACTGGTAAGGTTAAACTTAAGTTTATAGAAAGATTTGCTAAGTTTGCTGATATGTCATCAAGTGATGAAAATGATAATAGAAAATATCAAAGCAAAGCTAATAATGGTTTTAATTCTAGTGAAGATAATCCATTTTAAAATATGAATGTTCTAGTATGTATTTCCTGTGTTCCTGATACTACATCTAAGATATCTTTTATTGATAATAAGTCATTTAACTCAGATGGTATTCAATTTATTATTGGTCCATATGAAGATTATGCCTTGGCAAGAGCAGTTGAATTAAAAGAATCTAATTCTGATATTGATATTAGTGTTATTAATGTTGGAAATGAAACTACAGAGCCTATTTTAAGAAAAGCTTTAGCTATAGGTGCCGATAGAGCATTTAGAATTAATTTAGAACCAAAAGATTCTATATCTGTTGCTAAATATTTAAAAAAATTTATTCAGGAAAATAGTTTTGATTTAATTTTAATGGGGAAGGAGTCAATTGATTATAACTCCGGAATAGTTCATCATCTAGTTGGGGCTATGCTTAATATTACTTCATTTTCTCCAGTAACTTTTTTAGATTTTGATGGTGACTCCACAATAATTAAAAGAGAGACTGATACAGGAATAGAAAAAATCAAAACTAAATTACCTTTAGTTCTAGGTTGTCAAGAGCCAATAGCCGAATGGAAAATCCCAAATATGAGAGGAATTATGAATGCAAGATCAAAGGAATTGAAAGTTTTAGATTATGATGAAGTTGATTCTGTTATTTCTTTTGATAATTATAATGTGCCTACTAAAAAAGAAGAAGTTAAATTTTTTGATAAGGATGACATTAACGGTTTAATTGATGAATTAAAATTAAAAAATATATAATGATTAGTTTAGTATTTCTCGATTTCAATAAAGATAGCTTGAAAGATTCTTCCAAACAGGCAATAAGTTTCTCTAATCTATTTAATGAAAAAGTTTATGGTATTACTGATGTAAATGATAAAGATTATCTCTCAACTCTCGGTGCTAATGGTCTAGATAAAATATTTGTTGTTAAAAATTTAGAAGATATAAAATCATATATCGATATAGTTGAAAATAATAAAGTTGATAATATTATTCTTTCAACCAATAATAGATCAAAATTTATATCCTCTAATATTTCAGTCTTTTTAGATATGCCTATCATCTCAAATGTATCAGGAGTACCTTCTAAAACTGACAAAATTTCTGTAAATAGTACTATTTTTTCAGGAAAGGCAGATGTTACCATCAATTTATCTTCAAAAAAATCAATTTTTATATTAGCAAATAATATCGTTGATATTAAAGATTTCGATAAAAAAGTTGAATTGCTTTCTCTAAATTCTGATGAACAAGATATTAAATCTTATGAGATTCTTGAAACTAACAATATTGAAGGGGATATCCTTCTAACAGAGGCAAATGTTGTAGTTTCTGCAGGAAGAGGTTTAAAGGGTCCAGAAAATTGGAGTATGGTTGAAGATCTAGCTAAAATTTTAAATGCAGCAACTGCATGCAGTAAGCCAGTATCTGATGCTGGGTGGAGACCTCATCATGAACATGTTGGCCAAACAGGAATAAAAATATCTCCTAATATTTATTTTGCTATAGGTATATCAGGTGCTATTCAACATCTTGCAGGAGTAAATTCCTCTAAAAAAATTATTGTTATAAATAATGATCCTGATGCGCCTTTTTTTAAATCTGCTGATTATGGTATTGTAGGAGATGCGTTTGAGGTCGTACCAAAAATTATTGAAGCTCTCAAATAATAAATGAAAAAAATAAAACTTAAGATTTTAGGGTTATCCTCAAGTGTAGATACTCAAACTGGATCTTTTGCACTTGTACTAAAGGAGGAAGATGGTGAGAGAAGATTACCCATAATAATTGGAATGTTTGAGGCTCAATCAATTGCAATGGAAATTGAGAAAATTATTCCAAATAGACCTATGACTCA
>Ga0066378_10000343_pt1 | contig 19844 bp, 13 predicted proteins | sample Knorr_S23_td_DCM_FD_70947 | JGI IMG/M metagenome (GOLD analysis project Ga0066378, IMG submission 70947) | Marine microbial communities from Southern Atlantic Ocean transect - Knorr_S23_td_DCM_ad_71m_LV_A | ecosystem: Environmental > Aquatic > Marine > Oceanic | place: Southern Atlantic ocean...
GAAGCATTCGACGATCTGTACTATTTGGAACGCGCCTGTGAAATCCAGGTAAAAGCCATGCAAACCGGACGCCCGCTTTCGATCATTAATGAATCACACGGTGAGAACGCATATCAACAGATTATGAGTGATCGAACGCAGTGTTACTCTCATCTGGATGCCATAATTCGAATCCTGTTGCGGGAATCACCCGACTTTGCCGAATAGGGGGACTTCTTAATGCCATTTTCTATCGCCTAAAGCGGAACAATTTCAATAAAATAAACACATGAAAGCCTCCCTCTCATTTTTCGTACTCTTGCTGACATGCAGTCTTAGCGAGCCATTATTTGCCCAGCAATTACATCCGGTCATTGATGCCCAAATTGAAGCTGCGACCAATAAGCCAATCGCGCCTCCTTCCACTGACAGCGAGTTCGTCCGACGTATATACCTTGACCTTGTCGGTCAAATCCCCACGTCTCAGGAAGCCGAACAGTTCATTAATGACAGCAGTCGTGCCAAACGCCAAACTCTGATCGACAAATTACTTCAGGACGACCGCTACTCACGTCGCATGAGCGAAGCTTTCAACGTCATGCTCATGGAGAGACGGGGGGAGGATCCAGACTGGCAGGCCTTCCTAAGTCACAGCTTTCAAGGCAACATAGCCTGGGACCAAATGGTCAGTTCCATGGTATTTCCTGACGAACAGAATGAGCAGACACGCGGATCCGCTTACTTCCTTACCAAACGCCTCGAAAAGTACGGACAAAACCCTACCGATTTCCCCGGTCTTGCTCGTGACATCGGCCGAATGTTTCTCGGAATGGACCTAGCTTGTGCTCAATGTCATGATCACTTGTTTATAGACGACTACAAGCAGGCCGATTTTCAGGGACTCTTCGCTTTCATCAACAATAGCTTTATTCGTCGCGACACAGATTATCCGGCGATCGGCATGAAACCCGTCAAAACAAAACTCGCATTTAACTCCGTCTTTGAAGAGGGTGAGTTTTCAACCGGCCCTAAACTACCTGGGCTTGATGAAATCCCAATCCCCGAATTCGTAACTGGTGAGGAGTTCGCAACACCTCCCAACAAAGAAACAAAGGCGCCGGGAGTCCCTAAGTTCAACCCACTCAAATTCCTTGCTGAACAACTACCGACTCAAGCCAATGACTCCTTCAATCTCAATGCGGCCAATCGCATTTGGTTTCTTATGATGGGAAGAGGAATTGTTCACCCTCTTGATCTCCACCACTCAGATAATCCGGCAAGTCACCCGGAACTACTCCAATTAATGGCAGAAGCATTCGCGGCACATGACTACGACATTAAATGGCTCGTCCGTGAGATTGCTCTTTCTGCCACTTACCAACGCACCAGTATGGTTACCACTGGTCTCGATGACGCCAAACCTCGTGAATACCGGCTGTTCCATGAAAAACCAATGAGTGCAGAGCAACTGATGTGGAGCATGATAACGGCCACTGGTCACCTTCAACACATACCAGACACTACCAACACATCGACCTCTCAGACTGATGAAGAGCAGGACCAATTGCCATTGGGACTTGAGCATATTCGAGCCGATTTTCTGGCCGCCTTTGCCAACCCTCCGCGCGAACCGGAAACGGAATTCGCTCCGTCCGTCAGGGGAGCGTTGTTTGTCTTAAATGGCCCACGAGTCCTCGATTGGCTCGAGTCACGCCCGGATAATCTCACTGCCAAACTCGAAACGTTGGAAACCGGCTTCGCAACACCACTCTACCTTGCAGTTCTCTCCCGAAAACCAACTCAAGAAGAGGCTGACAAGTTTAATCAATACATTGAGTCACAATCTGACAAATCTACAGCGATTAAACAGGCTATCTGGGCATTGCTAGCTTCCAACGAATTCGCAATCAACCATTAACGATAATCACCCCATGACGCAATCTCCAAATAACTCGGAAAGACATCCACTTTGCAATACGGCTGAGCACGTATTCACTCGCAGGCAGCTATTAGGCGGCAGTGCAACTGGATTGATTGGCCTGGGCGGTTTAGGAGGGCTCGTAAACCCATTATTTGCAAAAGAAATGAAGTCCAAAGAAAAGCAAGTGCTCTTCATTTGGATTGACGGCGGTATGAGTCAGCTTGAAAGTTGGGATCCCAAACCCAACACTCAATTCGGAGGCCCTTTTCGCTCAATCCCCACCACAATCCCGGGGATCCATGTCAGTGAATTAATGCCCAAGACATCCCAGATCATGCATAAATTGGCGGTCGATCGTGGTGTCAGTACCTTTGACAATTCTCACTCTGCGGGAGTCCCTCGAATTAACCGAGGTGACCCCAAAGACCGAGGTGTAATCTATCCATACTTTGGCTCGGCAGTCGCCAATTTAATGGGGCCAGGCAATAGTGGCTTACCACCCTATGTTTGGGTTAAACCAGGAAGCGGCGGTTTCAAATATCAGGATGCCGGTTTTTTGGGCCCCAAGTTTGGCGCATTAGCGATTGGTGAGGGTGAGCCACCTCCAAATATCCTCCTTCCTGAAACTCTGTCTTCCACGAACAATGCCGATCGCAACTCTCTTCGCGAATTTGCAAATCAACAATATTCACAGAAGCGACCACCTAAGTTCAGTGAGGCTCAGAATTTCGTCTATGACACTGCTCAGGCTCTAATGCAGAAACGATCACTGTTCGACAACCCTGACCCTAAAGACGTCGCCCGCTATGGCGACACTCCGCTTGGCCGTGACATGTTGATTGGACGTAAAATGATCGAAGCCGGCGTTCGCTTCGTCAAAGTCAATTCCTATGGATGGGATACACATGGCGACAACTTCAATGCCCATGCAAGCCTCATGCCCCGTTTCGATCAAGCCTTCACCGCTGTCGTTGAAGACCTGGACGAACGTGGAATGTTGGACCACGTATTGGTGATTGCAATGAGCGAATTTGGTCGTACTCCTCGTATCAACGGTCATATCGGACGAGATCATTGGCCGGAAGCATGGTCGATCGCCATGACCGGCACAGGAATTAAGCAAGGAGCGATTATCGGGTCCACCAATGACGATGGGACTTGGGTCACCAGTGAACCTCATGACATCGGACACTTTTTCCATACTTGGTTTAATGCCCTAGGCATCGACTCTGAACACACTGAGTACATCAACGACGGCCAACCTCTTCCAATCGCCGATGAAGAATGCTCACCAATCCGCGAATTGTTGAGTTAGGGAGAAGATACTATGAACAACATCCAATACAAAGCCGTCGCGGCCCCATCCACAGACCGACAACTTTTCAACGCGAAATTCAGTCATGATGGCAAACTGTTAATTGCTGGAAGCTATCAAGGAGATCTCCGTCGGTTTGAGTTAACCGAAGCTGAACCAACTGAACTGACGCCGTTTGGAAACCATCATGGCTGGGTACAGGCGTTTGCTTTGCATCCTACTGAAAACCTCCTTATTTCAGGCGATTCCTGGGGTAAGTTACAAGCGCACGACTATACACAGGAAAACCCTATGCCCCTGTGGTCTCTAGAGGATGCACATGACGGATGGATTCGTAGCGTGGCGTTTTCCAACACGGGTGAATGGTTTGCAACTTGTGGTATGGACCAAATCGTTCGTATCTTTCAAACCAAGAATGGTAAATTACGACACGAACTAAAGGGGCATAATGCTGACGTCTATCACGTTCTTATTCATCCTCATGATGATTCAATCGTATCAGCCGACGCCCTAGGAAACGTTATTCACTGGGATATGAAAAAGAACCGCCCCAAACGACAATTTGACGCGAGCGAAACTTTTCTCGCTCACCGTCTGCAGGATGTAGGTGGCGTTCAATGTATGACGTGGTCTCCAGATGGAACGACACTTTTGGCCGGAGGTACACGCCCTAAAAATGGAGCGACAGTACAAGGCATTCCAATACTCATCGGATTTTCCTGGGAAACTACCGAACGGGTATTTCTCAAAGAATTAGGGGCGACTTCGGATTGCTACTGTGAAGACGTGGCTTATCACCCCCGGGGTTTTTTGATGGCTGTGACCAGCGGCACGCCCGGCACGGGAAAAATACAGTTCCTCGACTCGCAAAACTTGGACACCGCAGAACCGTTATTCCTACTATCAAATCTATCTAACTGCCATTCACTAGACGTTCATCCGGATGGCGACATGATCGCAGTGACGACTACCGTGCGAGGAAGTAACGGCAATGGTCGCAAAGTCGATGCCGATGGAAACTACATTGGCAACACCAGCCCCATCCAACTGCTCACTCCGGACAGCCCAATGAAATAGCCAGGCTGAACAAAGCAGAAGTTAGCCGATAATATCCCAAAATAAGGAAAAGCCGTCACCCAAAGACGGGGCCGACCGAACGATTGTTCCGAGCGTTTTTTCATCAATGCAATATCGAACGGCAAATCACAACGCAGCAGGGACCTACCAATTATCTGGATAAGCCGGACCTCGAATTCAGAATCTTGTCACTTTCGATAGTCACCATTCACCAAGAGGTACCTCTGCCAATTGGGCGTTATATGTCTATATAATAGATAGCTTCTTTCTTCTTTGTCTGAAACACTCACTAAATCATGCGCATTTATACTATCTGCACGGCTCTATTAATTGCACTATTGGCACGCCCCACGCTCGCCAAACCGAATATCGTTTTCATCTACACCGATGATCAGGCTCCTTTTGCCGTCAACGCGGCCGGTGACTCACGATTTATCACACCTAATATTGATCGTATTTTTAATGAGGGAGCTCATCTGACGAACAGCTTTGTCACGACACCTGTGTGCAGTCCTAGTCGCGTTGGGTTGATCACAAGTCGCTATGGCAGCGAATTTGGAATCACTGACTGGATCAATCCAGGCAATGAAAAACAAATTGGCCTGCCTAAAGACGCCCTTACTTTCCCTCAGCTATTTCAGGCCGCCGGCTATGCCACTGGGCTATTCGGGAAATGGCATCTCGGCATCCAAAACCATCATCACCCAACTCAGTTTGGATACGACGTCTTTGCCGGGATCCGAGTGGGTGGTTGCCCTCCCAAAGACCCTCTCATGGAAACTCTGGACGGAGAAATGAAAAAGGTCGAAGGATACACTTGTGATATTTTCACCGACCACACCATTGACTTCATTCGCAAGAACCAGGACAGGCCCTTCCTCGCTAGCCTGCACTTCCGTGCTCCTCACGCTGCCTGGCTTCCCGTGCGACCAGAAGACTGGGAACCCTTCAAAGACTTAGATCCTGAAATCCCAAACCCTGACTACCCCAATCTAAATATTGAAAGAGTTAAGAAGCAAACACGTGAATATTTGGCTGCCGTAAAAAGTATCGACCGCAACGTCGGCCGCGTTCTTGAGCTATTAAAAGAATTGGAACTCGAGGACAACACCATCATCGTCTTTACCAGTGACCATGGCTACAACCTTGGGGAACACGGCGTGTGGTACAAAGGCAATGCCATTCGCATCCTCAAGGAAAACCCGAGACAAAGATGGCCCAACATTCCAGCCGCGCGACGCCCCAATCTCTGGGACACCTCGCTTCAAGTACCAACTGCGATCAAGTGGCCAAACATGATCAAACCAGGCACAGAACTTACGCAAACATTTTCAAATTTAGATTGGTTCCCCACTCTCCTCTCCATGGCTAACCTACCCTTGCCGAAAAACGCCGTCATACGTGGAAACGACTATTCCCCAATTCTTCGCGGTAAAAGCAGCGATTGGGATGACGCGCTTTATCTCGAATACAGCATGCATCACGGAGCGAAGACCCACATGCGAGGTATCAGGACCCCCAAATGGAAATTCATGGTGGATTTCGCAAACCCTGGGCGAATGGAATTGTATGACCTGTCGGAAGACCCAAGTGAAACCAAAAACCTAATCCCCTCTGCTAACCAAGAGCAAGACGAGCTTGTTCGGAATTTCATGAAGCAGATCACTCTTGAGATGCAGCGAATTAATGACCCGGTTCTAAAAGAACTTTAAACAAATAAACAATACCATCGTTCGAAGAAGGAATGACCATGACTCGATTCATTGCCCTCGTACTCACAGCCATTTCACTTTCGGTTCAGGCTGGCGAATCAATTAAAATCGGCAATAATGTGCAACTCCTGGTTGATGACGCATTAATCGAACGGCAGATCAACGGCGAACGTGTGTATCATCGCCCCACTCCGAAGGAAGTAGCTATCACTACGGATGCTCCCTGGGAAGGCAACGTCAGCGCCTATTTCACCTTTCTGCAGGACGGCGACGAATTCCGTGCCTACTATCGCGGTTCGCATTATGACACCGAAAGAAAACTCGTTACTCATCGAGAGGTCACTTGTGTCGCCGTTAGCAAGGATGGCATCACCTGGTCCAAACCAGAACTCGGAATCTGGGAATTCGACGGCAATAAACAAAACAACATTGTCTGGGACGGGATTGGGACGCATTGCTTTGCCCCCTTTGTGGACACCAATCCTGATTGCCCGCCAGAACAACGCTATAAAGCAGTCTCACGCGGGAGATATGTAACAGGTGATTTCGAAGTGCCCAGTCGGCAGAAGGGTATTACCGGTCTATACCTCTTTACATCCGCTGATGGTCTCAATTGGAAGCAGATATCTGACAAGCCCGTCATCACTGACGGCGCATTCGACTCTCAGAACATCGCGTTTTGGGATTCTAACAAGAACAAGTACGTGTGTTATTCACGTCTTTTCATTAATGGCGTCCGTGCCATTCAGTATTGTGAATCGGATGATTTCCGGCACTGGACCAAGCCAATCCCCATCAACTATGCCAAAGCATACCGTGAACATCTCTACACAAATGCAATACAGCAGTATTCACGGAATCCTAGTTTGTATATAGGACTACCAACGCGATATCTCCCCAAAGAAGACTCGCGTGTTGAACCAATCTTCATGCATAGTCATGACGGCATCAACTTTATCCGACACAGCGAGGCGTTCATTCCAGAGTCATTCCCGAAAGAACGCTCTGGCAATCGGAGCAACTATGCCTGTCGTGGAATCCTCACACTACCTCACAACGCCAACACGCTTAGCATTTACGGCTCTGAGGCATACTACACGGGCAAGGATTCACGTGTCCGTCGTTTCGAATTGCGAACCGATGGCTTTGCATCCATTCGCGCAACCGGTCAGGCACAGATTTTCACAAAACCAATTCTCATCGAAGGGGATGCGATTTACCTCAACAACCAAACTCGTGGCAAGGGTAGTATTTGGGTCGACCTCTTAGACAAAAACGACAAACCAATCCCTGGCTTCTCAAAATACGAAGCTAATAGCATGGGGGGAGACTCTGTACACAATGAAGTCGTTTGGAAGCAGGGCCGCAGCCTAAAGGAACTCCGAGGAAAAGCCGTGAAGATTCATATCACCTTTTCCAGTACAGATCTCTACTCCATCCAGATCAAATAGATCGACGTTCGAGTACCACCCGGGCATCAGGCCAGTATTTCCTTAACGATCCGCGGCTTAAAGGTGTCCGTCAAACGTTCATTCAGGCCGTTGCGTTGGAAAAACAACTCGTGGTGATGCAAACCTAATAGATGCAATATGGTAGCGTGCCAGTCGGCAATGCTTACTGGGTTTTCCTGCGCCGCATACCCAACTTCGTCGGTTGAACCGTAACTCACGCCTGGTTTAATGCCACCGCCGGCCATCCACAATGTAAATCCACGTGGGCCATGATCACGTCCGGCCGAAGCGTAGTTCTTTTTATCTCGCATTTGAGCAATTGGCAGTCGGCCAAACTCACCGCCCCAAATAACCAATACGTCATCCAACAGTCCTCGTTGTTTCAGGTCTTTCACTAACGCGGCCACAGGCTGATCCGTTTGTCCGGCAGCTGAGCGAATCGAATTCTCTAAGCCATTGTGACTATCCCAGGGCTGGGCACTCATGAAGATTTGAATGTACCGAACTCCACGTTCCACCATCCGTCTTGCCATTAAACATCGCTTGGCATATGAGTCAGTCTGTTTGCCGCCTACACCGTACATGTCCAATGTTTGCTGACTCTCTTGTGAGATATCCAGCACATCCGCTGCTTCCAACTGCATCCGAGCGGCCAATTCGTAACTATTGATTCGTGCATCAAGTTGCAGTTGATTTGGACGCTTTTTACGATGCAAACCATCAATCTTCCGTAACAAGTCTCTCTGAAGATTCGTGACACCTTCAGGATAGGGCGTTTCCGCATTTAAGTTTAGGATAGGCGCCCCTTCACTTCTCACACGCGTTCCCTGATAGACAGGCGGCAGAAACCCATTTTGCCAACTCTGCACTGTATTTACCGGCAATCCACGGGGATCGTCGAGTACAACATAGGCCGGTAGATTTTGATTCACACTACCCAAGCCGTAGGATACCCAGGCACCAATTGAGGGGCGCCCCGGGAGCAAACGACCGGAGTGAATTTTGAACAACGCCGGTTCATGATTTGGATGATTGTTAAACATCGACTTGATGAAGGACACATCATCAACGACTTCGTGCAGATGCGGCAAGGCGTCACTGACCCACGCACCGCTCTCACCATGTTGCTTAAACTTGAATGGAGTTCTCAATAACCCACCGGCCGCCTGAGGAGAACTAATATCCTCAGCGATCTCATTAAAATAGTCTTCGCCATGCCGCTGATCTAACAGTGGCTTTGGCTCAAACAGATCGACCTGACTAGGGCCGCCATTCATGAACAGCTGAATAACGGCTTTTGCTTTAGCAGGGTGATGTGTTTCTCGAGGAAAGGTGTCGTAACCGCGACGTGGTCCACCGGAAGCCGCCTCTAAGGCGTCTCCCGCAGGAATCTCTCCACCAGAGGCATACTCATCAAATGCCAATGCTGCCAACGCAGCACCGCCGATACCGTCAGCGGCACGCTCAAAAAATCCACGCCGATTCAGTTCTTTTGAAATCATCTTCCAGGCCTATTCGATACTTTCTTTGTTATGCTTTCGCGGATTCAGAGGTTTAATCGACATACAGGAAACCCGCCGAATTAAGCAGCGTGTGTCCGTAAATCGTCAGGGCTTTCAATTCCGCGTCAAAGGCGGGACGTTCCTTCTCTGGCAGTCCCTGTTTGTGTAAACCCCATTGCTTTTGCAATTCTTGCAATGCCTGAACAGACAATGCCACCTCTTCTGCATTCGGTTTGCGACTGTAAACAGTCAGGTACATTTTCTCCACTTGTGCAGGCAGTTCCCTTGTCTCCGATAAGATACGAACAGCAAATTGTTCAGACAACTCGCGAACCATCTCGCTGTTAAGTAAATACAGTGCCTGCTGCGCTACGTTGGACGTGGACCGCACCTGGCAGGCAGGGTTCATCTGTGGCAAATCAAACGTTTCCAGCCATGAAGGCATCTCCTTCCTGCGCTGTCGGAGATATACGCTACGTCGATACGCACCGTTATTGGCGATCGCAGTCACTAGCCCATCCTTTCGAACACTCACTGCATCGGGCTCGCCAAAACGTGACTGTTCTAACATTCCCGCAACGGAGATCACCGAGTCCCGGACTTCTTCAGCTGTCAACCGACGTAGCGGCATACGCGTCAACATTATGTTTTCTGGATCATCGACAATCAATTGCTCGCTGAGATCCGACACCTGTCGATACGTCCTGGACGTCATCATCAGGCGATGCATATGCTTCATGCTCCAACCCGATTCAATAAATTCTACGGCCAACCAATCGAGAAGTTCGGGGTGGCTCGGTAATGTGCCAAGCTTTCCAAAGTTGTCTACACTCGCCACGATCCCACGTCCAAAATGATTGGACCAGATTCTGTTGACCATCACTCTAGCAGTTAATGGATGTTCAGCATCCACAAGCCAATTTGCCAACGCCAATCGTCGGCCCGTACCCTCCAACCCAGCTTCTAATTCCGCAGGCTCGAATGGGGTTTTCCCATCGGTCAGTACGCTAGGTACGCCTGGGCCTACCAATCTCCCGGATTGAGTGTGGTCGCCTCGTACATAGATATAGGTCGGCGAGGGTTCTCCCCGGTCCCACAAGGCCCTGATCGTTGGTACAGTCCGTTTTTGATTATTAAGCGTTTTAACCTGGTCCTCCACAGCCTTCTTCAAATCTGCGTACGGTTTCTGCTTCGCCAACGCATCTTTATTTAATTCAAGTGTGGCTTTGAATTTATCGTAAAGATAACGTTGCACTTCATTGTGCTCATTGCCATCGGTCTCGAATGTGGTTTTAACATCGGCCCGAATCACCTCGGGTAGTGTCTCCAACCCTTTCAGCAAATGCGATTGCTGAAGCTCTTGTTCGAGCTTCTTCAGTCGGCCATTTTCGCCCTCAATCTTTTGCTGTATTTGCTGATTATGTTCATCCACTTCAGCAATCACGCCGGGAGTTGCTACGGTCAGCGTTCGGTTTTTCATAACCCCGTTTGTCTGTCCAGGCACGGCGGTTGGCTTTAACCAATCATGGACATCATACGCTCCCTGAAAAACAGCCATCAGTCGATAGTAATCCCGCTGAGGGATCGGGTCATACTTATGACTGTGGCACCGTGCACACTTCATTGTGAGCCCCAGCACAGTGGATGAGAAGATATCAATTTCATCAGCGATCACTTCCATTCGTTCACCAACTGAATTTACGACATCAGAACCGGTTCCATCTGGCGCCATTCTCAGAAAGCCTGTTGCCACCAGATTATCAACATGCCGTTCAGTGATCGCTGATGGATCCGAATAATCCAGCAACTCATCACCAGCGATCTGTTGTCGAAGAAACTCTGAGTATGGAAGGTCCTGAGCGAAAGCCTTGATTACATAATCACGATACCGCCAGGCTGAATTACGTATCGGATCGGCACTACGTTTACCTTCACTGTCCGCGTAACCGGCGGCATCCAGCCAGTAACGAGCCCATCGCTCACCATAAGCAGGTGATGCTAACACTTGGTCAATAAGGTTTTCATAGGCTGCAGGATCGGAATCATTTACAAATGCCTCAACCTGCCTTGGCGAGGGAGGCAAACCTGTCAGATCGAAATACACTCGACGAACCAGAGTGGCTCGAGACGCCTCACCTGCCATGAACAAACCCGCTTCTCTTTGTTTACGCAGTACGAATTCATCAATTGCGTTATAGGCCTGGTCAGATTGACTTGCTGGTACCTCCGGACGTTGTGGCTTTCGAAACGACCAATGCTGGCGATCTTCATCTGTCACCAGCGGATCTGGACTGACAGAAGCGACATCAGCAGCAATCTCGACTTCCGGTGCTCCGAGCTCAATCCAACGCTTTAACAACTCAACTTCATTACTAGGCATGACCTTGACCCCCGAACGCAGTAGTTGATCACGGGGAGGCATTTCCTCAGCAGACATACGCTTTAGGACAAGGCTCTCTTCTGGGTTACCGAGGTTAATAGCAGGACCTGATTTCCCGCCTTTTAGCATCGATGCTTTTGTACGCAAATCCAATCCTCCCTCCTGACGACGATTGCCGTGACAAACCGTACAGCGCAGTAACATGATCGGCTGAATGTCATGCTGATTGACTTCCGACGCTGCCAAAAACGAGGCGGGGTCTGTCCCGTCAGAAAACGGGGTCTTCTCCTTGATCCAGCGTTCAATGGTATGAACTTCAGTATTCGTTAACGGTTTGCCTTCTCCTTCGGGAGGCATCATCTTCGTGTGAACTAGTTCGTATAGATAGCTGGAATCGACGTCGCCGGAAACCAACGTACTTTGGGATTCGCCTCCTTTGAACAAGCCGAATGGAGTAGTGAGATCAAGTTCACCCTTTTGATTCGCGGCATTGTGACACACCACGCATTTCTTCTGAAAAATCGGCGCAATATCTTTTTCAAAAGTTGGGGACTCTTCACCCAACAGGTGTGTCGTAGACGCAAATACAAACAAACTTAAATAGGCTGTTAAACGCATGGAATGACACTTAATCCGAGACACAGAGATTTCTTTCAATTCATGTTTAATTATAGACTAAGCAGAGAATGCAGCACGACATCGATTACTTCTTCCGGGTGACAGCCAACTGCTTTTCATAAAGTTCGATGTACTTTTCTACGGAACATCGACGTGTCAGTTTGGCCAAAACATCAAGTGCAACATCTTCAAGTTTTTTAAATCGCACACAGGACTTGCCCATGTCTAACTTCTTTCCGGTTTTCTTCCACTCTTTGACAAACCATTCCTGCTGCTTGTCATCGATATATATATTGAAACCGTAGAAAGCCATATAGTTTTTCTGATTCGCCAGAGATGCAAATGGAAGCGGTTGCTCTTTGTCACAATGGTAGCCGCCCGGATAAAGACTGTGCGGGAGGTAGTATCCTATCATACCCCACTGCATCCCCTCCTCAAGACCTTCCGGCAGGTTGTCCAGAATGACTTGACGGACTGCCGTGATCGCTTCGTGTCGATCCGGAGGGAGTTCTGCTAGGTAGGCCTTCACCGTTTTCGCCTGACTTTGGGCCATCCACCTTTCCCTATTGAATCTAGCTAGAACACTCTACTCGTGGCGCAACGCCTCAATTGGGTCCATTTTAGCAGCTCGAATGGCTGGATAAATACCAAACAAAATCCCGACAACAATCGAAATCCCACCTCCCAGCGGTAACGACCATGGTACGACAACCGGAGTGATATTACGTACAGATCCCGGTAACGTTTCCATAACTTCCGGCATCGTTTGTAGTAACAGATTCTGTAGATACCCAATCATCGCTGGACACATCAAACCACCAACAATACCTGTCAAACCGCCTGTTACGCTAAGCACGACTGTTTCCGTAAGAAATTGTCGCGTAATGTCGGCCTGGCGAGCTCCCAGTGCCCTGCGAATGCCGATCTCACGTGTTCGCTCGGTGACCGTCGCCAGCATAATATTCATAATCCCGATCCCGCCAACGACCAAGGTTACAGCAGCGATAATTCCCATAAAGGCCATAAACATCATCCTCGTCGTCCGAGCTTGTTCCAGTAATTCAAGTGGAACTACGACCGCGTAGTCTTTTGAACGATGGAGCTTTTGCATTGTGCGTTCGACAGCATCGGCTGTTGTCACCACATCTTCAATCCTGCCGACCTGAAATGTAATTTGACTTAACTGTACTTCTTCACCACTTCGAGTACCCGCACTACGAAACATGACGGTATCCCCAATGCGTTGCCAAAAAGTTTCCAGCGGGATGTAGATATCAGTCGAGAAGTCCTGTGCTGCTAACGAGCTTCCAATACCAGCCATCGCCTGACGAGGTTCCATCACCCCAATAACGACATAAGGAATTTCACGAATCCGTATGGTTTTACCAATGGGCTCTTCAATCGGAAAGAAACGCTCAGCGACTTCACTCGCTAACACGCAAACATTCGAACGCTTGTCCACATGGATGTCAGATATAAAGTCACCCGACTGCACCGCAAGATGCATCATTTCGGAATATTCCGGAGTACAGGCAACAATGTGGGCCTCTACCATCTGAGCTCCGTAGTGGGCTTCCCGAAGTGTTTCACGAATCAGCAGATGATCTTTGATCGTTGGGATTTCGAGTAACGCGGCTACATCATCTCTCCTAATTCCATACTTAACAAAGAAGGTTTCCATATCTCCGACATAGTCTTCTGCCGGCATTCGACTCCGCAAGATGACGTTGCGCGCACCGAGTTCTTCAATCTGACGCTGAACTTCACGACTAATGCCTTCGCTAATAGCAAGTAGCCAGATTACACTCGCTACTCCTACGAATATCCCCAGAATGGTGAGCATCGAACGGAGTGGGTGCAAAAACAGGCTATTAACGCCGACGCGAAGAGTTCGGACGTTGAGAAGACTCATAAGCCAGAAGCACCTTCACTCTGTGCAACTTCGGTGGCAACAGTAGAACCTCGCCCAGGCGTGTCCAGGGAGGGGAGGATTTCTTCCAATTCCGAGCGTTTAATGAATCGGAATGGGGTCAACGTTACGACCTCACCCTCTGCAAGTCCCGTTGCCACGATGACATGAGTATTATTGTTCGGCCCAACTGAGATAGGACGAGGCTCCCAAGACTTCCCATCCCGAACTAAACAGAAGTGCCTTTCCTGATGTTGAATAATAGCCGCCAAAGGAACCTGAATCACCGCCGGTTCCTTTTCGAAATAAATCCTCACCTTGGCACGCAGTCCTGGTCGCAAGCTGGGAGGAGGATCGACAATTGTTACCTTGGTGTCATATTCTAACGGAGCACCATGCCACCGTAATGGAAACGGATAAGCCGCGACCTCATTAACCTCGCCATCAAGTGGATTGTCGGGATCTGCATCCAATTCGATTTTTGCGACCTGACCGGCTACGACACGATTGATGTGGGATTCATTAATACGGACGGCCACTTCCATATTTTGGATATCCGGCAATCGAACCACGACCTGATTATCGCGAATGATGGCACCTTCCTCGATAATAATGTTTCGACGTTCGTCATCTGCATAGACAACTTGGCCCTGAGCAGGTGCTAAAATCCGGCATTTCTTGATCTGTTCCTGAATCTCTACCAAACGACTTGTAGCTAAATCTAAAGTGCTTTGAGCGGCTTCGACTTGTGCCTTATTCTGTTTGATCGCCGCCAAATATTCCCCCAGAAGTTTTTCACGAGTAAACTCGCGGTAAACAGTGAGCTTGAGTTCGGCGGCTTTAAGATCCCGTTTTGCTTTTTCCCATTGAAAGCGATCCGCATTTAGCTGCACGCTAGATAGAAAGCCGCTAGCCGCCAAACGTTGGCTATGATCCAACTTGGCCAGCGAACGCTCCACGCTTTCCTGGGCGACGAAAACTTCTCCTTCGATCAAGGTCAACTCCTGCTGAAATAGTCCCTTTTCGAATTCCTTTAACGTGCGTTCTGCATTCTCTAGTTGAGACTCGGCATTGATCATGTTGGCCTGATTATTGGCCACAACAATCTTTTGAGCCGTCTCATCATTTTCAAGCGCCGATGAATCAAACTCGACAATGAAATCCCCTTCCTCGACATAGGTTCCTTCATCCACAATTTTCAGGATCGTCGTTCCGGCCGCCCCCAAAGCTTGTACCTCACAACGAACTTCTCGATTACTGGCACTCGCTACATCTCCGGTTTCTGTCACAAATGCTTCGAAGTCACTTCGCTCAACAACGTGCACTATTGCATCATCAACAGGAGCTTCCGAAGTGCTATCATCCTGAGTGTTGTAAAGAAAGTACGCACCGACACAGCCGCCAATAACGACAACAAAGACGATTACGCGAATCACCCAATTAGGCATGGAACTTAAACTCCAAAAACGGATCACTTTCGATTTGATCAAATAGTCAATTATAAACTCTACCGAGAACCACACGGAACATTTCGTAATATCTCGAAGACTTTTCGCCGCCAATTCGGGTTTCCCACTCGAACCTAGACAACAATGGACTCCAAATTCCTCGTAGCCCTTTTTGCGGCAATCGCTCTGCTAAGCCGGTATTAACTTGGACACCTTGCATACTTAATATCCAATTCGTTTCACCTCTGTCGATTAGTTGAGCAATGTACAAAACAGAGTCCTTTCTAGTACGAATAGCACTTGCTATCATCAAAACAATGACGACGTGGTCCGCAGATGACTAACGTAATATCTAAGGGCAGATCGAATATGTCATTCGAGAAGCATTTCGCAAAGAAGGCCGCCTTTCAAAACCTAAACAGATTGACGAAGTGGACGAATGAATCTTCCCGATGCTGCTCCCACCATAGAACGTCGGCATGACCTAGACGCCCTACGGGCTATTGCCATGCTCCTTGGTATCCTCCTGCATGCCATCATGCCATTTATCGGGCTCCCCGAAGAGTTTTTCCCACTGCAGGATTCATCCCAGGCTCCCTGGCTCGGGCTAATCTTGCATGCGATTCACGGTTTCCGGATGCCGCTATTCTTTCTAATTAGCGGATTCTTTACTGCCATGCTTTGGCGCAAACGAGGCCTCACCGCATTACTTGGCCACAGATTTAAACGAATCTTCCTGCCGCTATCGCTTGGTATGGTGACTATAATCCCTGCGACTTGGATGGCATACTCTCTGCCTTTACAGGACGACCAAACCGAAGCGGCAATTTATCAAACCGCTCCACAACTCTCCCCTGCTACCTTCAAACTCTACGAGGCTATAAGTCAGCACGACACATCCACTGTTCAGGACGTTCTCAAAAATGGAACCTCCCCCAATTCCCGGCACCCTGATGGCTACACTCCTCTGAACGCCTGCACTTACGCCAACAATGCGGCTGCTACTAAATTACTACTGGAAGCGGGGGCAGACCCAAATCTTGCAAGTCTTTCAGACGACCGCAATACTCCCTTGCACGAAGCCGCCTTTTGGGGGCAAGTGGAAATCGCCGATTTACTGCTGCAAAACGGCGCCAAAACGAGCACGCCAAATATTCATGGTATACCAGCCGCGGTACTTGCAACCGTCGACATCGATCTGGCAATTGGTATCGCTAACTCTATTGGCTTATATCTAGAAAAGAAAAAAGTAGAGGAGGGCCGTTTACAGATCCTCAAAATGCTTAATCGCATCAATCCTCTCACCCAACCGATCAACACTCTAAATGCCATTACGAATGTTACCGAATTTCAATCATTTCCTAAACGCGATGTAATTTCGGAACTAATGTACGCCCCTGTATTCCACCACCTCTGGTTCCTTTGGTATCTATGCTGGCTCATCGGGGCATTTGCTATATGGGCATTGGTAACTGAGAATTTGAATCTCCGCCTGCCGCGTTGGCTTGTCATGCCTCCGGTTTCATTTCTGTGGCTACTCCCACTCACCTACCTTTTCCAAAACCAAATGGGAACCACGCCCGAATCTTTTGGGCCTGACACAGCGGTTGGGTTGATTCCCGTCCCGGCCATTCTTGGATACTACTGCATATTCTTTTTTTACGGTGCCTGGTATTTCGATTGCCACGATCGAGAAGGGAAACTTGGACGTTTTTGGCTGGCAAGCCTGCTGTTCGGCCTGCTGTTGGCGTTTCCATTAGGACTAGAGTTTTCAGCTGGCTACTTCAACTTCCGCCGCGATCTTGCTGAACCACAAGACTACCGCTTCTACTCCGTCCTTTTCCAAGTTGCCTACGTCTGGCTAATGACTTTCGGCAGCATCGGCTTATTCCGACACTGCTTTAGCAAACAAAGCAAACGAATGCGATATGTTTCCGACTCATCTTACTGGTTGTACCTGGCTCACGTTCCGCTCCTCATGACACTTCAGTACTTCCTTGCTGAATTACCGATCCCGGCATTACTCAAACTCACTGGCACCGTATTTATTTGCACCGCAATCCTATTGCTGAGTTATGAATATTGCATACGATACACATTCGTCGGCACTCTCCTCAACGGAGCCAAGTCCCGCCCTCCGGTTGCAGTCGCTGCAGTCGACCTATCTGGCTACAAAGCAAGCCAGTCTGACAACGAAAACGAGTCAGCTGGCACCACTGAAGTTACTCAACGGGATTAACCTACCTGCGGTAAACTTCCACACGAGGTTCAAATACAACGTCGTCATCCAGTGGAAACATGGGGCGTTCGCATACACTATGCCCTAAACTCTTAAGATTGGCACTGGTTGCTCCTGGCGCGTCGACATCCAGATAGAGTGACGCCCAATCTTTGTACATATGCGGTTCGCAATGCGGTGATTTCATCACGACTGCATCAAATCGAGACGGGTCCTGACCGTGTGCCCTGTAAAATGAGCGATCGAACAAATGAACCGCTCGAGTACTGACGACGACCGTATAACTCTTCACTTCCAACACGACCGTTGGACCGGCATGCCACAACAGGTTAAAGGTCTCGCTACGGAAGTCACCATCGGAGATCATTCTTACCCGAGCTTTAACTTTTAAGGGAGTATACCGTGCTGGATCAATCGTTCCACCCAGCGTCAATTCCACTTCGTTCCCTACGCCTGCTTCTCGAGCTGCCAACACAGCGGGTTCATCTACAATCGGAGTCAACAATCTTCCCCGATAATCTGCATTATAGAGAGCTGCCAAAATTGCATTCGAATCTCCTGATGCCCCACTACTGGTTGCATCAGCAGCATCAACAAGTACGACCGTTCCCTCCTCATTTGCTTTTGTCTGCTCCACCGCTTCGTTTAGAGAAGTAAGAGGCACCTGCATTCGTTCTCGGTGCACCCAAAACAACTCGGCCATCTCAGTAGCATATTGCTCTGCCAACTCCTGGTTCCCATCAAGTACGACCAAGCTGTTGGTACATAGCTCCGGAACATCCGTGAATGGATTGCCAATAAACATCCCGGCCGAGAGACCCTCACCGCTTTCTTCAATCTTCTGAGCTAGTCGAATACATTCACCGTAGATACCCGAGTCCGTGATTAGTTCGTCGCCTCGCACCAAGGCTGGCACTTTGACCTTCGCCATAACCGGCCGCAGATCCTCTTTCAGCATTCGCAACAACAATCTCGCCGATCGCTCTCCGGTCTCTTTTTGGTCAACATGTGGATAAGTGTGATAAACGACAATCGCGTCGCTGTGCTCCAACATCCGATCGGTCATGATGCCATGAAGATCCATTGACGTCACAATGGGGATGTCCTCACCAAGAATCTCGCGTGCTTTCTCAAGAACAAACCCTTCCGGATCCATTTCACTGACCGATGCCATGGCACCATGCATGCAGAAGTATGCTCCATCCACTCCTCGGTCACGCAATCCTTCCAGGGATTCAACGAGTTCCACAGAGAGCCGACCCCACGCTTCTGCACTAAACGGACCTCCGGAGGTAATCGAAACCGCACTCATCGTCGGAATCAACTGAACGTCGTCTTCCTCGGAAAAGACTCCTAACGCGCCGCCAATTTCATTAAGCGTTCCACGGGATGCTGACAACCAGTCTTCACCGTGGCTCGTGACAAAGTCTTCGTACTGGGTTTCAGCAGGATTAAATGATGATATCTCCTGCATCAATTGAAAAATTGCGATCTGTGGCATGCGGTTTATCTTCCTGTTAGCTGGTAACTAATCTCACGAAACGTCTACATTCCCCGCTCCACTGATCGACATTCACCCTTCGATCTGTGGCTTTTGCCCTAAGTCCAACACCTGACTTGGAATTCCCGAGACTAAGCGGAGTTCACCAATATTGAACATTGTATTCATAATGGTCGAGATAAGGTGGCTGGGATCAAGCGGGTTATCCGCCGGCTCACCTCCCATTTTGTCCGACGAACCGATCGCCCTTCCTTGCTCGAATCCAGCACCGTAGAGAAGCAACGGAGCAAGTTTCGCCCAATGATCGCGACCTCCGTTTTTATTGATCCGAGGCGTCCGGCCCATTTCTCCGCAACACACGAGCAGAATGTCGCCTTGCAAGCCTCTCGATTCAACGTCCTCGATGAACGCTGAAATAGCGTGATCAAACGACCAACCTATAGCATTCATTCCGTCGATCATGTTCAGGTTATTGCCATCGGCGTGCATATCCCAAACGCCGGCGTAACTCGCATGAATGGTAACAAAGCCACAGCCTGCTTCGCATAACCGCCGCGCGAGACATAACAATTTCCCCACAGAGCCTGCATTAGCATCGTACAAACCTTGCTTGCCCCGATTCACTTTATCCCACGCTCCCCGCGTAGCATATTGAGATGTATCGTACTTAGCCAGCACCTGAGGATCCTCCAGCGTTAGATCCAGTGCTCGCGACACTCCGCCGCCTAGCAGAATTTCATACGCCTGCCTCTGAATTTCATCTAAGGCTGCAAATTGACCTTCGGAATCGGC
>Ga0066378_10000344_pt1 | contig 19840 bp, 15 predicted proteins | sample Knorr_S23_td_DCM_FD_70947 | JGI IMG/M metagenome (GOLD analysis project Ga0066378, IMG submission 70947) | Marine microbial communities from Southern Atlantic Ocean transect - Knorr_S23_td_DCM_ad_71m_LV_A | ecosystem: Environmental > Aquatic > Marine > Oceanic | place: Southern Atlantic ocean...
GATGACCTTAACTTGGATGACGGTGATGCAGTTACAGTTCATGCGATTATTGAGCACAGCCCTGCTCCTTACGTAATGAATTTCGACGTTGATTCAAATTACACATTATCAGTTGCAGAAGAATCAATTATTGATGAAAAAGGAGGTCTTAGGACAGTCACCTTTGAGGTTTCAGATTCATATGGTGTTGCAGTTCCAGGTGACTTTGGAGCTACTATTGATGTTAATAAAACCAGCTCATTTACAATATCTACCTCATCTGGTATGAATATGGCACCTGGTGAAAATATAATTACATTTACTATCGAAAATGAGGGCAATTTTGAAGATACATTTACTATATCATCAACTAGTTTGAATGGTTGGTTTAGTGATGTTGATCCTGTAACTGTCGCTTTCGAAGGTACTTCCGATTTTGATGTAACTGTTACAGTTCCTCATGTTGCAGCAGGAATTATGGATACTTGGAGTGTGAGTGTAGTAGCAGCAAACGATGATACAGTTGATGATTCTGTCTCCGGTACTGTCGTAGTAGATACGGTAACAGGCCACACCCTAACAGGTGACACAGATTTATCTGGAAACCCAGGCGATACAGTAACATATCACTTTACAATTCTAAACACAGGTAATGCTCAAGAGAAAATGGACTACACTGTCTCCTCAAGTTGGGCAGTTAGTACATCAGGTGGTAGCACAACATTAAGCATGGGTGCCTCTGATACTATATCAGTAATACAGACAATCCCAGCAAATGCAGCTGCAGGAGCATCTGCATCAGTGACCTTCAATGTAGTTAACGGAGATGGTTCTTCAGCAGCAGTCACAACAACTGCAAATCAGGAATATGGAGTTACAGTTTCAGTTGGAACTTTAACTGGGTTAAAACCTGGTGAATCAGGTGACTTATCGTTCACAGTTACAAACACAGGTAATGGACTGGACACTTTTACAATTGGGCATAGTGGTGTTTGGGCTTCAGCCAAATCAGATAATTCGGTTACCTTAGCCTCAGGATCTAGTGCTACAGTGACCGTTACAGTTGACATTCCTTCAAACTCAGCCAGTTCAGAGTCATCAGCAATTACTCTGTCTGCATCCAGCGTATCTTCATCTTCTGAATCATACAATGTGGTAGTTGCTTCAGGAACAAGAAGTTTGACAATTACAGGAGATAATAGTTACACTTTCAACAAAGGGACTGTTGGTACCGGAACAGCTACAATTCAGAATACAGGAGTTTCATCTACATTCATTGTAACATCTATGACAGATTCAGTGAGCTTCGCAACCTCAGAGTATACTATTGCAGCAGGGGCTTCGCAAGAAATTTCTTTCAGTATTATATCTTCAGCTAGTGGAAATCAAGCATTTACTGTATCCGACAATGTTGATTTCAGCTCAGCTACGCACACTTTTGCACTAACTGCTAGAATATTTAGTACAGACATGAGTTCATGGGGACTTGCAGAATGTAATAATTCTGGAGCTACATGTACCTATGATACAGATTCTTGGGATGGTTCAGCATATTCTAAAGCAGGAACATGGACCACCAGTTTGGAATTTGTAGATTCTAATGGTCAAACAGGAACACACACTTTTGATACAACTATTACAAATAATAACCCAACCGTTGCTATTCCATCATTAGATGATCCAGTACAGGGAACTGAACAATTCTTTTCATTTGTAATACCTTCAGATGCAGATGGAACAGTAACTCACTTTGTAATTGATTTCGGAGACGGTGAATCTCAAACATTCCAAGCTTCCGACTTTTCCGGAGAGACAGTTACAGCAACTCACACATATTCGAAATCAGGTAACTTCGATGTTGTAGCTACAGCTTATGACAATTCAGGAGGTAGTACTGCACAAACAGTAGCAATCTCCGTTAGCGATGAAATGGTAACATTAGAAGGAAGTTCTTATACTTACAATCTAGTTGCATTAATTGGATTTTTCTTGATAGGTGCAATCCTATCAGGTACAGCATTCAAATTGCAACAAGGTGAAATAGCAGGTGACGAAGAAATGAACGAAAGAGACCGACAAAGACTAGAGAGTGTAGAGCGCCGCATGGAAAGTTTATCAGAGCGTGAAGAACTTATGGAAGTCTCCGCTTATGATGCATCCCGTGCAGCGACAAAATTGGAAGAGCACATTGCTGCTTTCAATAGCATACTGGTAAAAGCCCAGGAGATAGCTGCAGAAGATAAGCTCAAAGAGCTTGAGGCTGCTGAGAAGGCTCGCCAGAAAGAAGAAGAGGAAATGCAACTCGATCTTGAAGATCCAGATATTGAAATGGTTGCTGAAAGATTCCATGAATCATTAGCACGATTAGTTGCAGCCCGTGATGACTTATCGAAGATTGAAAAGCATCTAGCACGTATTCTAAAGATGGAACGTGACGAGCAACTCGAAAAGCTAACAGAGATGACCGAATCCTATGAATCAACTAAACGTAAGATTGACGCTTTGGAATCATCTAAACAAGCTAGGGATGAAGCAGCAGTTGAAAATAATATCATGAACATGCTAAGTGCAGCTGCATCGGGAGGTTCTATGGCTGATGCTGATTTCGGAGACTTCGGAGATCTTGGTGGAGACGATGAGTATGAAGTTGAAATCTACGAAGACGAAGATGGTTCATTCTATTACATTGATCCAGACACAGGTGAAGAAGTTCCTTGTGACGAAGATGGTAATGCCTTATAGGCAAGATTTCTGAAAATAATTAGGTTCATTTGTCTTTCACCATTGATTGGTGGTGGCCTATACAGGATGAAATCAATTTTCAGTTTGGTTTTGTAAAGTCTAGGGAGGAGGTTTCGTCACGATTAATCTCAAGACTGTACAAGCCTGAAGGTAATTTATCCGACATATTGTTAAATCAAGAAGTAACAATTGTTGGAGCAGGGATTGATGATGATGAGGAAATTCCTTCCGGAGTCTTAATTGCAGCTGATGGTGCAGTTTCAGCATGTCTCGAAAGACAGCTGATACCAGACATAGTTGTTACAGACTTAGATGGTAATTTATTAGATATTATATTTGCAAATGAGTCAGGTTCTAAAATCGTGTTACATGGTCATGGCGATAATTTGTCTAAACTTTTTGAATTTTATACTAGAATTAAAGTAATCAGTTTAACGACGACTTATCCTTCTGACATGAGTAATTGTTGGGGAGGCTTTACAGACGGAGATAGGGCACTTATGATGTCTCTTAGCCAGGGAGTCTCATTAGTTAATCTAGTAGGATTTAATTTCAGCAAGGTAGGTAAATATACTGGAAAATATAGTCCTAAAAAGCTTCAAAAATTAGATTGGGCACGTCTAATAGTTGAGAAATGCCAGGAGCAAACAGGTAAAGTCAAAATTTATTAGTCTCCAATAAGTCTAATGAATGCATCTTCTAAGTTATTAACACCAGTACTTGCCTGAATCTCAGGGATAGTCCCAACAGCTAGAAGTTGTCCTTTATCTATTATAGCGACCTTAGTACACAAATTTTCAGCCATTTCAATTATGTGTGTTGATAATAGAACAGTTTTTCCATTAGATGCAAGATTTTTTATCCAATCCTTGAGTAATTTTGTGTATCTTGGATCCAGTCCGCTTGCAGGTTCATCTAGTAATACCATTTCAGGATCATGAATTAGTGTCATAGCTATAGCTATTTTTTGTCTCATACCTTTAGAATAAGTTCCAACTTCGTGGTATATTTGTTCCCCCAATCCTAAGGTTTTAGCATAGTATGTAACACGCTGCTTTATCATATCGCTAGATAACTTTCGTAATTTACCTATTAGTTCGAGGCATTCAGCTCCAGTTAATTTATCATACAGCAGTGGGTTTTCAGGAAGATAACCCATTATAGACTTTGCCTTCAATGGTGTTCTTTGTAAATCAATGCCTCCTATTGTCACTGCTCCTTTGCTAGGCTTGAGCAATCCACATAGCATTTTTATTGTTGTAGATTTTCCTGCCCCATTGGTTCCTAGTAAACCGAAAACTTCACCTTTGTCAACGTTAAACGTAATATTTTTAGCTGCAGGTTTACCACTGTAGTATTTTGTTAATCCTGCAACTCTAATCATTAATTTATAGAAAGAGACCTTGACTTAAGAATTAAGGTCCGAGATATCTAATTATATCTGTCTCATTATACCTCAATACTATAGCATGACTATTTTAGGTAAAGAAAAAAGAGCCCATGAGTTTCAGAAGATTTGGGATGAGCTAAAATTATCTGATTTTCCTATTGTTGTCGAAGGGAAAAGAGATACCCAGGCTCTAAGAGATTTAGGAATCGTCAGACATGTAATAGAACTTAATGACGGCACCTCAGTGTTATCAACTGTTGAGCGCATTTTTCAAAATTCAGGCAGTTCATCAGAATTTATCATACTAACAGATTGGGATAAAGCGGGCGATAAGCTTGCCAAACAGCTTATTTCATATGGAGAATCGTGTGATCTGATTCCTAATGACCGAATAAGAAAATCATTAGCAAATGTTACAGCTAAAGAAATTTCTTGTGTTGAAGAATTGCCTACTTTTGCACTAGGGATTGGCCACAAGGACCATTCTCTTTAATACCACATAGTTCTGCACTGTTATGCGTGCAGCTTCCAAAGACAAATCAGATTATCTGACAGACAATTTTTTTTCAATGCTAGAAGAAATTAGGAAAAATAGTGGAGAAACAGGTACCAAGGGTCTTTCTAATTCTGAAATTTCTAATTTCCTTTCTATGGATGATAGTCTCAAAGAAGCAATTATTCAAGCACATGAATATCATTTAGAGCTAAGAGAATCTTTGGGTATTGAAATTTTAATGAAGAGTGAAAAAGATCTTATAAATTTTCTTCAAGAAGGCTTTGTTAATTTTTATGCCCCAGCCACTGTTAACCCATACGTTGCCATAAGTGCACAAGGTCCTTGGATAATAACTTCACATGGGGCAGTTATACATGATAACGGTGGCTATGGAATGTTGGGCTCGGGCCACGGTCCAAAAGATATTGTATGTTCGATGTCTAAGAATTGGGTTATGGCAAACGTGATGACTGCTTCGTTTTCACAACAACGCTTTGTTAAAGCATTGAACAAAGAATTAGGCCACACCAGAGGAAATTGCCCATTTGATAGGTATATTTGCGTTAATAGCGGTTCAGAATCGGTTTCAGTTAGTCTCAGAATCGCTGATGTTAATTCTTTCAACCTCACTTCCCCAGGCGCAAAGCACGAAGGAAAAGAGATAAAGTTGTTAGCAGTTGAGCATGGTTTTCACGGCAGAACTGATAGACCAGCCCAATTATCACATTCGTGTAAAGATGGATACGATAAACATCTAGCTTCTTTCAGAGATAGAGACAATCTGTTCCTAGTCCCTTCTAATGATGTAAAATCTTTGAGGAAAGTATTTGATTATGCTAACAATAACAATATTTTTATTGAACTGATGGCTATCGAGCCAGTTCAAGGGGAGGGAAATCCCGGTCAATGTATCACTCGTGAATTTTATGATGAGGCTAGAAAATTGACAAAGGAACATGGTTCTTTGTTATTAATTGATTCAATTCAAGCAGGTTTTAGAGGACAAGGTTGTCTTTCTGTAATTGACTACGAAGGATTCGAAGACTGTGAAGCTCCGGATCTGGAAACATGGTCTAAGGCTCTAAATGCCGGTCAATATCCTCTGTCCGTACTGGGAATGAATTCTAAGGCTTCTGAACTCTATGTCAATGGAATATACGGTAATACAATGACAACTAATCCTAGAGCCCTAGAAACTGCAATTAGTGTATTGGAAAGTTTTACTCCAGAATTGCGGACTAACATTAGGGAAAGAGGAAAAGAATTCGTCTCTAAATTGAATAGTTTAATGTCCGAATTTCCAGAAGAAATTTTGAAAGTGCAAGGAACTGGTTTGCTATGTAGTGCTGAACTTCGTCCAGAAATTCCTGTAGTAGGCTTTGACGGAATCGAGCCTTGGTGCAGGAGAAGAGGTCTTGGCGTTATCCACGGGGGAACTAACGCTCTGAGATTTACATCTCACTTCGCCATTACTTCAGAGGAGATTGATTTGATAGTTTCGATTGTTAGAGAAGGAATTATAGATTTTAGAAAATCATTGAGTTAATTACAATTCAATGTTCAATTTACTTTCAACTTCACCAATGATACGTTCAGATTTCAAAATATCTACCATTTTGTTGTGATCATTGTAGAGCGGCCTGTCTTCATCTAAATAATTGATGTTTTCCCTTATTATTTTATGAGCTATGGAAGTTCCCACTCCCATACTCTTTTTTCTCATGTCCAATGCTTGAGCTGCGGCCATCATCTCAATTGCCAGAACTCCGTAGCAATTATCCAGAATTTGTTTTGTTTTTTGGGAAGTAGTTAGTCCCATTGAAACAAAATCTTCTTGATCTGCAGCAGCAGGGATGGATTGGTTAGCTGCAGGATGAGAGAGTATTCTTGTTTCAGCTATCAGAGCATCTGCAGTGTACTGCGATAGCATCATTCCTGAATGCAACCCAGGTTTTTCGGCTAAAAAGGGAGGTAATCCTACTGAAAGAGCAGGGTTAGTGAGGCGATTCATCCGCCTTTCAGATAAAACTGCAACCATACTCAATCCTGTTCCGACCATTTCCATTGGAAGCGCTATCGGCGTTCCTTGGAAATTAGCCCCAGTTAAAACATCTTTTTCTTCAGTTAAAAAAATAGGATTATCCCCAACCCCATTAAGTTCAATTTCTACTTGGCTAGCGGCATAATCGATAGAGTCCCGCAAAGTTCCAGCTACTTGAGGAGTAGATCTCATTGAATATGCATCCTGTACTTTTTTACCTCCGCTAAATAGTATTTCAGATTCTTCAGTTAGCTTGTTTAGATTATTAGCTACAATCTGCGAACCTGTGTATCCTCTCAGCTGGTGAATTCTCTTATCGTAAGGTTTCATGTTCGCCATTAGCGCTTCTAATGTCATAGCAGCTGCAATGTCATGTAATTTCATCCATTTTTTAGCATCGTACAATATTATTGCAGCTAAAGCTGTCAAAACATTACTTCCATTAATTAGAGCTAGTCCGTCACGAGCTTCAAGTTCAAGAGGTTTTAATCCAATTTTCTTCAATGCCTCTTTTGAATTAACTATTTTCCCATTATCAAACATTTCACCTTCTCCCATTAATGCCAGCGCAATTTGTGACATAGGAGATAAATCACCGCAAGCTCCAACTGAACCCTTTTCGCAAACCACTGGAGTTAAATCATGGTTTAGGGCTTGGATAAGATATTCTGTAATTTCTTTTCTCCCACCAGAATAGCCTTTGGAATGAACATTAATTCTTCCACACATTGCTCCTCTTACTATTTCGATATCCATTGGATCTCCAATTCCCGCGGCATGAGAATAAATTAGTAACTTTTGAAATTCTTTTGTTTGATTTGGGTCAAGTGTAACCTCGGAGAATTCTCCTATTCCGGTAGTGATTCCGTACATTATTTCATGATTACTTATTTTCTCTTCAAGCATTTTTCTACAAGAATTAATTTTATTCCATGATTTTTCGGAAACAGAAATTTCAGTTTTTTTTCTAGCCACTTCAACTACTTTATCTATTGTCAAGCTTTTTCCATTAATCACAACGGGCATGGTAGATGAGATATTAGTACTTAAATAAAATTCACTGTCCCTTTACTTTTTTTATAACCTGTTTATGCTCTAGCGTGACAGATAGCATAAAATCACAAGTTGACACACTAAAATCCGATGCAAATTCTTACAAGAAATTGGGTGATTACGCTAAAGCTGAAAATTGTATTTTAAAGGGTCTAGAGTTGAAAGCTAATGATAATGTTCTTAAACACGAACTAGCGAAAATATTTTTTAAAAGAGAAAAATATGCAGGTTCACTCGAGCTATTGCTTGATCTATCAAATAAAATAAAAAAGCGCCAAATCCTTTTCAAGGATATTGCGATGTGTTATTATAAAATGAATAAATTGGAAAAGGCTTTAGGAGCCGTACAAATTTCTCTGTCTGAGAATCCAAATAATTTATCTTCACTCTTTGTTAGAGGGCTGATATATAGAGAGCAAGGCAATTTTTCAGAATCAATCTCTTCTTTCAAGAGGTTATTAGAGTTAGACACTAACAATAGAGATGCACTTTATCAGCTGGGTAAAATATATCACCAAAAAGGTAGATATCGTGAGGCTTTAGAGTCCTTTGATAAAGTTTTAGAATTCCGTCCACGTGATAATGAAGTATTGAAGGCTAAAGGAATATCTCATGATGAATTAAACGAATACAAGGAGGCTTCCGAAGCTTTGAAGAAAAGCATTAATGTTGATGATGAAATAGTTTTCAACGATAGAGGCGTTGCTCTTAGTAGATTAGGTTATAATCACAAAGCTATTGATAGTTATCGTAGAGCATTAGCTTCTAATCCTAAGTATTCGGTTTGTTGGTTTAACCTAGGCAAAGCTCTTTTCAGAGTAGGTGATCTTAAAGACGCTCTTGTAGCTTTTCAGACATCTACTGAGATAAATCCCAACAATAGAAGCGCATGGAACAACAGAGGAGTAACCTTACGTCAATTAAATAGGTTAGAGGAGTCTTTGGATTGTTATGAAAGAGCGTTAGCACTCAAAAAAGAGTACGCTTGGGCTTGGCATAACAAGGGATATGCATTGGAGTTACTTGATAGGCCTCGCGAAGCACTTGAAAGTTACAGAACTGCATTAGAGTATAAGCCAGATTCAAGTGAGCACGGAGGTGCTGAGTGGGAAAAATTAAAGAAAGATACGGAAGATGCCATTTCTAGGTTGAAGAAAGTTATTGGTGAATAATGGACGTTATAGATCTCATTGAAGAAGGTGAAAAATTATATGAAATAGGAGACTCTAAATCTGCCAGATTAAAATTTTTAAAAGCTTCTTCATTGGCACCTGAGGACCCTCAAATTTATAACCGATTAGGTATGCTTGAAATGTCAAGAAATTCACCTGATGAGGCTAGACTTTTTTATGAAAAAGCTTGCAAGTTAGCTCCAGAAGTGGCTAGATATCACATGCGATTAGGTGATTCATTGCAAAGGTTGTCAAGATATGAAGATGCTATTGGTTCCTATGCCAAATCGCTAGAACTAGAGCCCAGAAATGCTCCAGCTTGGAACAACAGAGGATTTGCAAATTTTAACATTAATCGCTGGAATGAAGCACTGAGATGCTACGATGAATCTATGAAATCAGATCCAGCTTACGCCGTAGCTTGGTATAACTATGGCTATACTCTTCAGCTTTCAGGAAGATTAAATGATTCGAAGGATTATTACCAGAGAGCAGTAGATTTAGACCCTAGCGATAAAATTGCGTGGAATAATTTAGCTAACGTACATTATAATCAAGGGTTATATGAGAGAAGTATTGAGTTATACAAAAAGTCCTTAGAGTTAGATGAAGAATATGTAATTGCAATCAATAATATTGGCAATGCTCTAGATCACTTACATAGATATGAGGAATCAATATATTATCACGAAAAAGCTATAGATCTAGATTCTACATTTCACTATGCTTGGATGGCAAAGGGAAGAGCACTCACACGCCTTGGCCGCCCAGAGGAAGGCCTTGAATTTATTGAAACTTCGATTGAATTAGATTCTGAAGATCCAGATTATCACGAAGCCTTGGGTCGCTGTTTTCAAAGTTTAGGATTGTTTGACAAAGCTAGACAAATCATCAATTTGGGTTTATCTGTGGACGGCCAACACGTTCCCTGTTGGATTGCGCTTGGCGACATTAACATGCAGATAGGCAACACATTACAGGCTATGCAATGCTTTGATGAAGCTGTTAGAGCTCAAGACGTACTTTCAAGAAATAGAATGAGAGATTTAGATTGGATTGAAAAGGGCCGAATTTTGCAAGTTGCAGGGATAGTCCATGAAGGATTCAGACAATATTCTAACGCAATCTCAGTAGCCCCAGGTACAGGTAGGCCCTATTTTAGATACGCTCAAATTCTTATTGAATTTAATAAATTATCTGAAGCTAATGTTCTAATTAATAAGGGTTTAGAGATTGATCCAAAATCAATCACCGGTAAAATCTTATTGCTAAAAACTTTGACTGGCGATGAGATTATAAACAGAATAAGTGATTTTTCACAGTTTAAAAATAATCATTCTGAAGCTCAATTAATCATAGCCAAAAAAATTCTGCATAAAGACCCTCACCTTGCATTGGATTTTTTAGATAAAGAAAACCCAAGTCATTTAATGACGTTAAGTCAATGCTTTTCTGAAATATCCGACTTTCCAGCAGCCTTGTCACACGTAAATAAATTCATAGATTATAATCCACGCGATATCAAGGGATTCTTAGGAGGTGGATGGATCTCTATCGAAATGAAAGCTTATGATGAGGCAGCTAACTTTTTTGACATGGCCCTAGGAGTCAACCCGATGTCTCCTGAAGCTATTTATGGTAAAGGTTTGGTTTTAAAAGAAAAGGGAGGGTCATATAAATCATACCAAAACATTCTAACAAAGATTGATAAAGATTTAGTTATTTAGACAGAATTTTTCTGAATACGCTTTCTATATCTTTAGATACTTTTTCCCATGAAAAAAGCTTTTCGACTCTTTCTCTTCCTCTTAACCCCATCTCGCGCGCCATTTCTGGAGCATTCCATATTTTTTCAAGAGCCTCAGCAATTGCACCAGGATCTAAGGGATCAACAATATACCCTTCTTTTTCAGATATTACATCTCTTACGCCAGGTATGTCGCTTAAAATAAGAGGTTTAGCGGTAGCCATTCCTTCAAGACCTACAATTCCAAATGCTTCTAATCTAGATGTAGACGGTAAGACAACAACGTCGGTTGCTGAATAATAAGAAGGTAACCAATAATCGTCAACAGGTCCAACAAATATTACACGGTCATTTAGATCTAATTTTTTGACAAGATTAACTAGCCAATTTTTGTAAGGCCCGTCGCCTATAATCAACAATTTACCTCTTTGTGTGTACGTTAAGCTTCTAATTAAAATACCAATTCCCTTATGAGGTACTAATCTCCCTACAAATAGAGCTAATGGTTCATCGTCTAATACATATTTATCACGAATTATTTTTCCGTCAATATCAGGATTAAATCTATTTACATCAACCGCGTTTGGGATTACAGTTACGTCTATATCCCAAAGTGTTCGTGAGGTAGTTGCATAGCTTTCAGTTGTTGAAATAACACAATCAGCTTCTTTTAATGGATAATTACCTAAAAAATTTTGATAAAAACTTACAGCAGTATTTCCCAATACACCTTTCAATTCTAAATCACAGTGATGAGTTACGACGAAAGGTTTTCCGGCTTCCTTAGCACCTTTAGCAGCAAATCTTTCAGTAAATGGAGGAGGCGAATGAACATGCACTATGTCTGCATGAGTCCTTCTAACAAATTGTCGTATAGAAGTTACTAGTGGAGTATTATACACATTAATCCATTGTGGCAATCTTGTAATTTTAATCCCATCGAGAATTTCAGTTTCAGGCATTCGACTGTACCTCGACGTTACAACCTCTACATCATGTCCCAGCTTTATCAAATTTTCAGAAAGGCCAAGTACGTGCGATTCTACACCACCAAAGTGTGGAAAAAAATACGGAGTTACTTGAAGAATATGCATTATATAATCAAACTTTTACTCTCAAAGGTTCCTGAAACTAATGCATTTGGTCCAATTTTCACATCGCTACCTATTATTGTACCCGAATTAATTGATGAGTTTATTCCAGTAGATACATTGTCTCCCATGATTACACCTAATTTTCTCCTTGAAGTATCAATACGTTCCCCTCTGTGAGTAACAATAATATCTTTTTTGTCTAACCTTAAATTCGCAATTTTAGTACCTGAACCTAAGTTACATTCTTTTCCTAAAATTGAATCGCCCACATAGTTATGATGTGGTGCTTTAGCTCCTTTGAACAATATAGAGTTTTTAATTTCTGATGCAGCACCCACTTTATTTTCGCCACATAATACAGTTCCTTTTCTGATATAGGCGTTAGGTCCGATAGTACAATTTTCTCCTATCCAAGCAGGCCCTTCTATGTATGTTCCTGACTTTATTAAAGAATTTTTCCCTAGATGAATGGAGCCTTTAATTTCAACATTTTTCTCAATTTTACCAATAATGTTTTCTTCAATATATTGTGAACTAAACTCATTAGCAGTGAGTAAGTCCCATGGAGTTCCAATATCTTTCCAAAAGCCTGTGTACTCTACAGTATATACTTCATTTACCATTAGAGCGTCCGTCAACTCTATTTCGCCCCTTATTGATTTCTTAATACTCTTCAAAGAATCAAATATTTTCGCATTGAACAGATATATTCCAGCATTAATTGATGCGTTTCCCTTTATTCCTTTTTCAACTATTGATAACAGTTTCCCATTTTTACTCTTAACAGCTCCAAATTTTTCCCCATCATCTACGTTTGTAATCATCATAGCTATTTTACCATTATTTTTAGCTAGAAGTTTCAAATTTTCTTCGTTAATTAATGTATCTCCGTTTAAGCAAAAGAATTGTCCTTTAACATGGTTTTTAGCAAGTGACACTGCGTGACCAGTTCCTTTTTGTTCACTCTGTACTATATAGTTAATTTTTACACCATATTCTTTACCATCACCAAGTAAGTCAGAAATTTCTTTCATTCTATGACCTATTAAAATGTGAATTTTTTTAACACCAATATTCTTTAATGAAAAAATTTGCTGTTCTATAATGGATTTGCCACAAAGAGGTAACAAAGGCTTGGGGTTGTATTCAGTTAATGGCCACATTCTTGTTCCTTTTCCGGCAGCAAGAATTAAGGCTTCCTCAATCATAATATCTCCTTTACTTTTTCCACAAGCACTTTGTTGATATCTCCGCCGTCCATCTTCCCTCTAAATTTAGACATTACAGGACCCATTAAAGCACCAACAGCTCCCATGCCTCTTTCTTTTATGAATTCTTTCTTTTCTCTAACTAGACTTACGATAAAATCTTCGAGTTCAACCTCTACGTTGTCATCATTTACTTGTATTTCCTCATTCCTGCTTGATTGAACAAGAGCTTTTGAAATACCTTCTTTTACAATTACGCCTTTTTGGAATAGAATCAAAACTTTTTCGAGGTCGCTGTTACTAATAGTCTCACCTTCATCTTTTAGTTGCGGTAAGGTATGCAATAAGATCCGCGATAATAATTTTGGCAAGTCAAACTTCTTGTTTAAAATATTGAACTGTTCGTCTAAATCATTGTTGACGAGTTGTTTTGATTCTTCTTCGTTTAAAGGCAAATCTTTCTCTCTTTCATCTAATGTTTTAGGTTTTCTAACCTTCAAATTCGTAAGTTTGAAAGGAGCAATATCTGTTTCTGGGTACATCCTTGATGCCCCAGGCATTGGTCTCAGATACCTTGTAAGATTTTCAGGAGTTACCTTCCTGACTTCTTTAGGCACTCCTTTAGTATTTATTCTTTCGACAACGATTTCCATGGCCTTTTCAGTAATTTTTTCTTTACCAAAAATCAAGATAAATGCATCATTGTCATTGCACCCCAAACTTAGCCTGATATTTTTTGTTTCTTCATTGTCGATTCCATACGCAGGCAGTTCATCGCTGTGCATTATTCCTTTAAGTCCTGCTCTTTTTGCATAATCAGCTAATTCTCTACCCATTCTTACATGCCCTTTTGGAGAATTTTTATTTCCAAGTATTCCATTCCAATTTTCAATTTTCAAGGCTAATGAGAATTCTCTTTTTTTCTTAAAGCAATTATCCACGCTAATTGGTTGACCAACTTTACCTTTTTTCATTTCATTTAGGCTAAATTGCCTTTTCATTTCATTCTCTACTACCTTTGGCATTGAAGCTAGGTCTTGAAATCCTTTTAATTCGACCCTTTGACCATTATTTATAGAAACATTTACATCTTGTCTAATTGTACCTAATCCTCTCTTAACATTACACGCTCTGAGTAATCTTCCTATCGCCTTAGCTGCCTTTTGAACATCCTGACTATTATCTAATTGAGGTTTTGTTGTAATCTCTAATAGAGGAACTCCTAGCCTATCTAGTAAATACTCGTGCTCTTCTTCCCCATGTCTACAAGAATCCTCCTCAAGACACAATTGATCCAATTCTAGAATTTTGTCGTCATATTCGATTCTCCCTCCGGTTGCAATTAATCCGGTCCTTTGGAATCCACTAGTGTTAGAACCATCAACAACAACCTTTCTCATAAAATGTATTTCTTCCACAATTTTTGCATCTACCAGTTGAGCAAATTGTAACGCTACTTTGACAGCCTCTGTATTAGGACCTCTAGGAGGTTCCTCATCAGTATAAACTAAACAATTGCAACTTTTATTATAATATGTAAAAAGTTTAATTTGTTCAGTTTTAGCAGCTATATCTACATCTCCTAGTTCACTTGATGTGGCGTGGAGCTTTCTTTTGAATTGGTAATCCTTTCCATTTTCGTTAAGGCTACAATTGCAAAAAAGTTTTCCACTGTTAAGTTGCTGATGAATTTCTAAACCTGCCTTCAGCGTCACCTTGTCAACTCAAATCTCTACTTTTTAAAATGACCGGTGAAATTTTTCTTTATTTTTGGCAGGAGCACTAAAGCTGCAATACCTAGTACAGGTCCAATTATTAAAAATCCCATTGCCATTATCGAAAAGAAAGCTCCGATTTGTGCATTCTTATATGATTGCAAAGTGTATGTTACCCATGCACCCCATACCCCTATCAACGAAAATAAGATGATTAAGGTAGGGCACCAATTAAGCATTTTTAGATAGGTGTTTTCATCAAGAGTTATATTTCCCTCTCCCATTTCCAGCTCAAACTTAAAACTATTAATGCCTTCAAGTCCCGAGCTATAATCAACTAAACTGATCTCAGAATCTTGGGGTGGAATATATACATTCATTGCCGATGATTTATGTTCTTCAGCGCTAACTTTAATATTATATTTTCCAGGTTTCAAGAATATATTGTACGTTCCATTTCCTGAATAAGTTTGATTAATTTCTTGGTTATCAACTAAAATTACTGCATTGTCAATGTAGCTTGTATCATTCTTTACTATCAAAAAGATTTTTATATCTTCAGAGTCACTGAATTGTTCAGGTGCAAAGTAAAGTGAACCACCTGTGACTAAACCCATTACAGATGCAGTCAAAATCAAAAATGTAACTACCTTCACCCAAAAATGGCTTTTTTGTGTTACCTTATTTTCATCGGCAAAGTCGTATTTTTTATAATCAGCAGGCACTTTTTTGCCTAATTCACTCTTTTTTTTTATTTTTGACTTTGTGCCTATTAAGGCATTATTCTCTACTGTTAATTCAGATATAGCTTTACAGTCTATGCATTTTTTTTCAAAAATACCCTGACTTTCTCCCATTAAGGTTATTTTATTTTTTTTATTACAATTTGGACAAACAAATTCTACATTAGGCATATTTATGCGATTTCAGGGCTGTTAGACTTAGGTTTAAGATTCGTATTTCCACCCATTTTAACTTGAGGTACTTCTATCTTAAAAGGTGGAGGTAGACCTAGTTTCCTAGCTACATTTAGGACTTCAAATGATCCTTCTCCCAAAACTCGATTGTACAGCTCTCCGGTCATTTTATCAGGCAATTTATGTTCCTTATCCCATTTTGCTTGTGAGGCTTTTATTATTTTATTGTTTTCATCTGAGTAAATTACCTCACAGTCCAGTTGCACCATTCCCAGAAGTCCATATGATACAGAATATCTTATTTCTACATTTAACTGGTTATCACTCTTAATTCTTGATGACAAAATAGTTGTACTATGGTTAATCTGTAATTCTTTTTGTCTTGCAGCTTTACGGTGGCTTTTAGCTTCGATAGAAATTAGTCTAAACGCAGTTGTTGGCATAATATGCTTACGAATGCCCCTTATTGAGAGTATCCTTATTATCCCCTTTTATTAAAGTGTATTATGTTTAGGTGTGTTGTTTTTGTAATAATTTTATTACTAACATCAATGACAGGATGCACAGATTCAACACCAAACAGAACAATTGTTACTTTTCAAATTGATTCAGATGGAGAGGAATTTTGGGTATATTTGTACACTGTTCCTAGAACTAAGATGGGTAACTTTACTATCAGTTCAAGTACCGGAACTCCATTTCAAGTAAACGATACTGCATCAGCAGTATTCAGTCTTCAAAAAAACTTATCTTTTGATAATTTAGCCAAAGATTCTGATAATTTCGTATATTTTACATTTAGGGCAGATTTGTCCGAAGTATTCTGGGAGCTCAACTGTAAACTTAGAATTAGTGATGACTCTACGAATGATGAAGTAGTACTAGACGCAATTATTCTTGATGGAGATGACGAAGAGGAAAAAGAATGGAAACTCCCTTATAGTACTCCTTTAAATTATAAAAAATGAGCATTACCCAAACACCACTTGCTTACCAAGCAACAGTTGGAATTGTAGTTGCATTTTTACTCTACCTTGTATTGTTCCTAACCGGCTACATACAATTTGACGTAAGTTCACTTCTAACATTTTATGCATTTTCAGTTTATACAGTTTCTCTCGCTGCAGTTTTGGGCGGAGTCCTTCTCGGAATGTTCATAGCCACTAGAACTCTCTCTACTCAGGGATTTACACCTTTTGAAGTATCCATGCTCAGGCTTAAAGATGATATTAATAGCCTTCAAAAAGATATTAGAAATATTACAAAACTAATTGAAAACTCTAACGAAGAAGATAATAAGTAATTATATAAACTTTCTACTTTAATGATTTCTATGAAGAAGGGTTTGAACACTTTTTTTGTTTCGTTAATTGCCATTATTTTGGCAATGCCTCTTGCTGGAGTGACAAGTAGTTTTACTTTTAGTGAATCTCAGTTTTCATTAAACGAAAATCTAGATACTTCACGTTCCAGTTATGCAGTTGACATAGACTTTACGGGAGAAAACACTGGTTTTGAATCACTAACGCGTAATGAACTTGTAATTTTCACGTTTGTAGTTAGAAATATAGGAACTATGGACGATACCTATGATTTGGAAATTAGCTGGCAAGAAGATGGAGCTGGTTGGTCTGGAGAATCAGAACTTGAAAATGTCTCGGTGGAGTCTCAAGGGCAAGAAAATGTTAACTTTAGTTTTCAAGCACCAGTACAAAATGTTTACGATAATTCGCAAATGACATATACAATGGCAGTAACATCTCAAAATGGTTCAGCCAGTGATACAATTGATCAAGTAATAGATATTGATATGACTTACGCTATAGATGTTGAACTGAAGCAAGGTGATTCTCAGGAAGCTAAACGAGGAGATTCAGCATCATATGTTGTAACTTTGACCAACACTGGTGACAACGCAGATACATTTGCAATTGAGTTAGGAGATATGCCTAAAGATTGGTCCGCATCTACAAGTATTTCATCAGTCTATTTGGAGCCAGGTTCGGCTCAGAACTTTGCTATGGACGTAAGTGTTCCCAATACTGCAGCTACGGGTGAATATGCATTAATTCAGGTTATTGGCCGAGTCCAAGCTGAAGATTATGAATACATTTATGGATATGGAATTACCAATACAACAGTTGAAGACGGTCGAATCTATGACGTAGATATCAGCGCAGACTCTGAGTCTAAACAAATTATTCCAGGAGGAATGATGATGTATGATTTATCAGTTACTAACGAAGGCGACGAAAGCGATTCTTTTGCTCTAGAGTTTGTTGATCAAGGAAGTGAAGGTTGGGTTTCGAACTTAAGTCAATTTGATATAGACAATTTGGGGCCAGGTGAAGATTACAATTTAGTTTTGAGTGTTTTTTCCCCTGACAATGCTCAAGAAGCGGATTGGTCAGTAACTAGCATTCATATTTATTCCAAAAATAGGGAGCAATTTGGAGATAACTTAGAAGTTAACACTTCGGTTCGATTGCCAGTTCGTGATGTATTTTTATCAACATCGGAAGATACTCTAAGTGGAAATCCCGGTTCAATTTTAACCTACACAGTCTCAGTTACTAATTCAGGTTCAGATCCTGATGACATAAATTTAGGTTACGAAGTTTGTGAATCTTGTAACGCATGGATTGTATCATTGAGTAAGTATACTATTGAAGATCTCGGTGACGGAGACTCAGAAGATATCCAAGTATACGTTGAAGTTCCATCGTCAGCAAGATCAACAGATGAAGCAGTTATCACAATTAATGCAGAATCTCACGATGATGCGACAGCTTTTGCAGATTTAGAAATCACCTCAAAAGTTAACATTGTCTATAATCAGTACGTAACATCCACTATGGTCCCAATAATGTATCCTGGTGACGTAAATCAGTTTAATGTGACCATAATCAATAATGGAAACAGTGCTGAAAGTTACAAGTTTACAAAAGGGTCTAATGTGCCTGATAATTGGAATTTCGAAGATACTCTAGTTTTTGAGACTCAGGTTCTAGATCCTTATGGCGGAGCCGAATTATTTCACCTACCTTTTGAGATACCGCAAGATGAGAATCCAGGCTACTATAATTTCACAATTTATGTTAAATTAGCTTCAACAGGCACCAAAGTGGAGACACTTGAATTATCAGTTAAGGTGGAATATTATGCAGACTTCACAATTAGTATGGTTTCAGATCAATCAACAGGTGATCCTGGAGCTACACACGAATTTGCAGTAACAATTGTTAACAACGCAAATGCGGCTGAAGAGGTAAGTTTTGCATTTGAAGATATTCCTTCTGATTGGACTTATTGTATACTTTATAATGGGAATTGCTTAAACACGTTAAATATTGCGAAAGGGGGGTCTTCTTCTTTTACTCTTGAGGTAACTACTCCAGATTATGAGCCCGCAAACGTAGCTGGTTCGTATTTCACAATGATTGCTAAGTCTTCACTTAACAATAATTTTGAAGTACATTACGATTTCAAAATAATGACTAATCCAACTTATGTGTTTTCAGTAGAAACTCCCTCAGATACTAAAACAGGTTCTTCAGGAGATACAATTCCTTTCCAATTGACAGTTAAAAATTTGGGTAATGACGTAGATTACATTAATTTACCATCGCCAATTTTACCCAACGGATGGATAGGTACATATACAGAATCATCATTTACACTACAACCGCTAGAATCCAAAACAATCTACCTTAATGTCAAAGTTCCAGTAAATGTTTTTGGTGGTAATAATATCATTACTTCAAAAGTATCTTCTGATCAGTCAGGACAAACAGACTCAATAACTCTTACTGTTTTTGTTGAAGAGAAGGCAGATATAGATGTCGAATTAAAAACTACAGCAGGAGACGTGACTGCGGGTACTCCAGGCAATTTCAAAGTTTTAATTACAAATAATGGTAATACTGTTGAAACAGTATCATTGGCAATGGAAGGAAAGAGATCATCGTGGTTTTTTCTACCTAAAGTGAAAATTTACCTGGAACCAGGAAGTTATGAAGAGATAATGATTGAAGTCCGCCCACCAGTTACACAAGCTGCTTCAGATACGGCCGGAACTTTGAATGTTACATTGAGCAGCGACTCATCGAAATCAGTAAAGTTAAGTTTACCGTTCTCAGTTCTTAAATCAGATTTGATAGACGATACAGTTGTAGAAGAAGAAGAAGAAGAATCTCCTCTTCCATCACTCAGCTTAATAAGTTCAGTACTAATAGTTTCAATTCTCTCCTTTTTAAGAAAGAAGAAACTTTAGGAGTAAATTTAGT
>Ga0066378_10000345_pt1 | contig 19818 bp, 17 predicted proteins | sample Knorr_S23_td_DCM_FD_70947 | JGI IMG/M metagenome (GOLD analysis project Ga0066378, IMG submission 70947) | Marine microbial communities from Southern Atlantic Ocean transect - Knorr_S23_td_DCM_ad_71m_LV_A | ecosystem: Environmental > Aquatic > Marine > Oceanic | place: Southern Atlantic ocean...
AATACAATGCCACAATGGGCAGGATCTTGTTGGTATTATCTTAGATTTTTAGATCCAAATAATTTAGAAGAACCATGGTCAAATAAAAAAGAAGAGTATTGGATGCCTGTTGATTTATATATTGGTGGTCAGGAACATGCTGTGCTTCATTTGCTCTATGCTAGGTTTTGGCATAAAGTATTATATGATTTGGGATTGGTTTCAACTAAAGAACCTTTTAAGAAATTAATAAATCAGGGAATGATTCTTGGTGAAGATGGCCAAAAAATGAGTAAATCAAAGGGAAATGTAGTAAACCCAGATGATATAATTAGAAAATATGGAGCAGATTCATTAAGACTTTATTATATGTTTTTAGGACCACTTGAAAAAGCAAAACCATGGAGCGAAACTGGAATACAAGGAAGCCATCGTTTCATTAATAAAATTTGGACAACATTTATTGATGAAAATGGAGATATATCAAAAAAAATTAAAAATGATAAATTAAATGAAGATTTAAAAAGAAAATTACATCAAACTCTTCAAAAAGTTACAAATGATATTGAAGAGTTAAGATTTAATACTGCAATATCTCATATAATGGTTTTGCTAAATACAATTAGAGAAGAAGAATATTATCCATTAGAAATTGTAGAAAAATTAATTTTAATACTGAGTCCTTTTACTCCACATATTTGTGAAGAGATTTGGGAAAAATTAGGGAATAAGGACAATATATCTTATCATTCATGGCCAAAATTTGAATCTGAATTAACAATTGATGAGTTTGTCAAAATAGGTGTTCAAATAAATGGAAAAAGAAGGGGGGAAGTACAAATTAAAAGGAATTTGCCTGAAAAAGAAATCCTAACAATAATTTTAGATGATCAAAAATTAAAAAAATATTTTGATGGTTTACAAATTAAAAAAACCATTTTAATTAAGGATAGAGTAATTAATATTATTTTATAGATATTTTTACTATATTATGTTTAACGTAATGTTGACCAAGGAGATTAAATGAAAAAAATAGTTATTTGTGTAATTTTATTATCTTTTTTTATAAACGCTGAAAGATCATATATTACAAAGAAAGTGGCAAACAAATTAAGTATTGTCACTGAAAAAAAATCTAAATTTTATAAAGATAAACGATCTGCTAAATTTTTTAATGGAAAAAAATATTCAATAAATGAAAATCAAGGAAGTCTTTTTAGAGATCATACAGGAAATGAATCTAAAGCTCTTGGTTATTGGAGTGAAGTTGATCCGCTTCAAAGAGAATTCGAATTATTTTTGGATGTTTATGATAATCAACAAATCCCAAATCCGGGTCAAGTTCTAGGAATAGATAAATCAACTGGAGAAATCACTGTTGATGCAGGTGCTTCTGGTTCATTTTTATTACAATATTTAATTGGACCTGGTCAATTTGCTTCAACAGCAGGACACGTTATTGATGAAGAAACTTCTTTTCCTTTTATTGACATGTATTTCTTAAATGAAGAAACTGATTCTTATGTTTTTAGACCAGATAGCATTGGAATTACAATATGGACTAAAGAAGCATGGAATGATTCAACTGGAGAATATTATCCAATTGAACTTATTGCTGACGGAAAAAATGTTTTGATAAATGCAGGTGATCCTATTCCTGTTGAGGAAGATTTTGATATGGAAGAAGATTCAACTATTCAATTTTTAGATCATGAGTTTATGCAAAGAAGAATTATTCATGGTATATCTTTTTCTGATACAGTTGAATTTATTGTACCAGAATCAAGCTATCTTTTATCAGGACAAACTCTTAAGGTTTCAGGTAGTTTAAAGCATGAAAAAATTGATCTTATACCTGGTCAACCTATTGATATAACAGAATTTTTTGAAGACTTTTACCTAGGTTCTGATTATTTAGTACTTGATATATTATATGATGATTTAAGTGAAGATGATTTTGAATTTTTTTCAAATGGAATAGGAAATCAATATAGTACTTATGAAGTATGGGATATAGTTGATTATGACGAAAATGGTTATCCAATATATGAATATTATAATGTAACTGACACAATTCCTTTTTATTATACTGATTTTGGGGATCATCTTGATATAAGACAAGTTCAAACAGATGAATATTGGGATGAAAACACCCAAGAATATGTAGAATACTCATATGAAGAAACATTTAAAGTTGGATATAGATTTATTGATGACAATACTGTTCAATATGGAGTAACGGATGAATTTTGCTATGATGAATACAATCAAACTTATTCTCCTTATCAATGCGGTGATTTAATATCTCAATTTTTACCAGTTTATGGTTTGAATGGTGTATCATCTTTATTACTAAATGAGCGTAGAACTTATGAAAAACGTGAAGGTTTATCTTATGACTATGAAGATAAAAATAGGGAGTTTAATGGTTTTAATGCAAAATTCCCCGTAGATGGTACTACTATCAATATTAATTCATTTAACGCATGGACAGACACACTTAAGTTCATTTGGGATAAAGCTGATCATTTGTTTAGTAATAATGGTGATATAACTTATTATCCTGAAGTAACTGGAGATCTTTCAAAGTTTTTTGTTTTGACAGGTTCTACAAAAGAAACTTCTTGGAAATTCCCTTACAATCAAATCAAATCAAATATGTCTGAAGCAGGTATTAATTATGCTGAAGGAACTTGGAGTATTCGGGCTGAAGCAGAAGTAATGATGGGAGAAGGTACTTCTCCAGCATTAGTAGGTGGTGATGCTATAGTTCGTGGCCCAACTATAGTAGATACCGAACTTTATTTTGATGGTACTCAAGATACTGTTTACATTTCAAATGTTCAAAACTTCGAAAATAATGATTTTTCATTAGCTTTTTTAATTACAACAGATCAAACTGAGTCTGCTGGAATTTTACTTAAGAGTGATGGTGACGGAGTTTGGGAAGAAGGTGAATTTCATCTTTACACTCAAGATGGGTATATAACTTTTGTTGGTTTTGACAATGAATATATTAAATCAACTATTCAAATTAATGATGGTAATACGCATCATGTTGTAATAACTAATGAAGCAGACGATCAAGATAGCGATGGAGCTCTAGGATATACATCAGAAGTAAAAGTGTATATTGATGGTCAAGATGCTACTTCAACATCATCAAATTTTAGAAATGATAGTATTGAAGATGCTAATATTACTGATTATCCAATAAAGCTTGGAATAGCTAATAATTCTGAATCGTTTACTAATTTTATAGGCTCATTAGCAAATTTAGCTATATATAATGTAGCACTTGATAACGCTACAGCTAAAAATATAAGTGATGGTTCAATTAGTGAAGCTGATGAGCAGGTATTGCAACAATATCTGACAGGTTTTTGGTATTTTGAAACAATTACCTCTGTCAATGGTACTAAAAAAATAATGTCAATCAAAAATAAAAATGCAGAACATAAGTTAATAATTGATGCAACTAGCTTAGATATAGCAGATAATTCTGCTATACCAACTGAGTTTAAATTGCATGAAAACTATCCAAATCCGTTCAATCCATCAACAAACATCAAGTTTGATATACCGGAAAATGGTTTGGTATCGTTGATCGTTTATGATTTAATGGGACACAAAGTTACTGAATTGGTAAATACAAATATGAATTCTGGTTTTCATAATGTCAGTTGGAATGGAACTGATAATTTTGGAAATACTGTAAGTACAGGAGTTTATATATACCAATTAAAAACAGCTAACTATTCAAACACTCAAAAAATGTTATTTATAAAATAATATTGCTAATATTAAGAGGGAGTAGAAATGCTCCCTTTTTATATATATTAGAATTAGACATAATATATGTTATGCGAAAAACTAGGGTATATAGCTATTACCATCCTTAGCTAATATAATTTGTCCATTATAGTGTTTTCTAACAGAATTAATTATTAAATCATCATTGTCTTCATTTATTGGGAAAAAATGAGTTAAAATTAATTTCTTACAGTTAATCATTTGTGCAAGCTTTCCGCATTCAATTGGAGTTAAATGATTATCTACTTTATTATTATCTGGGAATGAACATTCCATTAATACCAAATCAGAATTTTTTCCAGTTAAAACTAAATCTTTTGTAAAATCAGTATCTCCGGTATAAAAAATTGAATTAATTGAATTATCAATTTTATATGATAAGCTATTTTTAGTATGATTTGTATTTCCTGCTGTAATTCTAATATTTTCGATATTTAGTGTATCTTTTGGCTTAAGTTCATTTATATCTAAAATTATATCATCAGTATGAATCCAATTATAATATATTTTATATAATTTATTAAAAAAATTGATAAATGAAATTGGTGCAATTATTTGTATTCTTTTAGGTTTTTTAACATTTCTGTCATTTTTTAAAGCAAATAACAAAGGAATTAGATCAATTGTATGATCTATGTGCAAATGTGTATAACAAATAACATTTATAGATGTATAATCTAGACCAAAATCAGCAATTTTTCTAAGTGTTCCAGAACCGCCGTCAAGTAAAATAGTTGTTTTTGAAGATTGAATTAAATATCCACTATTTCCTCTATTAGGATATGGAAATAAAGATCCAGAACCAAGGACGGTTAATTTCATTCAAAATTAACGCCTAGATTGCAGTTTAGCTAATAACCTTAATATCTCTAAATATAGCCAGATAAGAGTTACTAATAATCCAAAAGTAGCATACCATTCCATATATTTTGGAGCGCCTTTTTCTGCTCCTTCTTCGATAAAATCAAAATCAAGAACAAGGTTTAATGCAGCAATAATAACAACACCAAAACTAAATAATATTCCAAAAGTTGAATTATTATGAATAAAACCTATACCTGAACCAAAAAAACTCATAATAAAGCTAATTAAATAAAGGAATGCAATTCCTCCTGTAGCCGCAAAAACTCCAAGTTTAAAATTTTCAGTGGCTTTTATAACCCCTGATTTATATGCCAATAAAAGTGCGCCTAATGTGCCAAAAGTTAAAAATACTGCCTGATTTACAATTCCAGGATATTGCATCTCAAAAAATTTAGATATACCTCCTAAAAACAAACCTTGTAAAATAGCATAAATGGGAACTGTATATTGAGCAATTTTTTTATTAAACATTGTAACTAATGCTGCAATAAAGCCACCAATACCACCTAAAATCATTAATCCAGTAGATTCACCAGGTTGCATTTGCCATGTCCAACTTGCTGATAACATTACAAGAAGCAACGATAAAGCAGTTTTATTTACGGTGCCGTTAATAGTCATTGTTTCAGAAGCAGACAAAGATCCATATCTTTGAAAAGTATCTGCTCTAAGCGCTGGATTACCTGATCTTAATGATAAATGTCGATTCATTTATTAAAACTCCTTCATTTATATTTATTTGTATTAGAAATTTCCATAACTCTACCAAGAAAAGTATCATCATATATAACTTCAGTCAACCATATTTTTTCAGATTCTAATTCTTCAAATTTTACTTCCTTTGACCAAACTTTTCTTACTGGATCCCATCTATAATTGTTGTTTTTAACAATATTTTTCTTTTCTTCATCATACTTAAAGTTTTCAGCATAAATACGATAAATTGATTCTTTTGATGACTCAATAATTTGTTTAAGCGGTTTTTCTTCAGTGTAACTTTTGTGAGTTACAAGATGAATTAGTGCATTTACGTCATTCATTGCTCTATGGGAAGAATAATAAAAACCGTGCCACATACATAACATTTCCTGTTTTTTACTTGAAAAACCAAGACCAGACCAATTAATATCATTTACACTACAACACCAAATTTTTTCTTTAGAGAAATCAGATACTAAATCAAAAAAACCTCGATCAAATCTTGCATTATGTGCTACCATTATATCTACAGACTGTACAATATTATTAACATAATTCCAATCTATCGACCTACCTTCTACCATTTCATTTGTAATTCCAGTCACGTTTGTAATAGTTTGAGTTATGATCCCATCTGGTTGCTGTAAAGATTCATATTCATCAATAACATTTATTATATCACCTGATTTTTCATTTACTAAAACTACTTTCATAGCTATTTCAATAATTTCTGAATTAAATTTATCTAAACCAGTAGTTTCAAGATCAATAAAACAGATTTTTAAACCATCTTCATAAAATAATGTATTTATTGGCTCCAATCCTTTACCATCATATTTATAGACGTTTATAGATTGATCCTTTTTAATTATGTTAGGTATGAAATTCATTTATTTAGCTAAATTATAATTTTCCATGGATTTATAAAAATCATTCATTATTTCAGACTTATCAAAATTTTCCCAAATAACAATTTTTCTAGAATTTTTTGGATTATCTGTCCATAAACCATCATTTAATTCTGGTGCAGAAATTACATTTTTTTTAGCCCAGCTTGAATTTTTAACTATTGCGACTGCAGCCATATCAAACAATGGTCTTGTTTTATGTATACCACCTTCATAGTTTTCAAATAAATTAACAGAATAATCACCAAATGTATAAAATTCACCACCATATCTTCCAATAATCGGATTTGATATTTTTGGCCCCAATCCAGGCATTTTATTTGCAATTTCTTCCGTGCTTGCAATGACGGCATCAGTTCCTGTTGGCTTTCCATATCTTACAATTGCTATTTCAAATTCAACATCTAATTTTAAAATATATTTTAATGCCTCAGGATCGTTTACTTGATTATATTCTCCTTGTTCAGGATAATTAGAACCAAGCCAAACAATTTTTATATTTGGTATAATTGAAGGGTCTTTATAAAGAGCTAAAGCAATATTAGTTAACTTTCCAACAGGAAGTAAAACTAGTTTTGAAGAACGTTTAAGTTTTGAATTTTCAATAATAAAATCAACAGCTTTCTTACCGTCATAATCATTATCATTCATTTTATCTTTGATATCGATAAAATCCTGATCAGCTCCTACTATGACAGGAATTTTATTCTCTAATGAACATAATTTAACAATTCTTAATGCTTCTTTTGTATGTTCAAAAACATCTCCACCGTTGTATGTTCGATTTATTGTAATTCCTTCAACATTAAAATAATCACCATTAAATAAAAGATATGCGATTGCATGCTGATCATCTAATTCATTATTTGCATCAGTATCTAAGATAACATCTATTTTTGAATTTTGATTTGAACAATTAAACAAGAAAAATAAAATAAATAAATTAAATAATAACTTTTTCATAAAAATAGGTTACCTTTCAGCGGGTGTTTTTTTATTTAATAATATAAATAATAACTGAATTTAAACAGTCTTTTTATAATTTAAAATATCGGAGGTGATTTCATGAAACCAAGATTAATAATTTTAATTACAAGTATAATTTTTTTAATATTTGGATTAGGTCAAATTTTCGCAGGAAGATCTGGTATGTCAGTTTTTGATAATTCACTTAATACTGAAGCAGCTTTAAATGTATTAGTACCAATGCAAGAAATCTTTGGAGCATCTGCCATTTATATTTCAATTTTATTGTTTTTATCAAGGAATATAGATTTTGAAGGGTCTAAAAAAATTCTTTTAGGAAATGGTATAGGAATCATATCATTTATAGTAATTGGCTCAAAACATTTATTTATCGATGAACTAGTAAACCCTCCTATCATTTCATTAGGAATTTTTGCATTATTATCAATTATTTCTATATATGCTTATTTTAATGCAAAAGAAGGGTAAAATAATTTTTTTAATAAGTAAAAGGGTTATTAAAGAATTCAGAAAAAACGTACCTAACTAAGAAAATTGCTGCGATTGTTATTCCAGTTTTTACTCTAGGATCTTGAAATATACTTTCTTTTACCCTAATCCTGGTTTCATCGATATGATTATATTTTTTAAAATTTTGACATTTTAAATCATAATCTTCAAAAGAAAGCATTTCATCTTCACTAAGCAAACCCTCATTATTTATTTTTTTTAATCTTAAATATTCTTCATTATTGCAAGGAGTATTTTGAGATAAACCAAATGAAATAAAAAAAATAAAAAAGATTAAATATTTAAATTTTATGCGAAACACTTATTATAACTCTATAACATCAAGTTTTAATTTAAATGATAGTTTATAAGTAATTATATATTTGGGTATTAAAACTATTATTGATATCATATATTTTAATTATTCTTAATAAAATCTTCCACTTCTTTATTAGTTGGAGCAGATGGTATTGCCCCTAACTTGGTTGTTGATAAAGCAGCTGCTGCATTAGCAAATTTAATACTTTCGCTTATTCCCTTAGATTTACTTAATGCGCAAGCAATTGCTCCATTAAAAACATCACCTGCAGCAGTTGAGTCAATAGATTTAACCTTATAGGGATCAACCATTAAAAATTTTTCATTTATTCTTGAAAAAAATGAACCTTTTTTACCCAATGTAATTATTACAGTTTTAATTCCTTTATCATGCAAAATATTAGATGCTTTTTGTGCAGATGAAGAATCAACAACATCAATACCTGTCATTTGTCTAACCTCAGTTCTGTTTGGAGTAATAATATCAATATTTTTAATTAAATCATCAGATAAGCTTTGATATGGAGCTGGATTTAATATAAAAGTTGAATCATAATTTTTCGATATGCTTGCAGCTTTTTCTATCACATCCATTGGGGTTTCTAATTGTGTTAGTATAACACTAGATTTTGATAATATATGTTCTGAATTCACAATATCTTCAACTTTTATATCGAAATTTGCGCCAGAAGCTACCCCAATACTATTTTGACCCTCTTTATCAACAAAAATAAAAGCCACTCCTGAAGGATTTTTGTCTGATCTTTTAACATAATTTATATTAATGGATTCATTTTTTAAAATTTTAATAGCGCTATCACCGAGCTGATCATTTCCAACACAACCAATAAATGAAACATTACCTCCTAATCTTGCAGAAGCGACTGCTTGATTAGCTCCTTTTCCACCTGGAGCGGTTGAAAATTGATTTCCAATTAGAGTTTCTCCAGGGAATGGTATTTTATCCAATTGCATTATCATATCTGTATTTGAACTACCAATAACTGTTATCATTGACATGAATTATCCTTGTCTCGATGCAATAATTAAAATCAAACCAATCAAAAAGAAAGCGAACATCATTGCAATCATATTATTCGTACCCTTCGGAGCATCTTTAAATTCTTTCCAAATGAACACACCCCAGAATGCAGCGACCATTGTTGCACCTTGACCCAGGCCAAAAGAAATAGCAGGTCCTGCAACCCCGGAAGCTATAATATTAAATGTCATTCCAGTATTCCATATAAAACCTCCTAAAACTCCAATCATATGAAGTTTTAAACTACCCTGATTAAAATAAGCTGAGTATGTAGTTGGTTTACCTACTAAAGGCTTATAAATAATAAATGTATTTAAAACAAAGTTAGAAATAAAAATACCAAGAGTAAAAATAACTACTGCTGTATATGGAGATAGTTTTCCTGCTTCCATAACGATTGATTCGGTAGGGACAACAGACATTGATTGAGCAACAAATCTATAAAAAGTTCCAGCAAGTACTCCAGCACCAACAGACAAAAACAAACCTTTAGTAAAGGATTTTGAGGAATCATCAGAAGAAGGTAGTCTGTTATAAGCTAATGCATCGATAATAATAGCTACGATTACAAAACCAACACCGCTAAATAATAAAAGGGTGGCATATTCATCAGGCGATGAAATATAATTAGTAAGTACGCCAAGGGCTAATGCAAGACCGATTGCAACTGGAAAAGCAACTGCCATACCTAAAATCTCCAATGCAGCAACGAGAAATATATTTGAAAAATTAAAAACAATTCCTCCTATAAACGCACTTATCAAACTATCATTTGAGGCTTGGGAAAGATCTTCAATAAATCCCCTTCCAAGGTCACCATTACTTCCTAAAGTAAAAGCATAAATCAATGAAATTATTAATAATCCTAAAACATAATCCCAATAAAACAATTGAGATGGCCAATCTTTACTTGCTAATTTTTGAGTATTAGCCCATGAACCCCAACAAATCATTGTAACAACGCACATGATTACTGCAAATATATAAGAATCAATTGTAAACATAATCTAACCCCCTAAATTGATAAGTGATTTTATTAAATCTATTTCTTTTTGATCAAAAGGAGTGCCATCTTTCCTAAAAATATCATGAAACCATAGGTCTGGATCATCGGTAGTATATAGAGAATCCCATTGAAAGACAGTATTTGTTTTACCCTTAACTAATCCCCAATTAATTGCACCAATATTATATTCTCTAAAAGTAGGTAAATGTGTTTCAAAAGTATTTCCTCGAGTTCTCGCAACATATTCAGTACAAATTAATGGTCTACCATAAGAAAGGAGATTTGGTAATCGCTCCTCTTTAAAGTTTTCAATTGAATTGTAATCATGAAAAGTGATTATATCTGAATTGGCAGCTTGAAATTCATTAAAAATTTCAAAATCTTCATTCCACTGCCAAAGTCCAACTGTAATAGGCTGTTCCACATTAGCTTCTCTCGCCCACTTCATTGACTCTGTAAGAAGCGGATAAGTTCGCATTAAAATCTTTATTTGCTCTTCTTTAGGTAATTCTTCATTATCAGCGTTATACATATTATTACCAGGCTCATTATAAAGATCCCACATTAAAACTTGTTCATGTGATCTAAAATGAATCATAATATCTTGTACAAAAGCTTTTAATACTGGAAATAAGGCTTTATCATCAACAACTTCAGCTCCAGGATTTTCTACCCAACCTGAATTATGAGTACCAAAAACAGGCTCCGGTTGTTTACCTAAAATAGGCTCACCTATTCCAGGATGATGAGGAGCACAATTATTACCCCAACAATCATCAAAAAATACAAACATAATCTTTATATCATGCTTTTTACAAATAGATAAAAAGTCTTCAATTCTGTCTTTCATTTTTGTTGGATTTTTAACCCAAACCAAATAATGAAGATAAACTCTCATTACATTCATACCAATATCATGAGCATAACCTAATTCACGATCAATGGTTTCCGGATCATAAGATTCCTCTTGCCAAAATTCTAATTGGTTTATTGCAGTACTTGGAGAAAAATTAGCTCCAATCATCCAATCATGTTCTGCATACCAAGCATTTGCTTTTTCAACTGACCATACTTTAGATTCTAAAGAATTTGAATTTGAACAAGACCAAAAATGTAAAATAATAATTGAAGAAAAGATTAACTTTATAATTATATGTTTCATTAATATTACCCTTAACTATTTGCTAATTACCCTACCGAAGTATTTAAATTAACGATTTTTTAAATAGGTTGTATGATTTTATTTGAGATTTTTCCAATTTTCAGGATAGCATAGACTTTTATATTGACAACGATTACAAATATTTATGTTTTCAATCATGGGAAAATTATCAATACTTGCTATATTTTTCTCATCATCCATAAGACTTGATTTCATTTCTTTAATACTTTTTCTTAAATATTTTTTAGTATCATGAATAGATTTAATATTTAGTTTAACTTTTACCGGTAAGTTGCTATATATATAGACATCGAAGATTCTAATGAGGTCATAATTTTTATCCCATCGTTGATTAGCATACATGGCATATACTGATAATTGTCTTTCATCTTCTTGAACTTTTTGTCCAGTCTTCCAATCATATATATAAATTTTACCATCATGCTTTAATGCAAAATCAAGATTCACATAAACTTTTGTATTTTCAAAATCAAATGAAGAAAGCTGTTCAATTGACAAAATATCAGAATTAGAAACTTGTTTAATAAATTTATAAGAATCTGAATCAAAAAAACCAGATATACATGTTTCTATTTTATCCTTCACTTTTAATAAATCTTCTCTAGATTGATCTACAGAATAATAGTGTTCAAATAAATTAGTAAAATCTTTTGGTGATTGTTTCCATTTTTTTTCTTTTGATTCATTCCAAGATCTTTTAAAACTATTAAGTGATTCTTTTAATACTTTATCTCTAGAAACAATAGACCCTTTTTTTAATTCTTTAAGTATATTTTCAATTTGAAAATGAATAATAGTTCCTATTAATTGAGGGATTGAAGTCATTTTTTTTAAAAGATATATTTTTTTTGTCAAATCATCACTTTTAGACAACCAACCACCCCAATGACCATAATATTGAAAATAATATTTTCGTTTACATATTGAAAAGGATCTGGCTCTAGATGAAGACCAAGAAAATTCATTTTGCATATCATTAAATTAATAAATAAAAAATTTTAAATAAATTGAATTAAAATTTTCTATAAGTACAAATTAACTTATAGTTTACATATTAAATGTTATAGTTATAAAAATTTTTTTATATAAAAAACATAAATTAGCTAAAAGTTTTAACTATTAGGTTAATTATATTTTATTATTTAAATTAAATTTATTATTATCCTAAAAAAAATAATGTGCCTAAAATCACATCTTTTTGGGAAATTATTTATTATTTTTTATTAATTATAAGGATTAAACACACGTATGAAGTTCAACATTATAAAACTTTCCTTTTCTCTTTTATTATTCAATTACTTTTTATCAGCTCAAACTCAAGAAGTTGATAACTTTGTATCTTTTGCTCCATTTTCTAATAAACTTATATATGGCTCTACTAATGCTTCAAACGGTGAAGTTCTAGAAATGAATAGTAAAGGGAATGGTGTTGTTGCATTTAGATCACAATACGATGCATACGAAATATATGCTTCTTTATTTGACTCCAGTTCAAACTCATGGTCTAATCCTGTAACCCTACATACTAACCCAGGCGGAAGATCAATGTCTTCTGAAACTGCTGTGAGTATATCTGAAAATAATGATGCAGTTGTCACATGGAGAAGCTATTCTGCTGGAAACAAATGGATGACTTTAGCAAAAGTATATGACTCTTCAGCAAATACTTGGGGTAAAACTGACACTCTTAGCAATACATCTAATCATTCCCAGTACAATAGAGTGGTAATGTTTGATAATGGAGATGCTTTAGCGGTTTTTTCATATTATACTGGTAGTAGATATAGACAATATTGGACAAAGTACACTGAATCAAGTAAAAGCTGGAGCACAGCAGCATTGCATGGAGCTGCAAACGATAATTCCTATAATCATGCTGATTTGGTTTATAATTCAACCGCCAATAAAGTGGTACATATGTTTACACGAAATTTGAGCAATAGAAGAGTATTATATTATAATATATACAATATTGCAACTGGTCAATGGGGTACAGAAGGAAGCTTAAGTGCTTCTGGGCAAAGTGTAAATAGATGGGATTATGATATGGCTGATAATGGAAATATGATTGCTGCTTGGACAAGATATACTGGTTCAATATATGTAGCTCATGCAAAGTACTACACTGCTTCGAATAACTCATGGTCAGCTCAAAGAGATTTTACACAATCACCAACAGCACAAGAATATAACATAAGCGCTTCAATAAACAACACTTCAGCCGATGCATCTGTAATGTATTCTCAAAATGGCGCTGGGGGTTTTTATTTAAGTCAATATGATGTATCCGCAGGATCTTGGTCAACAACCACACAACTTGGAGGAATAGCTAATTCTAGTGGTAATAATGCTAATGATATTTTAGACAATAAAAATTCTTTAATATTGATGTATTCTAATAGTGCGAATTCCCTTGCGTTTAAAACTTATACTTATGCTTCAAGTAGTTGGTCTGATCCTGTAGTCATAGAAGATGTGTCAATTAATTTTACTAAGCTTGGTGGTTCAAAAAAAGGAACGGATTATATGGTCTATATTGGTGCATCTTCAGGCTCAATGTATTATAATAATGTTGCCGATCCTGAGGATTATAGAGTTTATCATAATAATACGAACACAAGACCAACAGTGACAGCATCTACCTATAAGGGTTTGAATGAAGATGCTATAGCTACCGTAGCAACAAGCGAATTAAACTATTCCTCTACAAAAAGTTTAAATAAGATCAGAATTACAACATTACCACAACTTGGAAATTTATTTTTAGATTCGAATTTAAATGGTTTATTAGATGAAACCTCTGCTCCTTTTTCATTATTTCAAGCATCTTCAATAAAAGATGCTTCTAAATCGATTCAAACCAGCCCATCCCATCTTTATAACGTTGAAATTGGATATGTTGATGTACATCCGAATGGTAGGGGTAATGTTACATTTACTTATAATGATAATACTGTAGATGTATTTCAATTTTATGGAAATGGCAGTATAACATATTCTCAAGCTCCTTCAAATACATCTAATTATACCATCGTTGCCAGAAACTCTGGTAACAATCAAACAGGTGATCCATCTACTTGGGATAGAAATTATTTGAGTTTTACAACGAAAAAAATAGGTTTGACGAAGATAGATATTTCTGATGATGATTATGCTGAATGGAATGGTTTATTAGAAGTGAGTGTTAATCAAGCAGCTTTAGCTTCAGAAATTGTAACACTTGAACAAGTCATTTCAGCCACTGATATTGCAGCAAATAAATTAAAATATTATCCTGGTCCAAATATATTTGGTGAAACATATTTTGGATATAAAGTAAGTGATGGAAAAAATTACTCAACATCAGAAGCTCAGATGAAATTTCAAATAATCTCAGTCAATGATGCACCTAATATTCCTACTTTATCAGATGTGGTTATGATGACAAATTCAAACAAAAAGATAAAATTATTTATTACTGATGTTGATGGTGATGCACTTACAACCACATCCTCTTCATCAAACTCTAATATAGCTACATCAGTTTCAAATGATAGTTTGGTTATTGCTCCAGCCACTGGATTTGCAGGTGCTTCAACTATAACTATTTCATCAACAGATGGAATAGCAACTACAACAGCAAAATTGAATGTATTGGTTTCTGGTGAACAACTTGCAGGCGGTGGGAATAAACCAGTTCTTGCTAGTATTGCAAATATGGTAACAAACGAAGACATTCCAGTAATAATTAATTTATCAGCAGCTGATACTGACAACGATTTCCTTTATTATTTTGGAACATCTGACACCAATAGTACAGTGACTGTTCATAATAATGCATTGAAGGTAACTCCAAAAAAAGATTGGTATGGTACAACTTCAATAATGGCTTTTGTTACAGACTTTAAAACAACTCCTGATACCTCCCATTTTACAGTAACAGTGAATCCAGTTAATGATGCACCAACTGCATCCTCCCTACAAGTTCCTGGAGATAGTGTTGCTGTTGGTCTTGTTGGTGGACTTATTTCAGAAAAGTTTATTCACTTTATTTGGGATCAATCTATTGACGTTGAAAATGATGACATCACTTATGAATTAAAATACAAACATTCTAGTGATGAAGATGCTGTTTTCATTGAAGATTCTTTTTCTACTGCTGATACTAATTTCTACTTTCCACTTGAAAGATTAATTACAGAGCAAAAAACTTTAAACAGTAATATAACGTATTTTGATTGGGATATCTATTCAAAGGATAATGAATTAAACACTTCTTCATTAAATGGCTCATATACTGTTATAATCGATAGAAATCTATTAAGTGCAATAGCTGATGGCCAATTACCTGTAGAGTTCAATTTAAAGCAAAATTTTCCTAACCCTTTTAACCCAAGCACAAGCATCCAATATCAATTGCCAGAAGCTGGCTTTGTTACACTTGAAGTTTTTGATGTAAATGGTCGCAAGATAAAAACATTGATTAATAGCCAACAAAACGCTGGATATAAAACAGTCATGTGGAATGGAACTAATGATGCTGGTATGCCTGTTAGTACTGGAATGTATATTTACTCTCTAAGATCTGGAGATAAGGTCATCAACAAAAGAATGACTTTCATGAAATAAATATACTTTATTTTTTTCTAGTATAAATACCATAGAAAAATGATCTTGTTTCGATAATATAAATTCGAAGCGAGATCATTTTTATTTTACCACTTTTATCTCTCTCTATCTTTGAAATTCTTAAGGGAATAGCACTTATCTTTTCATCAGAATTATCATAAAACATTAAAATTTTGCCATGAGGTGCATGTTCCCATTGATTCTTTATTTTTTTACCAAAGATTAATTCTTCTTTATAATTATTTTCCCTTAAAATAAAATAATCATTCTTTCTTTTTTTTTCTTTATCAACAAATACCTCATTCCCTTCCATAAAATAATAAGAACCTTGGTAATGCCACTTAACATTCATCAATTCTTCAATTTTATAATCTTGAGAAATAAGATGATTAGAAAAACATAAAATAATGAAAAGTTTTTTTAACATTTAATCTTCCGTCATCAATGAAGAATAAACAAGATGCTGAAAATAATTATAGAAAGATTCATCTTTAGCAGGAGCAATTTGATTCATCAAAATACCTATCATATTTTCTTCTGGGTCAGCCCAACATTCAGTAAAAAAATATCCTCCCCAACCAAATGTGCCATTAGATACTCTAGAATAACTTGTTTCCTCATTTTGAGCAACAGTCACACCTAATCCGGATACAAACTCACCACCATAAAATACTTCTAATGGCTTGTATATCATTCTTGCCGTTTTTTTACTAATAATCTGTTTTCCATACATATTACCATCGTTTAATATCATTTGTAAAAATTTTCCATAATCATATGCAGTACTCATAATATCTGCTCCACCCATAGCTATTTTATTAACATCATTTTTGTAATGTTCATGATTAAAACGTAAATGTGGGTATTTAATTAATTCATTTTGATCTGAATCAGGAAAATCTTGCAAATCCTTAAAAAGAATGAGTTCTCCTTTTTCACCATATGAATAAATGCTTGCGATTCGATCCCATTGTGATGAATCAATTCCAAAGCCTGTAGCTTCAAGTTTTAATGGTCCAAACAACTCATCTTCCATAAACTTTGAAAATGGTCTTCCGTCTAAAACTTCAATAACTCTTCCCAAAACATCCATATTTAATCCATAAGTAAATGTTTCACCAGGTTCATGGAAAAGAGGAAGCTTAGATAATTTTTTTATATTTTCCTCAAGAGTAATAGAAAAGTCAGGAAAAGCAGACTGGACGCCTGATTTTAAATAAACATCTCTTCCAAAATTATCATCAGCAAATATTGGATATGGGATTCCAGAAGTATGTGTAAACAAATGCTTCATTAATATTGGCTCTGTAGCTTTTCTAGTTTTAATTTTACCATTATTTTTATTGTAAGAAACAAAAATATCTGGATTTGAAAATTCCGGAAGAATGTCACCTAACTCTGTATCCATAAAAAACATACCTTTATCATAAAGGATCAAAGCTCCAACTGTTGTCATAAGTTTTGACATACTTGCTAAGGTGAAAATTGTATTTTTTTCCATTTTTTTTTGTTTGTCAATATCAGCAAAACCAAATGCTTTTTCATAAACGATCGATTGATCCTTAATGACTAAAGCAACAGTTCCTGCCACCTCACCTTTTGCAATTCTATCTTTAATTAAATCATCAATTTGCTGAAGATGAATTTGATTCATGTCAACTTTTAACGGATCTAGATACTTAAATACCTCATTTTCTCTTTGGGAATAAAGAATCGAAGTCACTAGAAAAATATAAATGAGGGTTTTTAATGATTTGTACATATTCATATCCTTTTTTTAAGTGCGCCTGACAAGATTTGAACTTGTGACCTCTAGCTCCGGAGGCTAGCGCTCTATCCAGCTGAGCTACAGGCGCTTATTATAGTATTCTCTCAGCTGATTCAATTGTATTTTCAACCAACATAGCAATTGTCATAGGTCCAACACCACCTGGAACTGGCGTAATGGCTCCTACCTTATCAATTACAGAGTCTATATCTACATCCCCTACTATTTTACCATTTTTATCTCTATTGATTCCTACATCAATTATTATGGAACTTTTTTTAACCATGTTCGCTTTTATTTTTTTGGGAATTCCAATGGCAGCAATTAAAATATCAGCCTGTTGTGTAAAATAAGATAAATTAGGTGTTCTAGAATGGCAAATAGTAACGGTTGAATTACCTTTTTCTGACCTTGAAGATAGTAAAGACGCAATAGGCTTTCCTACAATGTTACTTCTACCAATAACAACAGAATGTAACTGTTCAGTAATAATATTATAATATTCCAAAATTTTAATAATTCCCTTTGGGGTACATGGTATATATCTAGGATTACCAGAAAAAAGAAGGCCCATATTTTCTGGATGAAAACCATCAACATCCTTTTTAGGATCAATTTTATTTAATAAATCATCAGAATTTAAATGTTTTGGTAAAGGTAGTTGCAAAAGTATACCACTAAATCTAGAATCATTATTTAATGAATCAATTAATTCTAAAAGTTCAGTTTGTTGAGTTTTTTCAGGAAGTTTAAAAGTTTCAGCATAAATACCTAGTTGTTTAAATTTTTCATTTTTTTTTCTTACATAGATTTTTGATGCAGGGTTATCTCCAATCAATATCACTGCTAATCCTGGTTGAATATTCTTATTTGATAAAAGTTTAAGACGGTCGGGAACAGAATTATAAAAATGATTTGCTACTTCAATACCGGATAATAGAAGTGTTTTCTTCATTTATCAAATCGTCCTTTGAATAAACGATGAATTAAAAATTAATAAGATGGAATATTTTCGTCAATAGCCTCAGAAAGCGTTTGAGCTTTTTCCTCAACATCATTAACTAAATTATTCATTTTATTTTTCTCAGCGAAATAGTCATCGGTTATACTCATTGCAGCAAGAATTGCAATTCTAGATGTTGATTGCGATGAAGGTAGTTGTTCTTTTACCTCTCTCATTTTTTGATCAACATATTTGGCTACATCAGCAATATAACTACCATCTGCCTCAGCTTTAACAGTATATTCATGACCAAAAATTGAAACCCTTGCTAAATTTCCATCAGAAGCCATTATTTACCTCCAATATAAAGTTCGTCATTTTCGATTAAATCAATAATTTTTTGAATTCTCATTTTTAAATCATTTTTGGAAAAATTATTTTGAGAGTTTGAATTAGCATTTTCATTTGCTCTTAATCTTTTTATCTCAACGATTGTGTTTTTTATTTTATCTTCAAGCAATGAAAGATTTGGTAAATCAGTGTCCATGTTACCTTAATTTAGCATTTAAAGTTGAAGATGTCTCTAAAATAATTTTGTTCATTATTTCATCAACATCCTCATCGATTAAAGTTGTATTCATTGATCTAAAGGTTAATTCAAATGTGACACTTTTACAATTAGAATCAATTTGATCACCTTCATAAATATCATATAATCTTACATTTTCTAATAAATCAGAAGAAAGTTCTTTAATATTAGTTATTATTCTATCTATTTCAATAGATTTTAACACAGTTAATGATAGGTCTCTAGTTATTGAAGGATAAATAGGAATGTTTTTATACCTTGTAAAATAATTTAATGTTGATAAATTTAATAAGTTAGAATCAAATAAATAAATTTCTTGATTGATTTTAAATTTTTCTAAAATATTTTTATTTATTTTTCCAAGAATGAACAAATTTTTTTCACCTTTATTAAAAGATATTTCATTATTTAAAAATTCATATTTATTTGATTTTGAAACAGAATGATCAATATTGTAAGTATTAAGAAAATTGGCTATGTAACCTTTAAGCAGATAAAAATCATTTTTTAATTCAATTTGCCTCCATCCCTTTGCAATCTTTTTACCAGTTAAAATTCCTGAAAAATTAAATTTTTCTATTCTATTATTATCATTTATTTGAAAAACGGTACCATATTCATA
>Ga0066378_10000353_pt1 | contig 19565 bp, 19 predicted proteins | sample Knorr_S23_td_DCM_FD_70947 | JGI IMG/M metagenome (GOLD analysis project Ga0066378, IMG submission 70947) | Marine microbial communities from Southern Atlantic Ocean transect - Knorr_S23_td_DCM_ad_71m_LV_A | ecosystem: Environmental > Aquatic > Marine > Oceanic | place: Southern Atlantic ocean...
GTCCTGAACCAATTGCAGCAAGAAATGAAAAAGTTAACAAGTTCCAAAGAACTATCAAATTACCTACCCGTTGAACCTGGCCAAATTAGAAAAGATTTAAATTATTTAGGAAAATTTGGTATTAATGGAAAAGGCTATAATGTAAAAAATCTTAAAAAAACATTGCAAAAACAATTAGGGTTAGAAGCTAAATGGAATGCAGTTATAATTGGCGGTGGAAGATTAGGTAAATCTTCTGTTGAGTTTATGAAACAGAAAAAATCAGAAACTTTCAGAATTGTTGCAGCATTTGATCCAAATAAAAGACTAATTGGTAAAAAAATATCTAACTTAAAAATTCAAAACATGAAAGATTTAAGCAGGACAGTCAAATCAAGAAATATAAAAATTGGGATAATTGCAACTGAAAATAACAACTCTCAAATTGTTGCAGAAAGTTTAATTGAAAATGAATTAAATTACATACTTAATTTTTCTAGCTTTGCCCCAAAAGTACCTGACTACGTAATATTAAAGAATATTGATCCTGGGCTACAAGTTGAATCAATGTCATACCACTTAAGGCAAAGCAGTTTGTCAAAATAAACTATTTAACAGAACCATCAACTAAAATAGTTACTTTGTTCTTCATAATTTCAATAAACCCGCCTTGTATTGAAATATCTTGCTCTTTATTTCCACTCCTCCAAAGCAGGCTGCCCTTATCTAATTCTGAAATAAGAGATATATGGTTTGGTAAAATACCAATTTGCCCATCAACGCTTTTTGCAGATACGTAATCAACATCACCGCTAAAAACTGTTTCTTCAGATGTTACTATTTCTAATTCTAAAGAAGCCATGATTAACCTTTTAATGTTTTTGCTTTTTCAACTGCTTCATCAATAGTACCTATCATGTAAAAAGCTTGTTCAGGAAGGTCGTCATGTTGACCACTAAGAATTTCCTTAAAGCCCTTTATAGTGTCTTCAACTTTTACATATTTTCCAGGTATTCCAGTAAATACTTCTCCTACATGGAATGGTTGGGTTAAGAATCTCTGTATTTTTCTTGCTCTGAATACTACTTCCCTATCTTCTTCAGATAATTCTTCAATTCCTAAAATTGCTATTACGTCTTGCAAGTCTTTAAATCTTTGTAATACTTCTTGAACCTCTCTTGCTACGTTATAGTGCTCTTCACCTACTATGCCTGGCTCCATAATTCTTGAACTTGATGCTAGTGGGTCTACTGCAGGAAATAATGCCTGTGCAGCTAAAGATCTTTCAAGAGATATTGATGCATCTAAATGACCAAAAGTAGTTACAATACCTGGATCGGTATAATCATCAGCAGGAACATAAACAGCCTGAAAAGAAGTTATTGAACCATCAACAGTTGAAGTTATTCTTTCTTGGAGATCACCCATTTCAGTAGCTAGTGTAGGTTGATATCCTACAGCAGATGGCATTCTTCCTAATAATGCTGACACTTCCATCCCAGCAAGTGTATATCGATATACATTATCAACAAATAATAATACATCCTGTTTTCCGACTTCTCTAAAATATTCAGCCATTGTTAAACCGGTTAATGCAATTCTTGCTCTTGTTCCTGGAGGTTCATTCATTTGTCCAAAAACTAGTGCAGTACTATCTAAAACACCATAATCTTTCATTTCGTGCCATAGATCGTTACCTTCTCTTGATCTCTCACCAACACCAGCAAAAACAGAGACCCCACTGTGCTCTTGAGCAATATTTCTAATTAATTCAGTAATGATTACTGTCTTGCCTACTCCTGCCCCGCCATAAGCTCCAACTTTTCCCCCTTTTGCAAAAGGAGTAATCAAATCAAAAACTTTAATACCTGTTTCTAATACTTCAGTACTTCCGCTTTGTTGTTCAAATGTAGGAGCAGGCCTATGTATTGGCCACTTCTCTTTAGCTTTAACATCCCCTAAATCATCAAGAGCATCACCTAGTACATTAAATATTCTTCCTAAAGATGCTTCTCCAACTGGAACAGATACTGGTGCACCTGTGTCACTTACTTCTAATCCTCTGGATACACCCTCTGTTGCTCCAAGAGCTAAACATCTTGCCCAATTATTACCAACATGTTGCTCTACTTCCAAGACAAGCTTTTCACCATCTACATTTAATTCCAATGCATTATAAATTTCTGGTAAATTTTCTTGCGGAAATTCAACATCCACTACAGTTCCAATTACTTGTACAACTTTTCCTACGTTACTACTCATATCTATCCTTTCAAATTATTTCTTTATTCTTCTAATGCTAAGGCCCCGCCAACAATATCTAATATTTCTGACGTTACCTGTTGTTGTCTTGCTTTGTTCAGGTCAAGAGTTAAGTCCTGTTTTAATTCATTTGCGTTGTCTGTTGCATTCTGCATTGCGACTAACCTTGCTGAATGCTCACTTGCAACAGAATCTAAAATGGAATTAAAAATACTAGTTTCAACATATCTTGGGATTAAAGCCTCAGATACTTTATCTAAACTTGGTTCATATAAAAATTCATTATTAACTTTTTCATTTTCATTAAAATCAATTTCTACAGGTAGAAGTTGCTTTATCTTTGGCTTTTGAACAGCTGTGCTTACGAATTCAGTATAGATAATAAATACTTTTGCAAAACCAATTAAATTAATATCATTTGAAATGCTGCTAGTTATTGGAGAAACCTCTTCAAAAGTTGGCATATCTGATACTTTATATGACTCATAATTATCAACTGTTTTTGAAATAAAACTTGTTCCTTTTTTTCCAATAACTCTTATTTCATAATCATTATTAATTGATTCAATGAAATTTGAAGCTTCTTTCAATATATTTGATACAAGAGCCCCACATAATCCTCTATCAGGAGTCACGAGTAAAACTAAAATTTTATTTTTTTCATCTTCCGAAATTGAAGAAAAAACTTCAGGGTTACTTTGGTACACATTTCCAATAATTGCATTCAATTTTTCACTGTATGCCCTGCCATCAAGAACTTTATCTTGAGCCTTTTTCATCTTTGCAGCAGCAATCATTTGAAGAGCTTTAGTAACTCTTGATGTACTTTCTATACTTCTTATTCTACTTCTTAGTTCTCTTAAATTTGGCATTAATTATGCATTAAAAGTTTTATTGAAATCTATAGCTGCTTTTTTAATTTCAGCCATATCCTCATCTTTTAAATCTCCCGTTTCTTTAATGTTTCGTAAATTTTTTGCCACAACTGTTGAAGAATGATCATTCCATGCCTCTTCATATTTAGATACGTCATTCACATCAATTTCATCAAGCAATCCTTCTGAAGCTAAGTACAATAAACATACTTGATTTTCAAGAGGAACTGGTTTGTATTGAGGTTGCTTCAATAATTCAACAATAATTGCACCTCTACTGAGTTGCTTTTTTGTGACATCATCAAGATCATCTGATCCAAATTGAGCAAAAGCTGCTAATTCTCTGTATTGAGCAAGTTCGATTTTTAAACTTCCGGACATTTTTTTCATTGCTTTTGATTGAGCTGAACCCCCCACCCTACTTACTGAAAGACCAGTATTTAATGCTGGCCTTACACCAGAATTAAACAAATCAGTCTCTAAATATATTTGTCCGTCTGTAATTGAAATTACATTTGTTGGTACATAAGCAGAAACATCACCAGCAAGTGTTTCAATAACTGGAAGAGCAGTTATTGAACCGCCACCATATTCCTCTTCGACTCTTGCTGCTCTTTCTAGAAGCCTAGAGTGCAAATAAAATACATCTCCAGGATATGCTTCTCTTCCGGCTGGCCTTCTCAGCAATAATGACATCTGCCTGTATGCCCAAGCATGTTTACTTAAATCATCATATACAATAAGTACATCTTTACCTTTATCCATAAAATACTCTGCCATAGCACAACCAGAATATGGGGCTAAATATTGTAATGGAGCAGAATCAGAAGCATTAGCAGCTACAACAAATGTATGACCTAATGCATCATTTTTTTCCAAAGTTTCAACAACACTTGCAACTTTAGATGATTTTTGACCAATCGCAACATATATACAGATTAAATCTCCGCCTTTTTGATTTATAATACAATCAATAGCAACTGCAGTTTTACCAGTATTTCTGTCTCCAATTATTAATTCTCTTTGACCTCTTCCAACAGGTACAAGAGCATCAACAACTTTTAGTCCAAATTGAACTGGCTGATCAACTGATTTTCTACTAACTACATCAGGTGCTGGTTTTTCAACTGGCGCAGTTTGTGATGTTTTAATAGAACCCTTGCCATCCAATGGCCTTCCTAAGGGATCAACAACTCTTCCGATCAATTCCTCACCAACTGGAACTTCAACAATTTTTCCTGTTGCTTTTACTTCATCACCTTCTTTAATATCTAAATAATCACCTAAAACAACAGTTCCGACGGTATCTTCTTCAAGATTTAAAGCCATACCTAAAGTTCCATTTGGAAATTCTAATAATTCACTGTATTTAACATTTGATAATCCATGTATTTGCGCAATTCCGTCTCCTGCCTCAACAACAGTTCCTACGTCAACCATAGATGAATTGTCTCCATATTGTTCAATTTGTTTTTTAATTACTGAAGAAATATCTTGAGTTGCCATTTTAATCTCCTATCATTCTAAAATTTTATCTTTAAGTTCAGACAATTTTCCTATTGTGCTCATATCTAGCATTTGGTCATCGAATTTAGCAATAAATCCTCCTAAAATTGATTTATCAACTACATTATTTCCAATTACTTTAGTTTTTGTAATATTACTTAGTTTATCGTTAATTTGATTTAATTGAGTTTCAGTTAATTCGAAAGCAGTTATGATTTCAGCTCTCTTCACTCCGTTATTTAAATCAATAAGTTTTTTATACCTATCGTGGATGCTGTCTATAAGAAAAAGTTTGTTTTTTTCAATCATTAATCTAAGGAAATTGATTTTCTTGTCATCACTTTCAATATCTGATTCAGAAATCAATGCAACTTTATCATTATTGTTGATTTTAGGATCAAGAAAAAATTTTTGAATTTTCCTATCCTTAAATATTTCTGACAAATCGTTAAGAAAATCACCCCATTCATGCAAATTATCGTCCTGAGATGCGATTTCAAAAATCGCATCTGAATATCTATTTGATGACGAGGTGTTTTTCATATCAATTACTCATTCTTTAATGATTCTTTTTCTAAAGCTTTTTTAATAAGTTCAGAGTGAACATTTTCGTCAACTTCCTTTTCAATAACCTTCCCTGCAGCATCAATAACAAGTTCACCAAACTTATTTTTTAATTCAGAAATTGCAGTATCTCTTTCACTTTCAATTTCTTTTTTAGCTTTCTCCATCATTTGGGAGATTTCTGATGAAATTTTTAATTTTTCATCTTCTCTTAATTGATTGGATGCATCTTTGGCTGACTCAATTAACTTTTTTCCCTCTTGACGAGCTTTTGCTAACTCTTCTTCTATTTTTTCTGCAGCATTTTCAGCATTTTTTGAAGCTGTTTCTGCATCATCTAATCCCTTTTTTATTTTTTCAGCTCTCTCATCAAGAAGCTTTACAACAGGTTTGTATAAAAACTTGCTAATTAAAAAAAGAAGTATAGAAAAACTAATTAATTGAGTTATCAAACCCGGTAAATTTATACCTAATTCACCCATATTTTCATTCCTTTATTTTTATTTTGCAATAAACACGTTTGCAGCATCTGTACTACCAACGAATAGTATAATGATTGCGATTACTAAAGCATAAATTGCTATTGCTTCAGCGAATGCAATTGCTAAAATCATATTCTGCTGAATAGGCCCAGCAGCTTCAGGATTTCTTCCAATTGCCTCCATTGCTTTTCCAGCTAGCATTCCAATTGCTATTGCTGGTGCAAAACCACCCAAACCAATGGCAATTGCCGCTGATAAGGTTCTTAAATCACCAAAAATAAAATCTCCCATTTTATTTCTCCTTTATTTAATTTTGTTTATTTAATGCTCACTATGGTCTGCTATTGCAGTAACACCAAAAATTAAAGTAAGCATTGAAAAAATAAATGCTTGTATAACTCCTACAAACAATTCTAGCCCCATAAAAGGAACTATTCCAATAAATGGCAACAAAAACATCATAGCTATGAGTAAGACTTCACCTGCAAACATATTTCCAAATAATCTGAAAGTAAAACTCACTACCCTAGCAAATTCTGCTATTAATTCTAATAAACCTACAAATAGCATTATTGGAGATGAAAAGTTTATAAATTTACTACCGTATTTTTTTAATCCAAGCTCTGATATTCCCCAGTATGTTACAAAGAACATTGCAACTATAGCTATTGCCAATGTTGTATTTAAATCTGTATTTGCACCTCTAAATAATGGTAATAATCTGCCAGCTTTTTTTCCTTCGTGCTCTCCTTCAACAATTAAACTATCATTTTTAATTACATCTTTAACAAGAACAACTCCACCACCTTCTTCTAGGCTGGACTCACCTCTTCCTGGAGGAAGATATTTAATACCCATAAAAGCATCATTAAATATCACTAAATGTTCTTTCAAAGCTTTTTTGCAAGTAAATTCTTTTTTTTCTGAACCGTGATCTGAGCCGTGATCTGAGCCGTGATCTGAGCCGTGACAATCTTCTGTATCTAATTTATGTTTTTTATGTTCATAAACTACTTCAGCAGATTCAACAATCCCAATTGTTCCTACTCCCGGCAAAACACCAACCCAGTTTGATACAACAACACACAGAAAAATTGATAACACTACTGGAACAAATCTTCTACCTTTTTCACTTCCGGAAATACTTTTTGCTAAATTAAGGAAAAATTCAACAACAACTTCAGCAAGATTTTGAAGTCTGCCTTCAGGTATTTTTTTCAAATTCCTAGTAGATAAGAAAACAAACGATAACAATACAAGAATACTAACCCAAAAAGTCAAAGAAGTATTGTAAATTCCTAATCCGGGTATAGCTTCAGCTGGCAATTGTATGTGAGCAATTGGGCTCTGAAAAAAACCTCCAATTGGCAGTACTCCGCCAATTGCTCCTCCCAAAACAGAAGTTATGAATAAAACCAAAAAAACTGGCAGAACTAATGTTTTTATCATCAATTATTTCCCATTTAAAATATCTTTAATTGAAGCCCTTATACCTATTAAAGATATAATTACTCCAATAATTCCACTTACTGAAGCAAACAAGATTGGCATACCAAGCTTATTGCCTATCCACCTGCCCAAAAGAACAGAAATTAAAGTTAAAATCACAACAAACCAGCCAATGCCAGTAATTTTACCAAAAACAATTATGTTTTTTTTCATGATTTAAACTAGTTTAATTCTATTTTTCAAGAATGAAAACCAAGATAAATCTAACATATTGAAAAATAGTTCACAAGCATTTTTTTTATGTTTAACTTTATTGAAATAATTATTTGCCCAAATTATCAAGATCTAAGCTATCTAAGAAGTCTGCAAACTCTGAAATATCAATATCTCCAGACTGGTTTTTATTTTCTTTATTTAAGTATTTTTGAGATTTATTTTCAGCTGTTTTTGCCATATGATCTAAAGAAACTCCAACATTATTAACTACGTTATCGTTGGCATAGATTGGGCATGCAGCCCTTACAGCTAGAGCTATTGCATCCGATGCTCTAGAATCAATAAATTCGACTTTATCATTAATTTTCAATGCTAGTTTTGCATAAAAAGTTTCATTTTTCATTGAATCAATTAAAACATATTCTATAGTTACGTTTAATTTATCTAATAAAGTTATAATTAAATCATGTGTTAATGGCCTTGGCAGATTTACTTTTTGGAGTTTAACTGCAATAGAATCAGCTTCATTTGAGCCAACCCAAATTGGTATGTATAAATCCTTTGTTTTCAATTTAAGAATTACTACTCTTTGGTAGTTTGATAAATTTACTCTTATGCTTTCTATAGTAATCTCTTCCATAATTTTTTAATTTTACCAGTTCAGCTTGAAACTAAATTAATATTTTTAATAAATTCATTTAGTGCTTTTTGAATTGACTCTGAATAATCAGATAAAGATTCAAATCTATCCTTTGGGAAACATATTCCTCTTGATGAATTTAGAATATTTTTTCCACCTTCTGCAGCTTGAATTGTAGATTTAAAGTCACCACCCTGAAAACCTAGACCTGGTATCAGTAACGGTAAATTTGTGCTTGATCTTATTTTTTTTAATTCTTTTGGATATGTTGCACCAACTACAATTCCAAGATTATTAGAACTATTACATTTTTCAACTATTTCAATTACTTCTTCGTAAATATATTTATCCCCACTTTTTTTATTTTGTATTTCATTAGAACTTTTATTTGAAGATTTGCATATAACAATAGCGCCATTTTTTTCTGAAAAAGGAACTATCGAGTCTGTACCAAAGAAAGGGTTAACTGTGGCTACATCAAAACCCCAATAGTCATACATTGAATTCGCGTATGCTTGGGCAGTTGAACCAATATCTGCTCTTTTTGAATCGCCAATTAAAATTTTTTCTGGATACTTTTCTCTTAAATATTCAACAATCGATTTTAAATTAGATAAACTTTCAATCCCGCCTTCTTCGAAATATGCAAATTGAAACTTGTAAACATTACAGTGTTCTGCCGTTGTATCAATTACCAACTTGCACCAATCAAACAAATCTAAACCTAAATTATCAATTTTTTCAATCAGAGGATCTATTCCAACACAAACAATATTGTTTTCATCAAAATTATTTAATTTATCTACCCAATTCATTTTAATTTTCTCAAAAGATAATTATGTATTGATATTGATAATATAGCCAATAATATTGAATATGACGATAATCTAATAATTTCATTTGTATTAAGGGAAGATATAGATGAATATATTGCAGTTGATAAATTTTGAGTTTCTCCAGGCATATTTCCAGCTACAACAATTGTTGCACCAAATTCTGAAATACTCCTAGCAAAACATATCAATAGCCCTGCATAAATGCCTCTTTTTGAAATTGGTAATATTATCTTGGTAAATATTAATTTATTCGACATACCTAAACTTTCAGCCGAATCAATAATATTCTTATCAACATTTGTAAATCCTAATTGAAAAGAACGAATAATTAATGGAAAAGATACAATAGATGCCGCTATCGATCCAGCAACCCAAGTAAATGCAATTGTGCTTCCAGTTAAATCATAAATAATTGAACCTAGTAAATAATTTGGGCTAAAAATTATTAACAATGCGTATCCTGTAATTACTGGAGGTAAGCCTAGAGGTAAAATTGTGAAAAACTCAACAATAAACTTTGTTTTAAAGTTTTTAAAAACTAAAATATAAGATATTGGAAGTGCAATAATTGTAGCAATTATTGTTGAAAAAACTGCCCCTCGAATAGAATTGTAAATTAGTACTATATCTTCTGATAACATTTAATTATGAGTATTTTTAGATAATGATACACCTTATTTATTTTTAAGATATTTTATGAAGTCTAAGACATTTTTTTTCTTTTCTAAACTTAAATCCTTATTTAGAAAGAAAGAATAATTTATATCTTTCTGGAAGTTGTATTCTGAAGCTTTAAAATTAAGGTTTTTATTTATTTCATTGATATCATTTTCATAAATGAACGCATAATTTAAATATTTTAAATTTATTTTATTTATTAGAGCGGAAGCATTAGCTGCAACTTTAGTATTATATTTTGGTTGCAAACAATCAAAATTAATTAAAATTTCTGAAGATAATTTTCCTAGGGGCGCCCTTGATGGATCTGCAATACCAATTTCGAAATTTTTTTCACAAATATTATTAATGTCAACTTCATGATTTTGATTGTGAACAAGAATCACCTTGCTACTGTAGTAATTATCAATTTGCTCATAATCAATAAAAAAGTTTTTTTTCAATTTATAGTTTGCAATTAAAACAAGGTCAGGTTTTGATCCCAAAATTATTTTATTTACTAAATCATATGATCCTGATGAGTCAATATTTACATCTCTTTGGTATGATTCAAGTCTATTTTCTACTTTATCTAATAAAGAAGCAGCTAAATACAAATTGATGTGATCTTTTTCTGAGTTTTTACAAGAAGTATTAAAAACTAAAATGATCATTAAAAAAAATATTTTTAAATATTTATGCATTTATATTTCTATTTAATTAAGTGTATTCATTAGTGTATACTTATTATTATGAAAAATAACGATTCAGATAACTTTAATTTTGATAGCTTTTCAAATTTAGATTGGTATAAAAATGTAAACTCTAATCTCCTTGATCTTGCTGACCTTAATTCAAGTAATAAGATTATTGATCTTGGCTGTGGAAATGGTGGGATTACTGAAATGATTTTATCAAAAGTTAAAGACGTAAGTAATATAGTAATTTTTGCAGTTGATAGCTCTTCATCAGCAATATCTCTTGCTCTCAAAAGATTTAGTAACAGAAAAGATGTAATAATTAACTATATTCAATCTGAAGCACAAAATTTACATGAAAATATCAAAGAAAAAGTTGATACAGTAGTTTATTGCAACTCAATTCATTATGTTGAAGAAAAGGATAAAGTACTTCAACATATTGGTAATGGTTTAGAAAAGGGTGGAAAATTTGCTTTTAACACTTCTTTTTTTGAAGGCTCTCACCCTAAAGAAACTGAAGCATTTTTAAGAAAATGGATGCTTAAAAGCTTAAGACTTTTGAGATCGGAATATAATCTCAAACCTGTAAAAAGTAAGGTGCAGTCTAGAATACAATTAACTCCAGAAAAATATGAAAAATTATTGTTAAATAATGGATTTAAAGTTAAAGAAAAAAATATAGAAAACGTTCATGTGCCTTTGGATGGATGGTATGAAATTAGTAGTTTTAAAGATTGGATAGAAGGGGTTTTACCAGGTATACCATTAGATATAGGAAAGAAAGTTTTACAAGAAACTGTTGAATCTTTGTTTAAAGAACTAAATATTAAAACTTTAGACAGAAAATGGCTTTCTATAGTAGCTTCAAAATCTTAGATACTCATCAAGAGAATTAACCGAAAGCTTATCTTCTTTAACGTCATCTTTAAACACTGCTTCAGCAGTATCAAGTGAAGTGAAGCATGGTATTTTTCGCTCACTTGACTCTCTTCTTATTTTAAATCCATCATGCAATGTCTTGCTGTCCCCACTTACAGTATTTACTACAGCAACAACTTCAGAACTTCTTAATTTATCAATTACATTTGGACTTTTATCAAGACTTTTTTCAATAACTGTTGCATTAAATCCAAGATTTTTAATTAATTTTGCTGTCCCTGGAGTTGCAATCAAATTATAACCTTTTTCATTAATTAACTTAATTAAATTTTTAGCTTTTTCTTTATCTCTATTTGCAATACTTAATAATACAGATCCTTTAGAAGGTATATTAATCCCGGAACTTAAAAATGCCTTTGATATTGCTTCCTCATAATTCTTTGAAATACCCATTACTTCTCCAGTTGATTTCATTTCTGGGCCAAGGAAAGTATCAACATCAGTCAATTTTGACATTGAAAAAACAGGGGCTTTTACAGCTGTAATATTTCTTTCTTTGTAAATACCTGTGCCAAATTTGGAATCTTTGAGTTTTTCTCCATTCATACATCCTACAGCTAAATCGATCATTGGAATTCCGGTTGCCTTGGAGATGAAAGGTACTGTCCTGCTTGATCTAGGATTAACTTCAATCACGTATACTTTTGAATCATTTTCAGACCTATCTAAAATAAATTGAATATTCATTAAGCCGATAACATTTATTTCTTGTGCAATTTTTTTTGAGTATTCCAAAATAATATTTTTTTCTTGTTCTGTTATTCCTTTTGCAGGATATACAGCTACAGAATCACCACTATGAACACCGGCCTTTTCTAAATGCAACATTATTCCAGGTATAAGAATATCTTTACCGTCTGAAATAGCATCAATCTCTAATTCAATTCCCTCTATATATTTATCAATTAATATTTCAGGATTAATCAAATTAGAAAAATCATGTTCTTCAAAATAACTTTTCAAGTCATCTTCATTATCAATAATATTCATTGCCATACCACCTAAAACAAAGCTCGGCCTAACAATTACAGGATAATTTACCTTATCAGCAATTTTTTTTGCTTCTTCAAAATTTAATGAAGTGCCGGCTGGCGGCTGAGGTACACCAATACTTGATGTAAGTTTTTCAAAATACCCTCTGTCAGATGCCAGTTCAGTTGATTCTGCTGATGTTCCTAAAATAGGGTAACTTACTTTTTCTAGTTTTTTAGTAAGATTTATTGCAGTTTGACCACCAAATTGGACAATCGTTGATGGAAAAGAATTGCTTGTTTCTTCATTTTCTAAAATATCAAATACTGATTCTTGATCAATTGGCTCAAAGTACAATCTATCTGAAGTATCAAAATCTGTAGACACAGTTTCTGGGTTTGAATTTATAAAAATTGAATCGATTTTCCTTTTTTGTAGTGACCATGCAGCATGAACAGAACAATAATCAAATTCTATACCTTGCCCAATTCTTATAGGGCCACTTCCAAGTACCACAGTTTTTTTAGTTTCTTCTGGGGCTGCTTCGTTTTCTATTTCATAAGTTGAATAATAATATGGGGTTAATGCTTCAAATTCTGACGCGCAAGTATCCACCATTTTATAAGTTGGTAGTATTGACCATTTTTTTCTTAAAGACCTAATATCTTCGACACTTTTTTTTGTTAAAAGTGAGATGCTTTCATCAGAAAAACCAATTTTTTTTGAAAATTTTAATGTATCTTTATCTATTTCCTTTGCATCACTTAATTTTTTTTCTTGGTCAATAATCTTTTTAAGTTTTACAAGAAACCATTTATCAATTTTAGTGAAATTGTAGATGTCTTCTAAGTCGACACCTTTTCTTAGCAATTTAAAAATTTTAAATAATCTTGTGTCATCGGGTAAAAGATCAGAAATATCGTTAGCGACAATAGATTTATCATTTAAGTGAGAAATATTTGAAATGTCTAATGCCCTAATAGCTTTCAATAAGGCACTTTCAAAATTTCTTTCAATTGACATAACTTCTCCAGTAGCTTTCATTTGAGTTCCAATTTTTCTGTCACCTTTATCAAATTTATCAAATGGCCACCTTGGGATTTTTACAACACAATAATCTAATGCTGGCTCAAAAGCAGATGTTGTTACACCTGTAACCTGATTACTTATTTCATCTAATTTTTTACCAAGGGCTATTTTTGCAGCTACTCTTGCAATTGGATATCCTGTTGCTTTTGAAGCTAAAGCAGAAGATCTGCTTACTCTCGGATTAACCTCAATTACGTAATAATTTGGACCTTCATAGTCTTTAGAGTCATAAGGTCTGAATGCCAATTGAACATTACAACCTCCCTCAATTTTTAATCCTTTGATTATGTTTAAAGATGAAGTTCTTAGCTCTTGATAATCCTTATCACTTAATGTCTGGCTAGGAGCTACTACAATTGAGTCACCAGTATGAACACCCATAGGATCAAAATTTTCCATATTGCAAACTGTAATAGCATTATCATCAGAATCTCTTATTACTTCATATTCAACTTCCTTCCATCCAACTAAACATTTTTCAACAAGGATTTGCCCGACCATACTTGCACTAATCCCGGAGTATGATATTTTTTTCAATTCTTCTTCGTTATATGCAACACCTCCACCAGTACCTCCTAAAGTAAATGCAGGTCTAACAATTACTGGATAGCTAATTTTATTTGCTGCTTCAACTGCCTCTTCTATAGTATTGCAACTAAAACTTGGAGGAACTGGCTCTCCAAGTTCATTCATTAAATTTCTAAAAAGCAATCTATCTTCGGCTTTATTTATAGATTCCACTGATGTACCGAGTACTTTTACACCATGTTTTTCAAGAATTTTTTTATCATATAAATCTTTGACAAGATTTAGACCAGTTTGACCTCCTAAAGTACCTAGAATTCCGTCAGGCTTCTCCCTGATAATTATTTTTTCAATAATTTCTATTGTTAATGGCTCAACATAAACTTTATCTGCTGTATCTACATCAGTCATAATTGTTGCAGGATTTGAATTAACTAAAATAACATAACAACCCTCTTCTTTAAGGGATTTACAAGCCTGAGTCCCAGCATAATCAAATTCTGCAGCTTGACCAATCACAATAGGCCCAGATCCAATAACTAAAATTCTTTTAATATTTTTCATTTTTTCCTTTAATTAGTTCTACGAAGTTATCAAAAATATATTCAGAATCTACAGGCCCGGGGCACGCTTCAGAATGATATTGAATTGAAATTATAGGTTTATGTTTATGCTTTAGTCCTGAGACAGTATTATCATTTATGTTGATATGTGTTATTTCAAGATCTAATGGAAAATTTTTGTCACTTACTGCATATCCATGATTTTGTGAAGTAGGATAAACCCTTCCTGATTTAAGTTCTTTGACAGGCTGATTACCTCCTCTATGCCCAAAAAGTAATTTGAAAGTTTCACCACCATAAATGTGGGCAATAATTTGATGACCAAGACATATTCCTAAAGTTGGTATATTTTCAATCGATTTTTTTATACCTTTTATGTCATTTAGTAAAGTTTTTGGATCACCCGGACCAGGAGACATTACTATTCCGTCATACTTGTTTAAATCTAAATTATTGAAATCATAATTCCATGGATATACCTCAACATCGCACCCCCTAGAATTCAAAATTCTTATAATATTCCTTTTAACTCCAAAATCAATTAAAGCTATCTTGTATCGTGTTTGATTTACTTTATAATTTTCTATGCTTTTAACTGATACTTGATCAACATAATTATTATCTTCATATGACCCAAAATTATTAATTTTAGTCAATGCAGTGTCAATGTTTGGATTATCGGTTATGATAGCCATCTTAGAGCCAAACTTTCTAATTTTCCTAGTTAAAGATCTTGTGTCTACAGAATGAATACCAGGTATCCCATTTTCGAATAAGTACTCATTTAAATCTTTATTATTTGAAAAATGAAAAGGATAATCACACAAATCTCTAACAACATAACTTTTTACTTGTATTTTTTTTGATTCACTAAAATTTATATCTATTCCATAATTACCGATAATTGGGTAAGTAGAAACTAATATTTGGCCTCTATAACTAGGATCGGTAAGCATCTCTTGGTAACCAGTCATAGAAGTGTTAAAAACTATTTCACCCAAAACTTCTTCATTTGACCCAAAGCCAATTCCATCATAAACAGTCCCGTCACTTAAAATTATATATTTTTCATTTTCAGTCATTATTAAATTATTTCTCCTGAATTATAAATTTGATTTCCTGAGCAAATGGTCATTATAGGTTCTCCCTTTAAATTTACATTCCCTTGTTTTTGAGTATTAAAAATATAATTTGAACTCTTTGAAGCTAATTTATCTTTATCTAAATTCCATTCATGATCATCTATGACAAAAAAGTCTGGAGAATACCCTTCTTTAATGATGCCAATTTTTTTATTAAAGCATTTTTCAAAAATCTTTCCAGGCATATATGACATTTTATTCACTGAAAATTCATAGCCTGCATTTTTTGAAACAAATCCAAACGCATTTTCAAGCCAAGATATTCCAGACATACATTCTTTAAATTCATTTTCTTTATCTTGATGACTATGAGGAGCATGGTCTGATGCAATCACATCTACAATTCCATCTTTTAATGATTTCAAACAATAATCTTTATCTGTATTTGTTCTTATTGGAGGATTTACCTTTAACTTTGGGTCAAGAAAATATTCAAATTCCTCTTCATCCAAAAATAAGTGATGGGGTGTTACTTCGCTTGTTACTTTATTATTGTGTTTAAATGAACTGATTTCTTTAATTGCTCCCATAGTTGATAAATGTTGAAAATGGATCCATCCACTATGATTACCAAGAACATCTAAATTATTTTTTACAGCGTTTATTTCAGCTGAAGCAGGACGACCAATTAAATTGTATTTTTCCGACATTTTTCCTTCATTAATAGAGCCATTATAATTTTGATTTGTTAGTAATTCAGGATGCTGCATCAAAGGATAGTTTTTACCTAATATATCTAATGCATTAGCAATTAATTTCTGGTCATCAAAAAAATCACCATCATCTGAGAATCCAAAAATTATATCTTCGAACTTATTAATCAAGTCTTCGAAATTTACCAATTCCTTACCTTTTCTTCCAACCGAAATACAAGGGGATATATAAATATTTATATTTGACTCATTGATATTTTCATATACCCCACCAATTGTTTCCTCAGAATCAAGGGGGGGATAAGAATTAGGCATCATTACTACAGTAGTATAACCACCTTTCGCGGCAGCAGCTGAGCCCGAAGAAATATCTTCCTTGTGTGTTTCTCCGGGCTCTCTAAAATGAACATGTATATCAATAAGACCAGGAAAAATAGTTCTTCCTTTGATATCTATTTGATCAAAATTCTCATAATTTTCATTTGATGATTTTTTTATATTTAATATGTTTTTGTTGTCATAAATAATATCTTGATTAAATTTACTTAACCCAACAATAGGATCAAAAATTTTACAATTCTTTAAAACTTTCATTTAGTATCTTCTCTCAGAATTTTATCCAAAACTGCACATCTAACCCATACACCATTTTTTACTTGTTCATTAATTAATGATTTTTCAGAGTTTTGAAGTCCATATGAAATTTCTATTCCTTCATTTACAGGACCAGGATGCATCAAATATTTGATATTATATTCATCCAAAATTCTTTTATTAATTTGATATTTTGATGAATATTCATCAAAGTCAATATTTAAATCATTTAATCTTTCTTTTTGGATTCTTAAAGCCATGATTACATCTGAATTTTCTAGACATTCCTTGAAATCTTCATAAAAATTAACCGTTTCTAAATTTAACTTTTTTGGCTTAAAAAAAGGTGGTGAAAATAAATTTGTTTTTTGTCCATATTTTCCAAATCCTTCTATAAAAGATGCTGCCACCCTACTATGCAATAAATCACCAACAATAGATATTTTTAATCCATTAAAATCTTCAAATTTTTCACTTAAAGTTTTTAAATCTGAGAGTGTTTGGGTTGGATGAGAATTTATTCCTGAACCAGCATTAATTATTGGAAATTTTAATATATTTTCAGCAATTTCAAAGTCCTCATGATTAGCACTTCTTATAATAATTCCATCAACTGGATATGAATTTAATGTACTCAAAGTATTTTCTATTGATTCACCCTTAACTATTGATGAATTTTCTGGAGAAACATCTATCACATTTATTCCTAAAATAGAACATGCAATTTTAAAAGATGTCTTAGTTCTTGTGCTCGGTTCTAAAAATAAAAATATAAAATTTTTATTATTATATTTATCTAATTTATTTTGATGGAAATTTCTTTCAAAAATGAAAGATTCAGATATTATATCTTTTAACTCAGATGAATTTAGTTGATTTATATTTATAAAATTACCCACTAAAATTCTAAATTAGCACTTTTCTAAATTTAAAACAAATTTAATTTAGCTAAAGATTTCCTCATACAGTTTTTGACCCATACCTGGACCAAGTTTTATTCCATTTCTACCTGCACCAGTACCATAAAAAATGTTCGAGAATTTATGTGATTTTTTGATAATTGGAATATTGTTTTCAGAGTATGGTCTGAAGCATGCTGTATGATCAACTAAATCTAAATCATTAAAACCATCAAACATTTCATAAAATGAATTCAGAATTTTAATTTTCGCATCTTCTGTCTGTCCTTCTTGAAATTTTACATCTTCTTCGGTTGTGCCTATCCACAACAAATCATCCATCTTCTTTGTTGCATAATCTTTTCCCCATGAAATAGAGTTGTCAAAATCTTTGGATGTTTTAAATTTTAAAAGTTGCCCTTTTAGGGGCTTAACATTAATGAGGTCATTATTTTTTGCGATTTCACTTGTCCAAGGCCCAGCAGTTATAGCAACATTTTTAATTAAAAATTTTTCATCATTAGTAATAAAAGTGTCTACCTTTCTATCCTTAGATCCTAAATTTTCAAAATTAAAATCATAATTAATAAATTTAGCTCCCATATTTAATGAAGAATTCAGATATGAATTTGTCAGATTAAATGAATCAACTTCCATATATCTATCAAAAATAATTGCCCCATGATTTATTTTTTTTAATTTTGGCTCAAAGTCTTTAATTGAATTTAAATCGCTTATTATTTTGCCCTCAAAATTATCTAAAAGTGACTTTTTTTCTTCAGCACTATTAATAATATGAATTAATCTCTTTTCATTATAATTAGGGTCAATTTCAGTATAATTTTGAAATATTTTTTTAAATTCTTTGTGCAAAAAGTAAGAATTGTCATGAAATTTTTTTACATAATTATCATTTCCTAAGTATGGTGCTAAGCCACCTTGGGCATTTCCTGAAGAATTAAATCCGGTAAAGTTTTTCTCGACAATTAAAACTTTTTTATTATTTTTTGAGCTATAAAAAGCTAAAGATGACCCAACAATCCCAGAGCCTACTATTAATAAATCATATTTTTCCATAATTTAATGAAATCTTTTAAATGAATTATAACCTGAGTTTGATATTTTCTTCCTTGATAAACTTTGTTCACTTACGATTGAAGTAATTGAGTCAGATATTTTTTTTACAACGTTACCATCAAACATGCTCGGCATTATAAAATCTTCACTTAGATTTTCATTTTCAATAACTGATGCCAATGCTTTAGAAGCAGCAATTTCCATTTCAACTGTAATCTTTTTTGCTCTTGAATCTACAAGCCCTCTAAAAAAACCTGGATAAGCCAAAGAGTTGTTTACTTGATTTGGATAATCTGATCTTCCCGTAGCAATAATAGATACATTTGATGGAACATCTTCAGGCATAATTTCAGGATTAGGGTTTGATAAAGCGAAAACAATTGAATTTTTTTTCATTTTTTTAAGTTGGCTTTTCTTTATTAAGTTAGGACCAGCAAGTCCAAGAAAAAAATCAGCACCTTCTAAAACTTTAGTCAAATTACCTTTTTCATTGTTTGGGTTTAAATTTTGTTCTAACCAAATAGAATTTTCAGACTCATCATCTTCTTTTCTCTTGTATAACCCTCTGCTATCAAAGCCAATAATATTTTTTACTCCGAAATTCTTTAAAATTTTCGCACATGCTGAACCAGCTGCCCCTAATCCCAAGATTACAACTTTCAAATCATTCTTTTTCTTATTTAAGACCTTCAAAGAGTTTATTAATGCAGCCAATACTACAATTGCAGTTCCATGCTGATCATCATGAAAAACTGGTATATCAAGTTCATTTTGCAGTCGAGACTCAATTTCAAAGCATCTTGGAGAACTAATATCTTCAAGATGAATTGCCCCAAATCCTGAAGAAATTAATTTAACAGTTTTTATTATTTCTTCAGTATCTTTAGTGTTTAGGCAAATTGGCCACGAATCAACTCCGCCAAATTCTTTTAAAATAACTGCCTT
>Ga0066378_10000354_pt1 | contig 19555 bp, 18 predicted proteins | sample Knorr_S23_td_DCM_FD_70947 | JGI IMG/M metagenome (GOLD analysis project Ga0066378, IMG submission 70947) | Marine microbial communities from Southern Atlantic Ocean transect - Knorr_S23_td_DCM_ad_71m_LV_A | ecosystem: Environmental > Aquatic > Marine > Oceanic | place: Southern Atlantic ocean...
TGGCGCAGATTGAACAACTGGTGCCGGTTGTACCCTTTCTTTATCTTGTACCACTCATTGTCCTGTCAATTGGGCTCTTCAACATTCTGAGTCAGTGGAGTGCGCGGCTTCGATGCTTTGGCGTGCTTGGTTCGGCAAAGACGATACAAGGAGCTGCTGCATCTCTTGTTCAGGTAGTCTGTGGGTTGATGTGGACCTCTCCTGTTGGTCTGGTTGTTGGTGATATCGCGGGGAGAACATCAGCGGTCGGGATCTTGGTGTTCCCGGTGTCACGTTCAGTCAGAACGAAAACTGCACCACTACTCGGCGTGCTAAAGCGTTTTCGTCGATTTTGCATGTTGTCGGCACCCGCAGCGGTCATGAATACTGCAAGCCAGAGGACCCCCGCATTTTTCTTTGCAGCATTCTATGGCCTTGAGGCAGCGGGATTTTTTGTGTTGTGTCAACGAGTTGTGGGGACGCCAATTCAGCTTGTCAGTCGATCCGTATCGCAAGTCTATAGTGTAGAATTTGGATCGAAGGTCGAGACTGATCCTTCTGCTAACCTCGCACTTTTCATGCAGATTTCCCGATCAATAGTGCTGTATCTTTCAATTCCTTTTCTGTTGGCTGCGTGGCTGGCCCCACCTATAACAACGCTGGTATTTGGGCAAGACTGGGTAGCAGCAGGCGAATTCATGCGATACCTAATTTTGGCCCAGTTCTTTCAATTGGTGGCGGCACCGGTTTCACAGACACTCAATCTGTTGAACAGACAAGATCTTCAACTGGCCTGGGATATTTTTCGACTGTTATGTATTTGTGGGCTATTCCTGGCATGCGGTGTCTATCTGGCCGTACCCAGTCTGCTGACACTCCAGTTCTATTGTTTGTTGATCGCAGTACTGTATCTGGTGCTTTGGCTAGTCAGCTATCTCCAAGTGAAGGGATCGCTGTGACTCCCGCTCTTCATCGTGTCTTTATGGCGTTACTGGCGGCGGTCTATGTGGGTGTTCTGGTCTGGATATACAGAAGCTACATTATTGGCAACTACGCGGAGTATCCTGCGTTGTCGGGTGCATTGTCATTTCCTTTACTTGGAATTGCGTTGCTTGCGCTCGCCACGATACCCTTGCAGTTCTCGGTTCCCAGCCGTTTTTTTTATTCGTTGTTTGTTCTTATTTTATTCGTACCGATGTGTGTCATCTTGGCGCAGACCGATACACTCGATATGTTCTACTTTGCGATGGTGGCGGCCTCGCTTACTGTCATTCGCGCTGCCATCGCCATGCCTTTGTTTCGCATTCCGGGTTTGACTAGGGTTAGGAAGGTCGTGTTGTTACTTGTCTGTATATCCGGTGCGGTTACCTATGGCTGGCTTGTTTTCGTCACTGGTGGGCCCAGGATTGAGTCTCTGGAGTCCATCTATGTAGAGCGTTTGGCGCTTCGTGATGTGATCGTAGGACCTGTGGCTTACTTGGTGACCTGGCTGGGTAAAATCCTACTTCCGTTTTTCATTGGCTTGACAATATTCCGAAAACAACCTGCTGCCGCCATCATTCTGATCTTGCTGCAGCTCTCCATTTTTCTGATGACGAGTCACAGGATCTATATCGTGATGGTTCTCGCCATACTGGGGATCTATTGGCTGTTCAAGCGGCGAAGACAAGGACCTCTACTGATAGCTGGTGCGGGTTTTGTTATGGTTGCGTGTGTTTTGGCGTACGAGTGGTTTGAGACCATTCTCCAACTTTCCGTATTGGTGCAGAGGGGTGTCTTCAAACCTGCGTTTCTCAACTTTGCCTACGTGGAAGTTTTCAGAGACAAGGCGATGGTTTTGATGAGCAATAGCAGCTTGGTTTCGTGGATAGACTATCCATTCAGCCAGAATCCTGCCTTCCTTGTTGGCGAGTATGTTAGAAACAACTCGGAGACTCGGTCCAACACTGGATTTCTAGGGAGCGGATTTGCTCACTTCCACTATTTCGGGCCTCCGGTAATCGCGCTGTTTGTGGGAGCTCTGTTGCGTCTGCTTGATAGCGTATCCACGAAGTATCCCGTCTGGATCGTGTGTGTGGCAGCTTTGGGTCCATTTACAGCGTTGACAATGACCGCTGATTTCCTACCTGCCTTACTCACGCACGGCACTATCTTTTGTCTGATGCTACTATGGGTTATGAATGACTGGTTCGATGATGAACGAACTTCGACTTTGCCACCTTAGTACCGTTCACCCCCGGTACGATACACGTTTGGCACTCAAACAGTGTCCGACGCTTGGCACCGAATTCCCAGGGGAAGTGTGCCTCGTCGTTGCCGACGGCAAAGGCACGGAAGAATGTGATCATTACCGCATCGTGGACCTGGGTAAAATGCCTAACAACAAATGGCTCCGTATCGCGGCTGGTAACCTCCGCGCGATCCGATTTATTTTTTCAGTACGCCCCGATGTCCTTCACTACCATGATCCGGAGCTGCTCTTTGCCGGACTGGCAGGTAAGTTGGCAGGCGTCAAGGTGATCTACGATGTGCATGAGTCGGTTCCAGAAGTCATCCTGAAAAGAAAGTGGATACCAAGGTGGCTACGCCGTCCATTGTCGTGGTTGGTCGCCTTCTCAGAAGTTACTGTCGTCAGATTGCTCGATCGTGTTGTTGCCGCGACGCCGGAAATCGAGAAACGGTTCAATTCAAAAGCGTGTGTGTCAATACAGAATTTTCCGATCGTGGAGGAGTTGAATACCCAGGGATCGCGGTGTTTCCAAGATCGGCCCAAGAGATTTGTCTATCTCGGAGGTATCACGAAAGAGAGGGCTGCCATTGAAATGGTTCGCGCGATTCAATTCCTCGATACAGAAACCTGCGTCGATATGGTCGGGGAATTTCGCCCTCTTTCTCTCAGATCAGAGCTCTCGGTGGATGACAACCCACGAGTCATCTGTCATGGCTTTCGGCCAAGAGAAGAGGTCGCGACAATTCTCGCCAATGCCCGGGCAGGACTCGTCCTTTTTCATCCGAAAGAGAATCATATAAATTCACAGCCCAACAAACTGTTTGAGTACATGTCTGCTGGTTTACCTGTGATTGCGTCCGACTTCCCGCTATGGCGAGAGATTATAGACACTGTGGGTTCGGGGTTATTGGTTGACCCCCAATCGCCTTCAGCTATAGCTGACGCAATGACCTGGATTCTCAACAATCCGAAAGACGCGGAGGAAATGGGTAGGAATGGTCAAAAGGCTGTAGAGGAAACCTACAACTGGAAAATCGAAGGAGAGAAGTTGGTGCAACTCTACCGAGGGCTCGTGTGATAAAAGTACTAACGGTCATTGGTGCTCGTCCCCAGTTCATTAAGGCATCGGTTGTGTCGAAGTCGATGCAGGAATCACACAACATCACAGAAATCTTGGTGAATACCGGACAGCATTTCGACGAGAACATGTCGACGGTGTTCTTTGATGAACTGGAGATGCGTTTGCCGGATCACAATCTCAATGTGTCTGGCGGGGGTCATGGTGATATGACCGGACGAATGATGATTGGCATCGAAAAGATCATCGAAGATGTCCGGCCGGATTGGGTTTTGGTTTATGGAGATACCAACTCTACTGTTGCAGCGTCTCTTTGTGCAGCGAAATGCATGACCCCACTAGCGCATGTCGAAGCAGGACTACGAAGCTTTGATCAATACATGCCTGAGGAAATCAATCGTGTGGTCACTGACCGGTTGAGCCAGGTTCTGTTTTGTCCGACACACCAGGCTGTTGCGAATTTACGCAATGAACGAAGGGCTGAACTGGGTGCTGAGATCCTGAATGTTGGAGATGTCATGTACGACGTTGCGTTGCAGGCGAAGGAATTTGCAGTTGATCCCCAAATTGAATGGCTACGCGAGAACTTCATTCTTGCCACTATCCACAGGGCCGAAAATACGGACGACAAAGTGGTCCTTATGCAGATTGTGGATGCACTGAACGAACTCAGTCGTTCGTTCTGTATCGTGCTGCCGCTGCACCCACGTACAGTGCGGCGAATGTCGGAGTTTGGTCTGTCCTTTGACTTTCCAGTGGTGGAACCGGTCGGGTATCTGGAGATGAGTTGGTTGCTCAGACATTGCCAGTGCGTAGTGACGGACAGCGGTGGCCTTCAGAAAGAAGCCTACTTCTCTCAAAAGCCTTGCGTCACCGTACGGGAGCGGACTGAATGGACAGAACTCGTCGACCATGGGGTTAACAGACTGTGTCTACCTCGAGAGATCCCTCAAGTGACGTTGGAAATGATCGATGTGACTGTTCAGGATTCGGAGCATCTGTATGGCAATGGCAATGCAAGTGAGTTGATCACACGTCGACTTTGTAATGATCGTTAAGTCGCGAATCCTGTATATTGCAAATCATTACCGCGGCCCCCAGCAGTCTGGCGGAAATCGCTCCTGGCACCAGGTAAGAGCCCTTGCGGAGCACTATGAAGTGGACTTGCTGGTACCCAGCTTTGACCCGTTGACGCAGATGCCAGTGGTGGTGGAAGAACTCCCTGTGGTCGATGGGGTTCATGTGAAGATTGTCCCGGCGATAAAAGGTGGTAGACGAAGTATCTTCGGCCGTTTGGTGTACGCAATCTCAACCACCTTTAGTTCCATTTGGCTAGGGTCACGTACAGAACGTCCGATAGCGGTGATTGCAATGGGGGCGCCTCCCACTAGTGCCCTCGCTGGCTGGGTCTTGTCCAGGATGAAGGGTGTCCCCCTGATGCTTGATGTCAGAGATATCCCACTTGAAACAGCATTAGAGCGAGAGATGTTGCCCTCCTGGTTCCTCAGATTGGCAATTTGGTTTGAGTCCAGGATTTTCCAAGGTGCATCGCACTTGGTGTGTGTATCGGAACAGATGATGAGGTTTCTTGAAGAAAAAGGCATTTCGAGACAACGGATGTCGCTCAATATGATTGGCTATGATGCCTATGCAGATTCGGTATCGGGAGTGCCCTCGGAGGCGAACGACTTCCTGAATGTGATGTATGCCGGTACGCTTGCACAGCTTATCGACATCCCGACCGTTCTCAGGGCTGCTGAGCAAGTCAGGCAAGAACGGGTACGCTTCATCGTTCTGGGTGATGGGGAAAGGTTAAAAGAATATCGCGAATGGAGCGACCGACAGCGGTTGAATGTTGAGTTCAGAGGACGCGTCACCAAACAGGAAGTACATGATTGCCTGAATGAGGCGAATGTTTGTCTCTACCCATTGACGGGTGGAGCTGCTACTGCCGCCATGTTGGGCAACAAGGTGTTCGATTACCTTGGTGCGGGCAAACCCGTTATCTATACCGGTCCACCGGGTTCAGTATCTCAGTTTTTAGATGATCTGGGGGCTGGGTTCGTGCTTGATGCCGAGGATGACCAAGGTCTCTCGGCACTGCTGCGGGCACTGACCCACAGGAGGAATGAGTTGAGGCAACAGGGAGATCGCGCCCGGTCCGTTATATTGTCATTCTACACGGCTGCGATCTCGGCAGATCAATTGGTAAGCAGGTTACAAGGTCTATTGGCCCGCTAACCTGCATACCTGCTCTATGGCGTCCCGTGTTCGACCAATATCACGTTGGGTCAAGGTCGGGTGTACCAGGAAGGTCAGACTTGTCTCCCCAAGTTCTTTGGCTGTACACAGTCTTTCTTGTGGACCAATGCCCGATCCCTTGAAACACCGCTCAAGGTAAAGTTCAGGACATGGTCCTGTAAAGCATGGCACACCCAACTCAGTTATCTGAGATAGCATGCGGTCGCGCGACCAGTCATGCTTAAGGCGATCCGCGACAACAAAGATAGTCGCTCTGTAAAAAGCGTGGCTGATATGTGCGGGTGGTCTGGGTACTCTTAGACAGGACTGTTTAGACGATATGTCTAGAATTGCTTCTGCGTTTTGTGCCCGATGCTCACGCCACTCAGGGAGTTTGTTGAGTTGAAGACCTCCGATGGTTGCAGAAATCTCTGTCATTCGCGCGTTCGTGCCAAACTCATGATGAACAAAGCGGTAGCCGACAGGGTGATCGGCTCTGGATACCGCCTCGTGACTCTTACCGTGATCCTTGAGCGTCCAGACTTTTGACCAAAGTTCATCTGAGTCAGTAGTGATCATTCCACCTTCTCCAGCGGTGCTGATAATCTTGTCCTGACAGAAGGACCAACATGCGACGTCACCGAAAGAGCCAACTGACTTCCCGTCATAGTAAGCGCCATGTGCCTGGGCACAGTCTTCGACAACGCTCAAATTGTGTCGTCTTGCCAGATTGAGAATTTCCTCCATTTCACAAGGCCATCCAGCAAGGTGTACACAGATGACGGCTCGCGTTCTATCTGTGATTGCCGAAGAGATGGTTTCCGGGGTGATGTTCTGGCTGTCGCGGTCGACGTCGACAAAGACAGGCTTGGCACCGACGTTGACGACACATGACGCGGAAGCGACGAAACTTCGGCAAGTGACAATGACTTCGTCGTCGGGACCAACACCGAGCGCCTTTAGAGCAAGTTCCAACGCCACTGTGCCATTGGATACGGCAACTGCGTGGCGGGTGCCGGTGACCGTAGCGAACGCTTGCTCAAATTCCCGGCAGCGACTACCTGTCCAGTAGTTGACGCGGTTCGATCTCAACACCTCTGCCACCGCATCAGCCTCCTCGGTTGTAAAAGATGGCCACGGTGAAAACTCATTGCCTGCCATGTAACGTCCTAGTAACCGTAGAGTGGCAACGTTTCACCACCAATGTTTGTAAGGTGTGTGACCTCTGCTCTGGTTAGACCGGATCGACCGAGACCGACACTTCTCGTAGATACGTTATCCACGAGACTCGAGATATCTGAGCACTCCTCGATGTTGAGGAAATGCAGGATCTTTGCCAACTCGTTGACTGGATTTTCAACGAAAGACTCATACTTGACGTGAATGACCTGTTCCGATGGAATTTGTTGGAGGCCTGCGTTGGCGAGCTGAACACAACGTGTCCATTGATGCATACAAACGTCCAATAGCGATTTCTCTAGTAGCATTTCGTCCATTCCTTTAAAGCGTGGCCCCCAGGTACTGACCCGTCTCTGCGAGGAAAAAAGCCGATGAACATGGTTTCGAAGATACCGTCTGGCGTAATATGGGATGTCCGATTTGGGTAGGAACCTGGCCTTCCTAAGAGTATATGTCCAGTCAATTCCTGCCCGCCATCGTCTGGACGCCGAAACGGCTGCGTCCACACCATCACGATAGATGTGTAGGAATCTAGCATTCGGAAGAATTTTGGCGACAAAAGGTACCCTCAGGCAATTGGCACAGGTTTTCTCAACCACGGTTCGACCATGGTAACTGTTAGAGATTTTGTGAAATTGATTGTCGATATAGGCTCTGATTGCTGATGTTGCTGCTTCCTCTGGGATTTCATCGGAAGGAAGGTCTCGATTGCCATGCCGCCAAATGGGATTGATCTCGTCGCAAGGCCAGGTCACGAGGTCTGGCAGTTCGGTAATTATGTCACGGAGCATATTGGTCCCCGAACGGGGCGCTCCAATGATCACCACTTTGGATATTTCCTTATTCAAGTGCCTCCACCACTGCGTCGGCGATCGTCTCTATCTCATTGGTCTCCAAGTACGGATGTACGGGAATACTCAATACGGTTTGCGCAAGAACTTCCGCATTAGGAAATGCGCCCTCTGAATACTCCAAATGACATACCGCGGGCTGAAGGTGTAAAGGTTTCGGATAGTATATGGCATTGCCGATGCCAGATTCAGCTAACTTTTCAGAGATCTGGTCCCGTTTGCCATGGGTAATGGTGTACTGAGCCCAAGCGCTTTTGTCACGTTCAAAATCACCACCCGTAGGAACCTGCACATATTGTGACAGCCGTTCTGACAGATTGGTTGCGTTTTTGTTTCGTTGCTCGATTTCCCAGTCGAGAATAGGCAACTTCGCCCTCAGAACGGCTGCCTGGACTTCATCCAAGCGCGAGTTGGTCCCTATTGCGACGTTCTCGTACTTGTGCTGGCCTTTTCCATGCTCACGCAGTGATCGTATTTTGTCGGCTAGCGTGTTGTTTGAGGTCATGATTGCACCACCATCGCCATAACAGCCCAGCGGTTTTGCAGGGAAGAAACTTGTAGCCGCAATGTCGCCATAGCTTCCAAGTTTTCTACCCGCGTGCTCGCCTCCAATGCCTTGAGCGACGTCTGCGATGAGTCGCAGGTTTTCGGCTTTGCAGAGCGCTTCAAGGCTCGAATAGTCACAGGGACGGCCAAACAAATCTACCACTATCACTGCATTGGCAGGAGTGCCGTTGTCTGTCAGCTTTTCGCAAGTAGCGGTAATGGAGTTGATGGAGATATTGAAGCTATGTGGCTCCACGTCGACAAAGATAGGGGTGGCACCACACAATATGACAGCTTCTACTGTGGCGAAGAAGGTGAAGACAGGAACGAGAACCGTGTGTCCGGGGCCAATACCAAGCGCTCTCAATGCCAACGTGATGGCATCGGTACCGTTCCCTACACCGATACAATGTTCGACGCCCAGGTAGTCTGCAAATTCCTCTTCGAATTGGCGAGTTTCTGGACCGAGGATGAACTGGCCACCCTCAATCACACGTTTTACCGCGCGCTCAATATCTTTATCTATCGAAGCGCGTTGCCGTTGAAGGTCAATTAGTGGAATCAATTTGGTTCACTGATCCTTTTTAGTACTCGGTCCGACAGGATGTACTCAAGTCCTGTATGCGAACAAGCTGCAGTGCCCTGACCGTCTACGGGGAGATCCAGGCGCTCACCGTATTCACTCACCCAACCCACCTGGGTTGCAGGAACACCAACCATCAGTGCGTAGTCCGGTACGTTTTTGGTCACAACCGCCCCGGCACCAACGAATGCGAATTTCCCAATCGTAACCCCGCAGATGATCGTACAATTGGCACCCAGACTTGCACCGCGTTTGACTCGGGTTTCCAGGAACTGATCCTTTTTTTCGAGCGCTGCTCGAGGATTTAGAACGTTCGTGAACACCATGCTCGGACCACAGAAAACCTCGGACTCTAACACCACACCTTCAAATACAGACACGTTGTTTTGGATACGAACCCGATCGCCAATGACCACCTGATTGCCAACATAGACATTCTGACCAAGCGTACAATCAATGCCAACCTGTGAATCCGTAGATACATGGACAAAGTGCCAGACTTTGCTACCGGCACCTATGCGTGCACCTTCGTCGATCACTGCGGTCGGGTGGACGAAATATTTTGCCATTTGGAACCCACTCAAATTGGTCGGGACGACAGGATTTGAACCTGTGACCACCACACCCCCAGTGTGGTGCGCTACCAGACTGCGCTACGCCCCGAACGATCGTATCGTACACGAGCACCTGCTTTCAGCCAATCTCTGAAGAGAGAGCCTTTGCAAGGAAGGGGTGTCTCTCACTACCGCTCACGATGGGGAGCGTACGGATTTGGGCCACTGTCTCTATAGCGGTCCGCGTATCCTCAATACCGAATCCGCGGTCGTCCAGGATATTGTTATAGCTCTCAGTGTGTAGATCGGTGAAACCCTCGGAGAATTCGATTTCACGTCCGTCAATTGTGATGCTGCGATACGTTGCCTTTTCCGATGATGACGGCACGTCACCACGCTCAAGGGACAGATACCACCGCACGTTAGCTTTTTCATAGCATAGGTATCCAGCTGCCCTTGCCGCAGAATGGTGGTGCACCTCGACCTTCTGTACTGGTCCAAAAATATAGCTGAGCATGTCAAAAAAATGGACACCGATGTTTGTCGCGATTCCGCCCGACTTTTTTAGATCGCCTTTCCACGACACGTGATACCAATGACCGCGTGAGGTGATGTAGGTTAGGTCTACATCATGAATCCTATTCGAGTACCGAATTTCTTCGCGAAGTTTGATGATCGCTGGATGCAGTCGCAACTGTAGGATTGTGTGAATGCGATGCCCACTTACTTCCTCGAGTTGAGCGAGTGACTGGATGTTCTCGGGATCGAGGACGAGTGGCTTCTCACAGATGGCGTCTGCCTCGTTTCTCAGGGCGAACTGGATATGCGAGTCGTGCAGATAATTCGGAGAACAAATAGAAACGTAGTCTAGGGGGGGCGTTGTCTCGCTGAATTTCAGCATGTTGATGTGGTGGTCAAATTGCTCGAATTCGACAAAGAAGTCCGCGTGAGGAAAGAAGGAATCCAGTATCCCTACTGAGTCACGAGGATCAAAGGCTGCAACCAGTTGATTTCCTGTCTCATGGATTGCTTTTAGATGCCTCGGTGCGATATAGCCGGCGGCACCAATCAGCGCAAATTTTTTTGGTTCCTGCATATACTTACTTAGTCGGGTATGGGTGAGTCTTGCTGTTATCGGGGTTCGTGTCCGGGTAACCGAATCAGATTGCTATCTGCTTTAGACGTTTTACTTACGCTCCCCTTGAATTCCTTCACCGTTTCGGCCAGTACTTCAATCGCAGTGCGAGTATCACTTGCAACACAGGCATCGGCCAATCTCGAGAGCTTGTTGTTTAATTCGCTGATGCTGAGATGGTGTTCATTCGCTCTGTTGATCATGGGGTGATCGGTACCGATACAGTTGTCGCCGATGATCAATTCTTCGTAGAGTTTTTCTCCAGGGCGAAGCCCGGTAAATGCGATTTCTACATCCCGATTTGGGCTTTCGCCATCCTCAAGTACAAACCCTAAGTGCTGGATCATCGTTCTTGCGAGTTCAGCAATCTTGACTGGCTCGCCCATATCCAGCACAAAAACGTCTCCACCTTCGCTCATTGCACTTGCCTGGATTACAAGCTGAACGGCCTCCGGTATCGTCATGAAATAGCGGGTAATGTCTGGATGAGTCACCGTCACTGGACCGCCTTCCCGTATTTGTTTCTTGAAGAGCGGAACGACAGAGCCCGATGAATTCAGGACGTTTCCGAATCGTACCATGCTGAATATTGTTCTGTGGGCCACCCCATATTCGCTCGCGTTGGCCTGCAACACAAGTTCGGCGAAACGTTTAGAAGCCCCCATAACGTTGGTTGGTCTAACGGCCTTGTCGGTTGAAATTAGGATGAACTTGTCTACGTTGGCTTCGATGGCCGCTGATACCACAGAGTGTGTGCCCAAGGTGTTGTTCTTTAGACCACTGATGATATTTGCTTCGACGATTGGTACGTGTTTGTACGCAGCAGCGTGATATACCACTTCAACTCGGTGCTCTATCATCAGCGATCGAAGGTACTCTTTGTCTTGAACGTCACCAAGTATAGATACAATTTCTATCTCGCTCTTGGCGAGTTCCTGCGAGATGTTGTAGAGACCAAACTCTGACATTTCGAACAGAATCAGTTTTGCTGGATTCATCATGCAGACCTGTCGACACAGCTCGCCTCCGATAGAGCCTCCTGCGCCGGTTACCATAACAGATCTGTTAGTTACCGCTTTGACCATTAGGTCGTCTCGTGGTGCGACGGTATCTCTTCCTAACAAATCTTCGACCCTAACGTCCCTAAGCTGGTCAATGTTCGTCCCGCCATCCGCGATGTCAGCGTAGCTTGGGATAATCTTCACGCTGACCTTATAGCCGGTGAGGAACTGCAAAATCCTCGCCCTTTCGGAATTGCTAAGGCTGCTGATCGCCAGGAACACGTATCGTATTTCGGTGTGATCGATGAGTCGTTGCAGGCGATTCGGTTTATATACGCGAAGATCCATAAGAATGGTTCCCTGCTTTCCCTCATCATCATCGAGAAATGCGATTGGTCGATACTCGATACCTTGGCCGAGTGCGGTTGCCAGTTGTACGCCCGCTGACCCTGCACCATAGATGACGACACGTTCACTCTGCCGACCACGGTTGTTGGTAGTGAGCAACGAGCGCATACAGAGCCTTGTCCCTCCAATGGCTATGATGCCAAGGCCGAAGTAGATAAAGGGAACCGATCGTGGCAGGGGGGCCTGGAGTAGGAATCCGAAGAATGCGAGTGAAAGCGCAGAGAAACTGATGCCTATGAAAATTGAAGTGAGTAACTGCGTACCTGCGAAACGAATCACGGCGCGATAGAGCCCAAGTCGCACAAATAGGGCGACCGTGACTAGAGGGGTGAGCAGTCCGATGGTGGCCACACGCACGTCGGGCAAATACAATTGGTCTAGCCGGAGGCAGAAGGCCAGCCAGAGAACAAACGGAAGAAGCACCAAATCCGTACTTACAACCACAAGCCGCTTGGCGTTTCGGGGTAGGGAAATGATCCAGTCGACCATAGGATGCGTTTCATCATATTTCGTGACGGAGTATATCAGGCAGACAAGGAACTCATGACCACAATCATCGAAAAAAGCTCCATAGTCAGATGGCTGGAGATAACGCTTGCAGTAGCATTAGCGTTGAGCCTTGTATGCTATTTTCTGTTGCCTAGCGGCAAGGCCAACAACTTTCCCACCTATCTTATGGGTGCCTTGGCCCTCTTTCTCGTGAGTTCCTGGTCGCGAACTCTGCGGCGTTCGCGGGTACTACTGGGATCAGCGGTTTTGGTCGCATACCTGGCATTCAGCCTGTTGTGGTCAGCGCCTCTATATGATGAAGAGATCCATACTCTAATTGGCAATGCTCTGTTAGCACTCCTGTTTGCGATTTCACTCGTTATCTGCTTGCTTAGGTTTCAGACATACCAGATTCTGTTGGCTCAGAGCATTGTCGTGGCTGCGAGCCTATCGGCGCTCGTATACCTTGTCACCGCGCTTTATGTGGCACAGACAATAGATCACGCGCCCTTGGGACGATGGCTTAGTCCATCGGTGGGTGCGATTGGTTTTGGGTTTGCGGCTGTGTTGGGTGTCAACCTATCGCTGGGTAAGTTTAACAGGCGTCATAGGGCCGTCTGGATTGTCCTGTCTCTGATGTTGGTGGGATCATGTGTCCATTTGGGTGTCGACTATGTCAGCTTTGCGCTGCTTGCTGCGATCACTGCGCTATCCTTGGGTCGGCTCTGGCGAGTGCGTGATTCCGGGCGTGCTGTGTTGTGGATGGGGGTCAGCATACTGCTGATGGTTGCCGCGATCCTGGCACTAAACGTGGTCATCGACTCGGGGCGCCAGATGATCTGGAGTTCAGTGCTGGATCTTATCTATAACGAACGGGTGGCGTTCGGATTCGGTATTCGTTCGCGACCGGAATTCCATGTGGACTGCGACCTCCATTTGGTTGCGGCCGCTGTGGATTGCGCCTGGCGACATCCCCACAATTTGTACGTATCTACGATGTTCTATGGTGGCGTGGTCGGCATTGGTGGCCTTATCCTTCTGATGATCAGTAGCTTCGGCGTTACGCTCGAGTCCAACCATTTGTCCAGATGGCTGACACTTTCTCTCCTCACCTACGGCCTCGCCGTCCTCATGTTCGACGGCAACCGTCTCATTTCAAAAATTGACTTCATCTGGCTGGTATTTTGGCTCCCGATTGCCTTTTCAGCATTCCTCGAACTCGATGAAAAGCTGGGTGATGATGAACTCGATGCTGGTGTAAGATCACCGTCTGTCCAAGAGATCGAGTCAGCCTGAATGTCTGTTCAACCTGTCATTCTCTTCGGAGGCGCTGGTCGTCGCCTCTCGAGGACACGGCTACTCAAACAATTTCTGTCCTTTGGCGGCCACGAATCTCTGCTTCAGGCGACTTTTGAACGGGTGCGTGAATTCACCGAGGCCAATGCGCCGACGATTATCTGCAATGATGAGTACCGCTTCCTGGTAGCAGATCATATGCAGGCAATTGGACTCCCGTTCCATACGATCATGCTGGAGCCCATGGGACGAAATACTGCTCCCGCGATTCCGATGGCTGCTTTACATGCATTGGAGAACGACCCTATTCGGTTGGTCCTGCCTTCCGACCATCTGCTCAAGGACCCAGCCGCGTTCGGAGAAGCTGTCCACAAAGCATCCGAACATTACGAACACCAGCGGGTTTACCGACCCTTGGGTTTCTACGAGAGCGTCAGTGAGTGCGAACGATTCCAGGTGAAACACACCCAGGTCAAGCCTGGAGCTGCGATCCCCTGCAGAAACGTGACCATCGCGCAGAGCACTGGGTGGTGGTGTCCGGGACTGCCCGAGTGATGAAAGGTGACGAAGTCTTTGAAATCAGCGAAGATCAATTCACCTACATTCCGATCGGTGAGGTCCACCGGCTGGAGAACCCCGTCAAGATCCCGCTCAGCCTAATTGAGGTTCAGAGCCGGTCATACCTGTGCGAGGACTATATCGGTCGGTTTGATAAGCCAATAAGGTCGGTCGGATGAATCAACCGCTCGGTGACATTGCGTAAGATACGGGCGACACAGAAACAGGGACTACCATGATCAGAAAATGTCTGTTTCCAGCGGCGGGTTACGGCACCCGATTCCTACCGGCTACCAAAGCCATGCCCAAGGAAATGCTGCCGATCGTCTCCAAACCATTGATCCAGTATGGCGTGGAGGAAGCGATGGGTGCTGGCCTAACCGACATTGGATTCATTTCAGGCCGCGGTAAGCGCGCGATCGAAGACCATTTTGATTTTTCATATGAACTTGAACATCAGATTGCAGGTACTAACAAGGAATGCCTGTTGGATGATATTCGCTCAGTGATTAGCCAGTGTCGTTTTTCTTATACACGTCAGGTAGAGATGCTTGGCCTCGGACATGCCATTCTGACCGGCGAGACATTGATTGGCAGCGGACCATTTGCTGTCCTTCTCGCTGATGATCTATGTGTCAATGAAGACGGGGATGGAGTTCTGGCCCAGATGGTCAAAATCTACGACAAGTACCAATGTCCCATCGTTGCTATTGAGGAAGTGCCTCACGATCAAACGCATAAGTATGGTGTGATCGCAGGAAAAGAAATTGAGAAGGATGTCTACAAGATCTCTGAAATGGTAGAGAAGCCCTCCCGTGAAGAGGCGCCGTCCAACTTGGCCATCATTGGCCGTTACATCCTCACGCCGGATATTTTTGATGTCCTCCGGGAGACGGATCCGGGCAAAGGTGGTGAGATCCAGATCACCGACGCGATTGCGACGCAGGCGAAGAACCGGATGGTTCTGGGCTACAAGTTCAAGGGACAACGCTTTGACTGCGGTAGCATCGATGGTTTCGTGAAAGCAACCAATGCAGTCTATCAGGCCAGCTTTCGGACTAGCCTATGAACATCACTATCGTCGGGACCGGTTATGTAGGGCTGGTCACGGGCACCTGTTTTGCAGAAACGGCAAATTAGGTGACCTGCATCGATATCGACCAGGACAAACTGAACAAACTTGAGCAGGGCATCATTCCTATCCATGAGCCTGTCCTTGAGGCGATGATTTCGCGCAACGTATCGGAAGGTTGGCTGCGGTTCTCATCCAATCTCGGCAACTAGCTCAACAATTCAAGGATCGTGTTCATTGCAGTCGTTACACCTCCTTAGGAAGATAGCAGTGCATATCTCCAATTTGTGCTATCTGTCGCCAGAGAAATTGATGAGAAACTCGTCTACCCGACTGTTGTAGCAGACAAGTCAGCGGTACCTTTTGGCACCGCTGACACAGTACGGGCTGAGATCGAACGCGAGCTATCAAAACGCGATGTCGAGATCAGCTTTAAGGTGGTCAGCAATCCGGAGTTCCTTGAAGAGTGTGCCGCGATCGCAGAGATATGCGAACACTACGACGTTGATGTCGAGAGTGTGCGCCGCGGTATCGGCTCGGACCCTCGTATTGGTTACTCTTTCGTCTATTCCGGTGCTGGTTACGGAGGATCGTGCTTCCCCAAGGATGTTCGCGCGCTGGTGTCAATGGCGGATTACGACGATGTTGATGGCAGTATTTTTGCGGATGTGCATCGCCGTAACAACTACCAGAAGTCTTCACTGGTCCGGAAAATCCTGTCGCGTTTTGGTGATGATCTGTCGGGGCTGACGTTCTGTATCTGGGGGACTGCCCTTCAAACCAGGCACAAATGATGTTCACGAAGCGTCCAGTATGACAACCGTCAAGGCGCTGACGGATGCCGGTGCTAAGGTCTAGGCGTATGACCCTGAAGCATAGGATACGTTTCATGAGTCATTGGTACATGAAGGTGGCGAAACGACCCGCGTGAAGTACTGCGACATTGCGATCGGCGCGCTTTAAAACGCTGACGCTCATGGTGACCATGACGGAATGGAAAGAGTTCTGGCAGCCGGATTTCAGTCTGCTGGCACAATCGCTTAGTCACCCCATGATCTTTGCTGGTCGTAACATCTACGGGCCGGATATCGTGGCAGGCTATGGTCTCGACTATTTCGGAGTCGGCCGATCTTCGGTAGCGCATTGATACTCGCGATCAGAACGCACCCTTCTCCTCAAGCAACGCCATCAACCGCTCAACACTCTCTTCAATCGATAACGTATCTGTGGTGAGCCTGACGTCCGGGTTTTCCGGTGCTTCGTAAGTTAGATTAACACCAGGAACCGTTTCAAGCCCGTCTTCTTCGGCGGCCTCATAGAACTTGCGGTTGCGTTCACGGCATAATTCGATCGGCGCATCGACATGAACGATCAACAGATCGTCACCAACGCTTTCCCTGGCACGCTGCCGGACTTCCTCGCTGGGTGCGACAAAAGAACAGATGGTGATCAGACCATTGCGGGCCATCAGCTTGGCAATTTCGATACTGCGCCTTAGATTTTCTGAACGTGCATCTGAATCAAATCCTAGGTCGAGGCTGGGCCCAAGACGCATGTTCTCGCCATCGAGCACTGCTGCGGATCGACCCCTATCAAAAAGTTCCCTCTCGAGCGCGTAGGCGATACTGCTTTTACCCGCCCCGGTCAAACCCGTCAGCAGCAAAATCTTGGGTTGCTGTCCAAATCGCTGGAATCGTTCAGAGGAAGTCACCAGGCTGTCATTGGGATTTAGATGCTCACTTCTTGATTCCGACTGCCACGTGTCAACGGCATCGGTACCGGCGCCTACGATCATACCGGCGCCCACGGTGACGTTCGTCAACCGGTCAATGATGATAAATGAGCCGGTACGGCGATTTGCCTTGTAGGCATCGAATGCGATGCGCTGAGTCAATACCATTTCACAACGGCCAATCTCATTCAGGTTGAGACCGTCTCCCTGAAGTTGCTCTAGCGTATTCACATCCGTTTTGAAGCGAATGTCGGACAGTGTGCCGGTCACCTTGCGTGGGCCGCGTTTGATCAGGTACTGCGTCCCGGGCGTCATCGGCGCCTCCGACATCCATACGATCTGTGCGTCCAGGCGATCGGTGAAGTAGGGCAAATTGTTGGGGTGAACGATCATGTCCCCACGGCTGATATCAATCTCATCTTCAAGGGTGAGTGTGACCGCCTGCGGTGAAAAGGCTTCTGCCAGTTTGCCCTCGTACGTGACGATGGACTTCACACGGCTTTCCTTGCGCGACGGCAGTACGGTGACCTTGTCTCCAGGCTTGACGATGCCGGATGCAATCGTGCCGCAATAACCCCGGAAGTTGAGGTTGGGCCTGTTCACATATTGCACCGGGAACCGAAAATCGTTCAGGTTCTTGTCGGAGACAATCTGGATGTTTTCCAGCATAGTCATCAAAGGGGCGCCCAGGTACCAGGGCATCTTTTTACTAGTGGTGACCACGTTGTCACCGAGGAGGGCAGACATGGGCAGGTACCGAGGATCAGTGATATCTAGTTTGGCCGAGAACGCGGCGTAGTCGTTTTTGATCTTCTGGTAGACATCTTCCGAGTAGTCCACAAGGTCCATCTTATTGATGGCGACTAGGATATGTTTGATTCCCAGCAGTGAGGCAATGAACGTGTGACGTCGTGTCTGGGTCATGACGCCGTGGCGTGCATCCACTAGGATTATCGCGAGATCGCAGTTGGAAGCGCCCGTGGCCATGTTGCGGGTGTACTGCTCGTGCCCCGGTGTATCCGCGATGATGAACTTGCGTTTCGAGGTTGAGAAGTAGCGATAGGCAACATCGATGGTGATGCCCTGTTCCCGCTCTGCCTGCAGACCATCCACCAGCAGCGCGAGATCAAGACCGTCTTCAACCGTGCCGACTTTGGACGAGTCGGACTCGACGGCCTGCAACTGGTCTTCGAAAATCATCTTGGAGTCGTACAGCAATCTGCCAATCAGTGTACTTTTCCCATCATCGACGCTGCCACAGGTCAGAAAACGCAGCAGTTCCTTTTCTTCGTGTTGCTTCAGATACTCATCGATATCTGTTGCGATCAGATCGTCTGCGTGGCTCATCTAGAAGTAGCCTTCCTTTTTCTTCGTTTCCATGCTGCTGGCCTGATCGTGGTCAATCAGCCGACCCTGGCGCTCGGACGTGGTGGTCAGCAGCATTTCCTGAATAATGTCGGTCAGACTTTCGGCATCCGATTCGATGGCACCGGTGAGCGGGTAACAACCTAGGGTGCGGAACCGGACCTTTTTCATCTCTGGCACCTCGCCATCATGCAGTGGCATACGATCGTCATCGACCATGATGAAGGAGCCGTCCCGCTCGACGACCGGACGCTCCTTGGCAAAATACAGCGGTACGATGGGAATGCCTTCCAGGTGGATATACTGCCAGATGTCCAGTTCCGTCCAGTTGGAGAGGGGGAACACACGGATGGATTCGCCCTTTTTGTGCTCACCGTTGTAGATGTTCCACAGCTCCGGACGCTGGTTCTTCGGGTCCCAGGAGTGGTTCTTGTCGCGAAACGAGTAGACACGCTCCTTGGCGCGTGACTTTTCTTCGTCCCGGCGTGCACCCCCGAAGATAGCGTTGTACTGGCCCTTGTTCAGTGCCTGTTTCAGCGCCTCGGTCTTCATGATATCGGTGTGTTTGGCGCTACCGACGGAAAATGGACTGATACCGGCTTTAACCCCTTCCTGATTGGTATGGACCAGCAGGTCAAAACCAAGCTCTTTGGCTAGATTGTCGCGAAAGGAGATCATCTCGCGGAATTTCCAGGTGGTATCCACGTGAAGCAGTGGGAATGGCGGTTTGCCAGGATGAAACGCCTTCATCGCCAGATGCAGCATGGTTTGGCTGTCTTTACCAATTGAATAAAGCATGACGGGATTGTCGAATTCCGCCGCCACTTCACGAATGATGTGGATGCTCTCCGCCTCCAACTCCTTTAGATGGGTCAGTCGATAGTCTATGGTCATGCGTCCCGACGTATGTGGCACTTGCGGTGTCGCAATATAAAGGAGGTCGGCGCATGCCACAACGTCCCATCTGTTCTTAGCTCATTCCGAATGGCTCTATCGTATTCTTCTAGCTCGATAATGAGGCGGATTGACTTGCCTTAGAGGCCCGGTACAATGCGCCTTCGCCTCATCGAGGGTGCTTAGCTCAGTTGGGAGAGCGACGGCCTTACAAGCCGTAGGTCGCAGGTTCGACCCCTGCAGCACCCACCACGTTCTTACCCCGAACGTGTTCTTGAGAGGCCATTGGAGCGGTAGTTCAGCTGGTTAGAATATCGGCCTGTCACGCCGGGGGTCGCGGGTTCGAATCCCGTCCGCTCCGCCA
>Ga0066378_10000356_pt1 | contig 19526 bp, 19 predicted proteins | sample Knorr_S23_td_DCM_FD_70947 | JGI IMG/M metagenome (GOLD analysis project Ga0066378, IMG submission 70947) | Marine microbial communities from Southern Atlantic Ocean transect - Knorr_S23_td_DCM_ad_71m_LV_A | ecosystem: Environmental > Aquatic > Marine > Oceanic | place: Southern Atlantic ocean...
TATGTTTCAACTTTCATTGAGTTCTTCACCAAATTATTACAGATATAACCTAAGTCCATATATAAATTCATATGCTCGGTAATCATTTAAGTGTTAAAAAATAAAAAATCTTCCAAAAAGAATTTTAATTTTTTTTAGTTTTTTTACAGGATACAATATCTTTATTTTTATTTTATTTCTTATATCTTCAAGCTTTGTGATATCTATAATTGATAGACACTTAAGATTTGGAATTAAAATGGATTATAATTTTTCTAATACTCCTCCTGATTTAATTATTGATCCTATTAAGGAATATGAAAATTCTGAATTTAAAGACATAAGAGTTGAAGTCTTAAATGGTTGTGGGGAAAAAGGAATTGCTAAAAAATTTTCAGATTATTTAATCAATCAACATGTTGATGTTGTAAGATCTGAAAATACTCCTGATAATAATTTTGATTATGAAAAAACTCAATTAATTTTAAGAACTGAAGATTTTCAAGATATTGCAAGGATAGCTTCCTTATTAGATTTTAATCCAAAAGATTCCACAAAAGTAGTAGTGGATACTGATTTAAATTTGCTTACAGATGTTACTTTAATTATTGGCAAAGATTTTAAGAATATCATTCCTGTTCAAAATTTTATTTTATCACAACCTTAATTATTCAAAAATAGAATTTAAAACTTAAGTGTCATCTTCATATCAAATTGCTAAAAAAGCATCGGAACTTGCATTTTCAAAAAAAGCAGAAGATATTCTAATAATTGAAATTAAGGACTTAACCTCAATTGCAGACTATTTTGTTATTTGTACAGCTAATTCTGCAATTCATGGAAAAGCAATATATGAAACGATTTTAGATGGTTTTGTTCCAAAAGAAAAACCGTATAAAGTAGAAGGGTTGAATAATTCAACATGGATTATTATGGATTATATAAATATTATAGTACATATTTTTCAAGAAAAAGAAAGAAGTTATTATTCAATTGAGCGACTTTGGAATGATGGAAATTTTGAAAAATTTAAAAATATTTAATGATAAAAAATGTCAATATTATTAGTAAAAAAAATAATTAGCGAATCTATTCTTAAATCTATTAAATCATGTAAATATGATACAAATATAGATGAAAAAGATATAAAGTTAAATGAAACTAAAAATAAAGAAATTGGAGATATTTCAACGGGTATATCATTTATATTAGCAAAAAAAAATAAAAAACCTCCAATTGAGATAGCTCAAAACATAGTTAAAAAAATTGATTTAGATAAAAATTTGATAATGAAAACAAATGTTTCAAAACCAGGTTTTATTAATTTTCATTTAAATGTTAAAACGCTCTACGATAATTTGTTTCAAATAATCGTTAAGAACAAAAATTATGGAAGATCCTCAATTGGAACTGATAAAAAGGCCCTAGTTGAGTTTGTGAGTGCCAATCCTACAGGGCCTCTCACTGTTGGTCATGGTAGGCAAGCAGTTCTCGGTGATATTATATCAAGAATTTTAGAGTTTAATGGATATTTGGTTGAAAGAGAGTATTATTATAATGATGCGGGTAGACAGATGAGGGTTCTAGAGCAATCAATTAAATCTAGATATATTCAATTATTCGATAAAGAAAGTTCTTTTCCAGAGGATGGTTATCATGGTTATTATATAGTAGAAATTGCAAAAAATATATTAATAAAAGAATTGGGATTTAAAGATTTTAAGGAATTAGATATTTTTTTAAATGATTTAAATAATCAAAATAAAAAAAAATATTTAAACAAAATAAATAAAATCAATTTTAGAAACTTTGGTGAAAAATTAATTTTTGATAATATCAAAAAAACTCTAAAAAGAATAAGAATAAATTTTGATAATTTTGTAAATGAAAAACAGTTTTATGATGATGGAAGTATTGAAAAAATTTTAAAAATTTTTGAAAGAAAAAAACTATCATATAAAAAAGATGGTGCTGTATGGTTAAAAACTTCAGAGTTTGGTAAAGAGGTTGATACCGTCATTATTAAAAATACAGGGGAACCAACATATAGGTTACCCGATATAGCTTATCATAGTAATAAAATTAAAAGAGAATTTGATTTAATTATAAATATATTAGGAGCTGACCACAAAGATACAGTTCCCGATGTTATAAATGGCGTAAAAGCTCTAGGTTACGAAATTAATCATATCAAGGTTTTAATTCATCAATTTGTTTCATTGATTGTAAAAGATGAAAAGATGAAAATGTCTACTAGAAAAGCTAACTTTGTTACTTTAGATGATTTAATTGATATGGTAGGTGTTGATATTAGTAGATATTTTTTTATAATGAGAGGGAAACAAAGTCATTTAAATTTTGATATAGATCTTGCAAAAAAAGAATCTGATGAAAACCCGGTTTTTTACTTACAATATGCCTATGCAAGAATATGTAATATTTTAAAATTCTTTAATAAAGATGAAAATATTGAATTAAAAAAAACTAATTTTAATTTATTGACTGAAAAAGAAGAAATTAATTTGATGAAAAATTTAAATTGTTTTGATGAAACAATAATTGACTCACTAAATACTTTAGAACCTCAAACTATAGCAAATTATTTACAACAATTAGCTACAAGCTTTCATAAGTTTTATGCCAATCATAGGGTGATTAATAGTAATAAAGAATTAACTAATTCAAGAATAAAGTTAATTTTATCAACCAAAATAGTTCTTGAAAATGGACTTGATATTCTTGGAATAAGTCATCCTGAAAAAATGTAAATTTTTAAAAAAATTAAAAAGGAGTTGTTATGAAAAAATATTTTTTAGTTATGATGATCTTAATTCTTAACATTAATAATTTTGCTTTTTCAAAACAAAATGATTCTATAAAGGTATATCTTTCTCAATTTGAAGATTTTATTAGAAATGAAATTGCAAATTCAGCTACAACTGGAAGATTTCAATTACAATCATTTAATATTGATAGAACGCATTGGCATTATATGCTTGATACTTCTACTGGGAAACTATATAGAATGGAATTAGGAAGAACTCCAGATAGGAGCGAATGGAAATTAATGTCAAATGGTATCATTGAAGAAAAAGATGAAGTCTCTAATAAGGATAATTAGAAATAATTTTTAAACATGAAAATTTTCATTTATATAACTTATTTTTTTTTAATATCATGTTCAAATTCTAAAATTGATTTGGTTGAAGCAAATGCTACCGATATTAAAAATGAAATTAATAAATTTAAAGGTAACAAATCTGTTTTAGTTAATTATTGGGCAACAACTTGTAGCCCATGTATTGATGAATTTCCAATGATTATGGATTTATCAAAAAGATATAAAGATCATTTAAAGATTTTCTTTGTATCTACAGATTGGATAGAAGACAAAGATAATGCTCTAGAGTTTTTAGTTTCTCAAAATGTTGAAGGGTTATCTTTTTTAAAGAATCAAAAAGATAATGATTTTATTAATCAAACAAATCAAAACTGGAGTGGAGCTTTACCATTTACGATAGTATTCGGAAAAAAGTCTGGAAATGTTGTAGATTTCTGGGAAGCCAAAGCTTCTGAAAAGAGATTTATAAGAGGAATTGAAATTGGAATTAACGAAGGAGAATTGAATGAATAAAATTTTTAATCTAATGATAATTTTTACTCTGATGACTTTTTTACAATCAAAAGAACTAGAAATAGGTTCTAAGATTCCATTATTTGCAGTCAAAATGGACCAAGTTAATGGAAATCCCATTAGTTTGAAAGATGCTATGGGCAAAAATGGTTTAATTGTTATTTTCTCATGTAACACTTGTCCTTGGGTTCTGGCTTGGGAAGATAGATATAATGTAATTTATAAAAAATATAAAGATAAGGGTTTTGATATGGTTGCTATAAATTCTAACCAAGGAACTAGAAACTCTGGTGATAGTATGTCGGATATGAAAAAGCATGCCAAAAAATCTAAGTATGAATTTTCCTATACATTAGATGAAGGTTCAAAACTTGCTAATGCTTTTGGTGCATCTAAAACTCCTCATGTATATTTATTTGATTCTAATGCTAGATTAGTGTATAAGGGTGCAATTGATGATAATTCTAGGAACCCAAAAAAAGTAGAAGATCACTATTTAATGGATGCTTTAGATTCTATGATTGAGGGTAAAAAAATTGCTCAGGTATCAACAAAAGCAATAGGTTGTACCATCAAATATGTAGATAATTGATTTTATCGGAGTGTGGCGCAGCTTGGTAGCGCACCTGGTTTGGGACCAGGGGGTCGAAGGTTCAAATCCTTTCACTCCGACGTATTAAATTCTTTCTTGCTTTGAAAGGATTTTTTTAGTTTTTTTATTGACAATAAAAGATTTATGGTTCATTCAAGGGATGAGACAATGAAAATCATATCAAGTCAAATAATACTAAAATTTATACTTCAAATTTATACCACATTAGATTATCTGCGATGTTGAGATATCAATATTTATTTGATAAATAAATAATGTAAGGTGTTGAAATAAATTAGGATTTATCTTGGAATGAATATAGCAATTATTGGTGGTGGAATAGTCGGTCTTGCCTTAGGATATAAGCTTCAATGTGAAAAGAATAATAATATTGATATTTTTGAAAAAGAAAAAACAATAGGTTATCATCAATCTGGAAGAAATAGTGGTGTATTACATTGTGGATTGGGTTATAAGCCTGGATCTTTAAAAGCTAAACTTACGATTTCTGGAATAAAACAAATGATTGATTATTGTAAAAATCATCAAATAGAATATGATATATGTGGAAAAATAATAGTAGCAACTTCAAATAATGATATCAGTTTAATTGATAATTTGGCTAAAACAGGAAAAAAAAATGGTTTAACTGGTTTAAAATTTTTGACACAACATGAATTAAAAGAAAGAGAGCCTTTTGTAAAATCTTTAAAAACATTATTAGTTCCGGATGAAGGAATTATTGATTATAGGGGTGTTATTAATTCCATGTCAAATAACATTATAGAAAGTGGTGGTAATATTTTTCTTTCCTCAAGAATTAAAATGTTAAAAAAAATAAATAACAAAATATATTTAGATAATTATTCGCATAAAGGTTATAAATATATTATTAACTGTACTGGATTGCAGTCTGATTTGACTTATAAAAAATTTTCTAAAGAAAAAAGAAAAATGAAAATTGTCCCTTTTCGAGGAGAATATTATAAACTATCAAAAGATGCTGAGAAGTTAGTTAATCATCTTATATATCCAGTTGGAAACCCAAAGTTTCCTTTTCTTGGAGTTCACTTTACAAGGATGATTAATGGTGATAGAGAAGTTGGTCCTAATGCAGTTCTAGCATTTAAAAGAGAGGGTTATAAAAATTCTGACATATCAATAAGTGATATAATTGATTATTTGTCATATCCAGGTTTTTTAAATTTTATAAGAAAGAATTTTCTTTTTTGCATTAATGAATTATCAACTTCACTTTTTAAATCCTCTTTTTTAAAGAAAAGTCAAGTTTTAATACCTGAAATAAGAGCAAAAGATATTAGTAAAGGGTCTGCTGGTGTGAGAGCTCAAGGAATTGATGCTAAGGGTAATTTAATGATGGATTTTGATGTAATAAAATCAAATAATCAAATACATGTTCTTAATTCACCATCTCCTGCAGCTACATCTTCACTTGCAATAGCAGATTATATAATTAAAAATTACATTAATTAGATTATTTATTAATAGTTTGGAAATGCCTTTTCAATTTTTATATATTAATATATAAAAATTTTTATTTCATTTATAAAAAATTAATTATTTAATGAATACTAATGAAAGTAAGTATTATATCATTTCTTCTATCAATGGTTGTAATTAGCGGTACAGAAACACCTAATTATAAAAAAATAAAAAAATTCAAAGATTTTGAATTAAGGAATTATGAATCCATAATTATTGCAACAACTACTGTTGAAAGAGATTTTAGTGAATCAAACAGTATTGGATTTAGAAGGTTAGCTAATTATATCTTTGGTGATAATGATAAAAATATAAAAATCGAAATGACAGCACCTGTGATAACATCTTTTAATTCTTTATATGAAAATCAAAAAGATATATCATTTATAATGCCAAAAAAACATAATTTAAATTCTCTTCCTCTCTCAAATAAAAATAATGTTTCAATAAAAGTAAAAGAAGTTGGTCTGGTTGCTGTAATAGGTTTTGGTGGTTGGGCTACAGAAGAAAGGACAAATAAATATATAAATAAACTTAAAATTTTAATACAAAACGAAAAATTAAATATATCAGATGAAATTATTGTTGCTCAATATAATTCTCCATGGGCAATTCCACCCTTTAGAAAGAACGAAATTTTGATTCCATTGGATAAAAAAAATAATCAAGGTTTATTTAAATAAATTGTTTATAAAAATTAAATTATTAAGATGTTTCATAAATTTGAAAGAACTATAAACAGAATTTTTACATGTTAAAAGGAACACATAGTTATATTGAAGATGATCGTAATAAAAATATAAAAATTTATGTTAATGGAGAAATTCTTCTAAGATCAGATGCTTCTATCTCTGTTTTTGATAGTGGTTTTCTTTTAGGTGATGGTATATGGGAAGGAATTCGACTTTTAAATGGCAAATTAGTATCTATTGATCAACATTTGAAAAGACTATTTTTTGGTGCAAAAAAACTTGATATTAAAATTGGTTTTTCTAAAAAACAATTAATAGATATTATTAATAAAACTCTAAAAGTGAATAACATGCAAAGTCATGTGCACATTCGACTTATTATATCTAGAGGGCTTAAGAAAACACCTTATCAACATCCTAATGCAAATATAAACGGTAGTACAATTGTTGTTATTCCTGAATATAAAAAAGCAGATAAAAGAATTAATAAAAATGGTATTAATCTTGTTACAGTAAAAACACGTAGAGGAACTTCTTTTACTCAAGATCCACGTTTAAATACTTTAAGTAAAATTAATTGCATATTAGCATGTATTGAAGCAGACAAAGCTGGGGCAGATGAAGGAATTATGTTAGATATTAACGGAAATGTTTCAACATGTAACTCAACAAATTTTTTTATTGTAAGAAAAGGAGAGGTTTGGACTTCAACAGGGAAATATTGCTTACCTGGTGTAACTAGAAAAATAGTGATTGATTTATGTAAAGAAAATAATATTTCAATTTTTGAAAAAGATTTTTGCATTGAAGATGTTCATGGTTCGGACGAAGCTTTTGTTACCGGAACTTTTGCAGGTATAATTCCTGCAATAAATATAGATGGTTACAAAATATCAAATGGTAAAAGAGGGAAATTAACTTACACATTGCAAAAACTATTTTCAGAAAATTTAAATAAACTATATCCTAAAACTTAGAAAAATTGAAATCTTTTTACATAGCAATGTGGTCAGGGCCAAGGAATATTTCATCAGCATTAATGCGATCTTTTGAAAATCGATCAGATTGTTTTGTTAGCGATGAACCATTTTACCCGTATTTTTTAACTAAAACTAAATTAAAGCATCCATTATATGATGAAATTATTCAATCAGGGTTAACTGATTATAAACAAATCATAAAATATATTACTGGAGTTATACCTTCATCAAAAAAAATTTGGTATCAAAAACATATGGCACATCATATTTTAGACATAAAGAATATAGGTTGGGTTAAACATATGAAGAATTGTATACTTATTCGACATCCAAGTGATGTAATAACATCATATTCTAAACAAAATAAAATTGAGAATATTGAACAGTTGGGATATATACAACAAATTCAAATATATAAAAGGTTAACAGAATATTTAGACATTTATCCGATCATTATTGATGCTGAGGATTTACTTTCAAATCCTCTAAAGATGTTAACTTTATTATGTAGAAAATTACAAATTAAATTTGATCCTAAAATGTTGTCATGGCCAATTGGAATTCGCAAAACTGATGGAGTTTGGGCAAAACACTGGTACAAAAATGTTGAGTCTTCAAGTGGATTCAAACCATATAATAAAACTGACCGAAAAATACCAGCTAAGTATCACAGCATCAATGATATATGTTTAGAACATTATAATTTTTTACATCAAAAGAGAATTATAATTAATAACAATTGTTAGTTTTTTTGCAAATAAATCACATATTTTTTTAATATTTTAATTAAATATAATACTAATTATTTATATATTAATTGATTATAATCAAAATTATTAATAATTTAAGGCTGTTTATAATTTTTTATTAAATATTTAAAAGAGAAACCTGATGTATATGGAATTTTCTTATTTAGATTTTTATTCTATAATAAGTTTGATTTTTTTTTCTACTTCCTTCGTTAAAAATTTTGATCAAAAAAAAGAAAACATTTTTTTTAATGATGATTATGAACATTATCCCAATACATGGGATGAAATGTTTAAAAATGATGGTAAAGTAAGGAGATCCTATAAGTTTTTAGAAAAATTTCTAAATAATTCTTCTTTTGATTCAATAAAAGAAAAACAAGACTTTTCTGATCAATTCTTTATGAATCAAGGAATCACATTTACAGTTTATGATAATGATCAAGGCGTGGAGAGAATATTCCCATTTGACATTTTACCTAGGATAATAAGACCTAATGAGTGGGACACTATCGAAAAAGGAATTGTCCAAAGAGTAAAAGCTCTTAACTTATTTTTAAAAGATATTTATAATGAACAATATATTCTCAAAGATCAAATCTTTCCATCTAGGTTGCTTTTAACCAATCCATATTTTATAACTCAAATGAAAGGTCTAAAAACACCCTTGGATGTTTATACTCATGTCTCTGGTGTTGATTTAATAAGAAATAATGATGGAAAATTTTATGTTTTAGAAGACAATTTAAGAACACCTTCAGGTGTGTGTTACATGCTTGAAAATAGAGAAGTTAGTAGAAAATTATTTCCTTCTATTTTCCCAAAACAAAATGTATCAAGCGTTTCAAGTTATCCTCAGGTGCTATATAATCAATTATCATCTTTAGTAAATAAAACAAAACCAACAATAGTTTTACTTACTCCAGGTTCATTTAATTCAGCATATTATGAACACACAACATTAGCAAGGTTAATGGGTGTTGAGTTAGTTGAAGGAAAAGATTTAGTAGTTGATGATAATTTTGTTTTTATGAAAACAGCCACAGGTCTTCAAAAAGTTGATGTGATTTACAAAAGAATAGATGATGAATTTTTAGATCCATTAGTTTTTAATGATCAGAGTTATTTAGGTATTGCTGGTATAATGAATGTTTATCGCTCTGGAAATGTTGTTTTAGCTAATGCTCCAGGAGCTGGTATTGCTGATGATAAAGCTTCATATGTATATGTTCCAGAAATGATAAAATATTATCTTAATGAAAAACCAATTTTGGATAATATTACTACATATCAACTGGGTAAACCTGATGAACTTGACTATGTTTTAAAAAATATCAACAAAATGGTTATTAAAAAAACTGATGGAAGTGGAGGTTATGGTATGTTAATGGGAGGTAATTCCACAGATGAAGAAATAGATAATTATATTAAACAAATAAAGAAAAATCCTACAAATTTTATAGCTCAACCAACCCTTAATTTATCAACTACTCCATGTATAATTGATGAAACCCTAAGCCCAAGATGTGTTGATTTGAGACCGTTTGCTATTTTTGGTGGAGAGGGAATAAAAGTTTGTCCTGGGGGTCTGTCTCGAGTAGCTCTAAAAAAAGGTTCTTTAGTAGTAAATAGTTCTCAAGGTGGGGGTAGTAAAGATACTTGGGTTTTAGAAAAAAATCAGAATGTTAAGTAGAGTTGCAAATAACCTATTCTGGATGGATAGATATATGGAAAGAAGTTTTGGACTTTTGAATCTAATTAATACTAATTATAATTCTGCTTTAGAAACTGGAGATTATTCATCTTGGATACACATTTTAAATAAATATTTAAATATTAGCAAAAATTTTACGACTCCAGACAATTATGACGATACAATATCAATCATAGATTATATCCTATTTGATGATACTAATCCTAATACTCTTCTTAATATAATTTCCTACTCTAGAGAAAATGCGAGAAATGTTCAAGAGCATATTTCAAGAGATATATGGTTATCAACAAATAAATACTATCTTTATATTTCAAAAAAAGCAAATAGATCAAAATTTAAAAAATCAAATCCAATAAAATTTCTTGATGAATTAAAAGAATTTAATCTGATTTATTTAAGTAGTGCATACGTAAGTCAAGAAAGAGGAAGTGCATATTGTTTTATGAATCTAGGTAAATATCTAGAAAGAACAATTTTTAGTATTGATATTTTAAATTTTAAAATTTTAGAATTATCTGAAAATAACCAAAGTTTAGTTGAAAGTTTGTTCCTGAAAAATTTAATATTTTTAATGGGTGGTTATCAATTATATGTTAAAACTTATAAATCTATTTTTAATATTGAAAACATCATTGAAATGATTATTATTAATGAATTTTTCCCAAGGTCAGTAAAGTATAATCTTAATAGAATTACCCAAAATATTATAGAACTTGATCAATACAACCAAATAATTGGTGAAAATGAATTGGTATATAATGCAAAAAAATTACAAAATACTTTGACTTACACAACAATTAACTCAATTAAAGAAATTGGTTTAAATTCGTTTTTATTTGAATTAAAAAATGATCTAAATAATTTATCACAATTAATAAACCAAAGATATTTTTCTCAATTATAATTATGGCTAGACTTTTTTTAAAACATTCAACTTCTTATTCTTATTCTGAATTAATTACAGAAAGTGCAAATCAAATATTATTATATCCTTATAACGATTTAAATCAACAAATCGTTAATCATCAAATTAAAATAACAAATGATCCATCAATATTTACATATTTGGATTCCTATAATAATCGTGTTGGTTTTTTTACATATTTACATCCTCATGATAACTTGATTATAATTTCAGAAGCTGAAATTATTTCAAAAAAAATAGAAATTCCCTATATAGATTTAAAAATTTCATCACAATGGGAAATGATTGAAAAATTATCAGATAGCACTGATTTTTTTGAATTTATCTATACAAATAATCATTCAGATAAACTTGCTATCAAAGTTATAAATAAATTAATGAAATCAGATTTAACTCCACTTAATGTAGCATTTGAATTGAATTCATATATTTATAAAAATTTTGATTATGTAAAAGGTGTAACCAATGTCAATACTAACGTTGATGATGTGTGGCAACTTAAATCAGGAGTATGCCAAGACTTCACAAATATTATGCTTCAATTATGTAGATTATGTAAAATTCCATCTAGGTATGTTAGCGGTTATATATGTGAATCAAAAGGTTTAAGAGGATATGGTTCTACACACGCATGGGTTGAAGTTTTTATTCCGACTTATGGTTGGTTTGGATTAGACCCAACTAATAATTGTTTTGCAAATGATCTTCATATTAGACTTGCGGTTGGTAAAAATTACAACGATTGTTCGCCAGTAAAAGGGGTTTACACTGGTAATGCTACTCAACAGATGGAAGTTAAAGTACATATGGCCACAAAAAAATCTGAAAGTAATTTTCCTAAAACAGAAATTACGCCATTTGATAACAATAATAAACCATTTGAATCAGAAGAGATGAACAGTTATAGACAAAACTTAGAAAAAAAACAGCAGCAGCAGCAACAACAACAGTAAAATTAATTATTTAAAATGGAGTATGATCAGGTTCAATGAGTTCAACTATTTCCCATTTTCCATTTTCGTTTTTGTTTAAAGTATAGTCAAAATAAAAAGCGTGACCATAAATGTTGCTAGGGAAATGTGTAACTATATTGGTAAATTTTATATGATTTTTGTTTTTTTGAGTATATGTTAAATTTTCAAGATTTAATCCTATTCCCTCTAGGCCTCCGCCTCTGAAAAAATGACCTAACATTTGGATGTGACCTTCAGTTCCGCCTCCATCTCCCCAATTAGTAACGAAGTCTTTAGAAAAATTTTCTGTATGCATTTTAAAATCTTCATTAATTAATCCTTGTAATGAATTCATTACAATATCCCATATAGGTTTAATTTCATCAGGTAAATCCGGATTTAGACCCATGTTAAATCGCTCTTCAGTATAGAAAATATTCAGTTTTGCTTTTAATTCTCCAAAATGTACAAAAAGATCATAAGTTAAGTCCTCTTCCTCATAAGAATAGTCACCCATCCTTTTATTTTCAACATTTGTAAAAATATTTTCAATTCCAATTTTAAGAGTATCAGTATTATTTATTTTTTCAGGAGTAATTGATAATCTCATTACATCATCTGACATTTTATATTCTTTAGTACTACCTTTAATATTTTTATTAAAAATAAAATGCCAATCATTTTCATTGACAGGAAAAATATAAAAACTATATGAGCCTTGTAATAATCTTAAATTATTGATGAATACATCTTTATCAAATGAAATTATCGTTTTACTATCGCTAGAAAATGTCCAATTTTTATTAAATGGAATTGACTTACCCCAAATTTTCTTTTTTTTATTAATTTGTTGAAAATAATCAATTGTAACTAAAGAATTCTCAATTTTTTGAGAATAATTAATTTTTTTTGGTAGTTTTTTTTTTGCAAATGAAAAGTCTGATAAAAAGGAAAGGAGTATTAAATAATAAATGAAAGAGATTTTCATTAAATAAAGTGTTAAGTAATTGGTATTAAAGTATCAACTCCACCAATTTCATTCATAGGTAAATTCAATTTTTCCATGATTGATAAATAAACTCCTTCTGAATGACCTCCATCATAATGAAGTTCCCTTCCAGGAGAAATTTTTCCACCAGCACGACCAGCAATCATCATAGGTAAATTATAAGATAAATGTTCGTTACCATCATTGAATGGAGCTCCATATAAAATAAGGCTATTATCAAGTAAATTTGAATCACCTTCTTTTATATTTTTTAATCTATTAAAAAAATATGCAACATGTTCATGATGATACTCGATAACTTTTTTATATTGGTTATATTTTACATCAATTGAACTCCATCTTGTACTAGCATCATCATCAATTGACATACCAGAAATATCTCTCCAATGTGATAGAGCGTGCCACATTCCTTTTACACCAGGAACAAAATCAACATATCTATTGCTTTGTTCATGATCGAGCATAAAGGTTGCTACTCTAGTTGAATCGGTCCAATATGCTAGAACCATCATATCAAACATTAATTTTAAATAATCACTATAGTCTTCAGGAATTCCTTCTGGAGGTCTTGGGAATGTTGCAGCTTTTTGTCGTGCATTTGCTCTACTTACACTAGCCATCGCACTCATTTGTTTTTCAACGCTTCTTACCGCATCAAAATATTCATCCAACCTATCTTGATCTGCTTTTCCAACCCTTCTTCTTAAATCTTTTGCATCTGAAAGAACAGTATCTAAAATACTATCAATCTGACTAGAATCTTGATTTTGATGGGATAAACCAGTTAGTCTATCATAAATAGCTCGTGGTTCATAAATTCTTGGTACAGGTGTAGATTCATTTCTCCAAGATATATTACTTCTTAATAAAGATTTATTGAATGAACCCTCAGGCTTTGAAATTAATTCTAATGATGAAAATGGAGTTTTATCTGAAAGTTTACTAGCAATAATTTGATCCATTGATGCACCACCAGCTTGTTTAACATGACTTATTCTATCACCTTCAACACAAGGACGAACAAGCCACGTAGCAGCAGCACCAGGATGACTTCCTTTTGTTTCACTTCCAAGTCCTGAAATAAATTGTACATCATTTTTGAGACCTTCAAATGATTTCAAGTATGGATTCATTTTGACAATTTTGGAATTAAATGTTTCGGGTTTCCAAGCATCAGTTGGTATACCATTTGGCATGTAAACACAACCCATTCTAATTGGAGTTTCAATTGTTTTTGAAGCTGCTCTTAAACTTTTTGGAGTCATTACCTCTAATAGGGGAAGACCTAGAAAAGCAGTCGCAGTACCAACTGCACCTCTTAAAAATTTTCTTCTAGATATATACCAATCGCTCATAAATAATTACTTAATATCGTTAATTTATTGGATTTTTCCTAAACCTAAATGGTTCACTTAGTACTATTTGATGAATGAGTTTCTTTGATTCAAAATTATTTTCTTCTAGATAATTTAAAATTTTAACAATACTTCTCTCATCTGAAAGATGTAAATCTCTACTAATAGCATAAGAAAGCAAACGTGATGTTAAATGTCTAATAAATTCATCACCTTTTTCATCAATTATAAATTTTCTAAGTTCGGAATAACCATCGATATTTTGACCATTAGGTAAAGTTGTCAAAGTGTTTTGTTTTTCAACTCTTACTCTTCCAACTGCATCAAATTGTTCCAAAGCTAAACCGTATGGGTCAATATTATCATGACATCCGGCACAGACTATATCTTCTCTATGAGCTGCTAACATTTCTCTGAGAGTTTTTGCTGTAGATCCATTTTCCTCAGAACCTAAAGCAGGAACATTTGGAGGAGGCGGAGGAGGGGGTTCACCAATAACAACATCAAGAATCCATTTTCCTCTGAACACAGGACTAGTTCTTCTAGGTGATGATGAAACTGTCAAAACTGCTGCCTGACTTAAAAGTCCACCTCTATTTCTATTATTTTTAAATATTACCCTTTGCCAATCTTCTCCATTTAAATCATTTTCATACCCATAATGTTCAGCAAGATCCTTATTCATATAAGTTCCATCATCGTCTAATAATTTGAATAGGGATTTATTGTTTTTGATTACATCTTCGAAAACATATACACCTTCTTTTTTCATTGCATTAAGTTTATTTTTTGTTATTTCTGGGAATCTATCTGAGTCTGGATTATAAGTATCCCCTAAACCTTCAGTCCTTAACCATTGAACAATAAATCTTTCAAAAAATCTATGTGCTTTTGGATCATTAAGCATTCTATCGGTTTGTCTTATTAATTCATCCTCTGAATTTAAATTACCATTTTTTGCACTGTTTAATAATTCCTCATCCGGTATACTTGACCAAATGAAAAAAGATAGTCTACTTGCAAGATCTATGTTTTCAACTGAATAAATATCAAAATTATCTTCATCAATTTGTTCATTTCTTAATAAAAAAGATGGAGAACAAAGTGCAGCTTTAATTGGTATTTGAATTGCTATATCATAAGGAATATTTTTATTAAAATTATCTTTAAATAATTTTAAATATCTATTAAGCTCAACTTCAGTTGGATCTCTTCGAAATACTTTTGTTAAAAATGATTCAAGAACTTGACCTGCTGCATTTTCAGCAGAAATATATTCAGGATGAATAGTTTTGATATTTTGATTCCAATTAAAATTAAAATTATTTAGATCATCAAAATTTGATGCTTCAGTTAATAATTGCATTTCTTCAAATGTATGAGGTTTTGAAAAATATTTTAATTCTTTAACTCCGGGGTATATATCTACTCTTTCATTGGATGCTTTTTGAGCTGCTAAATATAATTCTTTAGTAATAAACCTATCTTTATCAGGAGTATTTTCATCATATGAATGATCAATACCAATAGTTTTGCCAAAATCTACAATTGCAAAAAAATATTTATCAAAAGTTTCTTCTCGACTCCCAACCAAATCTTCAAACTCAACCATATCAATAATTCCATCATTAGTACAATCTTTTCCATTATTAATGATTTTTGTGCATAAGATATCTATTTCTTCAAAAGGAGGAAAATTTCTTGGAAGTTCTTCATATACTCTTTTGGATTGTCCTTTACCAATTTTAAACAAATGATTATTATCGTCTGATTTTTTAAAGTTATTTGCTGAAATTAAAAATTTTCCGTTTAAAAATATAGAGGCTTGTCCATTAACTACATTTAAACCAATAATATTAGTTTTATTTTTATCAATTTCAAGATTATCTACTTCTAATCGTTTATTTCCCTGAATTAGATATGAGATTGAATTTTCATCAAAACTAAGTTGCTTTGATCTTCGTAAAAAACCATCTAGATGTGTTGATTTAAGGAATACTCTACCAGAGTTACCATTTATTTTTGTAAAAATTGAAAAATTATCATTTAAATTAATAGTTTTTGATTCACTTGATGATGCTACAAAAAGTGCTTTTTCTGGTTTATATGGAAGTGAGGGTTTTACAAAAATTAGTTTTTCATAAGCTTCTTTATTTGACCATACTTTATTAATAACAATATTTGCTGCATTGAGAGATTGTTCAAACCATAAGGGTTCTGTGGATAAAGTTGTTATATCATTATCAAATGCATCTTCTACGACTAACTCATCTGGGAGAAGATTCTCAGGTAAATCATTAATTCCAAAAATATCTTTTATACTAAAATCATACTGATGTTTTGTTAATCGACTTGGAATTAAATATCCCGGATCATTAGGTATCTTATTTATATCAACATTATCAAGTGTGAATGATAACCAACTTATTAGTTGACTTCTAGCTTCATTTTTTAAAGGTTCTTCCTCTGGAGGAGGCATTTTGTTTTGACTTATCATGTTTAATGCTCTAGAATAAATATTTCTATATTCCCAAACATCTAATTCTTTATTTTTTTCAAGATTTGTAAAATCTATTCCTGCTTCAGTTGCCCAATCACCACCATGACATTTGAAGCAACTATTAAATATTTCAGTAATTGCAATTTCAGTATTTGGTTTTTCTGAAAATGCAATTGTTATAAATAAAAATAATATTAATATTTTGGTTTTAATCCTAATCACCTTTGAATATAACTAATTGTAAAAGTATAATTGTGTTATTAAAATATAAGTATGCAAATTATTAAAGGCAATTCATTCAACTAATTTGTAATATTTTAAAAGTCTAATTGATCTGAAAATAATGAATATTGAAATCAGAAAAGCAAATGTAAAAGATATTGGAATAATTTTTAATTTTATAAAAAAATTGGCTGATTTTGAAAAATCTCCAAAAGAAGTAACCACTAATCCTCATTTAATAAAAAAAAAAATATTTCAGAAAAATTCAAATATTTTTTCACTTATTGCCTTAAATAATGATAAACCGGTAGGGTTTGTAGTTTATTTCTTTAATTATTCAACTTGGACAGGTAAAAAAGGTTTGTATATTGAAGATTTATTTATTGATCCTGAAATTAGAAGATGTGGTGTTGGTTCGAGAATTATGAAAAGTTTATCGAAAATCGCAATCAACAATGATTGTGCAAGAATGGAATTTAACGTTCTTGATTGGAATGAGGATGCGATAAAATTTTACCAAAAATTCAATGCAAAGCCAATGAAGGGATGGACAATATTTAGAATTGAAAGAAATTCAATAGAAGCAATTATTTAAAGTTTATATTTTCATTAATTGAATTTTTGAAAAATTCAAATTCTTTTGAGCCATAAAACATTGAACTTGTTATTTCGATAAATTCTTTTGTTATTTCTTCAGGGTTTAAATTTCCTTTTTTTAAATAAAATATTGAACCATCAAGAGAAACTAGCTTATTTGTGTGAAAACCTAATATAATTTCAGTATTAAAATAATATCTTATTATATATCCACATGAATGAGATGTGTTTAAAAATAATTTGTTAAAAATTTTTTCATCTTTAATGGTTGTATAAAGTTTTCTTGAAGAATTTTTCATGTTAATTTTTTTTAATGGATTCAAAGATTCTAATATTTTAATTTTTTTTTCCTTTTCAACAGAAAAAATTATATTTATAAATACAAAAATACAGATTAATATGTTTTTTAACATTTAGTTTTAAGATTTATTAAATTTTAGTAATAATTAAAAGATATGTACAAGGTAAAAGATGATTGTATTAATGTCATGTAATGACAAACCCGGAATTGTTTCGATTTTATCTAATATAGTTTTTCAAAATAAAGGTAATATTTTAGATCTTCAGCAACATGTTGAGATTGAAGAAAATAGATATTTTATGAGACTCTCTATTGACAATTCAACATTATCGAATGAAAATAAAAAAAATATCAAAGAACAAATTTATAATGCTTTTATTGATTTTGATTCAAAAATTAGTTTTTTTGATGAATCAAAACCAATATCAATAGGAGTTTTTGTCACAAAAGAATCTTTGCCATTATACGACATCTTAATAAAACATAGTTTAGGAGAACTAAATTGTAATATTCCTATTATAATTAGTAATCATGAACATCTTAGATTTATTGCAGATAATTTCAATATTCCATTTGCTTATTTATCAATAACAAAAGATCAAAAATTTGAACAAGAAAAAAAGATTATTAAAATTTTAAATGATAATAAAGTTGATTTGGTAGTTCTTGCAAGGTACATGCAAATTTTATCACCAAATTTTGTGAATAATTTTACAGCAATTAATATTCACCATAGTTTTTTACCAGCATTCAAAGGAAAAAACCCTTATAAGCAAGCTTGGGATAAAGGAGTAAAAATCATAGGTGCAACTGCTCATTATGTAACTGAAGAATTAGATGAGGGACCAATAATATCTCAAGATGTAGTGCCCGTTAACCATAATTTTTCAGTAAAAAAATTAATTGAAGTTGGACAAAACATTGAAAGAAGAGTTTTAACATCAGCATTAAAATCACATCTTGAACATAAAATTATTATTTATAAAGGAAGAACTATAGTTTTTTATTAATTTTTTTATTAAATGATGTTTAAAATCATATTATACTCAATTTTTTTTATTTTTTTTCAAAATTTTGTAATTGCTCAAAAAGAAATAGATATTTTATATACCAGTAATACGAATGGTGCCTTAGAGAATTGTAGATGCCCCAATAAAGCTTTGGGTTCGCTTGAAAAAAGAAAACATTTTATTGATCAATGGTATAAAAATAAGCCAGGTACTCTTTTTTTAGATTCTGGAGACTTTTTATCTGCTAAAAGAAATGAACTTAAAGATAGTATAGCATTTAAGATTTATGAAATGTTTCCCTATGATGCTATTGGAATTGGAGATCAAGAATTTTATAATGGAATTAATTTTATAACAAATTTGATTGATAATTCAAAATTACCATTTATTTCTTTAAATATCTCTGTTCCAAAATTCAATAATGTTAAAGAATATATTATATTAAATAAAAAAAATATTAATTTTGGTATAATTTCGATTATTGACCCAGAAATTTTTAAATTTTATCCTAAAAGAATAAGAGAAAATATTGAAGTATCTGAATTTTCTCCAAAATTGAATAAAAATATTAACTTAATTAAAAATCAAGTTGATATTCTTATTTTATTATCTCATGTTGGAATTGAAAAAGATCGTGAACTAGCAAAACTTTATGATGAAATAGATTTAATTGTTGGAGGACATTCTCAATCTTTTCTTGAAAAGCCAGAAAAAATAAGCAATACCATAATTGTTCATTCGGGGAAAGATGGCTATAATGTTGGACATTTAAAATTAAAATTTAACAAAAAAAATGAAATTCATAAAT
>Ga0066378_10000367_pt1 | contig 19377 bp, 13 predicted proteins | sample Knorr_S23_td_DCM_FD_70947 | JGI IMG/M metagenome (GOLD analysis project Ga0066378, IMG submission 70947) | Marine microbial communities from Southern Atlantic Ocean transect - Knorr_S23_td_DCM_ad_71m_LV_A | ecosystem: Environmental > Aquatic > Marine > Oceanic | place: Southern Atlantic ocean...
GTCGCTAGATGAGTGGAAACTGCAAGGCGGAGCCTTCGCTAAGCCAGGAAGTTCGAAAGGCGGGATCATCTTGAACATGGAGGGGACTAACGCGATCCAAACGATTATCGGCAACGCAGTCGTTGGCGGACTATTTGCCCCTCGCATCGACGGAGCCATTCGCTCGCCCGACTTCATACTCGACGGGAAACCTATCGAATTCCAAGCCAAAGGCCGGAACGGAGCAGCGCGCCTCGTCGTTCGCAACTACGAACTTACCGGAAGAGGCCCAACGACGAGTAGGATCTATCAAGCGATCGATAGCGACCATTGGCAGACCGTCCATTTTGAGACTTACCTGTGGAAGGGGGAGCCCGCTTATCTGGAGGTGCTGCAAAACGGCGTAGCCACGCACTCGCTACATCCCAGAGAGGGTCAACCGCCGCCCCCTGACGACAATGCCTATGTCGCGGTTCGATTCGACCAAGCTCCAGATTGGAAAGCATACTGGCAACCGCAACTAGATATACCGAATCAGGAAGCTCGGGACTCCGCCATAGCAACTAGATTAAAATCGATTATCGGGAATACGAAATCCATGCCGAGCGATGATGGCGATACTGAAGTTCTAGGCGCCTTATTCTCGGCTGGCCTTATTAAGGCGGATACTGGTAGGGGCCTTCCCCTTCAAAAGGCGATGGCGGAATACCGGTCAATCGCCCTCGAAATTCCGGCTCCTCGCTACGTTAGGAGCCTGGTCGATGGCGATCAACACGACCAACCCGTTTACATTCGCGGGAACCACAATAACCCCAGCAAAGACGACAATCCACGGCGTTTCCTCGATGGGCTTGGAGGAAGCGCCTTTGCAGGGCCAGGTAGCGGGCGACTAGAATGGGCCGAGCGGGTTGCCGACCCAACTAATCCACTCACAGCCCGAGTGCGAGCCAACCGACTGTGGAAACACCTGTTCGGCAATGGAATCGTCGCCACCACGAACGACTTCGGCAAGATGGGAACCAAACCCACCCACCCAGGGCTTCTAGCCTATCTGGCCAGGGACTTGATAGAGAACGGATGGTCCCTGAAGTACATGGTCCGCAAAATGGTTCTATCGCAAGCCTACCGTATGTCGTCTGCTCCAAGCCAGCACGCGATGGACGAGGATCCGGATAACAAGCTATTGCAACACATGCCCGTAAAACGTCTTGAGGCAGAGGCGATCCGAGATCACATACTCGCGTGTAGCGGTGAAATCGATACGAGCATGTATGGCCCAAGTGTCTCAGCTTATGTTAGGGACTTACCAGACAGCCGCGCGAAACCCGCCTCTGGTCCACTGGATGGAAACGGTAGGAGATCCATCTATATCGAGATGCGGCGCAATTTTCTTCCCACATTTTTGAGGGCTTTCGACATGCCCAACGCGACCGAGTCCATAGGCCGACGCCAAGTAACTAACGTTCCCGCCCAGTCCTTAGCATTAATGAACGATCCCTTCGTACACGAACAGGCCAAGGCATGGGCGAAGCGAGTGCTCTATTCGGAGCTCAATCTGGAACAGCGAATCCATGAGATTCACCAGACCGCATTTTGCCGTCCCGCTAGCGCGTCGGAAATCCAGTGGGCAAAGCGGTTTCTCGATACGCTTGCCGATGAATACGGCTCATCCCTAGACGATCTAGCTGTTTGGACAGATCTCTGCCATACGATCTACAACCGCAAGGAATTCATTTATGTGTTTTAGGAGCGGACATGCGTTTCCCTTGTTGATGGCCGCTCTGAGATCGGCCGCCACCTTCATTGTCTTATGATTTCACGTCGAGAATTTCTCCAAAAAAGCTCCATGGGCTTCGGAACACTGGCCCTGTCGGGTCTGATGCAACAGGATCTGCTTGCCAAAGGATCGCCCTTGTATCCGAAAACGCCCCACTTTGCCCCCAAGGCTCAAAGCGTCATCTTCCTCTACATGGACGGAGGCGTGTCTCAAGTAGACAGTTTCGATCCCAAACCTCAACTGGCCAAAGAAAACGGGCAACCTCCTCGCTTCCAGGTAGACGCGACTGTATTCAACAACAATGGCAATCTTCTAAAAAGCCCATGGGAATTTAAAAGATATGGAGAAAACGGCATCCCGATAAGCGATTTGTTTCCTAATATCGGATCATGCGCAGATGATCTTTGTATCATTCGTTCCATGACAGCTTTTTCTCCTAATCATCCCAATGCTAACTACGCTCTTCATAGCGGCCACGTGCTTTCCGGCCGGCCAAGCATGGGGGCCTGGGCTTCTTATGGGCTTGGCACACTCAGTCAAGACCTGCCAAGCTATGTAGTCATCCACGGCGGGCAAGTGCCATCAGGAGGTATGCAGTGCTTTGGTAGTGGGTTTCTACCGGCCAATTATCAAGGATCGATTTTCCTTTCCAGCAATCCAGCTCTAAACAACACCTCCCACCAAGAGAAAACGGCAGCCATCCAAAAAAGGAAGTTAGAGTTCCTGCATGAGTTGGACGGCGAGCTCGAAGCCCGACTATCGCACGCAGAAGCTATCGAGTCAGCGATTATGAATTACGAGCTAGCCTACCGAATGCAAATGGAGGTGCCCGACGTCACAGATCTTTCAAAAGAGAGCGAGGCTACAAAAAAACTCTACGGGATCGATGCCCCCTACAAGAATACTCGAGCCTATGCAGCCCAGTGCTTAATGGCCCGCCGTTTAGTCGAGCGGGGTGTGCGATTCGTCGAGCTGACCATCAATCCGGGAAACGGTGACCGTTGGGATCAGCACAAAGACCTCATCGATGGCCATCAGAAGAACGCCATGGCCGTGGATCAACCTATCGCCGCCTTGATCAAGGATCTGAAGTCACGGGGTTTGCTCGACACCACCCTTCTCGTGTTTAGCGGAGAATTTGGCAGGACTCCATTCGCCCAGGGGACCAACGGTCGCGATCACAATCCGCAAGGATTTAGCCTTTGGATGGCGGGAGGAGGAATCAAAGGGGGCAAGATCTATGGCGCCACAGATGAATACGGCTATCGCGTCGTGGAAAATAAGCTGACTGTTCATGACCTTCACGCGAATATGCTGCATCTTCTCGGAGTCGATCATAAGAAACTGACTTACCGCTTCAGCGGTCGGGACATCAGGCTGACAGATGTCCATGGCGAAATTATTCCCGAAATTCTTGCCTGAATGATTGCGACCCTAGTGCAATTGCCTCACTAACTGGATGTCTCTACTAAATTGCTCTTCCCATGCGTATATTGAAGTTTATCCCATTCCTGATCAGTATCTTTCTCACTTCCTGCAGTGGACCTACCGGTACCGGATCTGAAAACAGAAAAGCGAAACTTTCATTTATCACCAATGTTTCCGCCGATTTTTGGGCTTATGCGGAAGCGGGCGCCCGGGCAGCAGAGCGGGAATTTGGAGACATCGAAGTGCTCTTCCGAACCGGCGATGGATCGACAGCCAAACAAAAGCAAATCGTGGATGACCTGCTCGTCGCCGGAGCCAAGGGCATCGCCATCAGTCCCGCCAGCGCCAAAAACCAGATTCGCATGATTAACGAATGGTCAAAGGATTCGACTTTGATATGCGTCGACAGCGATTCGCCGGATAGCGACCGTATCTGCTATCTTGGCACGGACAATATCGAAGCGGGCCGCAAATGCGGCGAACTCGTCGTAGAAGCGCTTCCCGGCGGAGGAAAGATCATGGTCTTTGTAGGCATAAAGGATATGCAAAACGCCATTGAGCGTTTTCAGGGCCTGAAGGAAGCCGTAGCTGGCCACGGAATTGAAGTGATCGATCTCAGGACAGATGGCGGTGACGTATCCAAAGCTCGAGCTAATGCGGAAGACACACTGACTGCTCACCCTGACGTCGCTGCCCTCGTCGGCTTGTGGGGCTACAACCCGCCAGCCTGTCTGGAGGCTGTCAGGGCGGCAGGGCTCATCGGAAAAGTGAAAATCGTAGCCTTCGATGAATCCCCTAAAACGCTCGAGGGTATTGATGCCGGCGAAATTTATGGAACGGTGATCCAGGATCCCTACACCTTTGGATACGATTCCATGGCTTTGCTCCGCGATTTGACCGTCCAAGGGAAATCGGCTAATGAAGCTGGCATACCGGAAAGCGGAATTATCCACGTTCCTACTCGTGTCCTCCGAAAAGGAGAGGGGCTCGCCTACAAGGCTCAATGCGACGCCTGGAAAGCATCGATAACAAATTAAGAGAGAGGGACCGGAGTCACCCCGAGAAAAGTCGCAGGACTCGGTCCTTCTACACTCCATATTAGAGGACTGAGCCAGTCCTCCCTAGCAAATCTCCGACCCTTAGCCTTTCCCCTAACAAACTTCCTAATTCCTCCTTCTTACCTCTTCCTTCAAGAACGTGCCCCTGCTTCATCTAAAGAAGATCTCCAAGTCCTTCGGACCGGTCCAAGCGCTCGACGAAGTCGAGCTAGAGGTGGAAAAAGGAGAAGTCTTGGGCTTAATAGGCGAGAATGGAGCCGGCAAATCGACTCTCATGAATATTCTTGGCGGTATATTTGCGCCAAGCGTAGGGCAGATTCTGCTTGATGGCTCAAGTGTTTCAATTCAAGACGCCAAGACAGCTGAGCGTCTCGGTATCAGCTTCGTTCATCAGGAACTCAATCTGTTAGATAATATAGATATAGCCGGAAATATCTTTTTAGGACGCGAGCCCAAGCGTTTCGGCTGTATCGATCAAAAGCGTCTACACGATCTTTCCCGACCGCTGCTGGAAACGCTTGGATTGTCCATAGATCCATTCACTTCAGTAGCCCTTCTCACCAACGGGCAAAAGCAACTCGTGGAAATAGCCAAGGCTCTATCCATGGATGCCAAAATACTCATCCTAGACGAGCCGACCTCAAGTCTGACACTCCAAGAAACGGATACGCTACTAAAGCTGGCGCAAAAGCTGCGCCAACAAGGGATGGCTATCATTTTCATTTCCCATAGGCTTGCGGAAATCGAGGCGATAGCCGACCGCGTAATCGCTCTTCGAGATGGAAGGAACGCAGGATGGCTGGGACGCGAGGAAATCAACCGCAACGCCATGATTTCCATGATGATCGGACGCGAACTCGACGAGGTGTATCCAAAGACCAAGCCTCCCGTTGAAGACGTCGTTCTATCGGTGAAGGATTTCAGTACTCGCCGATGGCCTAACGGAGGAGCCACATTCGAAATCAAATCAGGAGAAATCCTCGGAATGGCGGGTCTCGTCGGGGCCGGACGCTCCGAACTGGCCCAGGCGCTTTTTGGCGTCGACGACTCTCCTGCAGGGCTCGTGAAAATCGAGAGCCAATCTATTCCTCGCGGCTATGTAGGCCGATGTATCGCCAATGGGGTATTCCTCGCTCCAGAAGACCGCAAGTCAAGTGGGCTTGTCCTGGAAATGAGCATACGGGAGAACATGACCTTGAACTCAATGAAGCGATTCACTCGCTATCTGCGAATCGATTTTGCTTCCGAAAAGGAAAAGACGGAAGTTTGGTTGCGCGAGTTCGGCATAAAAGCTCCTAGTTCCGAACAGGTTGTGGGAAATCTCAGCGGCGGCAATCAACAGAAAGTCGTTCTCGCCAAATGGATGACGCTGAAGCCCAAAGTTATGATTTTCGATGAACCTAACCGCGGAATCGACATGGGAGCTCGTGAGGAAATCTATAAGGCAATCGCAAAGCTAGCAGAGACGGGCTGCGCTATTCTGATGATCTCAAGCGACATGGAGGAGCTCTTGGGTATGAGTCATCGCATAGCAGTCATGCGCGAGGGAGGCATCGCCGGAATTCTGGACAAAGAAGCGTTTTCGGAAGAAGCTATCATGCAGCTCGCCGTTCGAGAAGACCTAGCCACTGACGCTTAACCTCCGAGACAAATTTCATGGAATCGAAACTATCACACTACTTGAATCGATACCGCAAGGAAGGCTGCCTCGCTCTCGTCCTCCTCTTCGTCGCTTTTTGGACGATTCTATTTTCCCGAAACACCGAGGCCAGCGGCTTTCTGCAAAGCTTGATTGAGTCTCGTTTCCTGTCGCTTCGCAATCTCGAGAATCTTTCCCGTCAAGTGGGCATGTATGGGATTTTCAGTCTGGGGATGGGGCTGGTCATTATTTCTGGTGGAATCGATCTGTCTGTCGGTTCCCTGATGGCGTTGTTCGGCACGGTCTTTTTCTTTCTTCTCACAGGGTCCCATTCCTGGATTCCCGGGATGCCTTGGGTGCCTGCTATCATTGTTCTCCTGGCATTTTCAACAATCGTCGGCGTGTTTCATGGCTGGCTCATTGCCAAGATTCGCATGCCAGCCTTTGTCGTTACTTTGTGCGGTCTTCTTGGGTACCGAGGGCTGGCCCAAACAATGACTCACGATACAGCTATTGGCTACTATGATGCTAAATTCGGGATTGCGGGAATGGAGAAACTCTTGACGGGCGAGATCCTCGGCCTGCCAGTTGCATTCATCGCATTTCTCTTTGTATCCGCAGTCGTTTATTATCTGTTGCACCTATCGGTTTTCGGACGCTACTTGCTAGCTTTGGGCCACAACGAACAAGCCGCTAGCTATTCGGGGATCAACACAAAGTTGATCATGGGGCTAGCCTATGTCAGCTGCAGCATTCTCGCGGCGATATCGGCGCTTTTCTTCGCGTTGTATACCGCGGATGTCGTCCCCTCGATTCATGGGAATTTTTACGAATTGTACGCGATTGCTGGAGCCGTTCTTGGAGGTTGCAGTTTGAGAGGGGGCGAAGGCACCGTAATCGGTATCATACTGGGCACTACAGTATTGCTCGTCCTCCAAAACATGGTCAATCTTCTAGGGTACGATAGTTCTTTCAGCAAAGTCATCACGGCTCTGGTCATTCTCGGTGGCGTTCTTGTTGATCGCTTCGAGATTTGGAAACTGGTTACCCGAACCAGATCAAATACAGCTTAACCATAAAAACAGAGAGGCCCCAACTATACTCCAATGATACGACTCCTCTTTCTTGCTTCATCATTCTTCCTTCTTTGTTCACTCATCGCCGCTTCAGTGGTGTCGCCAAACTTCGTCATCATTTTCACCGACGAACAAGGCTATGGTGACCTGAGCTGCTTCGGGGCGGAGCACGTCCGTACCCCACGATTCGATCGAATGGCTGCGGAAGGGACCAAGTTAACCTGCCTTTATGTTGCCACGCCCGTCTGCACGCCTTCTCGAGCCTCATCGATGACGGGCTCCTACCCTACTCGCATAGACATGGGGTACGGTTCCCGTTTCGGCGTATTGCTATCTGCCGACTCGAAAGGGCTTCATCCCGACGGGATAACGATCGCATCATCGACGGAATAGACATCTGGAACACGCTTCTTGGCAAAGCGAGGAGCCCTCACGAAGCGTTTTTTCTACCACCGTCTCGAAGAACTCCAAGCCGTGCGATCAGGAGACTGGAAACTAAGATTGCAAGACGGCAAGACCGCCGAACTCTACAACCTCAAAACAGATATTGGAGAAACGGAAAACCTACTTGGCATCCACCCTGAAATCGAACATAAGCCCATGTCCAATATTCGTGACTTCGAAAAAGAGCTAGCAGCCAACAGCCGCCCATCCGGCTTCGTCGCCAAACCCAAGGCCCTAGGGCAGTAACCCCTTACCTCCCATGAAATACGCCATCGCTCCCTTTCTCCTTGTTGTTTCCACATTCCATATTCACCACTCCGCGTTGAGCGACGCATTCGCCACCACCCCGCCAAACGTGGTTGTCATTTTCGCCGACGATCTGGGCTATGGTGACGTCGGCTGCTATGGAGCCACTCGCGTCAAAACCCCCAACATCGATCGCCTCGCTGCTGAGGGACGACGTTTCACGGATGGGCACTCCGCCTCCGCGGTGTGCACGCCTTCGCGCTACAATCTTATCACCGGCGAATATGCCTTCAGAGGTGACCATTGGTCGCCTGTATTCCTTAAGGTAGGTCTGATCATCGATCCCGAACAAACCACAGTCGCCGATGTCATGAAACGGGCAGGCTACGCAACCGCTTGTATCGGCAAGTGGCATTTGGGTTTCGGCGAAGGGACGCCCAACTGGAATGGCAACCTCAAACCCGGACCTCTCGAACTCGGTTTCGACTACTACTTCGGCGTTCCGGTGGTGAATAGCCACCCGCCCTTTGTCTATGTCGAGAACCACCGCGTTGTCGGACTCGTTCCCGAAGACCCCTTCGTATACGGCCAAAGAGCCAATACGCCATTTTATCCCGAGAAGCGAAAGTTCGATGACATTGGGGGCGCCGACGTCGCTCACGCTCTTTACAAGGATGATGAAGTCGGCATGAAACTTACAGAGAAATCCGTCGAATGGATACGGAAGCATAAACATAATTCATTCTTCCTTTATCTCTCCACCACCAACATCCACCACCCCTTCACACCGGCGCCGTGCTTCCAAGGCACGAGTCAGGCAGGACGCTATGGCGACTTCATCCACGAGTTGGATTGGATTGTCGGCGAAGTGATGGATGCGCTGGAAGAAGAAGGCATCGCCGATAACACGCTCGTCATCTTTACCAGTGACAACGGTGGTATGTTCAATGTAGGTGGACAGGATTCCTGGAAAGATGGACACCGGATGAATGGGGACCTATTGGGCTTCAAATTCGGCGCTTGGGAAGGCGGCCATCGCGTTCCCTTCATTGCCCGCTGGCCCGGCAAGATACCAGCAGGGTCCGTTTCCGATCAACTCGTCAGTAACGTCGATCTCCTTGCGACCATGGCGGCGATCACCGAGCAGCCATTGAATGATGACGAGGGCCCTGACAGCTACAATATACTACCTGCTCTCACCGGTAACCCCACAAAGCAAATACGCGACCACCTTGTTCTAAGCCCCCTTCGAAAGACCAATTTGACAATTCGCAAAGGCAAGTGGGTCTACATCGACGGACAAGGCAGTGGTGGCTTTAGTGGAAAGCTGGAAACCGACTACGAGCGCGGAGGTCCCGGGGCTCATCTCCTTACCAAACAGGTCAACAGCGACATCGAAAACGGGAGACTCAAAGAGGACGCTCCTCCCGCCCAGCTCTACGATTTGGAAGCAGACCTTTCCCAAACCACGAATCTCTATCACCAACGCCCGGAAGTCGTCAAAGAGCTAAAAGCGCTTCTGCAAAAGAGCATCACTAACCCAAGAACCGCACCATCCCGAAACTAATTAACTCACTTCGAAGATAGGGAGGACCGACTCGGTCCTCCCTGCCCTAAACCAAGCCATCATGAAGATTCACTCCAAAGTACTCTTACTCCTTCTTGCTTCTTCCTTCTTAATTCTCAATTCAACAGCCGCCGCCCCGCCGAACGTCATCGTCATCTTCGCGGACGATTTAGGCTATGGCGACACCGGTTGCTACGGGGCCACCAAAGTACGCACTCCCCATATCGACAAGCTTGCGGCAGAGGGCCGTCGCTTTACCGATGCCCATTCCGCTTCCGCGGTTTGTACGCCTTCCCGCTATTGTCTCTTGACCGGGGAATATGCGTTTCGCGGGGACAACTGGGCCCCGGTTTTTCTGAAGGTAGGGCTCATCGTCGATCCAAACAAAACCACCGTTGCCGACATCATGAAACGATCCGGCTACGCCACAGCATGCATTGGCAAATGGCACCTCGGCTTTGGTGAAGATTCTCCCAACTGGAACGGTGCCCTTAAGCCAGGCCCCTTAGAGCTCGGTTTCGACTACTATTTCGGGATGCCGGTAGTCAACAGCCATCCGCCATTCGTCTATGTCGAGAATCACTATGTCCTGGGACTCGATCCCGGCGATCCCTTCGTCTTCGATACTGTAGCCAAAACACAGGTACACGAAGAAAAAATGGGCATCGACCAAATCGGCGGAGCTGAAGCCGCCCATGCCTTGTATGACGATACCTACGTGGGTACCACTTTGGCCAGCAAAGCGGTTTCATGGATCAAGGAAAATAAGGACGATCCATTCTTCCTCTATTTCGCCACTACCAATATTCACCACCCCTTCACACCTCATCCTCGATTCCAAGGTACCAGCGACGCCGGCAAATACGGCGATTTCATTCATGAGCTTGACTGGATAGTCGGCGAAGTGACTCGAACACTCGATGAAGAAGGGCTCGCTGAAAACACTCTACTCATCTTCACTAGTGATAATGGCGGGATGATCAACATGGGGGGCCAAGAAGCTTGGCGTCAAGGACACAAGCAAAACGGTGAGCTATTGGGCTTTAAGTTCGATGCCTGGGAGGGCGGACACCGCGTACCCTTTATAGCGCGCTGGCCAGGAAAAATTCCTGCCGGAACGGTTTCCGATCAGCTCGTATCCAATATCGACTTACTAGCGACGGTGGCCGCTTTGACCGACCAGGAACTCGAGGAAGGTGAAGGTCCCGACAGCTACGACATCATGCCAGCGTTGACCGGGGGGACCGATGCGCAAATTCGGGATCATCTCGTCCTGGCCGCATTTCGAAAGTCCCACCTGTCTCTACGCGATGGCGATTGGATGTACATTCCCGCTCAATCTGGAGGCGGCTTCAGTAGTCCCCAAGTGGGTACCCATGGCTTCGGGGGCTATCCCGCTTTGCATTTCGCTGGACAGACGAACAGCGACATGGCCCACGGCCGGGTCAAGCCGGACGCCCCGCAAGCCCAATTGTATAACCTGAAAGTCGATCCCTACCAGGTGGCCAACGTAATAGAACAGAATCCCGATATAGCAGATCGCCTGAAAAGACGACTAGCCGCCATCCAAAGGACCCCCCAAACGCGCCCCTAGCCAGCATTTCTCACAAACTTTCTGCTACGCACCCGCGAGATCGATCGACAAGCGGACATGCCTCGTCTCGCGACTTCACTGGGTGTCTATCCAGTTTCACCCGCACGACGGCAGCGAGTCCGCTTCCCGCCTAGCTTCGTGAGACCTCCCGGCGGAATTTATAAGAAATGCTGGCAACCCGACCGATTCACATGCGCTTCTGAGCCAACTTGATTTTCTCTCTTTGCCACTTAACTTTCCCACGTTGGAAACTTAAGTGGTAAAATTATCCAGCAACGGACGGGTAAAACTGGCTAGTTTCTTTTGAATGAAAGAAAGCGAACCAGAGTCTCGAGATACTGACCGCCGGTGTATTCGAGCTCATCTGGATTCGGCGGAATGGTGTTCATTCTTTGTATTTTTCTCACGATATCCATCCCCTCTATAACTCTCCCAAAAGCGGCGAAGCCTTGTCCATCGGGATTGCGTTTTCCACCGAAGTCCAAACTGGGCTGATCGTTAATGCAGATAAAGAATTCTGAGGTAGCAGCGTCCGGACCTGCCCTCGCCATTGAAAGCGTGCCATCACGGTGCGTCAAGCCAGTCACACTCGTCCTTTCGAGCGGGATCGGATCGTATTCGGTCGATGTCCCGGATTCCAGCAATCCCCCTTGGATGACTTCAATTTTTACCGTATTATGCTCCTGATTATCCATTCGAACGACTCGATAGAGGCTACCGCCTTCGAAGTGCCCGCCATCGACATACTTCAAAAAATTCGCGACTGTCTTAGGGGCCTTTTCGGGATACAGTTCAAACCGAATTTCACCCACTGATGTCTTAAGCAACGCTTCAATCGGAGCGGCCTCCGTCGCTGGGAAACCCGCAAATACTAAGGGAGTCACAGCAAGCCGAAGAAACATCAATTTGAACACTCTTCCGATTCGCGTTTTCACTACTCAAAAATCGCCATTCGCTATTCAACGGCGTAACGCCGCCTACTTCGTTCGGAAGCTCTCCGAGTCGATCAAGGCTAACAGCAAATCTCGAAAACCACCACCTTTTGCTTCGTTTTCCGCCACGATTTGGGCGATCAGCTTTCGATCGCTGTAGCCCATTTCTCGACCCGTGGCATACGTAAGCAGCTTCTCGCTTAGGCATTCTGCAAAAGGACGAATGTCGTCCACAAGATAGGCCTTCAGATCACGCACGTCCCACAGTTCCGTTCCATCTGGCAAAACGCCATCCGTCTCAACCCGTAGCGGTTCTCGCCCGCTATTCTTGCTCTTTTCTCCCGGAACGGGATAGGTTTCCCTCCAACGGCCGATCGGATCGAAGGACTCCAATACAAATCCGACGGGATCGATTTTCTTGTGGCAAGCCGAGCAGCTTTCCTCGGCCATGTGGGCAGCCAGCATTTCACGTGGCGTCACCGCCTTGCTGGTATCGGGAGTCAAGGCGGGAACGGCATCCGGCGGCTCCGGCGGAGGACTGCCCAAAATGTTCTCCAATGCCCAAACCCCTCGTACCACCGGCTGCGTATCCACTCCATTGGCAGTCGCGGTCATCACGCCCGCCATGCCCAGCACACCGCCAAAGCGGCCTCCTCGCTCGAATGTAACGCGACGCATCTTCCCCTTTTCACCGCCCATTTCGACCGGCAATTCATACACGTATCGGGACACCGAATCGATCGTGTATGTAAAATCCGGGTCGATAAAATCCTCCAATGGACGATTCGTATCCAGCATTTCCTTAAAGAAAAGCTTCGGCTCTTCGATGTAGGCCTTCCGTTCATCATCCCTGTAGTTGAATTGCCTCGGGTTTTCGAATAAGGTCCTATCCGGAACGAGATCTTCCAAAGCTGCCAAGTCCAGCCACTGATCCAAAAAGCTGCTTACGAAGTCCCGAGCATTTCGCGAATCGATCAGGCGATTGGCCTGGCACCGCAAGACCTCAGACGAAAGAATCGAACCATCTCTAGCCACTCGGACCAACTGGTTATCCGGAGGTCGATTAGCGAGAAAAAAAGCCAAGCGGGACGCAAGGTCGTATCCATCCAATTCACCGTCGCGAAACCCTCGATACAGAAAGTGCGGCGATGTCAGTGCCGTTCGAAGCGCTAAATGCAATCCGTCATTCAAGCGGTCTGAACGCCCAATCTCCGCTTCGGCCAAGGCCCGATATTCCGCTTTAAGGCCTTCTGGAACGAAGCGGCGAAACGCCTTGGGCAGAAAGCGATCGACAAAGTCAGCGACAACCTCCGCTTCCGTTCGTTCCGCCCGTTCGCCGATCAAACGCGACGAGCGCCCTTGCCAATAGCGATTCTGTTTGCTGTCTGCCAATTCGATTGGACCGTAAATCGAGGCGGCGTGCGTCTGTAACGCAGGACCTTCTTCATAGTGCTTGTACGCCAGCGTTTCCGTGGTCGCCCTTAGATTCTTGGCGACAACCGGGATGAGCCGATCCAAGGCCTCGCTCTGCGGGGCATCCGGCAACATGTTGGACTCCATCAGGCCTTTCAAACGCTCCCAACCCAATCGTCCGCGCTCGACCGTCCCTCGTCGGTCCCCCACGTCCATATCCTCCGCCGCCTTAAACGCCGCCGCAAGTTTTGGTTCCTCCGAAAATAGTTTCCGCAGGTGCTCTGGTAGCTGATCTCGATCTTCTTTCAACGATGCGTTGGCGTAGCGCAAGGCAATGGTCTCACCCTTTTCGAGCAAGGCCTCGAAGACGTAGCGCTCAGGCTGGGCATGACGGATGGCGAACTCGCCTAGTTGGCGTAGCTCTTTCGAATTCTGCGAAGGAGCTTGAACGGAATCGACCGCATAAATCCGGCACAGAACGTCCTCTCCCTCTGGCGGATTAAAGGCCGACAGCTCAAGCTCGATCCGGTATCGTCCCGTTGCCGGAGCTTCGTGGCGGCTGGGCCAAGTCGCGCTCATGGCAATCGAGTCCGTACTGGAAACCAAACGCATTGCCCCATCAACCAACGAGCCAGAAGAATAGGAATAGGTGAAGTCTTCACCGGGGACTTCGAACGAGCTCGCCTCAACTGGCTTGCGATCGGGTGGAAAGAGTTTTTCCGCAAGATCGTTCGCCACTTTCCGATACGAGTCAAGCAGAGGGCCCGACAGCGTCAACGCATCCCCTTGATTGTCGAAACCGTGCGCTCGATTATCCTCAGGGAAACCGTCCGGCAATTTGTAGTCGATTTCGAACAGTTCGTTCAGACTGCTTCGATATTCCCGTTTATTGAGCCGGCGTAGGGCTGTTCCGCCAATCGGCGAATGCTCGATTAGACGATCGTCGAGCCACTCCGTCATCGCCGTTCGTTCGCTGGCTGACGGCTGACGCTCTTTTTTTGGCGGCATTTCGTCCGTATTCAAAACCTTGATAACCCGCTCCCAAAGCTCCACAGATTCGTGATTGCTCCAATCGATCTCCGACGCTTCTAGACTTATCTCCGCCTTGCGCTCGAAGTCATCGTGGCAATCGAGGCAGTAGGTTTCGAGAAAACCATAAGAGGGGGCGGGAATGGGTTCGATGGTATACCCGGTCGACGTTCCCCAGAAAAGCATAGCAATACATGCTATTCGTTTTTGGAAAGGCTGCTTGTCTCTTTGCAGCCGATACAAGACTGGCCTTTGCAGCTGGTTGAGCACGAGTAGCCCTACCTTCGACTTCATATCGATTACGCTAGGTATTGATTCATATTGCGGCTCGCATTTGAGAAGCGATCCTGCTCTAGACCGAGCTGCTGCAACATGGTAACGTACAGGTCCCCTAGCAATGGAGCGCCTGGCTCATTTCTATCGAATGCGTGATGCTTACCATGCTGGAAACCGCCACCCGCAAGAATGATCGGCAAATTCGTATTGGAATGACGACTGGCATCACCCATGCCGGCTCCCCACATTACGATCGTCGAGTCCAGCAAAGGCTGCCCCTCGGCATCACGCTTGCGCTTCAACTGATCCAGGAAACCGGCCAATAAAAGCATGTGCTGTGATTCTACTTTCAGTAGGTCTTCGATCATTCCCTCATTGTTGCCGTGGTGCGACAGCGCGTGATAGCCCGCGGAGAGTGTCTCGCCATTGATCGTAAAAACCTCACCAAGCCCTGGCAGGAACATCGTAATGACACGGGTGGAATCAGTCTCCAGGGCCAAAGCCATCAAGTCGTACATCAAAGCCTGATTTTCCAGCATGAGGGTAGGAGCGATGGGGTCGAAAGCTGGCAACTTGTAATCAACCTCTGGCCGGGGTTCGTGGAGCCCCTTCAATTGACGCTGCATACGTTGTTCTAGATCGCGAACCGAACTAAAGTACTCGTCTAGCTTTTCCCTATCCGCTGCGCTAACCCAACCGTGTAGGTTTTTAGCTTCATCGGTCACCTTATCCAAGGAGCTTCGACCGCTCTTTATCAGGTATTCGGTCCTCTCCAAATTGTCCGGCATGCCGAAGAGCGTTTGGTAGACCACGCTTGGCCGCTCCGTCATCGGCAGAGACACGCCAGCTTGGTTGTAGACCATCTTTTGACGGAAACTCCCCTTACCCGCGCTCAATTGAAGCGAACCATGTCGCGTATCCTTGCAAATCGCTTCGGCAGCTATCTGGTCCAAGCTAACATCGCCTACGTTCCGCCCGCAGAGGTAATTGTCCCACTCGTTGTGCCCGTTGTTGGCTCGGTGATCCAAACCGGAAAACAACGAGAACGACTCGCGGTGCTGAGCCAAGGGGCGCGTAAGCGGGGTCAGGCTCCAATTAGGCCCAGTCTCACTAGGAAACAAGGACGGACCATGTAATCCGAGGTTCGCTCCCACGCAAACCAAGCGTTTAGCTTTGGCTGGAGCCTTCGCAAGTCGCGATACGGATGCCACCGGAAACGACTCAAGGACCGGGAGGGCGAGTGACATGCCAATCGCTTTGAGGAAGCGTCTTCTATCGAAAGAGGAGTTCATGAAGGGCAAGAGAATTCGAGACCTATGCCACTATTCCCACGTCTGGCATTTTTTGGACAAAAAAGCGATCCGATTTCTAGCGCCTGAGCCACAGTGTAAAGCCGATTGGTTAAATGAGTTCAGCCTTCCTTGTTTAGCTCAAAGGTATCGCTAGAAAGCTCCGATCTCCACCTTTTGGCCGCGGATAAAGTAGAGGTGGCTGAAAAACCCGTTCTCCCACGTTTCTTCAATGGAGAGCTTTCCGTAGAGGGTGATAGGAACATTATCGACCGCTATAGCTCCTGGGCCTGTCATTTTCACATAAATGAACTCATTGTAAGACGGCATGACGCCGTAGCAGCAAGCCATGGTGCTGGCAACGAGGAGAAACTCTTGGACCACTTGCCCGTCTGACTTGATCGGCATCATGTAGCCGGTTATCGATATGCTCTTCTTGTCTAGCTTGAGAATCTCTTGGGGCATAAAGGCGCTCAAATAGTCTTTTTTAGCTCGCACAACGCGGTCGCCAGAATCCGGAACTTCTGGCTGGTAGTCGAAGGCGCTCAAATCGGTCAAACTGATCGTGAGTTCCTCAGCAGACAGTCTGCTGTTTCCCAAAAGCAGGAGTCCCATAGCGGCGATTGAAATAATCAGTTTTTTCATGGCGGATATAAGGAACCGACCTGGTGACCGTAGCAAAGTTTCCTGCAAACTCAATGTTTCCCTTCTGGGTAATCGAACTCAATATTCTTAAACGACTGGCGATACACGACAATTTCACCGATTCGAACTGCGAAATGATCCTCTTTGCTCAAGCCTTTCACTGAGGCCGTAAATTGGGAAGTATCACCTACTGACTCGCCAGTTGCCGGGTTGGCTACCGCTTGAAAAACAACTTCCTGGCCATCCATAGTAACCGAAATCTGACTTTGCTCGACTCTTAGGAAGCGCTCCGCTCCACCATCGAGAACATAAATACTCCATTTTCCAGGATTTGGCCCTTCAACCAATTCCACTTGGGCCAAATGATCGCCCAGCATGGCCAGCGATCCGCCATGCGGGGCCGCGTGGTAATGTCCATGTCCCGATCCCTCGGAATCGGTGTGATCACCCGAGCAGCCTAGCCAAAGGCCGCTCGCCAGAAGGCCGACGAGAAAGATTCCCAATTTCCGAATTATGTCCGTACGTTTCATGATAAGTTTCTCGATACCTCCGTCCTGTAAGCTTTAACCGATGGGACCAATCCTGACAAAAACCCTATGCCCAACATGCCTACTGGCGCCCAAATCATGGAGGCATTTCCAATGAATGGATTTAGAGCCACCCCAGTCTCCCGCTGCACGACTTCCCCAACAGCGAAACCGAACAATGCGTAGGCTGCGAAACCGGCAATCACTCCCGCAAAGGACATTCCTAAGGCTTCCAGCAATGATATTGAAAATACCGTCATCTTCTTGGCTCCAAGAGCTCTTAAGACCGCGATATCCCGCCTTCGTTCATTCATGGCATTATAGAGGATGGCCAAGATCGATCCGCCAGCAATAATGACGACCAATGCGGTCATAGCCTGCAAGGCTTTGTCGATCCAGCTAATCTTGTCGAAAAACTGGATAATCGTTCGGTCGGCCGGCCAAGCCAAGGTCAGTCGGTTGCCCTGTTTATTGTACAGCATATCCAATTGAAAACCGGCCATATTCGCTCCCTGCTTGAACTTGAGGAGAACCGCACTGATATCCGTCGCCGCGGCCGGATTGTGCCCACTCATGGTTTGAATCCCCTTGATTGGTATCCAAATAACTCGGTCAGCCGGCGTTCCTGTGGGCTCTAAAACCCCAGAAACCGTGTAGACTTCCTCATGTATAGCGTTCTCGTTGAAAATGAGCCCATGGTAAGGCTGAAATGTATCGCCAACACCAATACCGAGCCGTCTAGCCGCCAAGCTACCCGCTACGGCTCGCATGGATTCATCCGAAAACAACTCGCCTCCCGACTCCAACTCAAATGGCTTACCATCAGTATAGTAATGATTCTGCAAATACTCTGGGACGGTGCCCACCAATCGACATCCACGATAATTATCCCCGACTGCAATAGGGTAGGCCGCTTCAATGGCTGGGAATTTGGCGATCTGCTCGTAGTCATCCCATTTCATCAAACCTGGCGACTCATCCAGATGGTAAAGCCCGTTGAGCACGATTTGAAGCTTCGAGCCTCTTGGACCTAGGACAGCATCGAATCCTCCATTCGCCCCGGCGAACGAGCGCTCGGCCTCTTTCTTGAAAGCCCAAACGAGCATCAACATGCTGCAGGCCAACGCCACGGCACAAATCGTTATCAGGCTCGAAACACGGCGCTGGCAAATACCCCGGAAAGCTATCTCGTAAGCTCTCATGTGCTCCCCCCTTCAGCTCTAGCCATTCCGGTTTGGTTAAGTTCCGCAAGCTCTAGCGTCCGCTCGAACCTATAATCCAGGTCAGGGTCATGACTGACCAAAATCAGAGCAGCCCCATTTTCACTGCAAAGCGATTGGATCAACTCCAATGAGAGGTTTGCATTTTTAGGATCCAGATTACCCGTTGGCTCATCGGCAAGCACGAGTTTGGGGCGATTGGCTAAAGCCCTGGCCACCGCTACGCGCTGCTTTTGCCCCTGCGACAATTCTTCAGGTCTATAGCCTTGGCGATTTCCCAGCCCGACCCTATCCAACAGGTTTTTCGCATAGGAGCGGTCTACGCCCGAGCCGAAGCTCATCCCTAATTCCACATTCTCCAAGCTAGTATATCCATTGAGGAGATTAAAATTCTGGAACACGTAACCAAGAGAGCAAGCCCGATGGGCATCTCTAGCCGACTCGGACAGAGCGCAAATGTTCTCGCCACTCAGAGCGATCTCCCCTTCGTCCGCGACTACGATTCCCGCAATCAGGTTCAACAGGGTAGATTTTCCCGAGCCGCTCTCTCCTTTCAGCAAAATTTGCTCACCGGGCTCCACCAACAACGAAGGAATTCGTAACACGTCTATCTGAGCTCCTGAATCGCTCGGATATCGTTTTACAAGGCCCTTGATTGAAAGTAGTGACATGGGTAATTTGGCTGACGCTCTTTATGACGCTGATCAATTCAGAGACGCTTTCAAGCTTGTACGGCGATCGGCCCATCGAAATCGTCAACCGTCGGCATTCGTCCTTCTAAAGGAAGACCGGTCATGATGCCCGAATCAAAAAACCAACCTCGATCTGCCCAGAACGCTAACCAGACTAAGTTTGCTGAGGGGCAACCTTGCTGCCAGTGCTGCCGAGCGCCCATTCCGAAAAATTCGGACTTTCCCGAGTACTGCGATGATTGCTATTCAATTTTCGGTTCTTGTTGCACTGAATTCGAGAGGGATGACTAGATTAGATCGTTTTCAGCTCATCCCGTACGCAACCCACTCGCCCTCTCAAAAAAATCAGGGAAACCAGTCCTAGCCAATCTATCTGCGATTTGGTGCCCCTCACGCCGACGTCTAGACACAGAAGTTCTCCCGATCGAAGCTGTGGTCCAGAAGATCCAAAGCGACTATCACTACGCTCGTGTAGAGTACGACTCTAACGAGGGGAAGGGTTTCATGGAACGGTATCAATTAAGCGGCTTTCCAATCTGATTGTTC
>Ga0066378_10000368_pt1 | contig 19366 bp, 14 predicted proteins | sample Knorr_S23_td_DCM_FD_70947 | JGI IMG/M metagenome (GOLD analysis project Ga0066378, IMG submission 70947) | Marine microbial communities from Southern Atlantic Ocean transect - Knorr_S23_td_DCM_ad_71m_LV_A | ecosystem: Environmental > Aquatic > Marine > Oceanic | place: Southern Atlantic ocean...
ATTCATTCAGTAGCATTTGGTGCTTTAAAAAAAATGATTTCAAAAGATGGACCTGCATTAAATAAAAAAAATATAGATATGACTTTAGATGTTATGTGCAATAATCTAGTTTATTGGTCACAAAGCTTGTATAGTGCAAATCTCTTGAAAAAAGGTAGTCAAATCATAGGTATGACCAGTTCAGGAGGTAGAAAAAACTGGGAAAGTTATGGAGCTGTAAGTTTAGCTAAAGCGGGATTAGAATCTGCATGTAGACAACTAAGTATTGAACTCGCAAAAGATGGAATTGCTGTTAATGCAATCCAAGCAGGTGTTACTGATACTCCAGCTTTAAGAAAAATTCCTGGATGTGATAATATGATTCAAAATGCATTAAACAATAATCCACATGGTAGATTAACTAAACCTGAGGACATTGGAGAAATAATCAAAATGTTATCATCATATGAATCTAGCTGGATGACAGGTAATGTAATTCGGGTTGATGGCGGTGAAGATATTACAGGTTAATAAAAAAACTAAACTTTTTATTTATTAACTTCGTCTTTAATTTGCTGACGAACCATTTGTAATACATTTCTATATTCTGGATTTGGAATAATAGAAATTGCTGTTAAAATCTCTTGTTCAGCCTGATTGAATAATTCTTTTTTAGCATATGAAATACCTAAATTATAATGTGCTTGAGCCAATAATTCAGCTGATTCCAACGATTCTCCATCTTTAAAATCTAATAAATATTTAACTTTGTTAAATTCAATAATCGCTTCATCAATCTGATTCCATTTATAATGTTGTATTCCTCTTTCCATTGCCATATTAGCATCAGATTTGCAGGACATCATCAAAAAAGGGATTATTATGTAAATTATTCTATGCATTATGTATTTATTTTAGTAAAGAATTTTAATTATTTAATAAGTATAGTTTAACAAAAATTAAACAACAATTAAATACCTTTTATTACTTGTTCTATTCTATCTAATAAAACATTAACCTGATTTTCATTAATAGTTAAAGCAGGTGCCAATCTAACTGTAGTTCGATGAGTTTCTTTAGCATATACTCCTTGATCAAGAAGACCTAAAGACACTTTATGACCATCTAAATGTTTTTCATCATGCATTTCAAATGCTGTTAGAAGGCCCTTGCCGCGTACTTCTTTAATCTTATTTGGAAAATTACTTTTAATTTGATTTAATCCTTCCATTAACTGAGCACCTCTAATTTTTGCATTACATGATAAATTTTCATCAATTAATGTTTTGATGGCATAAATTCCAACAACTGAAGCTAATGGATAACCACCAAAAGTTGAACCCTCTGATCCTGGAGTTAACACACCAACTACATCATCTCTACCAGCGACAAAAGATACTGGTAAAATTCCCCCTCCTGCAGCTTTACCACATCCCATTATATCAGGTTTTACATCATAAAGCTGATGTGCAAAATTTTCTCCTGTTCTTCCAAATCCAGTTTGAACCTCATCAAATGCTAATAAGATATTATGTTTTTTACAAAGCTCAGATACTTTAGGCCAATAGTCGTCATCTGGTATAATTACTCCTCCTTCGCCTTGAATAGGTTCTACTGAAAACGCAGATATATATTCACCTTTCTCTTCAAACAAAGCTTTTAATGCATCATAATCATTAAATGGAACAAGCTCTATACCTGGTAAAAATGGTCCGAAATTATTTAATGTATCTGGATCATCGGACATTGAAGTTGCTGCCATTGACCTACCGTGAAAATTACCTTTGGCTCCTACAACAATGCATTTATTATTAGGAATCTTTTTCACTTCATAACCCCACCTTCTACACAACTTAAAAGTCAACTCCCAAGATTCTACACCTGCAACTTTAGGTACAACTCTATCCATTCCTGTAAAAGCTGATGCAGCTAATAAAAAACCACTCATATATTTATGCCTAATTGAACGTGGCACAGTTGGAATCTTTTCCTCGGTTAAATGATGAACAACTGCATCTACAATAGTTTGATTTAATTGTCCTTGGTTAACAGCAGAATAACAACATAAACCATCTAAAAGTTCTTCTTCAATATAATTTGAAACATCATTATGAGAAGGTTTTCTACAAATCAAAGTAGACGTATCTTTTACATGTGAAACTACAACATTTTCCAAAGGACTATAATTTTGTCCGCCTTTGGTTAATTCAATTTTTTCGTGTTCCTCAGGAGATAAATCTCCTAAACGAACATCATTGATGGTTAAATCATCTCCATATCCGCTAATATTGACTTTACTCACTTGCAATTCTCCTCTTTTGTAATAATTCTGCAATTAAAAATCCCATCTCCAAACTTTGTTCATTATTTAACCGTGGATCACATGCGGTTTGATAATGCTCTGTTAAATCATTGTCTTTAATATTTTTAATACCTCCTGTGCATTCAGTAACATTATCGCCAGTAAGTTCAAAATGTACACCTCCTGGAATAGTCCCCTGCTGCTGATGTATATTGAAAAAACATTCAATCTCTTGCTTAATAGTATCGAAGTTTCTGGTTTTTAATCCTGATTCAGATTTTATTGTATTTCCATGCATTGGATCACATAACCATAAAACATTAATTTTATTTTGACTAATCGTTTTAATTAATTTTGGCAAAATATCATTAATATAATTTATACCTAAACGGATTATTAATGAAATTTTTCCATGTTCATTTTTTGGATTTATTTTTTTACATAATTTTATAATATCCTCAATACATATTGAAGGACCTATTTTAACACCTACAGGATTAGCAATTTGAGATACAAAATCAATATGTGCAGAGTCTAAAAATCTAGTTCTATCTCCTACCCACAACATGTGAGCAGAACATATATAATTTTTTTTATTATAATACTTATGAAATGCTAATTCATAATCTAAAACCAAAGACTCATGTGAGGTATAGACAGTATTTTGATGAATGTTTGATGATAAAAAATCCTTTGATACATTTGCAAAATTAATCATCTCATTTATTTGTTTTGCTATTGCATTATATTTTTTAACATATTCAGACTTTTCTTGAAGTGAAAGATTCCACGAATTAATATTTGTAAAATTTGTAAATCCTCCCATGGTTAAATTTCTTATTAAATTCATTATTGCAGACGACTGATGGTAGGCTTGTAATAATCGCTTGGGATTAGGCGTTCTATGCTCTTTAGTAAAAGTTATATCATTAATAGCATCACCTCTGTAAGCTGGCAACTTAACTCCATCCCTAACTTCATATTCAGAACTTCTAGGTTTAAAAAATTGACCAGCTATTCTACCTATTTTAGTAATATTAATTTTTGTTACGTACTGAAGAATAGCTGACATTTGAAGCAATACCTTTAGTTTATTCTGAATCATATCATTACTAAACTCAGTAAAAGTTTCAGCACAATCTCCACCTTGCAATATGAAACCATCGCCTTTAGATGCATTTGCGAGCTGACGTTTTAAGTTTATTATTTCTTTAACCGAAACTAAATTAGGATATTCTTTAATCATTTTTGTAATTTGATTAACTTGTTCCAAATCAGGCCAATGAGGCTGCTGCGTCAACCCACTATTTTTTATTTTAATATTCATTTTAACATTTTTTTCAAAAATTTACCGGTATGAGAGCTCATTACTTTTACAATATCTTCAGGTGTACCTTCAGCTATAATTTCACCTCCTTGAGCACCGCCATTGGGTCCTATATCTACTATCCAGTCTGCTGTTTTAACAACATCCAAATTATGCTCAATCACAATGACAGTATTTCCCTGATCAGTTAAATTATGTAAAACTTTGAGTAATAATTTAATGTCTTGAAAATGTAATCCTGTTGTAGGTTCGTCTAAAATATATAATGTTCTTCCTGTATGATATTTACCAAGTTCCTTAGATAATTTCACTCTTTGTGACTCACCTCCAGATAATGTATTGGCTCTTTGTCCAAGTTTTATATAACCTAATCCTACTTTAAGTAATGTTTCTAATCTTCTCTTTATCCTAGAGTGATTATTAAAAAAAACATGAGCTTCTTCAACTGACATTTCAAGTACATCATAAATATTTTTTTTATTAAAAAAGATTTCTAATGTTTCTCGATTAAATCTTTTACCATCACATTCATCACATGTTATAAACATATCTGCTAAAAAATGCATTTCTACTTTTACGAGTCCCATACCTTGACATTTTTCACATCTACCACCCTTAACATTGAAAGAAAATCTGCCAGGCTTATATCCTCTAATCTGAGATTCTTTAGTTTTAGTAAAGAGTTCTCTAATATCTGAAAGTAACCCTGTATATGTTGCAGGATTTGATCTTGGAGTTTTTCCAATTGGAGACTGGGTAATGGCAATAACCTTATCAATATATAATAATCCATCTATACCTTCGTTAGGTAATGGTTTAATGGTGCTACCATAATATTTATTGGCTAAATAAGGATAAAGAGTTTGATTAATCAAGGTAGATTTACCAGAACCTGATACACCAGTAACACAAATAAACTTTTTTAATGGTATTTTTAAAGTGACATTTTGAAGATTGTTACCTGTTGCATTATTCAAAATTAAATACTTATTATTTCCTTTACGTCTATTTTTTGAATAATTGATTTGTTCTTTTTGTGATAAGAATGAACCTGTAATTGACTTTGGATTTTTCATTATTGAAGACGGTGTTCCTTCTGCAATAATTTCACCTCCATGAACACCCGCACCAGGACCTATATCTACAATCCAATCTGCTGCCAACATAGTTTCTTCATCATGTTCAACTACTATAACGGTATTACCCATATTTCGTAAATTTTTTAATGTAGTAATCAGTCTATGATTATCTCTCTGATGAAGACCTATAGAAGGTTCATCTAAAATATACATGACACCCACAAGGTTTAATCCAATCTGCGCTGCAAGCTTAATTCTCTGTGATTCTCCGCCTGATAGAGTAGCAGAGCTTCTATTTAAATTAAGATATTCAAGACCTACATTTTCCAAGAAAATTAAACGGTCTATAATTTCTTTAATAATACTTTTAGAAATTAATTGTTGTTGTTTATTAAGATTTAAAGATTTTAAAAATTTTATTGCTTCCGAAATAGATAGATTACCAATTTCCTGAATATTTATGTCATTTATATAAACAGCTAAATGTTTTTTTTGTAATCTACCTCCATTACATGATGCACATGGCTGAATAGCCATAAATTTTTCTATCCATTCCCTGGCATGGTTAGATTTAGTTTGGGTATATCTTCTTTCTAAATTTTTAATAACACCTTCAAAAGAACCTGAATATGCACCTTCAAAATTTTTAGATTTAACATCAATAATTACACTATCTTTCTTATTAGTTCCATACAACAAAATCTTCTTTAATTCTTTAGGCAACTGATACCACGGCATTGAATAAGAAACATTATACTGATTCAATAAGCTAGCTATAATTTGTCCTATCCAGTTAGATTTAGGTTGCTCACCTACAGGTAACAAACACCCTGATAGTAAGCTTTTCTTTTTGTCTGGGACCATTAAATCAACATCCATTTTCATTTCTGAGCCTAATCCCCCACATTTTGTGCATGCACCTTGGGGAGAATTAAATGAAAAAAACCTTGGTTCTAATTCTTGATATGATACATTGCACTTAGCACAGGACAAATTCTGATTGTACATATGTTCTGATTCATTGTTTAAACCAACATAAATAAGACCTTTTCCTAGTTTTAACGCAGTACTTACAGAAGCAGTCAGCCTGTCTTGAATTCCTTTTTTTATTATTAATCTATCAATTATAATATCAATAGAATGTTTTGAATATTTATTTAATTCAATATTATCATTTAATTTAATTATCTCTCCATCAATTCTTGCTCTGATAAAACCTTGTACCATTAGGCTCTGAATTACATTTTTAAATTCACCTTTTTGTGATTTAATTACAGGAGAATAAATAATAATTTTTGAATCATCAGGTAAGGTTAAAATATGATCTACAATATTTTGGGTTGATTGTTTAGTAATTTTAGAACCACATTTATAACACTTTTGCTCGCCAATTCTAGCATATAATAATCTTAAATAATCATATATTTCTGTTACAGTACCAACAGTTGAACGTGGATTTTTACTTTTAGTTTTTTGTTCTATTGAAATTGCTGGAGATAAACCCTCAATATTATCAATATCTGGTTTTGACATCATACCTAAAAATTGCCTAGCATATGTTGATAGCGATTCAACATATCTTCTTTGGCCTTCAGCATATAAAGTGTCAAATGCTAACGAAGATTTTCCCGATCCTGATAAACCAGTAATAACAACTAATTTATTTCTTGGCAATGTAACATCTATGCTTTTTAAATTATGCTCTCTAGCACCAAAAATTTTAATATTATTTGCAGAATTACTTTTAGACATGTTCATATGTTTTTAATTAAATTTCCAACATAAAATTTACGGAAATATTGCTACACTTAAAATAATATTTGTGTTAATTTTACAAGAGGTAACATAACTCATTTATGAAACAAAAATTAAAATATATAGCCTTAATTTCCTTGAGCTTAATATTGCTGATAATATTTCAAGGTTCAACATCTAACTTCTTATCAAAAATTTCTATTTTATCTAATGTTATTAGACTTGTAGAAAGATATTATGTGGAAGAGGTTGAAATGGATGAATTAATTGATGGTGCAATTAGAGGGCTACTAGAAACTCTCGACCCACATTCTTCTTATATCACAAGCAAAGAATTTGAAAAAATTAGTGAAAATATGAAAGGTGAATTTGAAGGCATAGGTATTGAGTTTTCTATTTTAGATGGGTATATAACTGTTATTTCGCCTATATCAGGTACGCCATCTGATAGAGCAGGGCTTATGAGTGGTGATAAAATCATAAAAATTGATGGTGAATCTGCTTATAAAATCAAACAAGATGAAATTGTAAAAAAACTTCGAGGCCCAAAAGGAACTCCAGTAGTAGTCACTATTAAGCGCGCCGGAACAGATAATTTTGACGTTAAACTAATCAGAGATAAAATTCCAATAAACAGTGTGCTGGCTTCATTTATCTATAATGATGATATAGGATATATTAATGTTAACAGATTTGGTGAAAAAACTTTCTATGAGGTTGATAGTGCTATTGATTCTTTAGAATCATACGGAATGAATCATTTGATTCTTGATTTAAGAAATAATGGTGGTGGATTAATGGATCAGGCTTTAGATCTATTGGATTCTTTTATTGATTCAAACGATACAATTCTCTATACATCTGGAAGAATTAGTTCAGCGAACTATGTTTATTATGCTAAAAAAGACAAGCTAGATAGGAAGTTTCCTATTACAGTCCTTATAAATAGGGCTTCAGCAAGTGCAAGTGAAATAATAGCTGGTGGACTACAAGATTTAGATAGAGGGATAGTAGTAGGAGAAACTAGTTTTGGTAAAGGATTAGTTCAAAGACAATATATGCTTGATGATGGTTCAGCTGCACGCATAACGATTGCACAATATTATACTCCTTCAGGAAGACTAATTCAAAGAGATTATGATGCATTAGATGACTACTATCTTGATTTAGCAAAAGATAATCGTGAAATAGCTGATAACAATGATTCTGATTCATTAAAATATAAAACCAAGAAAGGAAGAACTGTATATGGTGGTGGTGGAATTACTCCTGATCTGTTTGTTGATGATGAAAGATATTTGACTAAAAACTCTCAAGACCTTTTGTTTAACCCTAATCGATTAATTTTTAAATACGCTAATGAAGTCAAATCAAAATATCGAGAACTACAATCATTTGAAGAATTCAAAAAACATATATATTCTAAACAAAATATTAATTTACAAAAAGAACAGAAAGATTTTTTTAATTGGCTTGACCAAATAATCACTTCTGATGATGAATTAGACTTCAACTATGAACAAGATAGTATCCTAATAAATTGGGATATGATAAATAATAGAATTAACGCTGAAATTGCATCAAATATTTGGGGTAAGGATTATGGTTACCACATTCGGCTAGATGTAGATAAGCCATTTCAAACAGCATTAGAAAATTTAAAAATTGCAGAAGATTTAGTTAAATAAAATTTTTGTTTTAAAATAAGGTGAAATAAATCTTAAATTTATCTAAGAGGTTTAAATAATAAGGAGAATTTAAATGGTACAATTATTCATAGATGGTGGCGGCTTTATGTGGCCAATTTTATTTATTTTCATAGTAGGATTTGTTTTTGTAGGAGAAAGATTATATCACTTAATAAAAGGTTTAGCAACAACTGAAGTATTTGCAGGAGAGGTTGCAGGGACAATAAAATCTGATGGTATTGATGCTGCAAAAAATAAATGTGAAGATGCGGTTGGGCCAGTTGCCAATCTATGTGTTACTGCACTTGACAGAGCGCATTTAGGTGAAACTGCTTCAGAAAAAGCATTGGAACAATCGGGTTCGATTGAAATGGCAGGCTTAGAGAAAAATATGACCTGGATATCCTTGTGTATTGCGACTGCTCCCATGCTTGGTTTCTTAGGAACTGTTTGGGGAATGATACAAGCTTTTAATGATATTAAAATGGCAAATGATATTTCACCTGCTGTTGTAGCTGGTGGTATATCAGTTGCACTGCTCACCACTGCTTTTGGATTGGTTGTAGCGGTTGTTCTACAGCTTTTACAAAATGCAGTAATGTACATCATTGATAATCAAATCGTTGCAATGCAAAAAAGTTCAACAATGCTCTTGCAAGCAATTGCAGATTCAGATAAAAAATAATAATGCTTTCTAAACCAAGAAGAACCAAAATGCAAGAAGTTAATTCTTCTTCAATGTCAGACATTGCATTTCTGCTATTGGTTTTCTTTTTAGTAACTACGACTATCTCAATGGATAAAGGCCTAAGCTTAATTTTGCCAGCTGAGGGAAATGAGATGGAAGTCAATCGTAAAAATATTGTTAATGTCCTTGTAAATGATCAAGGAAAAGTCTTATTTGACGACAAACCAACAGCTATAAAAGATATTAAAAGGAAGGCTATTAGTAAAATTAATGGAAATTCAAATATAATATTTTCTGTATTAACAACGAAGAGAACAAAATACAAATTTTATATTGAAGTATTGGATCAACTCAAACAAGCTGGTGCATCTAAAATATCAATTGCTAACCCTAATTATTAATTATGAAATTAAATAGAAAAACAAAAAGTAGTAATGAAATTTCAACATCCTCTTTGCCTGATATTATATTTATGCTTTTGATTTTCTTTATGGTTACAACTGTAATGAGAGAATTTGAAGGACTAGATGTTGTATTACCAAGAGCTAAAAATATTGAAAAACTTGAAAGTAAAAGGCATACATCTTACATTTGGTCAACAAAAGATGGATTGGTATCTGTTGATGATAAGCTAGTAAATATGTCTGATTTAGGTGAAGTAATGTATGTTAAAATATCCCGAGATCCAAAATTAACTGTTTCTCTAAAAGCTGATGAAAATAGTTTAATGGAAACCTTAACAGATATTCATTCACAGCTTAAAAAAGCACAGGCATTAAAGTTGAATTATTCTTCTATGTCACAAATTAATAACTAATATGAGAGTAGATCCATTACTAGAGCAATATCCTGTTAGAATCCGAGAAGTTACACTTGGTGTTATATTAGGAATATCGATTTTATTTTATGTTTTTCCTAGATTTTTAGGCGAGGCTAACAAAGTTGTAACTACAATTCAACAGGAAATAGAAACGTTTGATATACCTCAGACAGAACAAATTAAACTTCCTGAACCGCCACCTAGACCATCTATACCCGTAGCGTCTGATGATGAATTTTTTGATGAAGATATTACTATAGATGATACTGATATGGAAAATTTTGATGATTGGGAGGCTCCTCAGCTTGATTCTAATATGAAATTCGAGTATATTGCTAGAGAGGTAGAGCCTTCAGCATATCCTGGATTCAGAGTTGAAGATTTTGTTGAGTACCCTGAATTAGCCAAAGAAGCTGGTATTGAAGGCAGAGTTATAATTGCAGCATTTATTAATAAAAAAGGTATACCTAAAAATATTTATTTAGTAAAGGGGGTATTTGAATCTCTTGATAATGCTGCCTTAAGTGCTGTTAAGCAGTCTAGATGGATTCCTGCTAAACAACAAGGAAAACGAATTGGTGTCTGGGTTAATATTCCTGTTTCATTTAAGCTGAAATAAAAATACTTTTTTATCTACCGTACTTTAAATAAGCCTGATTTAGTTTAATAATATTATCAACTGAAATTTCTTTTGGACATTCTGCTTCACAAGCTCCAGTATTTGTACAACTTCCAAATCCTTCTAAATCCATTTGATTTACCATGTTTTTAACACGACTTGGATGCTCAACTTGTCCCTGGGGCAATTGAGCATATTGATTAATTTTTGCACTAACAAATAATAAGGCAGATGAATTTTTGCATGCAGCAACACATGCACCACAGCCTATACAAGTAGCAGAATCAAACGCCTCATCTGCGTTGTCTTTTGGTATAGGAATTGCATTTGCATCGGGTGCACCTCCTGTTCTTACAGATATATAGCCACCAGATTCCATAATCCTATCAAATGGCGTTCTGTCGACTACTAAATCTTTAATTATAGTAAAGCTATTGGCTTTCCACGGCTCGACAACTAAAGTATCTCCATCTTCAAATGATCTCATATGCAATTGACACGTTGTAACACCTTTCAGAGGTCCATGAGGTCTTCCATTTATAACAACACCACATGTACCACATATTCCTTCTCTACAGTCATGATCAAATGAGACTGGTGTTTCACCATTTTCAACTAAATTATTATTTAACATATCCATCATTTCCAGGAAAGACATATCTTCTGAAACACCATCTACAGCATATTTTTTGAAATATCCTTTATCACTAGAAGAATTTTGACGCCATATTTTTAAATTAATTTTCATTATTTATAACTCCTAGTAGATAATTTAACATTTTCAAAAACTAATTTTTCTTGATGCAATACATGTTTATTGTTTTTTGTTTCCCATGCAGAAACGTAATTAAATACTTCATCATTTCTTTTTGCTTCATTTTCATCTGTTTGATGTTCTTCTCTAAAATGACCACCGCAAGACTCTTCTCTTTGCAATGCATCCACTGCCATTAATTCACCTAATTCTATAAAATCAGCTAAACGACCTGCCTTTTCTAATTCTATATTTAATTCTGAAGCAGTTCCTGGAACTTTTACATTATTCCAAAATTCTTCTTTTATTTTTGCAATTAAGCTTATTGCTTTTTTTAAGCCTTCTTCGGTTCTAGACATACCAACATAATCCCACATCACTTTACCAAGCTCTTTATGAAGTGAATCAACAGTACGCTTACCATTGATTGATAGAATCTGCTTGATTTGATTTTGAGCTTTTTCAACGCTTATTTGAAATTCTTCATGTGAATTATCATTTATAGGTTTTTGATCTGCTAAATAATTACCTATTGTATATGGAATAACAAAATAACCATCAGCTAATCCTTGCATTAGGGCACTGGCCCCTAATCTATTTGCTCCATGGTCTGAAAAATTAGCTTCACCTAGAACATGTAATCCTGGTATATTACTCATTAAATTGTAGTCAACCCATAAGCCACCCATTGTATAGTGAACAGCTGGATAAATCATCATGGGTGTTTTGTATGGGTTTTGTCCAGTAATTTGCTTATACATATCAAATAAGTTACCGTATTTTTCTGAAACCCAATCTTCCCCCTCTCTTTCAATAGCATTTTTAAAATCTAAATAAACTGCTAATTTTGTTTCTCCAACACCATATCCTCCATCGCACATTTCTTTCGCTCTTCTTGAAGCAATATCTCTTGGAGCTAAATTACCAAAAGAGGGATATAAACGTTCTAGATAATAATCTCTTTCATCTTCTGGTATATCATTCGGATTTCTTTCATCATTTTTCTTTTTAGGAACCCAAACCCTTCCATCATTTCTAAGACTCTCACTCATTAGTGTCAGCTTAGATTGATGTCCACTGCTAACTGGAATACAAGTTGGATGAATTTGTGTAAAACAAGGATTTGCAAATAATGCTCCATGCTTATGTGCTCTCCATGCTGCTGTAACATTGCTAGCCATTGCATTAGTAGATAAATAAAAGACATTACCATAACCACCTGTTGCAAGGATGACTGCATCTGCTGCAAAAGATTCTATTTTGCCTGTAATTAATTCTCTTGTTACAATTCCTTTTGCATGTCCGTCTATTTTTACAATATCTAACATTTCATGCCGAGGAAAAAACTGGACTGTTTTTAAATGCATTTGCCTTATCAAAGCTGAATAAGCACCAAGTAATAATTGCTGACCTGTTTGTCCTCTTGCGTAAAAAGTTCTAGATACTTGAGCTCCTCCAAAAGATCTATTAGATAAATGTCCTCCATACTCTCTAGCAAATGGTACTCCTTGTGCTGCACATTGATCAATAATGTTAGCACTGAGTTCTGCCAAACGATAAACATTCGCTTCTCTTGCTCTGTAATCGCCTCCCTTAATAGTATCGTAGAACAAACGAAATATACTATCTCCATCGTTTTGATAATTTTTTGCTGCATTAATACCACCTTGAGCTGCGATACTATGGGCTCTCCTTGGCGATTCATGAAAAGAAAATGCTTTAACGCTATAGCCAAGTTCTGCCATTGACGCTGCAGCAGAAGCCCCAGCCAAACCAGTTCCAACAACTATTACTTGATATTTTCTCTTATTTGATGGATTTACTAATTTTAGATTAAACTTATGTTGAGTCCACTTCTGTGACAAATCACAATCTGGAGCACCTGACTTTAGATCAGAGTTATCATTAACAGAAAACATAGTGTTATTTTTTTTATCCATATTTTAATTTATTATGCCTAGTTGAATTGAAAGTACTATTACTACAAACATTGCTGGAATTAATCCCCAAAAAACAAATGATAAACTATACAATAGTCCCATTCTGGACTGTCTTAATATTCCGAATGTTTTTAAAGCAGATTGAAACCCATGTTTAATATGAAAAGCTATGAACATAATAGCTAAAATATAAAAAATTGCTGTTGGTGTATGTCCTAGATAGCCCCAGTCATTTCTTAAAATGACATCATAGTAGGTTTCTGTTTCATCAATGAATAGATGCGCTTGATAAGTATACCATAAATATCTTAAGTGTATAATAAAAAAAAGTAAAACAATAGTACCAGAAACAGCCATAGTTCTTGAATTTAAACTACTTGTTTTTTGATTAGCGTACTTATTATTAGAAGCTTTTTTATTTGAAAAAGTCAGTTGAAGCGCATTACCAATATGCATCAAAAGAATAATTAATAAACCTGCTTCCATCACTCTTATGATAGGCTTAATAGATTCAAGGGTCGCTACCATTTTATTAAACACCTCTGGCCCAACAAAGAGTGCCATATTGTTTATTAGGTGCATCATTAAAAAAATGCACAATAATAAACCAGAAAAAGCTATTTGAATTTTTTTACCTAATGAAGAAAAAAGAAATTTCATTTATTTAAAATGGAATATCATCATCAGAAAAAGCTGGAGCTGGCGAATCATTATTTGCTTCTGATGCAATATTATCACTTTTTATATTTTCTCCTGTTGTCACATCTGATTGATTATTTGAAGGTGTAGCAGATGATCCCGAATTGTTAAACTCATTTAAGGCTAGTGTATTGAGTTCTTCTCTTTGATTTTTTGATTCAATCCATACTGTATCAAACCACTTATCATTACCATTTTCATCTGTTCCTTTTCTGCTAGGCATACTGACGAATAATCCATTTATACCTTCAACCAAACGAAAACCCTTAATTTCAAATCCTGAATTTTCAACATCAAAATAAGCCTTAACTTTTCCCCATTGACCTTCTTCGTTAGGCTGTCTCATATTTTTTATTTTCATAATTTTAATTCTAATTATTTTATTATTTTTTACAATAATAAGTTAATAGTTATTCAATGTAATTACAATGGAATCCTATTTCATTAAAGTTAATTTTTTAACAATTGTTTGATTGCCACTACTCATTTTTGCTATATATGTTCCAGAAGCAAATTCTTTTGCATCCCATGTTTGGTTATATATCCCATTCGCTGCATAATATGTGTTAGAATAATATAGCTTTTGACCTTTTAGATTATAAATTTCAAATAAGTAGTTGCCTGGTCTAAAAATCTCAAAACTAATTGTAGTTATTGGATTAAAAGGGTTAGGATAAATACTTGAAATAGAAAAGTTTGCTGGGTCAAACATTTGTTGGTCAACAGTAACTGATCCCCTAACTAATAACTGATTATTAAAAAACTCTGAATCTAAATTAGTACCTAAATGTATATACTGAGATTTATTATTATCAAATAATTTAAAATTAATCTTATCACCTGTATCGTATCCTTCTAAATTAACAGTGTCATGATTAAATGACTCCCATGCAGAAACCACAATAGGAAACTCACCTGTTATTTCGGCACAACCAACTTTTTTATTATCTGCATAAACTACTAAATGGTCCCCAATATTATAGTTGCCATCAATATAATCAATAATAATTGGTGTTGATAAACCAGTTTTTTGAATATTATGCATTGAATATAAATCTTGTTCTTTATCATATTCCATTTCATAATCAGTGTAGTTTCTACCCATAATCATTTGAGGGTATTGGAAGGTTATAGGATTTTCATTGTTAGTAAAAACAATATATGCACTACCAGGACATACAACATTTAATGTATTAATATCTGATTGAGGAATATAGTATTGACCATTATCATTTTTAACTAATAAAAGATTGTCTGTAATTGATGAAAAAGCATAATCAACAGGAAGACATTCTTGATGAAAATAGGGAATCATATTTGCCTTGAAAGGCTCTAATAATACCGGGTGATCATGATTTATTAGTTGGCCTGTCATATTCATAGCAACTTCTTCATCCGCCATTGAAAACACCATATATCCCTCAGCATAATTATAATCACCAATTTGATTAACATCATAGTTTGGTATATAAAAATTAGAATTATCATCAAAAATCAACAAAACATCATCGCCAAACATGCTATCCAAATGACTATCGTCACTAGATAAATTTACAGAAATTAAATTAAGAGATAATGGATCAAGCTCTATAAAAAATTCTGCCTCAGGTACTAGCTCTAAATTATTTATGACATATATTGGCTGTCCCCATGTACTCTCTCCAATTGTATAAGAAGGAATTGCATAGTACTCTGTTTGGTCAACATTAGAAAAAACTTTAATAATAATTTCACTATCTACTTGATATCCGCCTAATAAAAAACCACCTAAGTCACATAAATTAACACTTTCAATTGCGACTATTTCCATCTGCTGTTGTTGCCATACACCGCTACCAACTAATGTTTCGCCTACGCTGAGTTCACAATCTAAACTACTAGTTGTGATTCCATTAGGATCAAATATACCCACCTCATCTCCAAAATGCAATCCAACCTCTTCAGTAAATATAAATAAAGCAGAATTACCTGTGTTTTCTAAATCAACTGGATAATATTCAGAGATAGAACCATAAGAAAACAATATAGGGCTATTCACATCACCTACAAAGGTATCTGCATTAAAAACGAAAGATTCATTTAAACTATATGTTGTGTCATCCATAAAACTATAATATTTAAAAGTTAATTCTTCATCAGTCTCTTGATTAGAATAAATTAATAATTGAAATGAAAGCTCATGCCCCAATGCAGTTGGAACTAATAATGATTGAGAGACTCCTCTCAGTTCATCGCCAACAAATGCTGCCAGCATATCATTTTCGCCCAGTACGCTGGTTCCTTCGATATAGACTAAAGAAGTTATTGACATTGAAAATTCATAATCATTAAAATTATCAAAAATACTATCAAAATTTTGGTCCCATAAAGGATAATTTGGACCAGCATAGAAACACGAACCATCATCAAGGGTTGCACTGCTGTTAAAGTTTGTTGCAAGGCTATCCAAACATCCTTCTACACAATCTTCTCCTGATCCGTCGCAAACTCCACAATCATCTAGAATAGCTTGACCTCCGCATTCTCCCTGGCAATCGACTTCAACCAAACACTCTCCAAGACAATTAAAGTTTTCTTCTGGGTATTCACAACTATTATCATCTACATTTGCATTACTTATATAATTACAAGCATTTACATCTGTACAACCGTAAATCGGAATAAAATTTTGCTCACTTGGTGTTCCACCAACATATAAACTTGATTGCCAGTTGGTTGCCTCAGCGTTATCAAAAGATGGGTCTAAAAGCTCTAGAGATGATCCGCCAGCATCTGCCAATTCTGGCCAAGGAGTGGAATCAGAATATTCTACAAAATCAACTAGCTGATTTGCAGTATCATATAAATATATGACATCTGAGCCATTTTCAAGTCTTTCATCACCCCAAGGCAAATACTCTTCATATACTGAACCTGATCTAGCTAATAATAAGTGAGTATTTGGCATAAAAACATATTCAGAAGTAAAAGTAACGTTGATATTGGTTGATTCTAATGACCATCCAGATAAATTGATTTCTTCTGATGAATTATTATATAGTTCTAAAAATTCATAATCTGAATCTGCTCCTTGTAAGCTCAATGCTGGATTATAGTGAATTTCATTTATAACAACCATATTACTGTAGTCAAAATATTCACAACTACCATCATCTACAGTTGCTCCCTGATTATAATTAAGTGCATCGGCATCAGTACATCCTAAACAAGCATTTAAACCTTCACATACGCCACATTCATCTATAATTGCACTCCCATCACAAACATCATTACAATCATAATTACCACTTGGACAGTTTTCATCACCAACAAAGTATGTAAAATCTATACTATTGCCTACGCTATCAGAAATAATAATTTCACTAATTTCTGTAGCATCTCCATCAAGCTCGAATGTTAAAAGAGTTCCACAGCCGGCAGGTATAACGTTGCCCTCAAATGAAAAGCCTAACACTATTGATGAGCTTGATGATATGGTAAAGCCTGCATCAGATGCAGTGCCTCCAAAAACATCCAATATATTGGCTCCAATAACTTCAAATTGAAAACCACCAATATCATTTATGGAGTTATAAAAGAGATCATTACCTGACAGATATAAATTATCAGCAGGTAAATCACAGCCATCGAAATTATTACAATCGTTTTCATTGCATGCGAATGCGCCATCTTCACATAAGAAGTTTGCACCACTGCCATTGCACTCTCCACACTCATCAACAATAGCATCTCCTCCACAAATATTTTCACAATCAAATACATTACCATCACAATCACATGCTCCTTCGACAATACCTTGACCATTGCACTCACCACATTCATCTAATTCTGCTGTACCGCCACATGTACCTAGACAATCTATTTCTACCAAACAATTGCCTTCACAATCAAAGTTTTCTTCAGGGCCTGGTCCATCACACACACCGCACTCATCTAACTCCGCTGAACCACCACACACACCAGCACAATCAAAAATATTGCCTTCACAATCACACGCGCCATCTGCAATGCCATCACCTTCGCATACGCCACATTCATCCAATTCGGCAGTGCCACCACATACACCATCACAATCAAAAACATTTCCCTCACAATCGCACGCACCTTCTGTAATCCCACTGCCTAAACATACTCCACATTCATCTAATTGCGCTGTACCACCACATGTACCTGAACAATCTACTTCTATTAAACAATTGCCGTCACAATCAAAATTTTCTTCAGGGCCTGATCCATCACACACACCGCACTCATCTAGCTCCGCTGTACCACCACATACACCTAAGCAATCTGTTGCTACTAAACAGTTACCATCACAATCAAAATTTTCTTGAGGATATTCACATGATCCATTATCAAAAGTAGCTTCATTCATATAATTACATGCACTTTCATCCATACAACCATAAATATTTTCATCAAAGTCCAAGCAATCTCCATAAATCACATCAATAGCTTCACCATTACTATTTGATAAAATTGCGTCTACTATACATCCACTTCCAGACATATCGCTTAAATTCAGATTAGTTAAAATATATGAACCAGAATTTATAATATTGCCCTGTAAAGAAAATCCTATAACTATGTTTGTTTCTGGGCTATACTCAACAGTAAAATTATTTTCCTCAGCTAGGCCCCCAAAAACACCCTCTAATGATAAGCCTTCAAGAGCAAATTGGAATCCTGCTAATGGGGTATTAGAATCTACCATAACTTCCACAACACCGTTTTCAAAATTTCCGAAGCTTAAATAAGCAACCTGCGCATTCTCTTCTTCATCAGTTTCATCTTCATTTTCATCTGATTCATCGTTATCTTCATTTTCTGAGTTTACACAGTCGCCATCCCACCATCCAAAACTGTGCCAATCACAATGAGTACTTTCTAAACATTCCCAATAATTTAATTCATCACATAGCTCTTCATGTTCATGATTTGAATTTTGGAAGCCAGGCGTACCACCAAAAATGTAGCTTGCCTGCCATGAATGAGGATCCTCATTATTAAATCCAGGGTTTTTAAGCTCTAATGACGGGCCGTGGCCATCTGGGGTGTGTACCCATGGTGCCACATCATCGTAATTCACATAATCTTTAATATTGTATCCATGACATGTCTGATCAACTAAAATTAACTCTGATCCATAATTTGGCAAATATTCATCACCCCAATCTAAGCTTCCTAAGTAATAATGAGAATTGTGAGATAAAACTACATATTCATGCGGTAAAATTTCATAGCCATGTTCAAATGTAAATATTTCATCATAATGACAACCCCAACAATTATCGTGCTTATATAGTGACCAACCTGATACGTCTACAGTGTCTTCACATCTATTAAATAATTCAACAAACTCATAATCTGCATCTTCTTGGCCTTGGTCTATATCCGGATTATAATGAATTTCATTGATAACAATACAATTTGAAGCAATTAATAAATTAATATTAAAAGTTAATATAAATAATAATAGCTTTTTCATAGGCTCTCCCTAAATTATTTTTGCCACAAATACTAAATAACGCACGATTTGCACGATTAATTTAATATTTTTTGTTTTCTTTTACAAGTATTTACGTCTAAAAATACTTTTTATCTTAATGAACTTTTTTTATGATATTGATTGTCAAATATCACATTCTATTGTAATTTACAAAAACCTTTAAACTTAATTGTGTAACAATACGTTAAAAACAAATTTATGGATAAA
>Ga0066378_10000369_pt1 | contig 19362 bp, 14 predicted proteins | sample Knorr_S23_td_DCM_FD_70947 | JGI IMG/M metagenome (GOLD analysis project Ga0066378, IMG submission 70947) | Marine microbial communities from Southern Atlantic Ocean transect - Knorr_S23_td_DCM_ad_71m_LV_A | ecosystem: Environmental > Aquatic > Marine > Oceanic | place: Southern Atlantic ocean...
ACCGCAGTCCATTTGTCGAAATAGACAAGACGGTTTTAGACTTCAAACTACTTTACACAGATAATCTCACCTATAATTTTAGTCTACGATTTGATGATGATGCTGCTTATGCAGATAAGCACTTTTTAAAATATCAAACAGAAAACTCAACTTTAGAGTTTGGTAAAAACCGCCCTCTTATAGCTATGAAAAGAAAAACGGAAGGATATCCTCTAATTGGAACCGCCTACTGGAAAGGGCGTCAGTACCATCTTGACTACCAAAGAAACTTCTCCTCATCATCGATTGGGCTATCTGTTGCTCTAAAAAGATTAATTGGATATGATGCTGCTGCAGAAGACAAGTCATTTGAAATGATGGTTTATGATGATACAAAAAAAATAGATGGCCAAACTCTTGAGTTCGGATTACGAGCAGAAAAAATATTTGCCCCACTCAAGCTTGAAGGCTGGTATTATTTTGGGAAACTTGTTGATGATGAAGAATGGAAAGCAAGACTGCATTATGATTTTGATTATTATGCAACTATTGAAGACGATCAAGTTTTAAGTAAAGACGCGTATGTGGGCCACTTTTGGTACGGAGGTCGTGCTGAGCTTTTATTGGGCAATATACTTTCTCGAGCTGAGTATATATTTTCAGAAGACGGATTCTTACCACGACATGGATACTATGTTGAAACTAGCACATCTTTTAACCTTTTATCTCTTGAAAATATTTTTGCTTTATTAAGATTTGGAGAACTCAAAATTGATCCAATGAGGTTAACGGATTCTTTCATAAACCCTTATAGGGACAGCTATGATAAATCGTTAATTGATAATGATGATGATGATAACGAAAGGTTCTATCCCCTATTGAAAGATCCTCAAACATGGAACCGGACGATGATTACTTTTGCATTGGCTTATGATATAACCAGTTATGCTAAACTAAAATTTGAATACTATATCTTGGACGAAGAAACTGGAGATGATACTCAACCAAATGTAAATGATGACCAAATGCTATTACAACTGCAATTAAGCTTTTAAACAAAAAAAGGAGTGTGACATTAATGAAAACAATAATAAAAAAAATATCGCTTTTATTTTTTTTATCTATTTTAATTTTAATAACAGGGTGTGAAGATGAAATAGCAGATAATGATAATACATTGTCCGCAGATAAATTTAATATTAGCAGAGTTGATGTTAAATCAACAGGAGATGCCAGTCAATCTTCTCCTGAACTGATTAGGTTTATAAACTCATCTGAGGGCGTTATTGTGAATTCAAGTCAGAACACAATTGACTTTTTTAACATTTCATCCACTGAATTAACCATTACTGGTGAATCAATAAATATAACTGATAGTGATGATGCAGAGTCCTCATCAATCGATGTGAGTGTAGATGAGAGCATTATTGCTGTTGTTGTTACTTTTGGTTCCTGTAAGCGTGGTGAGCTATATCTTGTTGATGCTTCAACAAGACAAAAGTATGGACCTTACGAACTTGGGTATAACCCAGATGCAGTAGACATTGCAGTAGACAACGAGTTTGTTGTGGTTGTTAATGAATATGATTATGAGGATGGAACTGCTGGTTGTACGGTTCCTTATTATCCTGGAGTTACTATTTGGGATATAAGCCAGGGCCTTGATAACGGAACATTAGTAAAACATATGAAAATTACTCATACCGGTGAAAATGGTAATTTAGCAGAACCGGAGGGAGTAAAAATTGCTCCTAATGGAGAAACGGTATATATGACATTGCAAGAATCAAATCAGATGGGATGGTTCTCAATTCTCAGTCCTCCAGACACGCTTCAGAATTACGTATCCTTTACAAGTGAAATACATGAACCAGATGGTATATGGGTAAACAGTACTGGTACTGTTGTCTGCACTGGTGGAGAGTATGATGGAAAACTAGGTGTCACTTTACTTAATAACGATGGAACACCTGGAGCACAATATTACGCAAACCTCGCAGATGATCTTCCCAGCACCTGGACCTGGTCAGATGAAAGAAAAGGCATTGAGCCTGAAGAGGTTGTCATAGCAGAACATGATGGTAAATCATATTTGTTGGCAACTTTGCAAGATCCAGCAGCAGTTGTAGTTTATAACATAACAGATCCAACCAACCCAACCTGGGACTCTGGGGCAATTACACAAATTGTAGACTACTCAACCGGAGATGGCGAATCAACAGGCGAGTCTGAAGGATTGGCGTATAAAGATGGTTATGTTTTGGTATCTAATACTGCAGATCCCTCTGTTTGTTTATTAAAAGCATCTTGGGCTGACTAGTATATCTTCTAAAGAGGGTTTTAAATATTAAAAGGGAGCAATTATTTGCTCCCTTTTTTAAATTTTAAATTTAAATTTTAAAACATCAGGAAACATATAAATGGACTTTTATTTAATAATCATAATTATTTTATTCGTTGCTGCTTTTGCCGATTTAATAGTTGGAATTTCTAATGATGCTGTCAACTTTCTTAATTCTGCCCTTGGCTCTAATGCAGCAAAAAGAATTACCATTATGTGTGTAGCAAGTTTAGGTGTTTTATTTGGTACAACATTTTCGAGTGGAATAATGGAGGTTGCTAGAAAAGGAATTTTTAATCCTGAAATGTATGTTTTTCATGAGGTGATGATAATTTTTTTAGGTGTTATGATTACTGATATCATTTTACTTGATTTTTATAACACTTACGCTCTCCCTACTTCAACAACTGTATCTATTGTTTTTGAAATTTTAGGAGGAGCTGTTGCGATAGCATTATTAAATATTATGCAACAAAACTCCTCTTTTACATTAGTTGACTATATCAATACAGGAAGTGTTTTTAAAATTGTATCTAGTATAGGGTTGTCAATTTTTTTCTCATTTATATTTGGTTATTTAATTCAATTAATAGTTAGGCTTTGGTTTACCTTTAATTACAAAAATACTATCAATTTAATTGGCCCTATTTTTGGAGGTATTTCAAGTTCAGTAATATCATATTTTTTATTGATAAAAGGCTTGAAAGGATCAAGTATAATTACTGAATTACAAAAATTATGGATTCAAGAAAACTTTTCTTTAATAATTGTATTTGGCTTCTTTGCTTTCACAATCTTTTATTACTTTTTATCAATTATTTTTAAAGTAAATATTCTGAAAGTAACTGTGCTTCTTGGAACTTTTGCATTAGCCCTAGCTTTTGCTGCAAATGATTTAGTTAATTTTATCGGAGCTCCAATGGGTGCTTTAGCAAGTTATAATATTGCTAATTCAATTCCAAATCTTGATCCTTACTCCTTTTTAATGACTGATTTAAGCAAAAAAGTAAGTGCTGAAAATTGGATTTTAATAATAGCTGGATTAGTAATGGTTGCTACTTTGTGGATGTCAAAAAAAGCTAGAAGCGTTACTGAAACCGAAATAAATCTTGGAAGACAAAATCAAGGTTTTGAAAGATTTGGATCATCAATGTTAGCTAGAAGTTTAGTTAAATTTGGAATTCAGTTATCAGTATTTCTCAAAAAAATATTTCCAAAAAATGTTGTTGATTTTTTTACATCTCGCACCAATCCTGATGATTTTCCTCAAACTAAAAATCCAAATGAACAACCAGCATTTGATATGGTAAGAGCATCAGTAAATCTAGTAGTAGCAAGCGCTTTAGTATCTGTGGGAACTTCACTTAAATTGCCATTATCAACAACTTTTGTAACTTTTTCAGTTGCGATGGCAACATCATTAGCTGATAAAGCTTGGGGAAGAGAAAGTGCTGTATACAGAATTAATGGTGTTTTAACAGTTTTTGGTGGATGGTTTTTAACAGCTTTTTTAGCTTTTTCCACATGTTTTATTTTTACATTATTAATTTATTATTTCGAAATGATTGCAATTATTATTCTATTGATAATTGCAGCCTATTACTATTATACATCAAATAAGATTCATACAAAAAGAGTTTTAGAACAATCAAAAAAAGTAAAAGAGAAATTAATATTAGAACAATCTTTAACAAAAGAAGAAGTTTTAACTTCTACTTTTGATAAATTGATAATTGAAGTTGATAGAATTTTAATCAACGTGCTTAAAGGTGTTAACAATGAAAAAATTAAATCAATTAAAAAAGCAAAAGATTCTTATAGTGATGTTTATGAATTAAAATCTCATATTATAAGTAAATTAGTTACAATAGATAACAAAAATTCATCTTCACAAAACAATTATGAAAATGATTTAAGAGTATTATCAAATATCGAAGAATTTCTTGAAAATATAAATCAATTAGTTAATGAAAGTTATGATTACATAGATAACAACAAACCTCCTTTGAGCAAAAAAACAAAAAAGAACTTGTCAAACCTTATTTCTTTATTTAAAGAAGGTTTTATCAATGAAATCAGTAGTAATGATAATTTAAGAGAGGAAATTTCAAGTCAAATTAAAAATTCTATTGTTGAGGAATTAAAAAGCGTCAAAAAAAATAAAACGAAAATAAAACCAAGTTATTTTTTCATTTCGATCATGACAAAAGTTGAAAAAATACTACTTAAGATAAACGATGTTAAGATTTAATTTTTTAAAAAAGAAAAATTTTCATTAAATATATCATCTTCTATTACAGTACTAAATTCTATATTTGTTACTTGAAATAATATTGTATTTTTCTTGTCATAATTAATTATTTCAAATTCGGTTGGAAATGTTTGTGTTCCAAAATTATCAAATTTTAAAAAAGAAATCTCCGTAATTAATTTTTCTTTAATATTAAAAAATTCAATTCTTTTTATATTAAAAGATTCTTTATCAATCCAAACTGATTGAGAAAATATTTTATTTTGTAAAGTCTTATTTAAATTTATCGTTTTTAAAATCAAGTAATTGTCTTTATAACTTATATCAACATTTTTATCAATTAGATTATTTCTAAATCCTCTAATAAATTGAAAATAATCAAAATTAAATCCATAAAAATTATTTTTATTATTAAAATTAATTTGTTGTGTTTTTTTTAATGATGGAAAATATATAAATCTTTTTGAACTATCATGGTCAATATTTGAATACCAAGATAACACAGATGTATTTTTCAAATTAATTGGACTTACAAATAATAATAAATTTTTATAATCATATTTTCCTGAATCGAAAAATTTATTATATATTTTAAATTCTCTTATTTTTGCTTTATTTACATCATTAATTGTTTTACTTATTATGATTTTTCCTTCAATGATTACATTTTTATATATCTGATTAATTTTAAATTTATCTATAATTTGTTTCTGGGATATTTCATCTTTAGAAAATCCTATTATGTTAAAAAGAATAATTAATGATAATAATTTCATTTTTAATGTTTAATTTTTTTTTTATTTAATTTAAATTATTTAAAAGCAAAGTTAATAATAGACTTATTTCATAAAATACATGTTTAAAATTTATTTAATATTAATACTTATTATCAATCAATTATCATCAAAAGAAAATAATGAAACTATGATTAAATACTATTTAAAAATGCCAAAACCAAGCACACATTATTTTCATGTTGAAATGGAAATTTCAAATATATTTTCTGATTCGATTTTAGTAAAAATGCCCGTATGGGCTCCAGGTTCTTATCTAGTGAGAGAATTCTCAAAAAATGTAATTGAGTTTAAAGCAAAATCTGGAAGTCAAGAACTTGTCGACTATAAAATAAATAAAAATACGTGGGAAATAAAAACAAAAAATATAAATAAAATAAATATATCTTATAAAGTTTATGCCTATGAACAGACAGTAAGAACAAGTTTTCTGAATGAATCAAGAGGATATCTAAATGGGTCCTCGATATTTATGTTTCTTGATGGAAAAAAAGGTCTGTCAGGTGAAGTAGAAATAACACCTCCTAAAAGATGGAAAAATATAAGTACTGGTCTTCCTAATGTTAAAAATAAGAAAAATACTTTTTTCTTTCAAAATTTTGATGAATTAGTAGACTCACCTTTTCTCATTGGTAATCACAAAATAATATCCTTTAAATTAAAAAATAAATTACATGAGATAGCTTTATATGGAGAAGGTAATGTTGATGAAAAAAAATTAGAAGATGACTTTAAAAAAATAATTTTAACAACCTCTGAAATTTTTGGTGACATGCCTTATGAAAAATACTTATTCATTATTTTAATGTTAGATAATAAAAGAGGTGGATTAGAACATTTGAATTCAACTACGGTTCAAGCCGATAGATGGATTTTTTCTGAAAAGAGATTGTATAATAAGTTTTTATCAACTGTTGCTCATGAATATTTTCATACTTGGAACATCAAAAGAATTCGACCAATTGAATTAGGCCCATTTGATTATGATATGGAAAACTATACAACTGAACTTTGGGTTGCTGAGGGTCTTACTAGTTATTATGACAATTTGTTATTACTAAGATCTAAAATATTAGATACCAGTGAATATTTTGATTTTCTATCTGATGATATTAATAGTTTTGAAATGAAATTTGGAAAAAATATTCAAACATTAAGCGAATCTAGTTTTGATAGCTGGATCAAATATTATAGACAAAATGAAGAATCTCAAAACACTATTGTTTCTTATTACTCAAAAGGTTCAGTAATTGGCTTGTTGTTAGATCTTACACTCATTATTAAATCGAATGGAAAATTAAAATTAGATGATGTTTTTACTGAACTCTACAAAAGATATAATGAAAATCCAGACATTGGTTTTACTAAAGATGAATTTAGGGAAATTTGTGAAGGATTTGCTGGAGAAAAATTAGACTATATATGGAAATATGTTGATTCAACTGATCCGATAGATTATAATTATTTTTTAAAAGAAGTTGGTTATAGTTTTAAAAAGAAAGTTGATCAAGACAATCAAGAATCAAATACTCCATTTATGGGATTTGAAATTAACAATAGCTCAAACCCAATTATTAAATCAATTTTAAGAAATGGTCCTGCTTTTCAAGCTGGTCTAAATGTTTTTGATGAGATTATAGCTATCAACAATGTTCGTATAAATAATGTTACACTTCCAAAAAGAATTAATGATTTAGAAATAGGTAAAGAAGTTAATTTTTTAATTTCAAGAGAGGGAATACTTAAAGAATTAACTTTAATTCCGATAGATTTTGACAATAGTAAATACAACTTTATCAAAAATGAAAATGCAAGTCAAAAAAACAAAGAAATGTTTAATATTTGGCTTGGTGAAAATTGGTAAAATTTTCAGAAGAAGTTATCGTCCTTTTAAATGGTAACTTTCCAACTCATAGTTTACCCTTATCATACCTTTCAAGTTCAAAAACAATTATTTGTGCTGATGGAGCAGCAAATAAAGCAATTGAAAATTCAATAACTCCTGACTATATAATTGGTGATATGGATTCACTAAAACAAAATAATATTTCAAAAAATGTTATTTTATTAAAAGATGAAGATCAAAACTCTACAGATTTAGAAAAAATCCTTAATTGGAGCATTAAAAACAGAATTAAGGAAATCACTTTACTTGGGATTAGCGGTGAAATGGAAGATCACTCTTATATGAATCTCCATATAATGGCACATTTTTCTGATAGAATAACTATAAAAGCAGTGACTGATCATTTTACAATTTTACATTTAAAAAACTTAAATAAAATAAAATGTAAAAAAAATTCGAGAATTTCAATTGTAAAAGCCCATGACAATCCGATAATAAATACCAAGGGATTGTTTTATGAAATTATAAATGAGCATCTAAATCTACCAAGCCAGGGATTAAGCAATAAATCGACAAGCGATTCTTTTACAATAAATATAAAAGAAGGGTCTATTTTCTTATTTATCGAAAATTAAAATGGAACTCAATTTAAGCATCATAGACAAATTTCTTATTTATGGGTATTTTATTTTAATTTTAATAATTGGTTTATTATCACCAGCTAAAAAAAACCAAGATGATTATATTGTAATTGGAAGAAAGTTATCCATAGTCCCTTTCTCTATATCTTTAGTTGCTACATGGTATGGTGGGATTTTGGGAATTGGAGAATTCACATTCAAATACGGTATTTCTAATTGGTTTGTGTTTGGTTTTCCTTATTATATATTTGCAATTTTATTTGCATTGTTCTTTGCGAATAAAATTAATCAAGAAAAAATCATTACTATTCCTGACAGACTAAGAAAAAATTTTGGCAATACTGCAGGTTTTTTGAGTGCTATAATAATTTCAATAATTTCTTCACCTGCTCCATATATTTTAAGTTGTGCTTTACTCATAAACTTTATTTTTAACATATCCATTTTTTTATCCATTATACTTTCTACAATTTTAAGCATGATATATATATATAAAAGTGGTTTTAGATCTATTATAAGAACGGATATTATTCAATTTTTATTTATGTTTGCTGGTTTTTTTCTTTTGGTTTTATTTTGTTTAAAGGATTATGGTGGAATTAATTACTTATATGAGAATGTTCCAAAACCTCATTTTGATTTGTTGGGTGGAAATAATATCCAATACATTTTAGTATGGTTTTTCATAGGTCTATGGACATTTATTGACCCAAATTTCTATCAAAGATGTATTGCTGCAAAAAATGATAAAACTGCTAAATATGGAATTTTAATTTCTGTTTTATTTTGGATGATATTTGACTTTTTAACACTAATAAGTGGATTATATTGTGTAGCTATCTTATCAAATAATATAAACGAAGTCTTAGCATTTCCTTATCTTGGAATCAAAATTCTCCCTCCGATTATTAAAGGTGTATTCTTTATAGGCTTATTTTCAACTATAATGTCAACTGTTGACTCAATGGGGTTTTTAAGTTCGGTGACAATTGGAAGAGATTTCTTTTGGAGAATAACCAAAAAATACAATGAAGAGATTTGGACAAAACTATCTTTACCAATAACGGGCTCTATATCAATTGTAATTGTTTATTTTTTCTCATCTGTTATTGAGATATGGTATTTTATTGGAAGTATACTAATCCCGGGATTAATCATTCCTTTTATTATAACATTCTCAAAAAAGATAACAATTAAAAAACCAAATTATATCATTATCGTTCCAATAATGATAAGCATATTATGGAATGTTTTCAAAGATCCTAATAAAGGTTATATCTTCGGTATCGAACCTTTTTTTATTGGATTGATCTCATCATTATTACTGACAATTATTTTTCAAAAGAAAAAAATAATTTAAATTATTCCATATCTTTTGAATATTCACCTTTAGCAGCTGCACTATTACATTTAGCTCTATGTAAAAATGCTTCTTTTCCTGCTTCTAAATTTTCATCTTTTCCACTCCAGGCATCTAAAGCTGCAGTTTGGAGAGCTCTTCCATAAGAAAAACTCAATTCCCAAGGCTTGACTGTATCTAACTTATTCATTGCATCAAGGTGCTCTGTAGCTAGAAGATCACTTTGTCCACCTGATAAAAACATAATACCAGGTACAGCAGCAGGAACTGTTCTTTGAAAACATGTAACAGTTGCATCAGCAACCTCTTCAACAGAAGCCTGATCTTTAGAATCATATCCTGAAAGAACCATATTTGGCTTTAAAATCATACCCTCAAGATAAACATCTAAATTTGATAATGCGTCAAAAACAGAATCTAATACTTCTGTAGTAACGTCAAAACTCGTATCAATTGAATGTTCACCATCCATTAAAATTTCTGGTTCTACGATAGGTACAATATTTGCCTCCTGACATAATGAGGAATATCTTGCAAGCGCATGTGCATTTGCATCAATTGAAGCAAAAGTAGGAGTCTTATCACTGATAGTGATAACAGCTCTCCATTTTGCAAATCTAGCACCTAGAGAATAATATTCAGCTAATCTTTCTCTTAACCCATCTAAACCTTCAGTAATAAATTCCCCATCAAAACATGATAATGGTTTTGCACCCATATCAACTTTTATACCTGGAAGTACCCCTAAATCTGATAACAACTTAGAAAAAGGAATTTCATCATTAATTGTAGATTGTCTAATTGTTTCATCATACATGATAACTCCACTTATAAAATCTTCAATACCTTTCGCTGTGAATAACATATCTCTATATTTTCTTCTATTCAGTTCTGTTGATTCAGTATTAATAGTATCTAAACGTTTTTTGATTGTTCCTGTACTTTCATCAGCAGCAAGAAGACCTTTACCTTTTGTAGCCATTGCTTTTGCATTTGACTCTAACTGTTCAAGATTCATTATAAAATTACTCCTTTTTTTAATTCGAAATTTGACCAATTTCAGTAAGCATTTTTTGAAACCAAGTTGTTTTGGGATCAAAGGGCTTACCACCTTTTATTTTATTAAAATCAATTAATCCTAATAATCCATTATTATCATTATCTAATCCTACTACACCACTTTTACCTTTTAAAGCTTCTTCAACAGCTATAATTGCAGTTTTTTTAATCAAATCTAAATCTTCATTGTTAGCAGGGGCAGATCTAGCAAAATATCCACTTTTTTGAACTAGAATTTTATCAGCGTTTAATCTTTCCCCAAATTTTTTAGCAAACCAATTACCTGGGTTTATAGAATCTAATCTTATGTGACCAAATGCATCTCGTTGTATTTCTTCTCCAATATTTTCTTTTTCTTTAATAATAGTATCAATTCCAGCTCCCTCACTTAAGAAAATATTAACACAATCATTTTCATCCATAATCTTTTTTAATCTGCTGCATTCCTTGTTAAAATCAAAATTAGATTCTGGAATATAAATAGCATGAATGTCCCATCTTTTTTTTGCAATTAAAATGTCGGGTAAAAATCTTTTTAACTCTAAACGTTTTCTATAAACTTTTGCAGATGCAGCCGTTAACCACCCACAATTTCTTCCCATCACTTCATGAATTATTAATTGCCTGTGACTTGTTGTGTTTTCATTTGATATGTTTTCAAAAAAAATAGAGCTTTGCTCAGCTGCAGTTGAAGCACCTAAAGTTTGAAAAATTGGGTATACATCATTATCTACTGTTTTAGGTAAACCTACAACAGTTAATTCAATTCCTTTTTTATCAAGAATATCAACCAAACTAGCAGCCATTGTATTCGTGTCATCACCTCCAATAGTATGTAGAATCGAAACATTATCTTTAACTAATTGTTGAGCAGCAACTTCTAATGGATCCTGCCCTTTTTTTATAAATCCTCTATTCACACAATCATCAGTATTTGTCAATTTGACCCTACTATTTCCTATAGGACTCCCACCAAAATCAAATAGAATATTTGCATTCTTTTTTACTTTTTCATTAATTGAAATATAATTACCTAACAATAAACCCTTATAACCATGAGAATATCCTATCATTTCAACATCAGGTAATTTTTTCGCATACTCCATTATTAGAGCGCCAATAGATGCCGAAAGACAAGGTGCAATACCTCCAGCAGTAAGAAATGCTATTTTTTGATTATTTTTTAAAGCCATGTCTCGTGCAAATATATAAATAATATATGTTCAAAAAAAGAGACATAGTAAATATTTTTAATTAATAATTATTAAAAATAATATTATTTATATTTAATATTATTAATCAACAAAAATAGGGATGGAATAATGTCTAAACACTCACAAAAAATAAATAATTTTAAAGCTTTTTGCGACCAATTTGAAAGAGCAGCAACTGAACTAGGACTTGATAAAAATTTAGCAGATTCAATAATGATGCCTGATCGAGAATTATCGGTTGAAGTACCACTAAATAAAGATGATGGTAGTTTAGCTGTATTTAGAGGTTATAGAATTCAACATAATAATGCAAGAGGTCCTTTCAAGGGTGGTATCAGATTCCATCAAGAAGTTGATCTTGATGAAGTAAGATCACTTGCAGCACTAATGACATTTAAAACTGCATTAGTAAATATTCCTTATGGGGGTGGTAAAGGGGGAATAACAGTTGATCCCAGAAATTTATCAAAAAGAGAACTTGAACAACTTTCAAGAAGATTTTTTAGAAGAATAAGTCCAATTATTGGTGTAAATACCGATATTCCTGCACCTGATGTAAATACAAATGCTCAAATTATGGCGTGGTTTATGGATGAGTATAGTCAAAATAATGGATATAGTCCTGCAATTGTAACTGGTAAACCAGTAGATCTAGGTGGTTCACTTGGAAGAGAAGCTGCTACAGGAAGAGGTGTATTTTTTACAATAAAAGAAGTCGCGAAAGAGTTCGAATTAAATCTTGATGGATCAACTGCAATAATACAAGGTTTTGGAAATGTTGGCTCATATGCAGCGCAATTTTTAGATGAAGTTGGTTGTAAAATTTTAGCAATAAGTGATATTTCTGGTGGTTATTATGATGAATCAGGAATTGATATAAAAAATTCCATTGAATATATTAAAAAAAATGGAAGTTTAGATGGATTTAAAGAAGGTAAAAAAATAAGTAACGAAGAAATTTTAAATTTAAAATGTGATTTCTTAATTCCTGCAGCGCTCGCAAGTGTAATAAACAAATCTAATGCTGAAAATTTAAGTTGTAAATTTGTTATTGAAGCTGCAAATGGACCCACGACACCTGCAGGACATGATATTTTAAAACAAATGAATATTCCTGTAATTCCTGATATATTAACTAATGCTGGTGGTGTAGTGGTTTCTTATTTTGAATGGGTTCAAAATCTTCAACAATTCAAATGGACCGAAGAGGAAGTTAACTCAAAACTAGAAACTAAAATCAGCTCAACATTTGAAGAAGTGAGTTCGGTAAGAAAAGAAAAAAATGTTTCTTTTAGGAGATCTGCATTTATGGTAGCAATTGATAGAGTTGCTAAAGCAGAACTTTTAAGAGGTCTTTAATAAGATTTATTTAAGATTTCTTTTTGTTTTTCCTGTAAAAATTTGTCTTGGTCGGGAAATCTTTTGTGATTTATCCTCAGATAATTCTTTCCATTGAGCAATCCAACCCGGTAATCTTCCAAGAGCAAACATTACAGTAAACATACTTGTTGGTATTCCTATAGCTTGATAAATGATTCCAGAATAAAAATCAACATTAGGGTATAAATTTCTATCTAAAAAATATTTATCAGTTAATGCTACTTCTTCAAGTTCTTTTGCAATATCTAGTAGAGGGTCACTGATTTTGAGTTCATTTAAAACTTTATCAGCTGCCTTTTTTAAAATTTTAGCTCTGGGATCAAAACTTTTATAAACTCTATGACCAAAGCCATATAACCTAAAATTAGAATCTTTATTTTTAGCTAAATTAATATATTTTGTAAAGTCATTTCCATCATCTTGAATCATTTTTAGCATTTCAATAACTTTTTGATTTGCACCTCCGTGTAGTTTTCCCGAAAGTGCAGCAATACCTGCAGCAATAGATATGTATAAATTTGCTCCACTAGATCCTACAATTCTAACGGTAGAGGTTGAGCAATTTTGTTCATGATCAGCATGTAAAATCAACAAAAGTCTTAGGGCATCAACTAAAGTAGAGTTTGGAGAATATAAATCAGAAGGAGTTGCAAACATCATATGATAAAAATTTTCTTCATATTTTAGATCATTTCTGGGATAAATAAATGGCTGACCAATTGACTTTTTATAGGAAAAAGTTGCTAGGGTTTGCATTTTTGCAATTAACCTTAAAACATTTAAATCTAAATCTTGATTTTCACTACTTGGATAAAAAGTTGATAAAGTAGCGGCTGTTGAACATAAAACTCCCATAGGATGAGCATTAATAGGATATCCATCAAAAAGTTTTTTAAAATCTTCATGAATCATGGTATGGTGCTTAACATTATTCGCAAACTCTAAACTTTTTTCCTGACTTGGTAATTCACCATAAATTAGTAAATAACATACATCAAGAAATGATGCTTTTTCTGCAAGCTCTTCAATAGGATATCCTCTATATCTCAGGATACCTTCTTTACCATCAATAAATGTAATATCACTTAAACAAGAACCCGTATTTACAAGTCCAGGATCATATGTCACATATCCAGATTCTTTTCTGAGATTAGTTATATCAATAGCTTTTTCATTTTCTGATCCTTCAATGATTTTAAGATCAATTTTTTTACCGTCAAGTTCAATTTTAGTTGATTTCATAATTTTTAATTTAACTATTTATTAACATTTAATTTACATTATATTCAAATGAAGTTCAAAATTTTCAAATATTCAAAAAGAAAAGAAAGCCTTCTATAAACTTAATTTGATTTTTAAATATAATTAATCAATTCTATATATGATTTCCAAACACTATCAGAATCAATATTTTTTAAACAAGTTAATGGATCAATACATTTTTTTTCTCCACATTGATCACAGTAAACATTTTTATTTACAACTTTAGTTTTTTGTCCGATAGGCTTTGTTATAATGGGATTCCCTGCAGCAAACAATGATATCGTTGGAATACCTAAATTCGCAGATATATGTCCCAAGCCAGAGTCTGTTGCAATTACACCTTCTGAAAAAGATATGAGAGAAATTGTTTCTCTCAAACTTAATTTTCCACAAAATGAATTAATATTGCTATTATTTAATCTATTAATTATTTCAGATGAAATTATTTTATCATTTTTTGATCCAAAGATTACTATTCTCATTTTATAATCAAGAGCTTTTTTACAAATTGAAACCCAAAAATTAGATGGCACTCTTCTATTTAATGCATTACTACCAACAAATAATCCTAAAAAAGTTTTTATTTTTAATTGTTTTAAATATTTAATTGATTTTAATTTTTCTTCATCAGAAACTTTGATTTTACTTTCTTCAATATGATTATTTTTTTTATTTTTTATTAAAGATAGATATTTAGCAGATCTATGCATTGCATTATAATTAGTATCTATTGATTTTGTAAAAAAAATTGATTTTTTATATCTATTAAATCCTATTCTTTCTCGAGATCCAGAAACCCAAGAAAAAAACGCGGTTCTCCAAGAATCAGGAAGTATGTATGAAATATCTATATTTTTAGATCTTATTAATTTCAATAGACCAATTAATTTAAATAAATTTTTGTCATGACCTTTTTTAATTATGATCAATTCATCAATGTGGGGATATTCTTCTAATACGGGTGAAACCCATTCTCTAGCTATGCAAATAATTTTATCATTTTGATGATTTTTTTTACATTCCATAATAAAGGGTAGAGCCATTACGCAATCACCAATCCAATTTGGAATATAAATTCCTACATTCACAATTATACTTTTAAATACCTTTTGATATCATAAACTATTCTTTCTGAAGCTTTACCATCTCCGTATGGATTATTTCCATTCCATTTAGGATTTTCATAAGCCCAACTAAAATTTTCAATTATTTTATTACCTATTAATTTTGAAAGACCACAATCTATTCCTTCAGTTCGTTCTGTTTCATTTCTACATATTAATATTTTTTTCTTAAATACCGCACATTCTTCTTGAATTCCCCCTGAATCAGAAATAACAAATCTAACTTTACTTAATAATTTTAAAAATTCTTCATACCTAAGTGGATTTATCACATTAATATTATCCAAGTAATTTTTATGTTTACTAACCTCTGGATTAGGATGAATTGGTAATATAAAATCCAAATTTTTATATTTTTTTGAGAGCTTATTCAAATCTTTAAATATTTTTATAATTGATTTACCAAAATTCTCTCTTCTATGAATTGTAATTAATATCTTATCTTCGTAAGTAATAGGGAAATTAAAAAAAGATGATGCATCAATTATTGTATTTCCAGTAACCAAGATATTATCTACACCTTCTTTTTCTAAGTTTTTTTTTGCAATAATTGTAGGAGCCCAATTAAATCTTGAAGTTTTAGAAATGATTTGTCTATTAAACTCTTCCGGGTATGGTGAATTTGAATTATATGTTCTTAATCCAGCTTCAACATGGCCAACTGGGATTTTATTATAAAAGGCTGAAATTGACGCACCTAATGCAGATAATGTATCACCTTGAATAATAATTAATTTAGGATTTAACTTTTCTATCAAATCACTTGATTTAGAAATAATCAAAGATAACTTTTCTGATAATGATTGTTTTTTATAATCAATTTTAAAATTATAATCTGGAACTGGGATGAGATGTTTTACATCTTCATAAAGACTAGAATGTTGTCCAGTAAATACTAGTTTATGTTGAATTTTATTTTCGATCAATAATTTTATAATTGGAAATAGTTTAATTATTTCAGGTCTTGTACCAAAAACAACCAACACTAAATTAGATTTCTTAAAATTATTTTTCATTTATACCAACCCAAACTGAACATCATAAAGTTTTTTATAATCTTTATTATTTTTAAGTAAATCTTGATGAGTTCCAATTTCAACAATTTTACCCCTTTTTAATAATATAATTTTATTGGCGTTTACAACAGTTGATAATCTGTGAGCAATAACAAACACCGTCCTGTTTTTCATCAATCTTTCAATAGCTTTTTTAACTTTCTTTTCTGATTCACTATCAAGAGATGATGTTGCTTCATCCATAATTAAAATTGGTGGGTTTTTCAATAATGCTCTAGCGATTGAAATTCTTTGTCTTTGTCCTCCTGATAATTTTACTCCTCTATCTCCAATTACAGTATTAAAACCATCAGGTTGATTTTCAATAAAATTTAATGCATTAGCAACTTTAGCAACTTTAATTAAATCATTTTTATTTATGCCTTTTTTCCCATAACCTATATTATTAGCTATTGTATCATTAAATAAAATTGTTTCTTGGGGGACAATTCCCATTAAGTTTCTTAACGATTTTTTTTCTAATTCTTTTATATCTTGACCATCTATTTTGATTTTTCCTTGATCAACATCAAAAAACCTAGGAATTAAGTCAGCCATCGTTGATTTTCCTGAACCACTTTCCCCAACTACAGCAACAACCTCTCCTTTATTAATTGAAAAAGAAATATTTCTCAAAATATTTTTTGAAGAATCTTCATATTTAAAAGATACATTATCAAATTCTATACGATTTTTTAATTCATTAATTTTTATAGGATTTGAAACTTCAATGATATTTGATTTTGTATCAATAATCGAAAATACTCTTTCAGCAGAAGCAAATGCAGTCTGCATATCTACATTTACACTATTTAATGTTTTGATAGGTTTTAAAATTGAAAAAAGTATCAAAATAAATCTGATAAAATCTTCTGGATACATTGAATTATCAATCAAAACTGCTTGGCCACCTAACCATAGTAATATTACCCCCATAATTACTCCAATCATTTCTGTTATTGGAGGTGATGCTAAACGCAAAATAATTTGTCTTCTTTGAAGATTAAAATACTTTAAAGTTTCTTTGGAAAATTTTCTTTTTTCTGATTTTTCCATTACAAAAGCTTTCACAATCCTTATGGCACCTAAAACTTCTTGAAGAATTGATACTATTCCCGCAATTTGCTTCGTAGATCTAGTAGCCTTTCGTCGAATACTAAGTCCAACCCAAGCCATTAATGAAAATGCAATTGGCAAAATAACTAAAGAGTATAAAGCTAACTTCCAATCAATAAAGAACAACAAAGAAACAAAAGTTAAAATATTTATTGGTTCAACCAATAATTTTTGAAAACTAACTGAGAAAGCATTCTTCATTATATCAACATCATTTAAAACTATAGAAGTAAGTTTTCCTGTATTTGATCTTTTAAAAAATGATAATGATAATGAATTTAAATGACTGAATAAAGAATTTCTCAAAGTATTGATAATCTTTAACTGAATCATTCCAGAAAAATAATTCTTGAAATAAAGAAAAATATTTTTCATAAGAAAAATAATAAATATTGAATAACAAAGTCTTTTAAGTGTTCCAATTGCAGAATCATCAAGAAATAAATTATTTGTCCACATTTTAAGTGTTTCATTGATATTTCTATTTTCATTTAAGATAAGTTCTTGTTGAGTAATTTTTAAAGTTTCAAAATCTGATAAAATATTGCTAATAAATGAAGCTGTAAGCCAAATAGATAATGAGTTAAAAAAAACAAAAAAGAGTGATGATAAAATTGATAATAATAATAAAAAAGAATGTGGTCTTGCTAAAAATAAAACTCTTTTAAACATAATTTATAAATAAAGGGGATTGATTGATTTGTAACTTTATTTTAATTTATGAACATAAATTTTAAAAAAAATTAGAAAAAATAAGTTTTTTAATTCTAAATAGATAAGATGTTATCATAATTAATAGTTTATAATAAAATGCGATTAGGTAAAAGAAAAATAATAGTAATTGGAGATAGAATATTAATTAAACCAGATGAAAATTCTGAAAAAACTCCAGCTGGTTTATATCTTCCACCAACAGTCCAAGATAAAGAAGATGTTTGGGGAGGTATTGTTGCAGATGTAGGTCCTGGAATGACTATCTCCGATCCTAATAATATTGAAGAAGAACCTTGGAAAACAACTAGTAATAATTATAAGTTTATTCCCACTCAAGTTGAAATAGGAGATTATGCTTTATTTTTAAAAAAAGCCTCAGTTGAACTAAAACTTGATAACAAAAAGTATCTTATCCTACCTCAATCAGCTATTTTGGTAGTAATTAGAGCAAATATTTAAAAAAAAAAACCCTCAAATGATATTGAGGGTTTTTAATTGGTATTAAAATAAATTAATTTATTTTATTCAGGACATTCACATCCTTGCTCTTCCCATGTTGCAAAAGGGCCTTCATCCATATCGTCACCAGATGTATTAGCCCAACCGTCACCATTTGCATCTACAAAATATTCATCTAAGCCTAAACATAATGCAGCACAATTTCCATCATAATGATTGGTAGGTGCAGGAGGTCTAGAAGACGCAACTGCAAACTCATCAGGGTCAACTATCGCATCACCATTAACATCAGCAGCATCCCATCTAGCATCAGAATATTGGGGTCCTAAAAATTCTTTAGCTTCTTCTTGTGAAATTAATTCATCTCCATCGAGATCAATCAATTCAAATGGAGGGGGTGTTGGTTCATACTCATTATGAACTTGCCATTCTAATTTTTCAAGTTCAGTCATGAATTTATCTTTAATTCCCTCATCAATATTATTTTCATCCATCCATTGCATTGCTTCTTCAAGCTCAACACCTGCTAGATTATCTCCTTGACCATCTTTTTCACTATGCACGGCTTCTTCTAAATTTTCAACAATTGTCGCCATATATTGGGCATCACCCTCATCAAGATCACCATCAGCAATCTTATCTTCCATAAAGCCTTCTAAACCCATAATTACATGATCAACAGGTGTCATATCTCCATCATGATCAAATCCATCGTGAGGTCCATCGTGAGGTCCATCGTGAGGTCCATCGTGAGGTCCATCGTGAG